>TARA_R110002096_G_scaffold2346_21_pt1 | contig 29787 bp, 33 predicted proteins | sample TARA_R110002096 | Tara Oceans TARA_R110002096 (sample SAMEA4397295) | marine metagenome | biome: Polar Biome; feature: [DCM] deep chlorophyll maximum layer (ENVO:01000326); material: water (ENVO:00002006), including particulate matter (ENVO:01000060) such as... | depth 35 m
CCCCGGACCTCCTTGACCAACTGACATTCAGCACCCATGCCTCGCTGGCCCTGATCGCCTCCAGCTATGCCATCCTGTCAATCTGGCAGGCCAACAGTCAGGGCACCGAATTGGACGTGCCGGTCGATACACCGCAATCGGTCATAGTCTGCCGTCCGGCAATGGAAGTTGAAGTTCGCAGCCTTCCCGAAGGGGCTTTCGACTTTCTAAAGGCTCTTCAAAACGGTAAGACGCTGGGCGTTGCGGCACAGGCTGGCCTGTTATCCAGTCTCGCCTTCGACCTGGCATCCACTTTGTCCGGCGCTTTATCGGCACGCGTTTTTACGAATTTCGAACTGGCACAGATAATTCGGGGCTGACATGAACAATTTCATCAATTCGCTGACACGCATGCACGAACGCGCTTTTGACGCCATTGAAATGGCGAGTCAGGGCTGGCTGCTCGGTCTTGCTGCACGGCTGGTGTTTGCCGCCACCTTGCTGATCTATTTCTGGAGATCGGCAGCAACCAAACTCGGCGATGGAGTGTTTGGTTTTCTTGCCCCCTCTGATGGGGCTTATATCCAGATATTCCCGAAAGCATTTGAAGCTGCCGGGTACAACAGTTCTGCTCTGGGAGCGTACTATCAACTGGTAGCGACGCTGGGAATGTGGGCGGAATTCATTCTCCCGGCGTTGATTGTTGTCGGCCTGTTTACCCGGCTTGCCAGTCTGGCCTTCATCGGCTTTGTCGCGGTCATGACCATCGTCGATATTTTCGGCCACGCCGTTGATCCGGCAACGATCGGCGCCTGGCTTGACGGCAATCCATCCTCTCTGATCGCAGATCAGCGGCTCCTGTGGGTATTCCTGTTTGTCGTTCTTGTCATCAAAGGAGGTGGCGCACTGTCACTGGACCAACTCCTTGTGCGTGCGCGCAGCCGCTGAGGGAAGCTGCACTTGAAAAGAAGGCTGCCAGCCGCTACAGCACGCTCTGTATTGGTTTAGGGTCTGGACCTGCCCCATGATGTTTGCAAGCGACAATTGGGCAGGCGCCTGCCCCCAGGTTCAACAGGCCCTTGCCCGGCTTGGCCCCGAAGCTGCGCCGGCCTATGGCGGAGATGATCTTACCGCTGCTGTCGATGAGAAATTGTCTGACATTTTCGAAACACCGGTGAAAAGCCTGATGGTGGCAACCGGCTCGGCCGCCAATGCGCTTGGGCTTGCCCATTTTGCAAAGCCCGCAGGCATCACCGTTGCCCATAACAATGCTCATGTGAATGTGGATGAATATAATGGTCCGCAACGCGTCAGCCCCGGCCTGAAAATTCTGGGCATGAAGGGACATGCCAGCAAGCTCACTGCGCAAGAGCTGGCTGGCGTACTTGCAGCGTTTCCCGGTGGTGTCTCGCGACAGGGCCGATTGAGCTGCCTCACCCTCACCCAGGCCACCGAACTGGGTCAGGTCTACACGTCCCAGGAGATTGCCCAACTGAGCCGCCCGGCGAAGAAAATCGGTATGGGCGTTCATATGGATGGCGCCCGCTTTGCAAATGCGGTGGCCCATCTGGACTGTCCACCTGCAGATCTGACCTGGAAAGCTGGGATCGATTGCCTGTCCCTCGGCTTTACCAAAAACGGCGCATGGGCCGCGGATCTGTTGATTTTTTTCAGCGACGATGGCGTCGAAGAAACCAACTATATCCGTAAGCAGATGGGTCACTATTTTTCAAAACCGCGTTTCATGGCGGCGCAGATACTGGCCATGTTGCAGGATGGCACCTGGCTGAAAAACGCAGCTCATGCCAATCAGCAGGCGGCAATTCTGGCCACTGCCTTTGCAGCCAGCGACCGGGTCTCTGTGCCTTTGTTGCCACAATCCAATGAGGTTTTCGCTTATTTCAGCAAAGCCGACATCGACACTCTGCAGCACGCCGGCGCCAGTTTCCACCCCTGGCCGGATGAGGATATTCCGGAAAATTTGCGCGATCCGGACAGACATTTGATGCGGCTGGTCTGCAGCTTTGCCACGCAACCGGCGGAAGTCGAGACGTTCCTCAATCTTATCGGCTGACAGACTGACCCATCGGTCTGGCGCCACTACATTAACGGCTGGCCATTCTGCACGTCATCCCTGTCCACCGAGGCAAGCACTATTGCGCCGGCTTCATCTTCAAATCCGAGCGTCAGAACTTCAGACATGAATTTGCCGATCTGGCGCGGTGGAAAATTGACCACAGCCATCACCCGGCGGCCGACCAGCGTCTCCGGTGTATAATGAACTGTGATCTGTGCAGATGATTTTTTGACGCCGATGATATTGCCGAAATCGATCTTCATCTTGATCGATGGCTTGCGCGCTTCCGGATAGGGTTCGGCTTCAATGATGGTTCCTATACGAATATCGACCTTGATAAAATCGTCAAAACTGATCTCGTCCTTACGCTGCATTCCGCGGCTCCCGTTCATTCATGGCCTGCGCTCATCTCTCTAAACCGAGTTCGATGGCGCGGCGATGCGCCGCCCGAATGGTTTTTTCGATCAGCGGTGGCAGACCGTCCTCCGCCATCAGAACGTCCAGACCGGCGGCAGTGGTGCCTTTTGGGGAGGTTACATTCACCCGCAATGTTTCTGCGCTGTCGGATGATTGATGCAGCAATTCTCCGGCTCCTGCCACGGTTTCACGCGCCAGGATCATCGCCACATCTTCGGGCAGGCCCAGTTTTTTGCCGGCCGCGGCCATCGCTTCAACCAGATGGAACACATAGGCCGGACCGCTTCCTGAAACCGCCGTTACCACATTGATCGCAGCCTCGCTGTCAACCCAGACAACGGTCCCGATCGCTGCCATCAGATCGGCGATAAAGCGCTTGCGCTCATCAGACAGCGGATATGCGGGAAACAATGCGGTGACGCCGCGTCCGACCAGTGCCGGCGTGTTGGGCATTGCACGGATCACCATTGCATCGCTGCCGAAGGTGGCTGACAAGGTCGCAATGGTCGTTCCGGCAGCGACGGACAGGACAATCATGTCCGCGGCGTCGGAACGACCGGCAAACGCTGCCAGACCCGGTAACACCTTTTCCATCATCTGCGGCTTGATCGCCAACATCAGCAGCGCCGGGGTCGGCACCTCATCCGGCACGCCATGAACGGCCACGCCCTGATCGCGTAATGTCTGGCTCTGCGCCTCGTCAAGACCGGGATCTATGACGTGGACGGCTCCATCCGGCAGGCCTTTTGCAAGCCAGCCCTGGAGCATTGCTCCACCCATCTTGCCGGCACCCACCAGCACCAGCGGACGTTTTTTGGTAACACTAACACTCATCACAGCTCGCTTTATGCTTCAAATGGAACATTTGTGCGGAATTTCACATCTGTCGGCTATTGGTAGGATGTTTGATCATCAACAGGTCAATGAAATCATCAACCCGCTTAAGCCTCACCAACAGTTTCAAACAGGGTCCCGGCCAGCGCATCAGGTGCTGATTTACCAGCCCAGAGTATAAACTGGAAAGCCTGATAATAACGCTCACACGCGTCTACAGCACCGGACAGCAAAGCCTCCAACTGCTGCTGGGTCGGCTCGGCACCTCCCGACAGAAGCAGCGCATGGCGGAACATCACGACACCCTCCTCGGCCCAAAGGTCAAAATGCCCCATCCAGAGCTGTTCATTGACGAGCGCAAGCAGACGGACAACTTCGTTGCGGTGCTTGTGCGAAACCTTGGCATCGAAAGCACAAGCCAGATGCAACGCTTCAACCTCTTCCATCCAGGAAAAAGACACATGATAATCGCACCAGCTGCCCACAACGGTGATGGTGATGTCATCTTCACCTGAGCGTTCAAACACCCAATCATTGAGGCCGGCCAGTTGCTCTATGAAGTCCACCGGATTAGCGTCGCGGTCCAATTCGACATCGAGCATGCTCATGGGATACCCCCGCTGCTGCTTGCTGTAAGGTAAGGCTCAAGAATCGCCTCTCAACCCACTATATAGTGTGGTTATCCGGTGACGATACCATTTATGCCGGGATCAGCCGTTTCCTGTGGACGAATCAAGCAAATCCGCCTGACGCTCACCGGTCTCGATCAGTTGCCGGCCGGCTTCTTCGCTGCAGTTTTGCGGGCAGCCGGGCGGCTGGTGCTTTTTGGATTCTTCATTTCTTTGCGCAGCGCATTTAAATCAGCGCGCAATGCCTCATTTTCGTCACGGGCTTTTGCCGCCATATCGCGCACCGCCTCGAAATCTTCGCGCTGCACAAGATCCATATCGGACAACAAGCGTTCGAACTGGCTTTTCACTGCCGTTTCAACTTCGCGCTTCATTCCCTGTGCTACACCGGCTGCATCGGTTGCCAGTTTTGCAATTTCGTCAAACAGACGTCCAGATGGTTTGGTCATGGAATATTCCTTTGCTATTATCTCTATATGCGGTCTCCCAAATCTAAACTCAAGATAAGGTGACAAAACTTCTGTTTTGTCATAAGCCGCGACCTGAGAGCTATAACACCCGCAACAGAACTGGCTGAATCGTGCCCACATTTGTCCTGCCTTTCCCGATGATCGACCCAGTGCTGATCGAATTCGGCCCACTTGCCATCAGATGGTATGCGCTTGGCTATATTGCCGGCATTTTATTGGGCTGGTGGTACGCCCGGCGGCTGGTGTCGAAGCAAGCCCTCTGGGCACCAGCTTCACCCGCGATGACCCCCGAAGATGTTGATGATTTTGTGTTGTGGATAACATTCGGCATCATTCTGGGCGGCCGCATCGGCTATGTGCTGTTCTACAATTTTGAAGTCTATCTGCAAAACCCGCTGGAGGCTTTGAAACTGTGGCAGGGCGGCATGTCCTTTCACGGCGGTTTCATTGGCTCTGTGCTGGCTGTTATTTTGTTCGCCCGCCGCCGCGGAATACGCCTGTTGTCGCTGCTCGATATCAGCGCCCTGTGCACACCATTCGGCCTGTTTTTCGGCCGCCTTGCCAACTTCATAAATGCCGAATTGTGGGGCCGCCCGACCGACGTTCCGTGGGCCATGGTGTTTCCTGGCGCCGGTCCCGAGCCGCGCCATCCCAGCCAGTTATACGAGGCCGCTCTGGAAGGCATCGTCCTGTTTGTTGTGTTGTGGATACTGGCACACCGCTTTGACGCTTTCAAAAAGCCAGGCCTGATTGCCGGAACCTTCGCGGCGGGATACGGCGTGTCGCGCTTCATTGTCGAATTTTTCCGCGAACCTGACGCACAGATCGGATTTCTCAGCGGCGGGTTGACCATGGGCATGCTGTTGTCGCTGCCGATGATCGTTATCGGGCTGTGGTACATTGCCGGATCGCGCAACCGAACGCTGTAACCTGTAGGGACAGATGCCGGATCTGAAAAACCGCATTCTGGAAGACATTGCGCTGTCCGGGCCGATGCCGCTGCCACGCTATATGAGCCTGTGTCTGGGAGATCCGGAAGCGGGCTATTATATGCGCCGCGATCCGTTGGGGGCAGAAGGCGACTTCACCACGGCCCCGGAAATCAGCCAGATGTTTGGCGAATTGATCGGTGTCTGGCTTGTATCCGCGTGGAAGGCTTTGGGCCGTCCGTTCCGCATGCGGCTCGTTGAATTCGGCCCTGGCCGTGGCACCTTGATGTCCGACTGTCTGCGCAGTCTCGCACTTGAACCTGCGCTGCTGCGGGGCCTGGAAATCGAGATGATCGACATCAGCCCGGCCTTGAAAGCTGCCCAGCAGACCACCCTGATGCACGCTCCCTGCCCGGTGCATTGGCATGATGAACTGCAGGACAGCGCCTTGCCTACTCTCATCATCGCAAATGAATTTTTCGACGCTTTACCGGTGCATATTCTGGTCAAAACTGCTGATGGTGTTGCCGAACGCCACGTCGTGGCAGGCAGCGAGGGTCAGCTTGCCTTTGCAGATTTGCCAACCAGCCAGTCTGTCCGCATGGCCCAGGCGGACAGACTGGCTCCAGGCACGGTGTTCGAACTGTCTCCCCAGCGCAACGACATGGCGACGGCGATGGCCAAGCAGCTTTCGGCACAGGGCGGGGCTGCATTGTTGATCGACTATGGCTTTGTTCAACCCAAAACCGGCGCAACCTTTCAAGCTCTTATCCGGCATCAGCCGGTGGACCCGCTGGACCAGCCAGGTCAGGCGGATCTGACGGCCCTGGTGGATTTCACTGCGCTGGGAAACGGATTCCGCTCACAGGGCCTGCATGTCAAGGGACCGGTCAGCCAAATGGACTTTCTGCTCGATCTTGGTCTTTTACAACGGGCGGCACATTTGGGCGCAAAGCGCGATCAAAGAGACCGGGAGACGCTGCAACTGGCTGTAAACCGGTTGGTCTCACCGGATGAGATGGGTGTTCTCTTCAAGGTGCTTGCAGCGGCGAGTTTTGACGTTTCCCTGCCCGTATTTCAGAATCCTGCTTGATTTTATCCTGTCAATCCGGTCACTTGTCGCCATGAACAAGCCGTTCGCACCCGTTCCGTTCACGACCCATCCAGCCCTTGGCGGGCCGGGTATCCTTCATGGTTTCTTCGGTCGTCAGGGCGGTGTGTCCAGCGGCATTTACAGCACTTTGAATTGCGGGGTGGGATCGGACGATGTGCGGGCAAACGTGCTGCATAATCGCGCCTTGTTGACGCGCACGCTGGTCAACTCGGACCTGCCGCTCATCACACCCTATCAGATTCACAGCAGCCGCTGCGTTACCGTCACCGGACCCTGGCCGCGAAGGACCCCTGAAAAATGCGATGCACTGGTCACTTCAACCCCGGAAATAGTACTGGCCGTGGGATCGGCTGATTGCGGTCCGGTTCTGTTTGCTGACACGGAAGGCGGCGTTATCGGCGCGGCCCATGCCGGTTGGAAAGGGGCACTTGGCGGCGTGCTGGAAAGCACAATTGCGCAAATGGAGGGTCTCGGCGCCCGGTGCAACCGCATCACAGCGGTGCTCGGACCCGCGATTTCCCGGGCCTCCTATGAGGTCAGCGCTGAGTTCAAAGAGACCTTTCTGAAACATGACCCGGCGAATGCGGCCTGTTTCACCGAAGGTGCGCGGGAAGGACACTTTCAGTTCGATCTACCGTCCTATATCGTCAGCAGATTACGCGCCTGCGGACTTGCCAAGGCCGAATGGACCGGTCAATGTACCTATCTTGAGGAAACGGCGTTTTTCAGCTATCGCCGTACAACACACCGCAAAGAGCCGGATTACGGCCGCCAACTGGCTGCAATTTCAATCACCTGATCAACAGCGAGAAAGCTCATGACCCTGCATTTTTCCCGCGAGGAATATGATCATCGACGCGAGCGTTTGCTGGCGGTAATGGAAGAAAACAATCTGGATGCGATGCTGCTGTTTTCCCAGGAAAGCATGTACTGGCTGACCGGATTTGATTCGTTCGGATTCTGTTTTTTCCAGTGTCTTATCGTGCGCTCCAATGGCGAGATGTCGCTGTTGACACGGATGCCGGATCTGCGTCAGGCCCGACACACGTCGATCATTGAAGATATCCATGTCTGGATGGATTGGGGCGAAGCCGGACCGGTCAATCAGTTGCGCGATCTGATGGACAATCTGGATATGCTCGGCAACAATATCGGTGTTGAATATGATACCCAGGGGCTGACCGCCTTTTATGGCCGTCAGGTTGACGACAAGCTGAAAAGCTTCGGCAATCTGACCGATGCATCGACACTCATTCCGGCCCTGCGCGTGCAAAAGAGCTTTGCCGAGATCGCCTATATCCGTGAAGCTGCGGAGATGGCCGATGATGCCTTTGAAGCAGGTCTTGCCGTCATCCGGCCGGGAGCCAATGATGCGGATATTCTGGCCGCAATGCAGGGGTCTGTATTCGCAGCCGGAGGCAGTTATCCGGGCAATGGTTTCATCATCGGGTCCGGCAAGGATGCCTTGTTGTGCAGAACCAAATCCGGGCGCCGCACGCTGGAAGAGCAGGATCAGATCACTCTGGAGTTTGCCGGGACCTCGAAAAACTACCACAGCGCATTGATGCGCACGGTCATACTGGGTGAGCCGACGCCGCGTCATATCGAACTGTTCGATGCTGCCCAGACCGCGCTTCAGGCTTGCGAAGAACTGATGACGCCCGGCCATACATTTGGCGAAGTGTTTGAAGCTCATGCCAGTGTTCTTGATGAACGCGGTCTTCACGCCCACCGCCTCAATGCCTGCGGCTATTCGCTCGGTGCCCGCTTTGCGCCCTCGTGGATGGATACACCGATGTTCTACCGCAAAAACCCCTTCCAGATCCGGCCCAATATGAGCCTGTTCCTGCACATCATCATCATGGACAGTGAAACCGAGACAGCCATGACGCTCGGCCGCACCTATCTGACCACAGAGGGAGCTCCCGAACCCCTGTCTCGCCTGCCGATTGAACTTGTTGTCGTGAAGAGCTAACGGGCCGGGATGACGCTCGTTCCTTTACCATACCGCATTATTTTCGTTGTGCTGCTCGGTCTGCTTCTGAGCGCCTGTCTTGGCACCATTGAAGAGACTCTGGACAAAGCTGAATCCGAAGCCCAGGGACAGGTCTACGACCCGCCGGTTACCAGCGAAAAGATTGCACCGATCGATGGTGCGCCAACGATACGCGCCTCCAGTCTGGCTTCTTTGGCACGGCTCGGATTTGCGCCGATTGACGGCATACCGCCCGATATTGAGACCCGGCTGTCGGAATCTCTGCGCCGCTCCGCCTTCAGGCGTAATATGTTTCTGGTCCCCAATGGGGATTCGACACAAAGCCACCTGGTGCGCGGATATCTATCGCTGGCTTCCAACTCCCTTGGGGCTGTGATTGTCTATATCTGGGACATCAGCGCAAATAACGGATCGCCGCCGTATCGTATCAGCGGACAGGTGCTGGCACCCAATGCCCCTGCAAACTGGAGCAGCATCGATTCCGAAGCGCTTGATATTCTGGCTGTCCAGTCGATGGAGGCGATAATTTCCTGGCTCAACAACCAGTTGGGCGGCCCCAGACTCGATAACCGCGACTTCGTCCCATTCAAGTAGTGTGCGATCCGCCTCCATATTCCGCCAAATCCGTCGAGTCAGAGCACGAATTATCAGTGTCAGGTCATTTTGGCAGCTTTACACCGGGCGCTGCAGCTTGTTAGAAGCAGCGCCATACGCGATCTCGGCCACGCTCCAGGATTTCTTCCAATGAAACTAATTGCCGGTAATTCCAATCCTGCCCTCGCAAAGTCGGTGGCGGCGTATCTGGATATTCCACTTGCACATTGTTCTGTCCGGCGTTTTGCCGATCAGGAAATATTCGTCGAAATTCAGGAAAACATTCGCGGCGAGGACGTTTTCGTTCTTCAGTCGACAAGCTACCCGGCCAATGACCATCTGATGGAACTGCTTATTCTGATGGATGCAGCGCGCCGTTCCTCCGCCAGGCGCATCACCGCAGTGGTTCCCTATTTCGGTTATGCCCGCCAGGATCGCAAGCCATCGGCCAGAACCCCGATTTCGGCAAAGCTGGTAGCCAATCTGATCACCGAGGCAGGTGCGGACCGCGTTTTGACGCTGGATTTGCATGCCGGTCAGATCCAGGGCTTTTTTGATATTCCAACGGACAATCTGTTTTCCGCCCCCCTGTTTTCGCGGGATATCAAATCACGCATGCCTGGCGAGAAAATCATGGTGGTCTCACCAGATGTCGGTGGTGTGGTTCGGGCGCGCGCAGTGGCAAAACGCGTTGATGCGCCTTTGTCCATAGTCGACAAGCGGCGCGACCGGCCTGGCGAGTCGGAAGTCATGAACATCATCGGCGATGTGGAAGGCCATGACTGCATTCTGGTCGACGACATTGTCGATTCCGGCGGCACCTTGTGCAACGCCGCCGATGCCCTGCTCGACCAGGGCGCAACCTCGGTCAGAGCCTATATCACCCACGGCGTTTTGTCCGGGGGTGCCGTTGCCAGAGTGACCGCCTCCAAGCTGAAGGAACTGGTGATCACCGATTCCATTCAGCCGACCGGCGCGGTGGATTCGGCCTCCAATATCCGCACCATACCGATTTCGACATTGATCGGCGAAGCGATCTCGCGGACAAGTCTGGAAAAATCGGTTTCCAGCCTGTTTGACTGAGCGGAAATCACCTCACTTTGTGCTGGCAAAAGCACCATAAACCCCTTGCGTTTCTGTCATCTGTCGCCTAAAAGCCACCGCACGCGGTCACACCCTTGGAGGGACCGCACAACCTGGGCGGTTCGCGCAACACAAATAAAGCGGCCCCGTCCTCATCAGAGAAAATCGGAGTGCTCCCAATGAGTGATGAACTCAAAGCGGTGGCGCGGGAACGAGTTGGCAAGGGGGCTGCTCGGGCAACGCGTCGTGAAGGTCTTGTACCTAGCGTCATTTATGGCGACAAAAAACCACCCCTGTCTATCGCCCTGCCTGCCAAAGAAACCGCCCTTGCTGCCAATAGCGACAGTTTCATGGCGCGCGTTATCAAACTTGATGTCGATGGCAAGACCCACACGGTGATCGCCAAAGATGTACAACGCGATCCTGTCAAGGATTTCGTTATCCATGTCGACTTCCTGCGCGTAGGCAAAGGCAGTACCCTGACCGTAAACGTGCCTGTCCACTTCATCAATGAAGAGGCTGCACCAGGTCTGGAACGCGGCGGCGTGCTGAACATTGTCCGCCACGAAGTGGAATGCGAGGTGCCGGGCGATGCGGTTCCTGAATTCCTCGAAGGTGATCTGACCGGTCTTGATATCGGCGATGGCCTGCATATTTCTGCAGTCAAGCTTCCGAAGGGTGTCGTGCCCACGATCACCGATCGTGATTTTACGATCGCCACAATCGCGGCGCCAGCTTCACTTAAGAGTGAAGAAGACGAGGAAGCTGAAGCTGCTGCAGCTGAAGAAGCAGCCGAAGGCGAAAGCGAAGACGCTGCCGCGGAAGACGGCGACAGCACCGAAGAGTAAACCGAGACAAGCCGAACGGGTCGACCCATGAAACTTCTCGTTGGACTGGGAAACCCCGGGCTGCAATATGCCCGCAACCGGCATAATATCGGCTTTCATACGGTGGACGAAATTCAGTCCCGCCACGGCTTCACACCGTGGCGGGATCGTTTTCAGGGGTGGGTCGCGACCGGCACTTTGAATGGCGAAAAAGTCACTTTGCTGAAACCGGCAACCTATATGAACGAATCCGGCCGCTCGGTCGGCGAAGCCATGCATTTTTTCAAGATACCGCTCGAAGATATCATCGTATTTTACGACGAACTCGATCTGGCTCCAGCCAAGGTCCGGGTCAAGACCGGTGGAGGTGCCGGTGGCCATAACGGCATCAGATCAATCGATGCCCATGTGGGAAACGATTATCAGCGCGTGCGCATCGGCATCGGCCATCCCGGTCATAAGAATCTTGTATCCCGCTACGTATTGTCGGACTTTGCGAAAGCCGATACGCCGTGGCTGGAGCTGCTGCTCGGCAGCATCGCCGATGCGGTGCCGACGCTGCTGAAAGACGGCTCCGCCGGATTTTTAAATGAGTTGGCCCTGCGGCAGAAGCCCGAAACCGAACAACCTGACCGTCTGAAATCAGTTCGGAAAAAACCCGGCCTGAAAAAATCCAGTCCGGCTGCTGCCGAACCTGAAATGACGACCCGGACAACCGGAACGACTCCCGGAAAAAAACCTGCCGGGCCCATGGCAGCGGCTCTGAAAGCGCTCCTATCCAAATCCAGAAAGGACTGACCCTATGGGTTTCAAATGCGGTATCGTCGGCTTGCCGAATGTCGGCAAATCCACCCTGTTCAATGCGCTGACAAAAACAGCAGCGGCACAGGCAGCCAATTACCCCTTCTGTACCATCGAGCCCAATACCGGCGATGTTGCGGTTCCCGACACCCGGCTGGGTATCCTGGCAGCTGCTGGAAAATCCGCCAACATCATCGCAACGCGGCTGACCTTTGTTGATATCGCCGGCCTTGTACGGGGTGCCTCGAAAGGTGAAGGGCTTGGCAATCAGTTCCTAGCAAACATCCGCGAAGTCGATGCAATTGCGCACGTTCTGCGCTGTTTTGAAGATGAGGACATCACCCATGTGGATGGCCGCATTGATCCGGTTGCAGATGCAGAAACCGTCGAGACGGAACTGATGCTGGCTGATCTGGAGAGTCTGGAAAAACGTGTTGTCAATCTGCGCAAGCGCGCCACTGGCAATGACAAGGAAGCCAGGCAGTTGCTGCCTCTGGTCGATGGCGCAATTGCGCTTTTGACAGAAGGAAAGCCGGCCAGAATGCTGGAAGTCGACCGCGACGACGAGAAAGCATTCAAGGGGCTGAACCTGCTTACCTCAAAACCGGTTCTGTATGTCTGCAACGTGCTGGAAGCAGATGCCGACAAGGGCAATGCCTATTCGGATGCGGTCGCGGAAATGGCGCAGCGCGAAGGTACGCAATCCGTCGTGATATCGGCAAATATCGAAGCCGAGATCGCCCAGCTGGACGCGGCTGAGGCCGCTGAATATCTGGAAAGCATGGGGCTTGAGGAACCTGGTCTCGACCGCCTCATCCGTGCCGGCTATCAATTGCTCGATCTCATCACCTTCTTCACTGTTGGCCCCAAGGAAACCCGCGCCTGGACCATCACCAGAGGTACCAGGGCGCCGCAGGCCGCCGGTGTCATTCACACCGATTTTGAGCGCGGTTTCATCCGTGCCCAGACCATCGCCTATGATGATTATGTGGCGCTTGGCGGCGAAAGCGGCGCCAAGGAAGCCGGCAAGGCCCGGGATGAAGGCAAGGAATATGTCGCCCATGACGGCGATGTGATGCTTTTCAAGTTCAACACCTGAGGCGCATGCCATGAGCCTGCAGCAGCCGGCAAAGACGGATTTCGACAAGGACATCCTGTTTCTGATGGCGGCCCCGGCGGAATATGGCGCTGCTTTGAAATCGCGGATAGATCCGCTGTTCATCGGCGTGGGCCCCGTAGAGGCGGCCATCAACACCACCCGCATTCTGTCCGGCCTAGCGGCCCGCAACGCGTTGCCGGATCTGGTCATATCTCTCGGCTCGGCCGGGTCCGCCCGACTTGAGCAGACGGAAATCTATCAGGCCGTTTCCGTTTCCTACCGGGACATGGATGCCTCCCCGCTCGGCTTTGAAAAAGGCGTCACGCCGTTTGTTGATCATGCTGTGGAAGTGCTGCTGCCAGCCCGCATCAAGGGCGTTAAAGAAGCGCGTCTGTCTACAGGGGGCAATGTCGTCTCCGGCGCCGCCTACGATCAGATTGACGCGGATATGGTGGATATGGAGACATTTGCAGTTTTGCGGGTCTGCCAGATGTTCGATCTGCCGCTGCTTGGTCTGCGCGGAATTTCAGATGGACGGGAAGATCTGCACCACTATGACGACTGGACCCGCTATCTGCACGACGTTGACAGAAAACTGGCAGAAATTCTCGACACCTTGAGCGAGACATTGCAGATCGGCCCACTGGACGTCTGACATACATTGAACGGTGGGTCTAATGCCCGGGATAGGACACCAATATCTGCACCGGAACATCCAGCGCCCGGATTTTATCGGCACCCCCCAAATCCGGCAGATCGACAATGAAGCACGCCGCCACTACATTCGCACCCAGCCCCTGCAACAGTTTGATGGCCCCTTCAGCAGTGCCCCCCGTCGCGATCAGATCATCAACCAGAACAACTTTTTCCCCGGCTTTCACCGCATCCTTGTGGATTTCCATCTCGTCAAGACCGTATTCCAGCGAGTAAGCAATGCTGACCGTTTCATGTGGCAGCTTGCCCTTTTTGCGGATCGGCACAAAGCCCGATGACAATTGATGGGCGACGGCTCCGCCGAGAATAAAGCCGCGCGCCTCGATCCCGGCAACCTGATCGATTTTTTCGCCTGCGAAGGGCTGAACCAACTCGTCAATAGCCTTACGGAAGGCACGCGCGTCGGACAGCAATGTAATGATATCGCGGAACATGATACCCGGCTTGGGATAGTCGGGAATGGAGCGGATGGCAGCCAGCAGCTTTGGATGGCCCGTGGCGGAATCAGACATATATTCGAGCTCCAGATGGCGCTGATAAAGCATTGTCCATAAACGAAAAGAGCCCCCTTAGGGACTCTTTTTTGTCGTTCATGCCGGCAGGTCTATATCGGTCAGAAAAACAGAATTAATGTTTTGCGCCGGCCCAGACCTTGCGTTTGGTGAAATACAGCAATCCTGCGAAAATCAGAAGGAAGATAATCACCCGGAACCCCATGGCCTTGCGCTCTACCAGATGCGGCTCTGCTGCCCACATCATGAAGGATACAACATCCCGTGCATATTGTTGCAGCGTTTCCGGCGAGCCATCGGAAAATTCATGCTGCCCATCGCTGAGCGGCGGTGCCATGGCAATCTGGACACCCGATTTGAAAACCGGATTGTAATACATGCCGGACCCCATCTCGATTTCTTCAGGCACATCCTCTTCATACCCGGTCAGCAGGTTATAAATATAATCGGGCCCGGATTCCTGATACTGGGTGAAAATATCAAAGACGAAGGTCGGAAATCCGCGTGTCACTCCGCGGGCCTTGGCAAGCACCGAAAAATCGGGTGGCAAAGCCCCATTGTTGGACGCACGGGCCTGTTCGTCATTGGCCCAGGGTGAAGGGAACCGGTCTGCCAGACGACCCGGACGGTCAAACATTTCCCCATCCGCGTCAGGGCCATCCATCACTGAGACTTCAGCGGCAATGGCTCGCACTTCGGCTTCCGAGAAGCCCGGTCCGCCGGGTTGCATCAGGTTGCGGAAAGACACCAGATTCAGACTGTGGCAGGAGGAGCAGTTTTCAGTGAAAATCTGAAATCCGCGCTGCAGTTGTGCCTGGTCAAATTTTCCGAATGGCCCGGCAAAACTCCAGTCCTGTTCCTCAAGCACATTTTCTTCAGCATTCGCTGTTCCGGTAAACGCCAGACCGAGAATGACTGCTGCTGCAGCAATTGTTTTCATAAGGAAAGTCGTCATTGTGTTGTCCTTGAACCTCATTACCTGACCCCGATCAACCTTTGGTCTCGGGCGATGCAGCAGCGCCGGTCGGCAATCCAGAGCCACCTTTTCCGGAGCCATCACCGAGCACCGATTCGGTAATCGAACTTGGCAGCGGTTTGGTTTTCTCAAACATCCCCAGCAGCGGCATCAGAATGAGGAAATGCGCGAAGTAGTAGGCAGTAAATATCCGCGCCGCAAGCACATAGCCGCCTTCTGGAGGCTTTGAACCAAGCCAGCCAAGCACGATGGCAACGATGACAAACAGCCAGAAAAACACTCTGTATGCCGGTCGGAAAGAGGCCGAACGCACCTTCGATGTATCGAGCCATGGCAGCACAAACAACACCGCAATTGAGCCGAACATCAGCACAACACCACCCAGCTTGTCAGGCACGGCGCGCAGAATGGCGTAAAATGGCAGGAAGTACCATTCAGGCACGATATGCGCCGGTGTCACCAGTGGATTGGCCTTAATGTAATTGTCCGGATGGCCCAGATAGTTCGGAAGATAGAACACGAACCAGGCAAAAATCACAAAGAACACTACCAGTGCGAAAGCATCCTTGATGGTGGCATAGGGTGTGAACGGCAGCGTGTCGCTTTTCTGTTTCACTTCAACGCCGGTCGGGTTGGTCTGCCCGGTCACATGAAGCGCCCAGACATGCAGGATAACCACCCCGACAATCATGAATGGCAGAAGATAATGCAGCGAAAAGAAGCGGTTCAAAGTGGGCTGATCTACCGAGAAACCACCCCAGAGCCAGGTCACAACGCTTTCCCCGATCAAAGGAATGGCAGAGAACAGATTGGTAATGACGGTCGCACCCCAGAATGACATCTGTCCCCAGGGCAGCACATAACCCATGAACGCTGTCGCCATCATCAGCAGGAAGATGACAACTCCGAGAATCCACAGAACTTCACGCGGCTCCTTGTAAGAGCCGTAATAAAGTCCCCGGAAAATATGCACATAGACCGCCACAAAGAACATTGAAGCGCCGTTGGTATGCACATAGCGCAGCAGCCAGCCATAATTCACGTTGCGCATGATGCTTTCAACCGAGTCGAACGCAACGTCGGTGCTGGCAATATAGTGCATCGCCAGTACCACACCGGTGATAATCTGAATCACCAGCATGATCGACAGCATGCCGCCGAAAGTATAGGCATAATTCAGATTGCGCGGCACAGGATAGGACACGAAGGAATCGTGCATCAGGCGCGGAAGCGGCAAGCGTCTGTCAAGCCACTTCATCGCACCATTCTGGGGATCGTAGGAGGAATGTCCACTCATTGCGAGGTCTCCGTATTTCTCAAAAACCGATGAAAGCGCTTAGCCAATGCGGAGCTTCGTTTCGGACATGAATTCATAAGGCGGGATGACAAGGTTCAGCGGTGCAGGACCTTTGCGAATGCGTCCGGCGGTATCGTAGTGGGATCCGTGACAGGGGCAGAACCAGCCGCCAAAATCGCCTGCATCTCCAAGTGGCACACAGCCCAGATGTGTGCAGATGCCGATCATCACCAGCAGGTTCTCGCGACCGGGCACCGCCCGCTCAACGTCCTGCGCCGGATCTTTTAACTGATCCATGGGAACGGCTTTGGCAGCTTCCACTTCGGCGTCGGTGCGATTGCGGATGAAAATTGGCTTGCCACGCCATTTGATGGTGATGCTCTGGCCGATTTCGACAGCACCGATATCCACTTCTGTGGACGCCAGTGCCAGCGCCGAAGCATCCGGGTTCATCTGATCCACCAGAGGCCAGATCGCAGCACCTGCCGCAACAACGCCGAATGCGCCGGTTGCAACGTAAAGAAAATCCCGGCGATTGCCATCATCCCCGGAGGCTGAAGATTCGTGTTGAAGAGCCGTATCCGACAAGGCCGTATCCTTTGCAGCAAAGCCGCTCCGCAATATCCGCTGCGGTGCGTCGATTCACATCTTTATACGCGATCTGCGCTTTGTATGAAACATCAGCGCGCAAGACCACTCATTGTGAAGGTTATATCCCGCAGCAGCGTCAATACGTCAACGCCCGCGTGCCCGAGATTCGTCGAATTGCGACGATTCACCCATCAAATTATAGTCTCGCTGCCGCATCGAAGGGATAATTCAGCCGATTGTTGCAGTCCAATTCAACCTCCGAATTGAGTCCAGCCCCTAATAACCAATCGCCAGACCATCCTTGCGCGGGTCTGACCCGCCGATAAGGACACCGCGTTCCTGATCGATCATGATGATCTGGCCGCCGCCGCGGGGGTTTCCCGAGCGCACAATCCGGTGTCCTTTCTCCGTCAGGGCCTCGGCTACCGCCGCAGACCAACCCTCTTCCAGTTCCAGCGCACCGGTTGCGTCCCAGAAGGCCCGCGGGAAATCAAGCGCTGCTTGCGGATCAAGGCCGTAGTCCAACATATTCTGCAGCACATGGGCATGTCCGCAGGCCTGATAATGCCCCCCCATCACACCAAAACTGATTGATGGCCTGCCGGCTTTCATGGCCATGCCGGGGATGATGGTATGCAGTGGCAGCTTGCCGGGACCGATTGCATTGGGATGACCTGCCTCAAGCGAGAAAGACCGGCCACGATTTTGCAGCATGATGCCGGTATTTTGCGTCATGATACCGCTGCCAAATCCGTCATACAGGGAATTGATCAGGGAGCAGGCCATGCCATCGCGGTCAACCACGCTCAGATAAATAGTATCCCCGCCGGGAACAGTGACTTCCGGCTTGTCCAGAACTTCGGCCGAACTGATTCGCTCTGATAAAAGGCGTCCATAGGCCGGGTCGATGAGATATGAGACGGCGATCGTCATCGCTGCCGGATCGCCGATGAAGGCGTCGCGAACGCTGTAGCCAAGTTTGGCCGCCTCGATCTGCTTGTGCAGCCGTTCCGCCGATTTGGGATCGGCGATGCGCCTCTGCGCCGCAAGGATATTCAAAATGATCAAGGCAATGATACCCTGCCCATTGGGCGGCAATTCATAGATGTCGTGCCCTTGATACTGGGTCGAAACCGGGGCGCTGAAAAATCCCCGGTGCGCGGCCAGATCCGCTTCGCCGAGAAATCCGCCCAGAGCCTGCACCGAAGCGGCTATATCGGCGGCAATTTTACCCTCATAGAACGCCCGTCCGCCTCTGGCCGCGATTGTTTCCAGCGTTTGAGCAAGTGCAGGTGAGACAATGCGGTCACCCACCGCATAAGCCGCGCCGGCGTTCAGATAAGCCTGCGACGCCGCTTCGTTTCGTTTCAGCTTGTCGGTCAGTGTAGCCAGATCAAAAGCCACTCGTGGCGCCAGAGGAAATCCGTTTTTCGCATAGTTGATCGCCGGCGACAGCGCTGCATCAAGGCCTTTGCGCCCGAGCCGGGACAACAATTGTTCCCAGGCGTCAATCGCGCCGGGAACGGTCACCGCATGGGGCGAAGTGTCGGGAAACCCGGTCCAGCCCTGCCCGGCATACCAGTCAAATTCAGCACCGGCGGCGCTGCGTCCCGAGCCGTTAAACCCGTGCAACGCGCCATCAGGTTGCGCCACAATTGCGAAACAGTCACCGCCGATGCCGGTCATATGCGGCTCAACCACCGCCAGTACAGCAGCTGCCGTGACCGCCGCATCAACCGCATTACCGCCAGATTTAAGCATCTCCAGCGCGGCCGCGCTGGCCAGTGGATGAGACGTGGCAACCATACCGTTTTCGGCGTAAACCGGCGAGCGCCCCGCCAGACTGAAATTGCGCATATCTTTAAAAACCTCGGAAGAAGGAGTGTGCCAAAATTTCTGCCATTGTGTTGACAGAACAGGTTCTTTGGCACAAGTCCCAGTCTGTAAAGTCAAGACCGGGATCCGCGCAGATACCGGGATAAATCGCCACATGCACGCCGATCAGGGCATGTTTGCAGCAACACTGAGCCCAAGGAGAATTTATGACTAAAATCAATATGCAGCAGGCCCGCACCATGATCGATGCGGCGATTGCCAAAGCCGCAGACCTTGGTTTGAAGCCGCTTGGCATTTCGGTTCTGGATGCAGGCGGCCATCTGCGCGCCTATCTGGCTCAGGACGGAACGTCCATGCTGCGGCCGCAGATTTCAGCTGGAAAAGCCTATGGCGCACTGGCAGTGGGCGCCGGATCAAGATGGCTCAATGCCCAGGCCGCCGAGCGGCCGCATTTTCTGGAAGGCTTGAACGGCGTTGCCGGCGGCAGGATTGTGCCTGTGCCAGGCGGTGTGCTGGTGCGCGATCAGGATGGCGACATCATCGGCGCAGTCGGCATTTCCGGTGACGCTTCGGACAAGGATGAAATTTGTGCTGTGGCCGGTATCGAAGCCGCCGGCTTCACCGCGGATCCGGGCTGAAACCGCTCTGCTGGAACAAGAGGGGGATTTTAATAACCGCCGACTGCAACATCGCGGGTTGCCGACCGGATGGAAATGGCAAAGCCGGCCACCACATCAATCAGGGTAATCACCATCAAAATGAAGAACAGCGTTGTTGCTGCCTCCCTAACCAGCAGAAACTCCACCAGGAAGGCGATAAAGATCACCATAGACAGCATATGATCGACAATCGATAAATTGCCGATACGGGTTGCCTTGAGAACCTCGATACACAGCAGCAACAGCGCCGACACGATAAACATATCCGAAAGCGTGAAAGTAAAGACTGCACCCGAAATCATCGTCGGACTGAAAAGCACGGCCTCCCAGCGGGCGGACATATAATTTGCCAGAAGATCGAATGCGAACAGGTTATAAACCACCAGAGGCACCAACATCAGCGGAAAGCTCAACACGGTAATGTTCCTCCAGTATGCTTGGACCTGCTGAAACCCTTCAGCAACTCCCTTATATACGGTTTTGCCATATAAAAAAGGCCGGTCGAAACCGGCCTTTTGCAAAAACTGTCAAGACGAAACTGAATTCGAAATCAGGCGGGGTCTTTGGCAGCCAGAATCTGACGGCCGCGATACATGCCGGTCTTCAGATCGATGTGATGCGGACGGCGCAACTCGCCTGAATCCTTGTCTTCTACGTATGCATTTTGTTTCAACGCGTCCGTTGAACGGCGAAAGCCGCGTTTCATGCGAGAGATTTTACTCTTTGGAACAGCCATTGGCCTAACCTTCCATTATTCATTCAGCGCGCCAGCCGGCTAATTCACGTCTGGTCACATAGCTCTGGAACTACAAACATCATAACCGCACCGCCGGGACAACCCAACCGAGCTGGCTGAAGTCAGCAAATTCGGGAATTAAGATGCGGCCTTATACAGATATGGATGGCTTTTGACCAGAGGTCAGGATGAAAAAAATCCAGCCTCTCTTCAACCCCTGAAAACATCTGCCTGAAGAGGGTCAGGCTATCGTGTCAGTTTTTTTTGTCGGACAGAGCTTCGACTTTGCGCTGCATGTCGGCAATCTGATCTTTCAATGCTGACAAATCGTCCGATCCGGGCGCGGAGCCGTGTTTGTCAGACGCTGATGCATCTGCCGCTGTTGCTGGGGAACCGCCGGGTTTGGCCGGCAGACCGAACGGATTGAACATTTTCAGCGCCTGTTCGAACATTTCCATGTTGCGCCGTGTATGTTCTTCCACGATTTCAAAACCGGGCACTCCGAATCCGCCGCCCATCTGTTCGCGCAACTTGTCCTGGTCTCTGGTCAGCGAGGTGATCGAGGCATCCAGAAAACTGGGGACAATCGCCTGCATCTGATCACCATAAAACCGGATCAACTGGCGTAGAAATGAAATCGGCAGCAGATTGATGCCCTTGTTCTCTTCATCGAAGATGATCTGGGTCAGAACGGACCGGGTGATCTCATCGCCCGACTTGGCATCAACAACAACAAAATCCTCTTCCTTCTTGACCATGACCGCCAGGTCTTCCAGCGTCACGTAGGTGGAGGTGCCTGTGTTGTAGAGTCGTCGATTGGCATATTTCTTGATGATCGTCGGCTCGTCGGTTTTAGCCATGGCGGACCCGTCCTGTTTTCCGTCGCAAACAATAGCCCCTGCCGTCAACACCGGGCGATTGGCGTATAATTTTGACACCCTAGGTAATTTTGCAGCGCACATCCATCTTTTTTGCACGTGCGAGCCAAACATTGGTTTTTCGCATTCGGTCCGATCTGCAACAAACGGCTCATCGGTTTTCGTTGGTTGTTGCAATTGAGCCGGGAAAGACCATCTCCAAGGCGCACATTTGTGCGATTCAGCACTGCAAAGCAGAATCTCTTCAGATCTGCCGCGCTTTCGGCAATGGCAAAAAATGGGTTGATAGCAATATGCGGAAAAGCGCTATAGTAGAAACAACACACACAGGTTGAGTTTAAAAAGGGAGCCTTTATGTCCAAATCAGAAGATATTGTCATTGTTGCCGCAGGTCGTACCGCTGTCGGATCTTTCAGTGGCGCATTCGCCAACACCCCGGCCCACCATCTGGGCGCCGCAGTCATTCAGGGACTGCTGTCCCGCGCCGGGATCGATGCTGAAGACATCAGCGAAGTCATCCTCGGCCAGGTTCTGACGGCAGCCCAGGGCCAGAACCCGGCCCGGCAGGCGTCGATCAATGCCGGCCTTCCCATTGAGACCACCGCATGGGGTCTCAATCAGGTCTGCGGTTCGGGATTGCGCGCCGTGTCTCTGGGTGCCCAGCAGATCAGATCCGGTGATGCCAGCATTGTCATTGCCGGTGGTCAGGAAAACATGTCGCTGTCGCCGCATGCGCAGCATTTGCGCAATGGCGTCAAAATGGGCGACTACACCATGATCGACACCATGATCAAAGACGGCCTGTGGGATGCCTTCAACGGATATCACATGGGTACAACCGCAGAAAATGTTGCTGGCAAATGGCAGATCAGCCGCAGCCAGCAGGATGAATTTGCAGTTGCTTCGCAGAACAAGGCGGAGGCCGCGCAAAAGGCAGGTAAATTCAAGGACGAAATCATTCCCTTCACCGTGAAAACCCGCAAGGGCGAAACCATTGTCGAAGATGATGAATATATCCGTCACGGTGCCACGCTGGAAAGTGTCACCAAAGTCCGCCCGGCATTTCAGAAGGACGGTACGGTAACCGCAGCCAATGCATCCGGCCTCAATGATGGCGCTGCAGCCGTCATGCTGATGAGCGCCGCAGAAGCCGAAAAACGCGGCCTTACACCGCTGGCCCGCATTGCCAGTTCAGCAACTGCAGGCGTCGATCCGGCGATCATGGGCAGTGGCCCGATCCCGGCCTCGCGCAAGGCGCTGGAGCGGGCCGGCTGGTCTGTCGGTGATCTGGATCTGGTAGAGGCCAATGAAGCGTTTGCCGCTCAGGCCTGTGCCGTCAACAAGGATATGGGCTGGGATCCGGCCATTGTGAATGTCAATGGCGGCGCCATTGCCATCGGCCATCCGATCGGCGCTTCCGGCTGCCGGGTGCTGGTCACCCTGCTCCATGAAATGCAGAAACGCGACGCCAAGAAAGGTCTTGCCACCTTGTGCATAGGCGGCGGCATGGGCGTGGCTCTCACCGTCGAACGCTGACTCCAACCGGGCCGGGGCAGCGCGCCCCGGTTCCACTAAAATTCGGGGATGGCCAAGGCCAGACCTCGCGATAACATAAAAAAACAATACCTGGAGGGGAAAAAATATGAGTAAAACTGCATTGATAACCGGCGGAAGCCGTGGCATTGGAGCCGCCATTTCAGTGGCCCTGAAAGCAGCGGGCTATACAGTGGCCGCAAGCTATGCGGGCAATGATGACGCCGCCGGCAAATTCAAGGGTGAGACCGGCATCCCGGTTTATAAATGGGATGTGTCTGATTACGATTCCTGTGTTGAAGGCATCAAAACGGTTGAAGCGGATCTGGGACCGATCGATGTTCTTGTCAACAATGCCGGAATTACCCGCGATGCCATGTTCCACAAGATGTCACATGAGCAGTGGCAGGCCGTCATCAACACCAATCTCAACGGACTTTTCAACATGACCCGCCCGATCTGGGAAGGCATGCGCGAGCGTGGTTTCGGCCGTGTCATCAATATCTCATCGATCAATGGCCAGAAGGGTCAGATGGGCCAGGTCAATTATTCCGCTTCCAAGGCAGGCGATATTGGCTTTACCCGTGCATTGGCTCAGGAAGGTGCTGCCAAGGGGATTACCGTCAACGCCATCTGCCCAGGCTATATCGGCACCGAAATGGTCCGTGCCATCCCCCAGGAGGTTCTGGACAAGCGCATCATTCCGCAAATTCCCGTCGGACGCCTTGGCGAACCGGAAGAAATTGCCCGCTGCGTGGTGTTTCTGGCCAGCGATGATGCCGGTTTCATCACCGGATCAACGATTTCCGCCAATGGCGGACAGTTCTTTTCGTAAGACGGCCAAAAAAGCTCAACAAGCTGCAAAGCCCGGAGTGGGTCCGGGCTTTGCAATGTCCTTGATCGTATCAGGGTAAAATTCTGCGATTGTGTTTCAGGACGCGCTCAGGCCGCATCAGTGTTCCAGTGTGCGTATTCTGACAGTAGCCGATCACTTTCCGAGACGACCCGGTTCCGCCCTGTCTGTTTCGCCTCGTAAAGCGCTGCATCCGCATTCTTGACGAAGTCTTCTGGTGTCATCCCGTGTTCCTGATGGCTGGCGCAACCGATGCTGACGGTCACACTTATATCCTCGCCGTCGCCTTCCTTGATCGACGCATTCTCAATGGCAGTGAGCAAACGCTGCGCGATCGCCATTGCGCTTTGCTCATCGGTCTCGGGAAGGATGATTGCAAACTCTTCTCCGCCATACCGGGCGACGACATCATCTGGCCTGAGGGTCTCGCCCAGCAGGCCGGCAACGACCTGCAGGACCCGGTCACCGACCTGGTGTCCGTGAGTGTCATTCACCTGTTTAAAGAAGTCGACATCGACCAGCAGCAACGCCAGCGGCATATCCAGTTCAATGGCGCTCTGGCATTCCGCTGAAAAACGCTCGTCAAAACCGGCGCGATTGAGAACATCTGTCAGACCATCATGAGTCGAGCGCCGTTCAAGCTCCCGATACAGCCGCTGCAGAGCAGTTGCGGCGACGTTGAACGCTCTTCCGAGTTGTCCCAGTTCATCCCTGGTGTTTTGCAGTTTGACCCTGTGCGTGAAGTCTTTCCTGCCAAGCTTGCCGGCTGCCAGTTGCAGTTCCGCAATGGGCTGAAGAACGGACCGCCCCACGACGATCCCCAGAAAAATCAGAAGGACCAGCCCGGCAAGAATGCCGCCAAATATGGTGAATATGGCCTGTGTACCGGCGGATTGTGCGGATTTCAGATGGCTTTGCACGTCCTGCAGGGACAGACTGCGAAACTCACTAAATGTACCATAGATCGGTTCGATAACCTCATTCAGCTGCGCCAGTGCGTTGATAGCCTCCGGTGTCCCTGGAGCGTACCGGAAAACTTCCTGCAAAGCGGCTTCCGCCTCGTGCCACGCTGCGGTAAAGACCGGCAGCGCAAGCTCGGAATTGCTATATCTGACCGATGCGAACCGCACTTCGGCTCGCGCCAGCAGGTGGAACTGTGGGTCAATATCTTCCGCGATCTCGTTGAAACGCATAAGCGCCGACTGATCCCCATTTACCGTGTAAAGAAAAACCAGTTGATTGGCCTGGCGCAGAGACGTTTCCAGTTGCTCGATCGCCGTCATCTCCTGAAGCATTTCCTCTACGCTGCTCTCGTATGTCTTCAGCAATGTGCGGCTTGAAATGATTGCAATCAGGGCCATGAACACCAGGCCGAAAACGGCAGCGCCGAATACATACTGAAATCGTATATGGATTGATCGGTGGAAGGGCGCGGCCAGGGTGCTCCAGAGCCCGGCAGACCGGCCCGCACTGTTTTGAAGGTCGATCAAGCGCGATGCCGCGCGGCGCTGCCGCACGCTGGCTGGCTTTTCTCCAGAGGGTTCATTCGCGGAAAAATTTTTCAATTTCACACCTAATTGTTCGATCATCTGTGAGCGCAATCTGACACAAACCTTTTCCGCATTCGAAAATTCGAATGATGCAGTTTGAATCAAATTTTAGCTAATTGCCGCAGCGCCATCCAGCAGCACCCGCGCCAACCTCCCGGATGGGTAGGCAAACCGCTTTCCATATCCCCATTTGCCTGTGAATGCCGGCGATTGTGCCAAGGCTTTGACGTGCCGGGCAGGTGTGCTAGAGCAGTTTCATCTTGGCTGAATTACCTAACTTCCCGCCCGGCGCGCCGGATTGTCCGGCATGCGGGCCAATGGAGATCATTAATGACTACGCTTTTTTACGCAAAGAAAACCTGTGCTATCGGCATTCACGTTATCCTCGAAGAAATCGGCAAACCATATGACGTGAAGGTTGTCGATTTTTCCAAAGCCGAGCAGAAAACACCCGAATACAAGAAGATGAATCCAAAGGGTAAAGTGCCGGCGCTGGTGCGTGATGATGGCTCGGTTCTGACCGAATTTGCAGCCATTGCAACATGGCTGGCCATGACCAATCCCGACAAGAAGCTGTTGCCCACCGACCCGGAAGGCATAGCACGCACGCTGGAAGCTCTGGATTTCGCAGTTGGCACATTGCACATGCTGTCCTGGCGCCTTTTCCGCCGGCCGGATGCCTATTCAGAAAACCCTGCCGAACATGATCAGCTCCGCGAGCGCGGCAAATCAGCTGTTCTTGCCGGACTGGATCTGGTCAATGACCAACTGGCGGGCCACGACTATCTGGTCGGCGACTTCTCGATTGCCGATGCAGCGCTTTATTATGTTGAAAACTGGGCCGTGGAAGTTGCCGGATGGCCTATTCCTGCCAACGTTCAGGCGCATTTTGAACGGATGAAAAAGCGCCCTTCGGTTCAGGCCTCACGCAAGCTGGAAGGCGTCGAGTAGCTCAACCGGTGTCCCGATGCAGGGCATTTACAATATCCCTGCGATAGACTGTAAACAACCAAGCCCGGAGCAATCCTCCGGGCTTTTCTTCAGGCAAAATTCTGCTTTCAACCCGCCTTCAGATACGGGATCGCTCCAGCGATATCCGTATCGTCAATCACGTGAAAATTGCTGACGCTGCCGGCCTGACGAGCCTGACCGTATGGCGCATATTCCGGGTCTTCCAGAATGCCCTGCAGCGCCGCCCGCGTCGGGAATTCGATAATCGCGATCAGCGTGCTGTCCTTGTCGGACCCTTCCACCGTTTCGATATTTCCACTGCGCGACAAGTATCTGCCGCCATGCTTCTCGACCAGATTGTGAACGTTCGCGGCGTATTCCGGAACCCAGCCATCATCGGTGACCTTGATATCTGCAATTAAAAAAACACTCATGGCGCTTCTCCCTTGGTTTCCCGGAAGTCATCTTCCAAGATCGTCCATCGAAGCTGCACCTTCTCGAGGCCTCACATCCAGTCACCAAACTGAACTGGCTGATTCAGTTTCTGTACTAGCCGCACGGCACTTGGAAGCCTAGGGTCGGACACTCAACTCTGGAGGGTTACATGGCACAAGCTGGATATAAACAATTCTGTCCTGTTGCGATGGCCGCGGAAATTCTGTGCACGCGCTGGACCATGGTCCTGTTGCGTGAAATGGTTGTCGGAACAACCCGTTTCAACGATTTGCGCCGCGGTGTTCCAAGGATGTCTCCGGCATTGTTATCGACCCGCCTGAAGGAGCTTGAGGAGGCCGGAGTTCTGGAACGAAAGCCACTGCGCACTGAGAAAGGCGTCTTCGAATATCACCTCACAAATGCCGGGAAAGATTTGTATCCGGTCATCGAAGCCCTTGGTTTGTGGGGGCAGAAATGGATCGAATCGTCGCTTTCCCTGAAGAATCTGGACCCGTCACTGTTGATGTGGGACATGCGGCGAAACCTCAATCCCACGCCTCTGCCCCGCATTCGCACGGTGGTTCAGTTTCTGTATTCCGATCTTCCAGTTTCAAAAAGTCACTGGTGGCTTGTCATTGAGCCGGACGGTGAAGTCGATCTGTGCTGGTCCGATCCCGGCTTCGAGATCGATCTTTATATCACCACGGACCTTCGCACGATGACAGCCATCTGGATGGGCTTGGCGACAATCGAGAGCGAGCGTGACAAGCTGGAACTGATTGGCTCCCGGGACATTGCCTCAACGATGCATCTCTGGCTGGGGCTGAGCCCGTTTGCCAAACAGAAGAAACTCGTAGCCTGACGGCTGGACAACCGAGATCCGAAGCAGGCAAAATCATTGTCGAACCCGCTCCGGGGAGACTCCATGGACCAGCTGAATGCGCAGAAATAGTGCTACGGCCATTTCACCACAGGCGGCATTGAGGACAGGATCGAGTCCACATTGCCACCGGTTTTCAACCCGAAAATCGTGCCCCGGTCATAGAGCAGGTTAAACTCCACATAGCGGCCACGGCGGATAAGTTGTTCCTCACGCGCTGCATCATCCCAGCTCTTTTCCATATTGGCACGCACCAGTTGCGGATAGATATCGCGGAAGGCGCGGCCAACATCGCGGGTGAAGGCAAAATCCGCATCCCAGTCGCCGGAATTCAGGTAATCGTAGAAAATGCCGCCGACACCGCGCATCTCCTTGCGGTGCGGCAGATAGAAATAACTCTCGCACCAGTCCTTGTAGCGCGGATAATCGGCTACTGCGTGGGCTTCGCAGGGAGCGCGCATCGCCGCATGAAAGGCCTGTGTGTCGGGATCGTCCTGAGTGCGCCTTGCATCCAGAACTGGTGTCAGATCGGCGCCGCCGCCAAACCATTGTTTCGAGGTGACCACCATTCTTGTGTTCATGTGCACCGCCGGCACATTGGGGTTTTGCGGATGGGCAATCAGGGAAATTCCACTCGCCCAGAACGCTGGATCTGCATCGGCCCCCGGAATCTTATCACGAAATTCCGGCGCAAACTCGCCATGCACTGCAGAGATATGCACCCCAACCTTTTCGAACACCCGGCCACTCATCAGCGACATTTCACCGCCGCCGCCCTTGGCACCACTATGATCGGTTCGCGTCCACTTGGTGCGCTCGAAGCGGCCAGGTGCGCGTTCTGACAGCGGACCTTCCAACTCGTCTTCCAGCGCTTCAAACGAGGTGCAGATATCATCTCGCAACTGGCGGAACCAGTTGGATGCGGTCTGTTTCTTGTTCTCGATCCCCGTTGGTACGGGGCCGGGAGTCGGTTTTGCCTGTGCTGCGGGATTGTCTGTCTTGGTTTTATCGGTCACTGGTCTGTCCATCGCGTGCTTCGTCGGTTGCGCCTGTCTTGCAGATTCTCGCCCGCCGAATCCAGAAAAATCTGGCTGGGAAACGATCTAAGCGCCGACTTGCCGCAATGCCTCGCCCAGAACCATGGCGCCGGATACGGCCACATTCAGCGATCTTTCTCCGCTTTGCATCGGGATTACAATGCGGGCAGTTGCTGCAGCATGCACATCGTCCGGCACGCCGGCCGATTCGCGGCCCAGCATCAGCATGTCATCATTGCGGAAGGAAAATCCCGTATAGGGTGTTGCCGCTTTGGTGGAAAGCAGCACAATGCGGCGGTTATAGCCGTGACAATAATCCTGAAACGCTTCCCAGTCGGCATGCTGAACCAGCGTTGCCCGGTCAAGATAATCCATTCCCGCGCGGCGGAAATTCCGGTCGCTGAGGACAAACCCGGCCGGCAGAATAACATGCACCGCAACATTCAGGCAGGCGCCGGTGCGCAGCAGCGTGGCAGTGTTCTGGGCAATATCAGGCTGGTAAAGTACAAGAGAGAGCGCCATTTATACAACCTGATATACAACCAGAAAATTTCACTGTTCCGGCGTCAGAAAGTTCTGCCTTATGTTAAAGCATATTCTGCGCCGGTTTGAACATATCATAGATCCGCTGGCCCCCTCGCCGACGCAAAATCTGCCACGCCACAGCGTCGTTGGCTTTATCTGGTATTTCGCGCGCCAGGCCAAATGGCCGTTCATTCTGTTTCTGCTCGCCGGCATTCTGGTCGCCGGAGTTGAAGTGCTGCTGTTCCAGTTTATCGGCCGGATCATAGATCTGCTCAATGATCCGCAGATACAGGCCAGCCGCGAAACCCTGTTTGCCGACTATGGTGGCACCTTTCTGGCGATGGCCGCAATTGTCATTGTCGGGCGCTTCGCCATTCTCATGCTGGCGGCCGTGCTTGAACAGCAGATCATTGTTCCGGGCTTTTTCAATCTGGTTCGCTGGCAGGCCCACCGCTCGGTCATCCGCCAATCGCTGAGTTATTTCCAGAATGATTTTGCCGGTCGCATTGCCACCAAAGTGCTGCAGTCCGGCCAGGCGGTCGGCGATTTCCTGATCAATATCATGCAGGGAATCTGGTTCTTCTTCATAATCGTCGTGTCGACCATAGGTGTATTTTCCGGCCTTGACTGGCGTCTGGCAAGCCTCGTCTTTGTCTGGTTTGTGGCATATTTCGGCCTCGCCGCGTGGCTGGTTCCACCCATTCGACGTGCCGCAAAAAAATCCACCGACATGCGCTCAGTTTTCAATGGGCGCATCGTTGATGCCTATTCCAACATCTACACAATCAAACTGTTCGACACCCGTGGCAAGGAAGATGAGTTTGCCGAAGAGGGTCTTTTGTGGATGCTGACCAGCGTTCGCAAACTGACCCGCGCCATCACCCGGGTGCGCTTTTCCCTTGCTCTGCTGAACGGCTTTTTCATGACTGCTGCGGGCTATCTGTGTCTGATCATGTGGCAGGCCGACAGCATTAC
>TARA_R110002096_G_scaffold156653_1_pt1 | contig 29702 bp, 23 predicted proteins | sample TARA_R110002096 | Tara Oceans TARA_R110002096 (sample SAMEA4397295) | marine metagenome | biome: Polar Biome; feature: [DCM] deep chlorophyll maximum layer (ENVO:01000326); material: water (ENVO:00002006), including particulate matter (ENVO:01000060) such as... | depth 35 m
ATTACCAATTACATGAGTCAAGTTATTCATAGACAGTACCATTGTTCCTGAATTTAAAAAAGGAGACTATTTTAATGGTATTAATAATGCTTTGGATAGCTTAATTGTTAAATGGAATTAACACAATTTACTTTTTTCGCATATAAACACTTATAGGCACTCCTGTAAAATCAAAATGTTCACGTAGTTTGTTTTCTAAAAACCGCTTGTAAGGGTCTTTTACGTATTGTGGAAGATTACAGAAAAAGGCAAACTGTGGTTGTGGTGTTGGCAGTTGCATAATGTATTTAATTTTAACATATTTCGCCTTGTATGCTGGTGGTGGATAGTTTTCAATTATAGGTAATAAAACATCATTTAGCTTACTGGTCTTTATTTTTTTAGTACGATTTTTATAAACCTCAACAGCCGTTTCTATCGCTTTAAAAATACGTTGTTTAGTAAGTACGGAAATGAATATAACTGGAACATCAGTAAAAGGTTCCATTTGTTGTTTTATTGCTTTTTCATATTCCTTTACAGATTTATGGTCTTTCTCAACCAAATCCCATTTGTTTACAAGAATTACTATGCCTTTTCTATTGCGCTCTGCTAACCAAAATATATTTTGTACTTGCCCATCAAAACCACGGGTGGCATCTAAAACAATTAAACAAACATCAGCATGTTCAATAGCTCGAACACTGCGCATTACCGAGTAAAATTCTAAATCTTCTTTTACTTTGGATTTTCTTCGGATACCGGCAGTATCAACCAAATTGAATTCAAAACCAAAGCGGTTATACTTTGTATCAATAGCGTCACGCGTGGTACCTGCAATATCAGTTACAATGTACCTGTCTTTACCAATAAGCGCATTTATAAATGACGATTTTCCTGCATTCGGGCGACCAACTACCGCAAACCTTGGTAACTCATCTTCTTCAACCTCTTCTTTTTCCGGTAAAGCTTCAACGAGTGCATCAAGTAGTTCTCCTGTACCACTTCCGTTTATACTTGCAATGGTATAATAATCGCCTAAGCCTAATGAATAAAATTCTACTGCATCTTTAGCACGTGTTCCGTTATCGACTTTATTAACTACTAAAAATACAGGCTTATTCACTTTACGTAACAACGCAGCAACATCTTCGTCCATTCCTGTAACGCCGTCCTCAACATCAACCATAAAAATTATGGCATCGGCTTCATCAATGGCCAATTCTACTTGTTTATCAATTTCAGCTTCAAAAACATCATCGCTTCCTAAAACATAACCACCAGTATCTATTAAAGAAAACTCTTTACCGTTCCAGTCACTTTTACCATAATGACGGTCTCTAGTAACGCCGCTTACCGCATCAACAATGGCTTCTCTTCGTTGTATTAAACGATTGAAAAACGTTGATTTCCCTACATTTGGTCTCCCTACTATGGCTACTATATTACTCATAATCCTTAAATTGTATTCTAAAGCCCTATAATCGAAGCTTTTATAATTTCTATCCGAAATATTTTGCAAAAATAGAAAATATAAACAACGCACAACCCTTTTTTAGTAAAGATTGAAATTATTTAGTTTTTGAAGAAAAAGTAGTAATTTGACAGCACCAAACTAAACCCTATGCCAACTGCTAACGACATTGTTTTAAGACCACGATTTAAAATGGAACTTAACGTTAATAATGAAACTATTTTAAAGACTTTTGAATTGGAAAAAAAAGCGCAATCTGATTTTATTGTTAGTAGAATAGACGATCATGTTTTTATTAAATTCCCAAAGGAAAAACAACACTTTTGGTCGCCTCAACTCCATTTGGAAATTAATGAAATTGATAAAGACTCATCGCTACTTCATGGTTTATTTGGACCAAACCCCACCGTTTGGACGCTTTTTATGTTTCTCCATTTTATGGTAGCTGGTTTGTTTATTGCTTTTGGTATTTGGGCGTACACAAATTGGTCTTTAAAAACCACTTATGCCATTCAATTAAGCTTCATGCTGTTGATGGTCATTATTTGGATAGCACTTTACTTTGCTGGGAGCATTGGTAAAGGCTCAAGTAAAAAAGAAATGCATGAATTGTATGATTTTATGAATAGAATTCTGGATAACCTAGATTAGATTTAATAGACTAAAAACCTAGCTTGTATCCTGCAAGGTCTTATTTTGACCTTGTATTAGAATCCAACAAAATAAAACCTACAAGGTTGTCAAAACCTTGCCGGTTTATCACTATTTTTTGTAATCAGCTATATTTATAAATCGAACTCAAATAAATAAAAAAGCTCTAATTGAATAAACCAACCAAAGCTTTTTAAAAACTAACTAACTCAATAAACTTGTAATGAAATATTCAATGCAAATATACCTTACTTGTTTTAACTAAATGTTAGTTAATTAATAAGTGAACATTAATATTTTTTATTTATTATATCCAAAACGCCTTAATTGTTTTTGATTACTACGCCAATTTTTATTTACCTTAACATAAAGTTCTAAATGGATTTGTTTTCCAAAAAAGGTTTCCAAATCTTTTCGAGCCTCAACGCCTACTCGCTTTAAAGCACTTCCTTTATGCCCTATAATAATGCCTTTCTGGGTTTCGCGTTCCACCATGATTACAGACCGAATTCTAATAATTTTTTCTTCTTCAAAAAATTCTTCGGTATCAACCTCAACGGCATAAGGAATTTCCTTTTTATAATGAATTAGAATTTTTTCGCGAATAGTTTCATTAATAAAAAAACGTTCAGGCTTATCCGTTAATTGATCCTTGGGATAAAACGGTGGTGATTCTGGAAGTAATTCTATAATACGACTAAAAATTTCTTTTACGTTGAAACCTTCAAGTGCAGAAACCGGAAAAATTTCAGCATTTGATACTTTTTTAGCCCACAATTGTACTTGGGTTTCCAATTGCTCTTGGTCTGATTTATCAATTTTATTTAAAAGCAATAAAACTGGGATTTTAGAACTGGTGATTTTTTTAAAAAAAGCTTCATCCTTTAAATTTTCCTCGCCAATCTCCACCATATAAATCAAAATATCGGCATCTTCAAAAGCAGATTTCACAAAACCCATCATAGATTCCTGTAACTCATACGCTGGTTTTATGATTCCTGGCGTATCACTTAATACGACCTGAAAATCATCACCATTTACAATGCCCAAAATTCTATGACGCGTAGTTTGCGCTTTAGAAGTAATGATGGATAGTTTTTCACCAATAAAAGCATTCATTAATGTAGATTTTCCAACATTAGGATTTCCTATAATATTTACAAAACCTGCTTTGTGGTTCATTTTTTTTTTAATTTGATTAAGGGTACAAATTTACGACCTTATTTTTTGTGTTCTAGTTATACTTAAAAACAAAAAACAGGAAGCATTGCTTCCTGTTTTTTTATATTATGATTTGTTGAAATTATTTAACAATTTCCAATAATTCTACTTCAAAAACCAAAGGGGAAAATGGTTTAATTACGCCACCTGGACGCGGCGTAGCACCATATGCTAAATCCTGAGGTATAAAGAATTTGTATTTAGACCCTACAGACATTAATTGTAACCCTTCTGTCCAACCTGGAATTACTTGCCCTACGCCAAATTGGGATGGCTCTCCCCTATCAACAGAACTATCAAATACAGTTCCATCAGCTAATGTACCATGATAGTGTACTTTTACTGTTGAATCTGGAGTTGGTTTTTCACCTGTTCCTTCTTTCATAACAATGTACTGTAATCCGCTTTCAGTAATTTCAACACCCTCTTTAGTTGTGTTTTCCTCTAAAAACTTCTCACCAGCAGCTTTTACATCTCCAAATTCATCTTCAGCTTTTTTAGCCGCTTCCTCTTGTTTCTTCTTCATATCTTCCTCTTGTTTCTTTTGGAAGTATGATTGAATTATTTGCTGAACTTTATCGTCTGCTATCAAAATATCAGTAGAATCCATAGCATTAAAAAATCCTTGCTTTATTAGTTCAAGATCACCTTCATCAAAGCTTGTTTTTAAATTCTGCTTTAATCCAGAAGCCATATTTAAACCTATAGCATAACTTACAGAATCAATTTCTGTTTTTAATGCCTTTTTTGAAATACCATTATTATTGCATGATGACATCGTTACAATCACCAGAGCTAAACTTAAAACTTTAATTATTTTCATGTGTTTAATTTAAATTATTTTGATGCCAAAAATAAGAAATTTAAAATAGGTACACAAAGTAAGTGCCAATACTATTTTAAGAGAATTACCGGTTTACTCTCACATAGTTATCTGCCTTAATCCATAAAAGCGGAAATCTTATGGGCATATTCCTAATAACTTCTTGTTTTTTCATCCCAGAAGGCAACGATTTCCATAACTCTAGATAAGAATCTTTATTTAAAGCTAGTCCGACAAATAATAATGAAGGGTGTTTTGCAGGCCATTCATCCCAATACATCACATCTTGTTTATAAGGCCATTTGTTTTTATCTTTTATGTACGGATATAGAAATGAAAGACCGAGTGACATACCCTTATTATCGACTGTTATGTAGGTAAACAAATTATCTTCAGGTGTTGTAAGCATTTGACATAAAGCTGACATGACATCCAAATTAAATAACGAATAGCCATAAGGTTTTGTTCTCGATAGTTCTTTTGGAAAACTACCGTCTTTATCCATTTGATTTGGCAATAAATCGTTTTTGTACATCGTTCTACAATACGTTTTTATTTCTTCATCATTAGTTAATTCTGCAAAAACAGCCACTTGCATTGCCCAACACACACTGTGGTTATTTCCATTATCGCGTTCTGCAATCCCAAAAGGATGAGTTGTTAACCATTTTAAATAGCTTTCAAACCATTTTTTAATCGTTTTTATATCTTTTTTTGAAATTGCTTTAGAGTTCTCAACTGCTTTCACAGCTAGTGCAACTTCCATTAAATGAATGGTATCAATAATACCAATACCTCTTCCTGTAACTCTTCCCATAATGGCTTGACCATGCATTAGATTTGGGTTCATTTTGGTTTTCTTATTTATAAACCAAGCTTGCAAATGAGGCGCCAACTGTTTTACATAATCTTCATTTTTAGTTATTATGTATGCCGAGGCCAAAGCACCAGAAATCTGGCTAAATTGAATCATAACTTTCCGATGAGCCGTAAAATTAGCTGGATTTGTCAATCCATCTTTTCTGATATAAGGGCCGTTAGGGTTTTCTGGATCTGGCCACCAATAATCACCTTCAGAATAAAAATCGTGACTATTACCTGCACTTCTATCACAAATAAAATCTGTTATAGTTATAGGCTTGGTGTTTTTATACTTTGAAGCTAAATTTAATATGCGTTCTTTCTCTAAGGAAATTAAATCAAATTTCTCTTGACCATAACAAACCATAGAAACTTGAAGAAGCCCTACAATAAAGGTTATGATTAATTTCATAATAAGTTTGTATTAGTTTTCAATAGTTAGATAAGTTCCCTTAAAATTCTGGTTTAATACCATCACTTTTAAAACTGAACCCATCCCATCTGGGATAACTTCTAAAGATGCTTTACCATTAGCCATTTCTATTATTTCGCTACCTGTTGGTGTGCCTTGATTTTTAAGTGATTTCCCGCCAGATAAGGATTGGAAATAAACACGATCTTCATAATCTAAACAACGTAACCCTTTAGAATCAACAGCAATTGCTGTTATGAGATAATTACCATTTTCTAATTTCTTATAAGATAACTCTAAATCTTTAGCTGTGTTATTTTTAACGTACCTATAATTGACGTCCATTGCGTCTTCAACTTTATCAGCGCCATTTGGTAATCCAATTGCTTTGAGTGTATTTTTTCCAGATTCAAAATTGATATCCCAAGTTAAACCGCTAGCAGGAAATTTAGTAATATCTTTTTGTTTAACTCCTAAAGATTGACCATTATGAAAAAACTCAACCGATTCACAATTACTATAAACACTAATAGTCCTCGGTGTATTTTCCGGTCCTTGGCGCTCGGTCCAAGTATGTGATTCTATATAAGTAAACGGTTTTTCAGCCCAATAACTTTTAAATACATAATATGCATCTTTTGGGTTTCCGTTTCTGTCTACCAAACCTTTTTGATTCATATAAGGTATGGCATTTTCTGGTCGCAACGGCGTACCAAAATCTTTGAATGCCCATTGAATATTACCAACAAACGTAGGATCGGTTTCTGAAATTCGTAAATGCCAATCGAATAAATCAACAATATAATTTTCACTCCAATCTCCAATTTGGGCAATATTTGCAACATCTGTTTGCACAATAGCTTCCTCCCAACCGTCAGACTGAATTTTACCTTCTCCAGTAATAGGGTTTTCGGTATGCCGTCCCACATGACTAGAGCCACCATATTCAGCATGAATGAAATGTTTGTATTCTTTTTTATAAGTATCTATTGCTTTTTGATAACTTTTATAACTACCCGAATACCAACCTGACCAAATGGATGGTGAAAATACATCAACAATATCAGCACCTTCATAATATTTTCTAATGGCTGTTTTTCTTGATGGATCTAGTTTATGTGCTATATCATTCAATTCGGTTAAAAACCCATTAATTTTTTCTGTATCATCGCCACCTTCAAAATCTGGCAACCAATACATTTCGTTACCAAGTGACCAAATAATAATACTTGGATGATTGAAATTTTGAGCAATCATTTCTTTAAGTTGATTTTTTGTATTCCTTTTCCAAACATCATTTCCTACACCACCACGACACCATGGTAATTCATCCCAAACCAGCAAACCCAATTCGTCGCAGGCTTTATAAATTTCAGGATCTTGCGGATAATGTGCCAAACGCACAAAATTGGCCCCCATTTCCTTGATGGACTCCATATCTTCCCTATGCTGCTTATTGCTCATGGCGGCTCCAACACCTGCATGTTCTTCATGTCTATGCGTACCTCTTAAAAGCAATCTTTTTCCATTCAAATAAAAAGGGCCATAGTCTTTAAACTCAAACCAACGAAACCCTACTTTATCTTCAATTTCATCTATAATAGTTTTATTGTGTAATAGAGTAACGGTTATAGAATATAAATTTGGTGTTTTTGTGTCCCATAATTGTGGGTTTTTTATTTCAGAAAAACCCATCTCCGTATCGGCACTTAGTTTCTTAAATGTTTTTGTTGCCACAACCTTTCCTTGTGGGTTTTTAAGTGCTGCTTTTAATATTAAATTGTCTGATTTTTTAAAATTATTAATTGATGCATTAAGCTGTAAAGAAGCTCTTTTAAAACTTACGCTTGGCGTTGTTATTTTTAAGTTACCAATATGTGTTATAGCGACTGTTTGAAGCCAAACATCTCTCGTTATTCCACCATAAATAAAGAAATCGCTTTTTTGAGATGGAATTATTTCTGGATTATACCCGTTATCCACTCTTACTAAAACTTCATTATTTCCACTTTTAATAAATTCTGTGATATCAATAGTAAACCCTAAATAGCCTCCAATATGGTCACCAGCATCCTTACCATTTACATAAACTTTAGTGGTAATGTTTGCCCCTTCAAAATACAATTGATACAATAGATTTTTATCTACTGTAACAATTGCTATATTTTTCTTGTACCAACTAGCATTTCTTCTGTAACCAGGTTCAGCATCTGTAACGTCCTCGTTATTCCAAGTATGTGGTAAATTAAGAGTTGTCCAATTTGAAGTATTTTGTATTTCAATTAAATTTTGAGAATCATTTTCTAAATACGACCACTCTTTATTGATATTTACTTTACTTCTTTCTTGACTTTGTGCAGCATTTGAATTATATAAAAATACAATCACACAAACCACAAAAACTGTGGCTATTTTAAATTTTGACATCTTAAATTTCATCCTTAATTATATTTCCAATCGAAATCGATTTATTATCTTGACAATCAAAATTAACATAGTGCAATTCGTTTCTATCTTGATCTATCTACTTTTATTGTAAATCTTTTAACCGTAATAATGTTTCTAAATAATAATAATCTGCATAAACAATAGGTTCGTCTATCTCATCATTTTTTGGCCAATTCCCTGTACTATGGTCTAAAATAAATGGTGCATTTACTTCTGAACTTAATATATAGCTTGAATTTAACGAGTTTAAAACTTTTTTAGAATAGTTTAAATACACTTCATTTTTAGTAAAGCTATATAACTCTACTAATGCCGATGCCATAACCGTTGCCGATGAGACATCTCTAGGCGCATTTGGAATACTCGGGTCGTTAAAATCCCAATAAGGAATACCATCTTCTGGCAAGTTTTTGTTATTAATAAAGAAATCTGCGGTAGCTTCAGCTTGCTTAAGATAAGCTTTATCTTTTGTGTAACGATATACCATAGTATAACCGTAAACTGCCCAAGATTGACCTCTTGCCCATGCCGACTGATTACTAAAACCTTGATGCGTAACCTTATCTTTTACAGCGCCTGTAATGGTATCATACACCACAACATGATAAGTACTATTATCTTCTCTAAAATGATTTTTTAAGGTGGTGTTTGCGTGTTGTACCGCTATTTTATGATAGGTACTATCATTGGAATATTTTGTGGCTTCAAACAATAATTCAAGATTCATCATATTATCTATAATTACTGGAAACTCCCAAACATCCCTGTTAAAATCCCACGATCGAATGGACCCAACTGTTTTGTTAAAACGGGTGCTCAATGTTTTTGCACTTTGAACGATTATGTCTTTATAGTCTTGGTTGTCTTCTACTTCCAGGCCTCTTCCAAAACTGGAAAAAACCTTAAAACCCATATCATGGGTTCTGTCATTGAATTTTTCCTTTTCCATAAAGGCATTCCATGTTTTAGCACGTTCTTTATAAGCTGTATTTCCTGTAAGTTGATATAACTGCCAAAGGTTTCCAACAAAAAAACCACTGGTCCAATCTGTTGAAGGTACTTTATTAATAAAGCCTGATGAAGGCGTCATACTACGCGGAAACGACAGAGAATCAACTGGATATTCCAACAGTTCCTTATAACGTTTTTCTAAAAGGTTATCAATCCCTATTTGGTTTTCATTTTTAGTTTTATAATCAGGCTTGCACCCTATAAAAAGTAGTGCAAACCCAAAAATAAAACAACTAACTCTAATCATAAAAATACTACTAATTAATATCCTGGATTATTTGGCTCTAGGTTAGGATTTCTAGCCAATTCATCAGCAAGTAATGGATATAAGTAATCTCGATTCGGATCAAAATTTTCCTTTAATCCTTCTAAACCTGAAGCAGAAAACACCTCTGCCCCCATTTTTCTTCGAGCAATATCATACCATCTCTTAAACTCAAAAGCAAGTTCCCATTTTCGATCTTCTAAAACCATAGTTCTAAAATCATCTTGCGATAATCCAGATACATCAGCAGGAAAAGTAGAAGGTGTTGAGCCTAAAGCACCATTTCTTGCTCTATCTCTAACTCTGTTTACATAACCATCTGCCTCTGTAGTCCCTGGAGTTACTTCGTTCAATGCTTCAGCAGCAATTAACAACACCTCTGCATAACGCATCATAGAATAATTGTTCTGCGACCCTCTACCATTTCCGGTAGCAGATGGCCCATTAAACCGCGTATATTTTGCAATATGTGGACGATTTACACCTCTACCGCTACCACCACTCTCCTTAAAAACAGTATAAGGTACTTCGATACCATTAAAAACTGCTGTAGCATCAAAACTCACTGCTTTTCTATAATCTCCATCATCCCATGAATTATATACAGCAAGAGATGGAACCGCAACAGACCAGCCTCCTCCAGCTACATTAGGATATTGCTCATCATCCCTAAGGCCCGTTAATGCAGCTTGATAATCCCTACCATCATCTCCATCGCTAGCTCCAATAAAATCCAATGAAAATAGCGGTTCTTTAGAACTATCTATTTTAGAAGAATCAAATAAATCTTGAAAATCCGGTTCTAAACCTAAGTTATAAACCCCTTCATTATCAATAACTCCTTTAGCTTCTGCATAGGCATTGGGATAATCTCCCATAGTTAAATACACTAAAGCTAAATAAGCGTGAGCCGCTGATTTAGCAGGTAAAGATCTCCCTACTTGTGTATTTGGCAACCATGTTTTAGCAAACTCTAAATCTGCAATAATATTTGTATATACATCGGCAACTGAAGTTTTGCTAATAGAACTTGCTGCTGCTAAATCTGTTACCGGATCAGTTATATAAGGAATATCTCCAAATTGTCTTACTAAATGAAAATACGCAAACGCTCTTGTAAAATAGGCTTGTGCGGTAACTGGATTTTTTATTTCTTCCGCTACATCTACAGCTTCTGCACCAGCAATTGCCTGATTTGAAGCTGCTATAATTTGATACGTTCTAAGCCAATAACCTTCAATCATGCCATTATCAGTTGGAACATTAAAGTCATCATGCTCAATTCTTTGTGTTGATGTTGTTGGGTCGCCAATAGCTACCATATCACTACGTAACATCAATGGTAAAGATATTTTTCTTCCCCAAAAATCTTCATGGATCATATGCCCATAAGCGGCATTTACTGCTGTTTGTATATCTTTTGTAGATTTAAAAAAACCATCTGGAGCTAACAACCCTATAGGTTCTTCTTCTAAATCTGAACATCCCAGTATTGATAAACCTACCAATAATAAGAATAAATATTTATATATTTTCATGTTTATATGTTTTTAAATTATTGATTAAAATTTTAAATTAACACTGAAATTCACAGACTCAACCGTTGGGTAATTTCCAAAATCAAATCCATTATATGTATTACTATCTGAGCTATCACTAGCACCAGCTCCAAAATAACTCACTTCTGGATCTAAACCAGAATAATTTGTAAAAGTCAACAAATTCTGTGCACTAATAGATAATCTAACATTATCCATACCTAACTTTTCAGCAACCTCTGATGGTAAATTATAACCTAAAGCTATATTTTTTAATCTAATATAACTACCATCTTCTACAAAGCGAGAAGTAATTTGTTTTCCTCTAAGTTTGGCACGAGGTATGTTTGTATCTGTATTTGTTGGTGTCCAAGAGTTTAATACATCTGTAAGCGCATTAGAATCTCCATTAAACAACTGTACATTTGTAAGATTCATAATATCTCCACCTTGAGAACCTTGAAAAAAGATATTTAAATCAAAATTTTTGTATGTAAAATTATTTGTAATACCAAATGTCCAATCCGGATTGGGATCTCCTATTATTTTTTGATCATCACCAGGGGTAATATCTCCATCACCATCTATATCTGTAAATAATTGATCTCCTGCGGCAGCTCCCGATAAAATAGCTGTACCCTCCGGTAAATCACCTCCTTGGTAAACACCTTGATATTCAAAGCCCCAAAAAACACCCACAGCTTCACCTTCTCTTAAAACATGCGTACGTGGTATGTTAAAATAACCTGGGGAAGCATCTTGGAATATATCTTGACCATTTAACAGGGTAACAAATTCATTTTTATTGGTAGCCCAGTTAAAATCTGTAGTCCAACTAAAATTTTCATTAGTTATATTTCTTGTATTTAAAGTAATTTCAAATCCTTTGTTATTAACTTCACCTACATTTCTTAAACTGGCAGGTGTTAAAAAACCTAAATATTGTGGTTGACTGGCATCCTCTATTATAAGATCCTTAGTATCTATGTTATAATAATCTAAAGAAACAGAAATTTTATTTTTTAATAAACCTAAATCTAAACCGATATTTGTTTGATAAGAAGATTCCCATTTTAAATCTGGATTAGCAACTTGATTTGGCGTAACATTAATCACAGTTTCACCATTAACAGGTGTAAAAACCGAACCAAAACTTGCTAATGACTGATAAGGAGCAATTGCCTGGTTACCGGTTACACCATAACTTGCTCTTAATTTTAGGCTAGAAATAGTTTCACTGTCTTTTAAAAAGTCTTCATTTGATATTTTCCAACCTACAGCACCCGATGGGAAAATGGCATATTTTTCGTTTGCAGCAAAGTTAGATGCCCCATCTCTTCTTACAGTAGCTGTTAACAAATATTTGTCATCATAATCGTAATTCAATCTTCCGAATTGAGATTGAATTTCTGATTCTGATAAAGATGATGTTGGTATTAATTGGGTAGCACCAGATCCTAAGTTATAATAAGAAAAAGAATCAGAAGTAAATCCTTCAGCTCCTGCTGAAAATCTATCCGTAGAAGTTTTTTGATAAGAATAACCTGCTAAAACTGTTAAATTCCCTTTCCCTATTTCTCTATTATAAGTTAAGTAATTCTCACTCAATAGGGTTGTTCTCTTATAGTTTTCTATTGTTGCTCTTCCACCTGTACTACCACCAGCTGTAGTAATTAATGTTGATGGTCTAAAAACTCCTTCGGTTCCATTAGCTGTACTAAAACCAAAAGTAGTTTTAAAAGTAAGGTTTTCTAAGATATCGTAATTTGCATATAAGTTTGCTCTATAATTATCTATTTTTGTTTCATTTATACCTTCAGTAGCAATGGCATACGGATTATCAACATTATCGCCTATAGAGTTAACTGTATTTAAACCGTTAGCATCTTGTATTCCTAAATCTGGCGAAAATCTGAAGATTAATGAAACAACATCATCTCCACCACCATTTGCGGTTTCACCAGTTGATTGTGTAGGAACTCCATCTTTATTACCTCTACTACCAAAAAGGTTCATACCCAATTTCAATTTATCAGTTACTTGCGCATCAATATTTGACAAGAAAGATGCTCTCTCAAATTCAGAGTTTATAATAACCCCTTCTTGTTTAAAATAAGTAGTGGAAGCATAAAAGTTTATGTTTTCACTTCCTCCTGAAAAAGAAAATTGATGATTCTGAGTACTCCCTGTTCTATACAATAAGTCTTGCCAATCTGTGTTTGCAGATCCTGGAGTATAACCGGGATTTACTGCTGTTTGATAAGCTGCAAATTCATCGGCATTTAATAAATCTAGTTCATTTGACGTATTTTGAACAGAATAATTAGAATTAAATTCAACAGATAATTTACCACTTCTACCTTTTTTGGTAGTTACCATAACAACGCCATTTGAACCTCTAGAGCCGTATATTGCGGTTGCGGATGCATCTTTTAAAACCTCCATAGACTCAATGTCATTTGGCTGTGGCATAACTGCACCAACAAAACCGTCTACAACAATAAGCGGAGCACTACTTGCATTAATAGAAGTATTTCCTCTAATTTTTATGTTGATGGGCGCTCCAGGCTCACCACCGTTATTAGATTGAACAACTACACCAGCTGCACGTCCTTGAAGCGCTTGTTCTGCGTTCAGTAAAGGGAATGCATTAAGTTCTTCAGATTTTACTGAAGATACTGCACCTGTAATATCACTTTTTTTACGAGAGCCATAACCTACAACCACAACTTCGTCCAACGCACTAGCATCAGTATCTAATGTGACATTGATAACGCTTTGGGATGCTGTGGAAATCTCTTTAGTCACAAAGCCTATATAACTATAAATAAGCACCGCATTATTACTAACACTGATACTATAATTACCATCAAAATCTGTTGAGGCACCATTACTGGTTCCTTTTTCGATAATATTCACACCTGGCAATTCCATCCCGTCTTCTCCAGAAATTACTTTTCCTGTAATGGTTTTTGATTGCGCATTTACTACGCTACCTAAAAGAAGAAAGACTCCTAATAAGCAACATTGAACAAATCTAGTTTTTTTGTTTGTTAACATACATTTAGTTTTTGAGTTAATTTAATAAACCAAAAAAATATCAAGCTTGAAGTAATTATTAAAATCACTAACAGCAATTGAATAATTTTTAATCATTGGTTTTTGTTTAGTTTCATTGTGTAAATTTAAAAACCTATTACGACATAAAAATCCAAAAATGGTTATACAAAAATCCAATTTGATCATTTTTAAGTAAAACCTGAAATTCTAAATAATTTATTTAGAGTCTTTGTTAATGGCTATATGGAGACATAAGTTCTTTTTTTAAAAATCATAATTTATCTCATATACATTCTTTTGTTTAATTAATATTGAATTTTATTATTAGTAGGTAAATTGGTTTACCAATTTGGTAAACCAAATATATGTTGATTTATTGGTAAAAAAAAAGAAATGAAAAAAAAAATTAAAATTAACTACACGTAGAACTAAACACTAGAAAAGAAATTATAATGTAAACCTATCTATATATTGCGTAGGAGTAACACCATATTTTTTTTGGAAACATTTACTGAAATACTTAGGGCTTCGGAAACCCACATTATAACCTATTTGAGAAATATTGATTTTATTTTGCTCTAGAAGTTGAGCAGCGGTTTTTAATCTAATTTCTTGTATAAAACCATTGGGCGTGTAATTTGTCCAGGCTTTAATTTTAGTGAATAACATGGTACGACTTATACCAAGTTCTGAACAAAAAAAAGGGATATCAAATTGTTCATTTGAAATATTGTTTTCAACTATTTCAAATGCTTTTTTCAATAATTCTTCATCTAAGGAAGACACTGTTATTTCGCTAGGCGTGAAATTATTTTCGTTAGAGAATTTGTGTTTTAATCGCTGGGTAGATTCCAACAAGTTTTTAATTCTCAACTTAAACTCTTTCAAATCAAAGGGTTTACTTATATAATCATCTGCGCCACTTTCCAATCCTTCAAACTTATAAACCAACGAGGTTCTTGAAGTTAATAATATAACCGGGATGTGGCTGGTTTTTAGATTTTCTTTTATGTTTGCACAAAGTTCGGTACCAACCATTTCTGGCATTATTACATCGCTTACAATTAAATCTGGCACATGTTTAATTGCCTTTTTCATAGCTACTTTACCATTTTCAGCTTCAAGAACATTATAATCTTTTTTTAGAAAATTCTTAATAAAAGACCGCAATGGCTTATTGTCCTCAACAATTAATACGGTGTGCTTTCCTTCTTGAAATAATAAATCGTTAATATCATCATCCTCAATGACATCTTCTTTTATACTTAGCTGCGACTCATATTGTGAAATATCATCACTTATCTTAAAATCCTTTAATATTTCATTTTCTGAAAGGTGCTCCTTTCCTAATGGAAGTGACACCGTGAAAATAACACCTTGTTCTTTTTTATTTAGAACTTTAATGCTGCCTTTGTGAAGCTTCACAATATTTTTGGCAATTGAAAGGCCAATGCCAGTGCCTTTATTATAATTCTCTTGGGGTTTATTGTGAATAGGGATTTCAAAAAAACGATCGAAAATCTTGTCAATATGTTCTTCAGCAATACCAACCCCTGTATCGCTTATTTCAATTAAAATGCTTTTTTCTGACTTTGAAACATTTACTGAGATTACACCTCCTTTTGGTGTATATCTAAAAGCATTTGAAATTAAATTATAAAATACCCGCTCTAATTTATAGCGGTCGTAATACACTAAAATTTCTTCATCAGATGTATTAAAACTATATGTATAATCACCATCTTTCGCAAATTCACTGAATGATAAAAATATTTCCTGTAAAAACTTAACAATATTTCCCTCTGCCGATTCTAAACTAAACTGATTGTTTTCCAGTTTCCTAAAATCCATCAACCTATTAATTAGGCGTAATAAATGATTTGCACTACTCTCAATAACCAATAATTTTTTATACATGGCATTACTACCATTATAATTGAAAAGTATTTGTTGTAAAGGTCCCGTAATTAATGTTAACGGCGTTCTAAATTCATGCGATATATTGGTAAAAAACTGTAACTTGGCTTGATTAATATCTTTATTTTTTTCACTCTCATTATGTTCCATCTCCAATTGATACCTTAATTTAGTTTTGGATTTCATCATTCCAACTAAACCATATATGCCCAAACCAATTAATAAGACATATAGCGCCATAGCCCAACCGCTACGCCATGGCGCAGGTTTTACAGTTATTTTTAAGGCCGTGGGTTTCTTGTTCCAAACCCCATCGTTATTAGCTCCTTTTACTTCAAATACATAATTTCCAGCGTTTTGAATGGTGTAATTTGCTTCTGTATTTGTTGTTGTTTTCCATTGATTATCTAATCCAACTAACCTGTAGGAATATTGATTGTTTGCTGAATTTATAAAATTTGGTATTGAAAAACTTATTGAAAAATTTGCCTTATCGTAACTTAATGTCACCTCTTTTGTATAGGTAATACTTTTTTTTAAAATATTTGAATTGCCGTTTATAATTACTGATTCGTTTTTTACCTTAAAATCTGTAAGTAAAACTTGTGGTGAATATTTATTTACTCTAATATTATTGGCATTAAAATAAGTAACTCCCTCAGGGCCTCCAAAATAAAGGTTGTTTGAGCCTAATTTTAAGCACACATTGTTGCTAAACTCATTACTGATTACACCATCGGTTTGATCGTAAACTGTAGCCGTTTTCTTTATAAAGCTATATTTTATGATACCTTGATTAGAACCTAACCATAAGTTTTTTTTCGAGTCTTCTAAAATAGAATGCACTGAGACCGTTTCTAATATACCTTCATTTAAATCTATTCTATCAAAACTAATCCCATTATAAAGAAAGAGCCCTTTTCCTTTTATTCCAACCCATACTCTAGCTTGACTATCTTCATATAATGATAAAATATCATCTCCAGAAAGCACTTCATTATTAAAAAAGAAATTTTGCATGGTGTACGACTTGAAATCAGAATCCATAGGTTTTATAAGATTCAACCCACTTTGTGTACCAACCCAAATCGCTTTATTTTTATCAACTAAAATAGAACGAACCCTACTATTGGATAAAAACCCAATACTATTATTTCCTATCCCTATTTCTTGAAATGTCTTTTTCTTACTATCATACCTAATTAACCCGTTACCAAAAGTCCCAATCCATAATATATTTTCTGCTCCTTTTTTTATATCATAAACCCCAGATTGCCGCAGTAATTTTTGTAAATCTTCATTTACTCTATCATTCTCAAACTTTTTAGTATTTATATTATACACTGATATTCCTTCAGTAAAAGTCCCAATCCAAAGTAACTCTTCGTCTGAAAGGTATAATGACTTTGTATTATCACTTTTTAATCCTTTGGAATTTTTAGTGTTTAAGTAACTGGTTTTTCCTGTTTTATTGTCAAGAATAGTAATGCCACCACCTTCAGTACCAAAATATAAGTTGTTGTGTTTATCAGATGCCATAGCCCCAATAGCATCATAACTTAAGGAACTTTTTCCAGAATTTTGATTAAGATTAGTGAAATTAATGTTAGAAATATCCCAAATACTAACGCCTTTATAATAGGCACCTATCCATACCGAACCATTTCTATCCGTATAAACAGACTTAATTTTATCGAGCTTAAATATTTCATTTGTTTGTTTAATTACTCCATTAGTGTCAATTATAATAATGCCACTATAAGTCCCTACCCATAATGAGCCTTTATTATCTATATCAATAGATCTAACATCATTGTTTGCTTTATCATCTTTTTCATTTATTAAAAATGAAATTATCTTTTCAGAAGTAGTATCGTATTTTAGTAATCCGCTATTTTTAGTTCCTACCCATACATTATTATTTGCATCTTCTCTAATACCCTGAACAAAAAGTGGTGCATCGTTTTTTGAAGTTTTAAAATGTTTAAAAGAATATACGCCTCCTTTTCTATCTATCAGTTTATTTAATCCATTTGCAGTACCAACCCAAATAGCACCACTTTTAGTTTCCATAATACTTAAAACATAATTATCCGATAAACTGGCTAAATCACTATCGGCATGATAAACGGTTGTATATTCATTCGTGTCTTTATTATAAATTGAAAGTCCATATGAAGTACCTACCCAAATTTCATTCTTAATTTCTTTAACACACCAAACGGTATTATTAGATAATGATGTTTTATTGTTTTCGTGAAAAAACCTTGTAAAGGTATTGCTAACTGGGTTATAACGGTTAAGACCATTATAGGTTCCCACCCAAATATTTCCTTTTTTATCCTCTTCAATAGATAAAATATCATTATTGCTTATTGATAAGGAATCTGTTGGGTTATTTTTAAAAATTGTGAAATTATGCCCATCATACTTATTCAACCCATCGCGAGTACCAAACCACATTTGACCTAAGTTATCTTGATGAATTGCAATTACAGAGCTTTGAGAAAGTCCTTTTATAGTAGCTATATTATTCAATCTATAATCAATAGATTGAGAATAAACACCTGTTTGAGTTAATAAAAGTAAGAATATAAGTAAAGCGCGATTCATAAAAACATATACCTATTTCTTAAGATTCTGATTAATTAAAATTTAAACTATATTAAGTGAAAGTAATAAATTAAAAAAAATTAAACGATGAAAAAAAGAATACATTTAGTTTAAGCGTTGCTTAAGTTGATACTCATATAATGATGGCACATTATTTAATGGTTGATTTATAAATTCTTGATACGAGTGAGGTTCGTAATCTATTTTAAAAGTATCATTTCCGTTTACACCAATAATGTAGGCATACGGCCCATCTTCAATACCATTTAAAACTAGTGGTTTTTCAGAATCTACCTTATGTAATACATGCACATTCAAGTTCCAAAACGTGCTGTATGCACCGTGGCTAGGTTTCCAATATCCTGCTCCTCCACCAGAAAATAGCGGATAACTATTATCAATTTTCGGACTGATGTGAACGGTAATATTGTCAAATAAATTTTGATGATTTGCACCAGAATGTTGATCTAATAACGGACTTGTAAACACTTCACAGTTTTGATATACATTTTTAGTTGAAAACGTATTGAAACTTAATGGATGCACTGCCTTATTATATACTTTTAAATTTTTAACCAATACATTATAAACACCCGCCATAGCAACCGTATAATGTGCCATATTACTGCCTTCTGTAACAATGTCTTCTATAGTAACATTGGCTATTTCTTCTGTTAAAACACCACTATCTGCGTTGTGTATTACCACATCTTTAACCCAGCTATTAAATACGCGTGTTAGGTTGATACCGTTATAGCCCGGTTCTACATGATGTGCAACTCTAGGAGCATTTGGAAAAGTGATTTTCAACTGTTCAATACCCACTTCTTCTAAATGTTTCCACTCTACTAATTGGGCATTATAGCTAGGTTTTATTGAAATGGTTAATGGTGATTTAATAGTCACTTTATTATTAACAATTTTTGTTATTTCTACTTGTTGCTTTACAATTGGCAAATCTGGAAATGCCCAATGATGCGAACCAACTTTTACCTTTGTGTTTTTATACAAATCCTGTATGATGCTCCCATTTTCCCCTTCAGTATTAAAAAGCTCAAGTTGTACAACATCTCCAACCTTTAGTCCATTTGAATTTGAAACCGTAATAACGTGTTCTCCCCTGTTTCCTTGTTGAACTTTTGCCAATACCTGTTTTGGTTGGTCGTATTTTTGCAAATATGACTTAACACGCTCTCCCGGAACTTGGGTCCAAATCATACCACCGGACCAGGCGAATTGAGAAAAAGGCAAATCTATATTATTCTCTTTTTGAATCTCTCTTTTATCAAATTTCAACAAATATTCCCTTAATTCGGTTAATGGCTCCGGATTTTCTAAATACATCATAGGTCTTGGGTAAAAAATTTCGGTACCATTTTCACCTACTCCCATACCTCTGAGTACAAAATGACTGCGTTCTATGTATAAAATTTCACTTAAAATTATTCTGCCAACTGGCAATTGTAGCACCACATTTCCTTTTACATTATTAGCCGCTTCCATGGCTTTTAATAATGCCTTAGAGTCATCTAGTGCATCATTTGGTATAACGCCGTAATCTGTCGCTAACATTATATTAGTATCAATATTTGGGATTTTTATTTCACCATTATGATACCCTGCAAAACTATAATCTGGTAAATAGTTTTGTTGCATTATTATTTTATCACTAATAATTTTTGGTAGTGTTTGTGAATATAAATTAAAGGAAGACAATAATGTAAGCAGTAAAGCAATAGGAACTAAATGATATTTTTTAAACATACATCTCTTGTTAATATTATTAATAAATTAAAAATACACTAAACAATGAAATTACAATAAACTTGAAAAATAAAAATCCTAAAATGGGTATATAATTGTCCGCTTTTTGTCTCAATAAATTTTAGTACATGATAAAAATTGATGGTATTTTAGAGCTTGTTAAGAAATAACCTATACATTTTGACTTGCTCTTTTACACATTAACTTCGTTAAAAAGCCTCGTTGTAGCTAAGACTATAACTGTGTTTTTTGCCTAGTTAATGCACAAAATAGCGGCGTCAATTCTGTACACTTTATTTCTTAATAAGCCCTTAGGATGTGAGTCTGAGCGCAGTTGATGACATTATAATAATCGTTTTCAATAGTATTTCAATTGCACGCTCAATGAAACGCTTTTTATTTTTCGTAATGTACTCCGCCAATAAAAGTAAACAACCACCTTTAAAAATGGTGGCTTTGGGTTTCAGATTAGCCCCAAAGGGCATCACATTGACTTTTATAACCTTGGTTCGATTATTACCATGAAGTTAAATACTGATGCTATATACTTTAAAAGTGTCTTTGCCAACCTGCAAGGTTTTCGGAACCTTGTAGGTTTAAAAAAGCAAGCCAAAAATCTACAAGGTTTTTGAAACCTTGCAGGACATGTCAATACCATGATAAACAAACCTAAAAATGGCAAGGCCTTTAAAACATGGCCACCGTCAAGGACGGTGGTTTTGCAATTATAAATAAAAACAGTAAACAGGTTTCTTTAAAACAAAAAAATTATGAAATTGAAACCACAGTAACCACCCCAATTACAAGAATAAGTATCAATACAAAATTTCTAAACTGCTCTTGAGAGACTTTATCTAATATTTTTTTACCCATCCATGTTCCTAAAATACTAACCACAATTAAAATGGGGACTAAATATAAATCGTGTTTGTGCATATAACCATTTAAATAATATATAATGGTTCTACTAAAATCTACCCCTAAATCAATAACAGCTGATGTAGCTATAAATTTATCTTTATTCATTTTAAAGGCTGCCAATGTTATGCCTCTTATAGCACCGCCAGTTCCCAAAAGACCCGCACTTAGTCCAGATAAAGAACCTCCAATAATGGCATTTTTTGTTTTAGGCGCAACCTTTAATTGTTTAAAAATTAGAAATAGTAAACTTAAAACTATCAAGAAGAAACCGAGAACATACGTTAATATTCTAGGGTTAAAATATTGGCTTAAATAAGCGCCAATGGTTACAAATAGGATAGCTGGCAACCCCAATGAGAAAATAATTTTCTTATCAATCCCTTTTTTAAAAAAAGCTATTTTAGACACATTACTTGATAAATGATATAATGCTGTAATTCCTAATACAGATTGAAAATCGAAAAAGAAATTGGCTATTGGAACAAAAAATACTGAAGAACCAAAACCGCCTATAGTTCCTAACACTTCTGCTATCAATGAAAGTATAATAAAAATAGGCAGGTATCTTGATAGCATACTTTACAGAATTAAGAGGTTAGGTCAAGTTAATTTTTTCTAGGAATTAGCTTTTCTTTTTCTAATGATTTGATTACTGCCTTAACATAATTACCAATGGTTTTTGTAACATCATTTGGTTCAATAATATCATAAGTTCCAGACCATACTAAAGATTTTTCTGAGGTATTTTTTAAATTGTACATTGATGCTTCTATATGAAATACTCTATATTTTTTATAATAATCTTGATTAAAATAGGCCTCCTGATACAATAAATAATACGGGATAAAACGTCGTAAATGATAATCGGTTTTTGGGGATTCACTACTGTAAGACTGATTATCATCTACACCTTTAACTAAAGAAACCAAAATGGAATCGTACCCTTTTGAAAGCAATATATCTACTTGATTTTCTATTTCTGCTTCTGTTTGTTGAGCATCTTGAAATGATTTTTCAAATACCACTACACTTTGTAGGGCATTGATTTTTCGAGCGTTTAGCTCATTTTTAAGTTGAAATTCGAAAACAGAACGTGATTCAAAATCTGGAGTTACACCAATTACTAACACGTTTTTAGGTCTAAATGTATAGTGCTCTGGGTTTTTCCAACTTTTGGTTAACCTAGTTGTTGAACAACTTGAAAGTATTACTATTAACAATAAGGACCCAAGCCTGCCCATAAGGTACCAAAATTAATTATTCAATTGCCTCTTTTTTTATAACTTCTTCATGGAATATTTTTGGAATAATAAGATTTTGCTCTTCTAAAACAACAATAACTAATCTAACATAATCATTTACAGTTTCATCAACAGATTGAGGGTCTGTAATATCTATATAACCCTTCCAAATTAATTCCCTATCTTTTGTTGGACAAATACAGTATAGTGAAGTTTCTGTGTGATAAACAGTATATTCATTATAATAGTCAGGGTTGTAATAAATATCCTGATATTTTAAATAATCTTCTTTAAATTTTATGTGCGTTTCGTCATAGTCATCATAATTTTCCTTGTATGCAATTTTGTCTTCAACACCTATAACTTTTGTAAACAATACTGCGTCAAAATTATTAGCAATTAATATATTTTCTATTCGATTTATATCTTTCCCTGATTGTTTCTCAATGGTAAAATCAGGTTCAAAAATATCCAAACTCATAACGGCCTCAATACCTCTCGCCTCATATTCATCTTTTAGCTGTTTTTCAAATTGATGCCTAACTTCAAAATTTGGCGTCATTCCAACAATTAAAACTTTGTTAGATTCAAAAAAATCAATATCAGGATTTTTCCAGTTTTCAATAAGATCCACAGATGAACAACTGAATAACAAAAAAAGTAAAGATCCACTGGCTAAATATTTCATTTTGTATAGACTATTGGTTATTGAAGTAATCGTTTTTGTTTTTCGTGTGCCATTATATCTTCAATCGTTTCAAATAAACGTTTTTTAAGGGTTCTATAGGTCTTAAAATATTTATTAATATCAGTTATAAGTTTTCTATGTTTATTTTTATAGGCTTTTTCTTCTTTTAATTGATTAACGCCATCTACCATTATTATAAGCTCATTTTCGTGGGTTTTAACCGTTTCAATATATGTTTTATTTTTCTTTTGTAGTGTATTTAATGTTTCAACTATTTCTTTACTTTTTGAAAAATGTTCAGAATCTATTAATTGTAGCGTATATGTTTTTATAAGATTTTGAAAGAAATGCTGTTCGTCTTTAATAAAACGTAATTCTGATAACCAATTTCGAGATGCCTCATGCATAACATCGGCATTAAGCCACTCAACATATTTAGGTTTTTTTTGTTTTGTTTTCATGATGATTAAAAATTTTAATTGTTATTCTTAATGAACTGGTTTAATCTCTAGATAATAATAAAAGCAGAAAAACAAACTTCTAGCAAAATTTGTTTTCTGCTTTCAGTTTAAGCAATTTCAATTACCTTTTTAGGCAGTTGTTTTGCTTCTTCCTTTTTCAGTAATTTTAACTTTAGAACACCGTTTTTATAAACAGCTTTCACTTCTTTATTTGGATTTACTGAAGTGGGTAGTTTTAATGATCTTTTAAATGAATTGTAATTAAACTCCTTACGAGTATAATCTTCTTCTTTTTCTTCTTCTTCATGGCTTTTTTCCCCACAAACATTCAACATGTCGTTTTCAATTGTAACATCAAAATCTTTTTTGTTAAATCCAGGAGCAGCAAACTCAATTTCAAAATCATCGTCATGCTCTTTCACGTTCATGGCAGGCATTAAGCCATCATCATCAAAAAAATCATCGGTAAAAAATTCGTCGTTGCTTAAAAAACTTTTTAAGCCATTATTCCAAGGGAATAATCTGTTTCTGTTGTTAAATCTAATAAGTGTCATAGGTATATTATTTAAAAATTAAACTTATATTTATTAACACCAACCTAGTGATATAAAATGTTTTATAAAATGATATCCATCAGTTTGATAAAGAGTTTTGTATCATTTTTATTTTTTAATAACACTTTTAATATATTCGAATAATTGCAGTTTCATAGTATTTGATTCTTGTAAAAAAACAGCAACGTCATATTCCATTTTAGCGTGTATTTCCATAAAAAAATAATCACAATTTATATCATCACACTCTAAATATGTTTTGATATGTTCCTGATGGGACATTAGTTTGTTTGATAATTTTAAAGCTTCTTTGTTGGTGTCTTCAACTTGTGCTTTGTATAGTTGTAAAGTCTCAAATAAATTAATGATACCAGCATTGTAAATATCTGAATCCAACAAGCTTTTCAAAAAGTCGAAATCATATTGTAAAAACTCAATTTGCGCTTTCCACTTTTTAGTGTCATCATCCAATTCTTCCATTGTTTTATCTCTATAAAAACTTTTAAATTCGCCTATTCTTTCCATGATTATTTTAGTTTTATCTGTTATACAATTAGTGTCTCAACATCATTTAATTTTGGGGCAGCTTATTTTTAATGCTTACAAAGCTGTTTTATTTCGTTAAGTATCTTTTCTTTTCGTGTGTCCGAAACACCCAAATGGTCTAGATAAAAAACATCGCCAATTAATTCGCGACAGAGTACAATATCCCTGCTTAATAAAAATTGTTTTTCTCTATTGGTTAATAAAGTAGATACTGTAATTGGATAGAGCCCTAACCTATCAATTCTATCTTTTAAACCATTATTTTTAGGGTAATCCCAGCTTAATAAATACAATCCCACACAGTTTCCATAAAGCATAGCATCCTCAGTAAAACGCGTATTTGTAACGACCCAACCCTGGGTAAGGCCATTGGTATCTTTTTGGTCTGGGTTCCAATTTTCCTTAACGTCTCTATATCTAGAGTTGATGTATAAAGGGATTTTTACATTACAATTTAAACCTTGCTCATTATGAAACTTGCATTCTACAACATAAGTTTCATTATTTTTGGTAGCTGTAACATCTATTTCGTGTGTAACGCATTTGCCCTGGATAATTTTATCAATCTCAACCAGATAACCTGAATACTTTAAAACGGCTCCAACAAAACGTTCAAACGGAAAACCTGTGGGTCCCAATTCGTAAATAGCTTTTTTGAGTTTATATTTTGAAGCTAAATAAGGCTTCTTCTTTTTAAGCAAAGCGAAAGCTCTATTATAAATTTCTTTGGTAGTAATACCTTGATATAACTCCCCTACTACTGCGTCCAATATTTTTTGGATAACCGTATCTTCTGCACCGGTATGCTTCAAAGAATTGCGAAGTTTCTCTAATGAAAATTCAGCTTTTTTCCCTGATGATTTAATGATGCTGATAGTACCTGTTTCCATAAATATATAATATTACGAGATCCTGTGGTTAATGATTAGAGCTACAATCTACTAGTTTTAAAAAAAGCTTTAACCCAAGCTTTTACTTGCCTTTTGGTCATACTATCGGCTTTTACAACGTCCTTGATTTTAGGTTCTAAATGGGTGTGCTTTTGCCTTATTTCTTTATATAATTTTTCACAAGTCCCTGCTGGACCAAAAAGTACAATGGCGTTAGCCTCTTTAATTCCTGAAATAATATTATTAAAGTATTTTTTTATTTGATGCTTCTCGCGTTCTAAATATTTGCTGTCTTGCACAACATCTTGGGGACCTCCTTTTAATCGAGTGCCCGAACCACCGTGAACATGAAAATGCTCTATATTGGACAGTATAGTATTAATACCCACTTTACCATTATAGAGTGTTACAACAATAGCTTTTTCTTTATCTAACCAAACACCTGCTTTCATTTTTTTTCTCCCTAACCCTCTCCTTAGGAGAGGGAACTATTATGGGATTATTTTTTATTTATACGTTATAATTTTATTTTTAATCAAAACTCCTCTTCTTTGTGGAGGTTTGGTGGGGACTTAATTTCTTAAATCATGCATAACCAATACGGGAACTATAGAATGATATGCAATATCCTTTACTAATGGGTGCGAAAACATACTACCAAAAAAGGCATGTTTTTTATTAATAAAAGCCACCATATCGCTATCTCTGCTCTGTACAAAACAATTAATTGCTGTTGGTATTTCCATGTGGCTTAAAGTGTGAAATGAATAATCAACACCCTCAAAAGCGCCTTCCAATAATTTCTTATTATTAAGCTGTTTTTTATCCAACTTATTTTCTTTGGAAATATGTAATATCCTGATAGCGGCATTACAATTTTCTGCAACATCAACCAAATGTTTTAATTCCCGTCTTTTAAAATGTGTTTTATAACTAGTGGGAAACACGATTTCTTTTGGCAAATTATGTTTTGCCTTTAATGGCACAACAATTACAGGACAATTCCGTACTTTTTCCATAACACTTAAAGCGGTGCTTCCGTAAACCACTTTTCGAGAGTTTGTTTCTCCTCTGGTTCCCATAACTATCATTTCTATATCTTTTTCCTCAACTATAATTTTAATGGCTTCCAATGGACTATTAAATGCTGTAATAGGAATAAAATGATGCTTGGTGCTTTTATTGTCCCTAAAGGTAATCATATCCAACACTTTGGCTAAACCATTTTCAGAATTGGCCTTTGCTGTTTCATATAATCCGCTACCAGGTTCCATATTAATAAGGCTATCTATAATATTTGAAGTCGCTGAAAAAACATTTAGAACATAAAAATCACAAGAGTCATTCTTATACAATTCCAGTGCATAAGTAATGGCATGCCATGCATTTTTTGAGAAATCTGTGGGCAATAATATATTTCGCTTCATAATGTGGGTTTTTATATGGTTTTATATGGTTTTCCAATAAAACTGGTTAAAATGATATTAATCAGGTATTACCAGAAAGGGTATTTTTGGATGAAAGCCAATCTTTTTTATTACGGGTTCGTTTATAATATTTTCAATAAAACTGTGTTTGTAATTAACCATAGCGAGAATATCAATATTCAATTCTTCGATAAAATCATTGATTGCCAATACCTTTTTTGAGTAATCTGGCATCCAATGAAAACTATGTTCAAAATTCTCCAAATAATTTCGTAAAGCTTCTATATTATACTCTTGAATATCATTTAATTTAGTTTCAACATTAATATGAACTATTCTTATTTTTGAATTGTGAAGTGTTGCCAAATCTTTTAAAGGCTGCAATTCAATATGATTATAAAAGCGATTAAAATCGGTAGGAAAAGCAATTTGCTTTGGTACTTTAAAATCATAATCTTCCGGAATTATTAAAACAGGGCAAAGGCTCATATTCTTTATAATGTTTATAGTGTTACTTCCAAAGAAAATTTCCTTAGCTCCAGTTGCTCCTTTGGTGCCCATAATAACCATGGTTATTTGATGCTTTTTTACCGTGTCCTCAACGGCTTTTTTTAACTCTTTTTGGCTTACAACAATTTCAAATTCATGGTTTGCATTTGCATTGGCTGTTTCTGCCAGCTGCTTAAATTCCAATAGATCTTTAATAGCATTTGCCCGCATTGCTTTTGTTATCTTATTGGAAAAATCAGACATGGAAGACGCTTTTATGTTGGTAGAGCTTAAAAGATAAAACCTGCATGTTTCTTCGGTATAAAGCTTCAATGCATAAACAATGGCATTCCATGAATTATCTGAAAAATCAGTAGGCAATAAAATGTTCGTTCTAATTGGTTTCATCGCTTTTTGATATTTTAGATGGAATCACTAAAAAGGGAATGCTTAAATGAAACCCGATGTGATTAATTAACTTTTTAAAGAATAAATTTTCAAAAAACGAGTGTTTATTATTTATCATAATCAACATATTAATCTTGTTTTTTATCTGAAAATTGCTAATGGCGTCTTCTATATTTTGATTGCTTATATCATGAAATATGTTTGATACTTCTTTTAATTTTTCTTCCAATATATTTTTGTTACGCTCTTGAAATTCAGACAAGTCATAACCATAGGAAACATGAAGCACATTTACTCTAGCGGTTTGTTTTTTAGCAAGTTCAAGAATAAGATTTAGATGTTTGCTTTCAAATTTAATTTCGTAATCTGTTGGGAATAATAGTTCATGCGGGTTTTCATAATTAAAATCGTCTGGAATAGCCAAAACTGGGCATTTAACTTGGTTTAAAACATGTACGGTATTGGATCCGAAAAGCACTTCCTTGGCTCCAGTTGCGCCTTTTGTACCCATAACTATAAGGTCTATTGGTTTTTTGTTTACTTGATCCTTTACTTCTGAAAGTAAGGTGTTAAAAACGGATATTTGTTCAAATTGGTGATTGGGGTTTTTAAACCCTTTCTGGATTTTTTCATAAATCTCGTTAACGTTTTTAATTGACGTTTCCCTAACAGCATCAGCTAAACCAAATTGAGCTGGATTGACTAAAACATATTCCACATGGTAAACTCCCGGGGTGTATGTATTAAGTAAATAAAATGTACAAATCTCATCTTTAAATAGTTGCAATGCGTATGTAATGGCATTCCAAGAGTTGTTTGAAAAATCGGTGGGGAGCAGTATTTTTTTCATGATTTGAGCTTTTAAATTATTCTAAAAATTATCGCGTTTAATATTCTGCAATGCCAAAAATGGGATGCTTATATTTAAACTTATTTTATCTATGGCCGATTGAAACAATATGTTTTCTAAATGCGAATGCCTTGTATTGACCATAACAAGCATATCTATATTTTTCTCATCGATATAAGTATTAATAGACTCAGTAATATGTTTCTTATTTACAATGAAAAAATCAGTATCATTGTTGCATAAGGTTTCCTCAATAAAAGCTTTGTTATCCTCTTGCCGTAATGATAGCTTATTGCTTTTCGATACATACAGCATATCAATCTTTGCCCTAAACGGAGCCAACATCTCACACAATAATTTTAACTCTCTTCTTTTATAAGGGATTAAATAATTTGTTGGAAACAATACATGTTTTGGTTGGGTATATTTATAGTTACTAGGAATAGCTAAAACTGGGCATTCTACGTATTTTAATACTTGTAATGTGTGGCTTCCAAAAGTTAGTTTTTTATCATTGGTTTTTCCTTGTGTACCCATAACTATGATATCTATATTTTCTTCATCAACAATCTTATCGGCTTCATCGACGAGTACATTATTTGAAGATATGATGCGGTAACTAAATCTGGGGTTTGGGTGTTTTGCCCTTACTTTCTTTAGGGTCTCTTCCAATTGCTTTTTAGATTGACCACTAATAATTTTAGTAACGCCTTCTAGTGTTTCGCGTGTTAATAAAGCTTCATTAATATAAATATCGTCTTGGTAGGCATGCATAAAATAAATGACGCTAATTTCATATTTAAAAAGCTCCACTGCATAGTTAATTGCGTTTGTTGCATTTTCTGAAAAATCTGTTGGAATCAATATTCTTCTCATGACTATAATGTTATTAGCGAATTACTTAAAAGTAGCAAGTCTAATAAGGAGAAACAATGATATTCGTCAGATGGTATTTAGAGTCTGTTTTATTTGGATAAATACCATAAAAAACAAAAAACGGCAAAGCTAAAAGCCTTACCGTTTTTCTTGAGTTTCCAATTTTATTATTGTGTCTTAAATTAATACCGCAAATCTTTATTCCTAAAAAAGTACAATACTGTTTTTAAACAAAATAACAATTTCAGTCACTCTATTTAGATTTTGCTTTCTTACGGCAGCAAAATCTGTTTTTTAATAGAGAAGTGGTTTAA
>TARA_R110002096_G_scaffold436102_2_pt1 | contig 29594 bp, 36 predicted proteins | sample TARA_R110002096 | Tara Oceans TARA_R110002096 (sample SAMEA4397295) | marine metagenome | biome: Polar Biome; feature: [DCM] deep chlorophyll maximum layer (ENVO:01000326); material: water (ENVO:00002006), including particulate matter (ENVO:01000060) such as... | depth 35 m
AACCTCGTTGATGATGAGCGTCCCAGCCGCGGCCCAAGGTTTCATTGACCAGATGGGCGGCTCCGCTCCGCTTTCTTCGAAAACTACGAACCTGTTTGGTGGCGGGCCTGGCACCGAACAGGACATTGAAATCGATTTGCAGCAACGTCAAAATGCGCTCTTTGACGAGGCCGTGGGGACCCCTGAAGAACAGGAAGAAAAGGGTGTTCTTGTTGTTGACTACGAACCTTATAAGCCTGTCGCTGTTAAGGTTCGCAACCTTGCGCAAACATATCTGTTCTTTCCTGAGGATGAAGTCATTGAAGACGTTATGCTGGGGGATGGCAGTGTCTTCACAGTTGATTTCCCCCGGGTAACGCCACAGTCTCAACCCACGCGGAAGAATGTCCTTATCCTCAGCCTGAACAAAGGCCTGGTTGGGGCCGACACACCAATGACCGCCATTGGTCGCATACGGTCGGACGGAACGCGCCGCAAATACCTGTTTATCGTTTCAGGCTGGTCCTATCGATCGGAAACCATCTCAGATTTCTTTGTCTTCATTCGCGATGAAAAAGGTGAAATGGCGGCAAAGTCTTCAGTACCGGGCGTGTCACGCGCGTCGAGTAACCGGACAGCTGGCAATCAAATCGAGAAAACACCGGAATATCTGCGTGAGATACCGTTTGAACCGACCGATATCTCCTTTGGTGATTACGTGGTCAAGAAACCAAGCGATGTCTCGGACGAGGAAGTGCGCAAGATCATGCCACGCCAAATCTGGACCGATGGGTACTGGACATATTTGCAGTACGGAGACCAACAGGCCGATACCATGCCATGGGTTGTGGTACGGCGTGTCGTTGATGACGTCAACTCGCCGGTCGACTACATGCAGCATCCCAAAAAGCACAATGTGCTGGTGGTGCACTCAGTCGGGCAGAACCTGTATCTGCGCAATGGCCAGAAACGGGTCCTCTGTCTTGTTTGGGTCGGCAGTGAAAACCGTCCTGCTGTCATGCAGGCCACATTTAATGCGGATGTAAAGCTTGAACAACCCGAAGCGCTCACCACCAACACCCCTGAAAACCTTTCTGAAACAGATACACCTTCAGACATGATCGAAAGCGAAGGTCTGTGATGCGCAAGTTTTTGCTCTCAGGGGTCGCGATCGCATGTTTGTTCCAGCCTGATATTGCCCATGCGCAATCAGAGGAAGTCGGTATCTGGGATACAATCATCGGCGTTTTCAGTGAGCTTCTAGGCAATGACGATGACGGTCAGCCCGAAAGCAGCGATGGGGAGACCGAAACCCCTACGACCGCTGAGGGCAAGGCGAAGAGTTCGCCTTTGCTCTTCGTGCGACCTGTGATCGTCGAATTTGAGCAAGCTGTCTTCAATTTTGAAGAGGGAGCCGGACGGATCGAAATTCCTTTGGTCTTAAGTGCTGTTCCCGAACGGGACATTGAGGTGATTTACACGATCGAACCGGGCACAGCGCGCAGTCCTGAGGACTATGTTGACAGTGCAAACGGGTCGATAAAGATCAAGGCAGGTCAACAAACGGGTGTAATTGTGCAGTCGTTACCCGATGATGGCGAATATGAAGGTGAAACGCCTGAGAACTACTACATCGAGCTTCAGAGTGCACGTGGAGGCGGGCTTGGCCAGACATTGCGGACAGAAGTCCGGATTAAGGACAATGACCCCAAGCCGATGGCATCTGTTGCGCCTGGACGCTTGACGGCTGTCCCAGCCCAAGTCGAGTTCGGTCGGGTAGATGTAGATCAGGCCTATGACGTTGACATAAACATACGCCATGCGGGTGATACGGATGTCCAGATCGGTCGTCTGGAAGAAACGGCCGACCGTGTCGAGATCCAGTCGCAAACCTGCCAGAATGTCATTCTGTCATCGGGTGGGGTCTGCACTGTTCGGGTGCGGTTTAGCCCTGATGCCGATGGTGTTTACGAAGGAACCCTGATTGTACAGGGAAGCACTGAGGCGAACGGAAGCTCGGTCCCCATTGTTCTAAGGATTCCGCTACGGGGCGAAGGCTACCTGAAACCGGCGGATCTCGACCCACAACGCGTTATTCGTGAAAAAATGCAACTCAGACGTCGACTTGGAAACGGGGTGACAATATCGACAGTGAGCCGACCGGTCTCCCCGTCGCCACGCGAATACATCACAAGTCAGGATTACGACGAGGCCGTTGCACCAGGCAACACCCATGTGACTTTGCCAATGGATCTCGAGCGTATTCTCACCACATTCCAGAGCATCCCCTGTGTGTTGGAGAACTCGATCAATTCCCAGCACCCCGGGCAGGCTGTTTGCGTGGTTGAGCAGAATATCTATTCGTATCATGGGTTCAAGCACCGCTTTGTCTTAATTCCAGGCGGCTCAAAGTTTCAGGGCTCCTATACGCCGTTGGCCAAAAATGGCGATACCCGTCTGAGCATCGCATGGCAGCGGATGTTGAAACCCGATGGCAGTATGTTGTGGTTGCCCGACGGGTTCCCCACACAGGATGCGATGGGTCGAACAAGCATGCCAGGTCAGATCGATGACCGCGAATGGGAACAGTTTGGCACACCAATCCTTCTGACAGCGCTTACAGCACTTGCAACGGAAGCTGTTTCGCAAGGAGAGGAAGGTCTATCAGGCTCCGAGCAGGTCTTACTTGATGGCGAAAGCCGGGTGATCACTCAGATGCTAAGCAAAAATCTTGACCTGCAGCGGATCATGACAATTACCGCAAGTTCGCGTCTTACCATCAAACCGACAGTGGATATTCTTTTTGAACCCACGGGTATTCGGGTTCTTGGAAAGGCTGCTGCTGCGCAGCAAGTCAGCAGTTCACAAACCAATGGAGGAAGTCGCCAGTCCTCTGATGAAAAGGGGTCTTCATCAGAGCCACCATCGCTGGCAGCGCAACCGACTGTTCACTAGGCTGATCGCTACGGGGTAATCCGATAACGCTCTGCACTTTGACATGGAGTTATGTCATGCGGAGTTTGCTTAAACACCTGATTGTCGGGCTGGCGCTGCTGGCACCGTCAATCTCCTATGCAGATGATCTCCCAGATCTTCTCAACACCACATCGAACGCGCCAGAGAGTAGCGCTGCAACCAACGATCCGGAAACCTCCTCGACACCTGACGGTTCGGGGCCTGTGACAACGGGCAAGGCCGTATTGAGCGAAGATGAGGCTCAGCGTAAGACTGTCGAGTTACCAAGTGATGTCAATCAGACGGCACTTGCCATCTCCGAAGGTATTTCCTTTGAGGGAGACAGTGCGCCTGCGGGCAAGCGCCCTGTGGAAGCACAGTTTTCAGATCCGAGTCTGGCCGGGGCGGAAATTCGTGAGAAAATCCGTCTGAAAGGTCTTCTCGAATATGAGACGGGCGTAGATGGTAATGTTAAGGGTTCAATGAGTTGGTACGGCGTTCGGAACGCTGAAAACAATGAAGAACGCGAGATTACAGGCGTCCTCGAAAGCCGCTTTACCACATCCGACCCAACGGTTGCTTCAGGTCAGACCCTCTCAGCACAGGGCGACGTTCCAGCAGCTCTTGCTGCTGCACGCTCCTTGCTTGAGAACGGTGGGGATGTGCCTGAAGAGAAGGCAGAAGAAGGCCGCGCAGGTGGCGGATCTGGCGGGACCGGCGCAGCCCAGTTTTCCGCAGCCGGCGGCGAACCGAGCAACGACATGCTCGAAGGTTTCGAGCTCCCGGATGTAAAAGAAAAAACAGAGGAAGCCAAAGTTGACGAGATGACTCTCTCTGAAGCCGGCTGTCCGTTGAAAGTTTCAGCTGACGGGTCGGTTGTCCAGGTACAAAGCCAAACAATCAAGAACGGCCAACCTCAAGGCGATTGCTCGCCGAACGGCACCAATCTGACCGTTCAAAAAAGTTATGCGACATGCGAGGACGATAAGGACCTCGATGCGCACACGGCATTTGCCCAGTTCCGTCGCTTTTATGTCGATCAAAGCGGGACCACGCAGTATCTCGATGACGAGTGTGTCATCGACAACGATCTCAAGTTCGTGATGTATCAGGATTCAAGCGTTTGCAGCTTCGATCTTGAACTGGCGGGCAGTTCACCAACCGCATTTAACCGTGGGAAATGGTACTATCAGAACCGGAACAATAACCGGGTTGAAGTCAGCGGTTGCGAACGAATTGAAGACGAAACCGCGCCAATCCTGACAACAACAGAAGGCTGTACACCGCGTCATGAATTTCAGTCTGGCACAGGTGGCCAAAGCCTTGAGATGGTCAAACAATACTTTGTTTGGGATGACATCCCCCGGGTTGTCAGTGACTGTTCCGATAGTGGCAAAACATTTGCCCATATCCACAAAACGAATGTCTGTAGTGATCTGACCCCGACTCAAGCAGATCTCGCGAACTTTACCGAGGGTGAAGCTGCTTTGATTGCCGTGCCACAAGAGCGCATTGCGATCGATCTGAACGGCACGGAAACCTACATTTCCGAGTGCAAGCCGATTGAAAATGTCACCGCTGAGCTGTTCAAGGAAACTGCTGGGTGTGAAACAACTTTCTTCCATTATCTGTCGGCCGGGGAATCATACGGCAGCACCAAGTGGAAGTATCAGATTGACGGGAAACCGGAAATCACTTTGACCTCCTGTATTCAGGACAACGCGGTAACCTACGATCATCAAACGCGAATCAATGGGTATGAGCATCATGACAGCTTGCTCTACTCGGAACCGAAGACAGAGATCTATCTTCAGGCCGACGGACAAGAAGTTATGGTCTCCGAAGCGCAGGTACGTTCTGGAGCACCCCAGCTGGATTATGTTTTCCAACAGTCTGTATTGGTCGCGACGGGTGAGCTTTTTTATGAAACCGATTCATCCTGCGAGAAGCTCATGCGCCGGAACGATATAGATCGATATCTCAAAGGTGATCTTGTATCGGTCTATGATGATATAAAAGGCGAAGGTGAAGCCCTGAGCCAGGGGGATGGCTGTAATACTGTCGTCGTGTGGGGGAATGAATCACACCGACGCTGGAACGCCCCACAGAATTACACCGGCTCGGTGTGTGGGAAGACCACTTATACAGTTTGGCATGCAGCGCAAGGCAGCGATGGCGATAGCTGGACAGATCACCCTTCTTATGGAAACCACTGCAATTATACCGCCAGTACAGCGACCCAAAAGATTGTCCGAGATGACGGCATCCAGATCGGAGGTTCCGTCAACAAGAGCTGTGAAACAGTTTCGGGCTATCCCAGTTACTCGCAATCAGGTCACGCGGGAACTTACCAATGGTCCATCACATATCGCAGCAATTCGGGGGGATTTCCCGCACACTCTAACACTGTAAAATCAAATTGCCTTGGCGCCTGGGGGTGGTGGTAATGGAAAATTACACCCAGGTTCTCCTCTCTCGCTATGAGCACTTGCGCAAGGTCATCCGGTCCTCGCGCTGGGGAGGGAATATTGCAAGTGTCAATATCAACGGCCCCCATAAACTCAATGTTTATGTCGCGGGGAAAGGCAAGATAACGCTTCCTTCCAAAGAACTTGGATTTCTCACACAAGAATATCTGCGAGACCTCTATCGGGGTCTCGCAGCCCACTATGGGGTGCTGTTTAACGACAATATGCCCATCCTTGCCTGTAAAACGCCTGATGGTGATCGTCTGTTAGGGATTACCGGACCTACAGTCGATGAAACTGGTGTCGCAAGCTCCATCCGCATCAAACGCAAGATTGCCGTTACTTGGGAAGATTATGGCCTTAAGCCGGCCGAAATTGATCGCGTGCGCGAAACCTTTGTCGACGGAAAAACTGTCTTGCTCTGTGGCGGCACCAACGCCGGCAAAACAACAGTTCTTAACCTCGCAGCAAAGGACATCCCCAAAGACGATCGGGTGATGACGATGGAGGATACCAGAGAGCTGGATTTCAGCCATGTAGATGACCGGGTTCATCTGGTTTACTCACGCTACGACAGTACCATACGGATCACGCCGGCAGACCTGATCGATGCCATTGTCCGTATGGAGCCCCATCACAACTGGATGTCAGAACTTTCGATCCGAAATGCATTGGCCGCCTTGCAAGTGATGGACCTTGGCCACTCTTTCTCAGCCACCACACATGCAAATACGTTGCTCGATGGCTTGAGGGGATGGCGTCGACGGATCGCCATGGCCGGGGGTTCTGAAACTGAAATGTCCTCCATCATGGATATGTTTGCCGACAACGTCGCTCTGATGCTTCAGGTCAAAAGGGTTGAAGCCAATGATAAGGGCATCGCGGATCAGCGGCTGATCACCGACGTCCGATCGGCAAAACAGGTGCTTGATAAGCGCAGCACACGGGCCGAACTGGCAGGGGAGCCTGTGTTCCCCAGAATGCCTGAACCCGACGAAATGCGGCGCATGGTCAAGGCCATGAATGGCGGCCGCGATCTGAGCGAGATGCAGGAAGAAAGCCTGAAAATGATGGCCATGATGGTGTCTATGATGCGCACCGGCACGGCCAACGATGACCGGATCGGTGACGTTCCCGATCATCATTTGTTCTCCCCTGAAGAACGCATGGTCATTGGAAGCGATCAAATCGCAATGCCAGAAGCCCCGTCTGCTCCGTTTCGGGAGGTTTCGTGATGAAGTCCAACAAGCTTATTGAAGACTTTCACCTGCACAGGAAATACCAGCTGGCATGGACCCTGCCGACACTGCTCCTGCTCCTGTCAGGGTTGTTCCTGAGCTGGCCACTTGAATCGACCTTTCGCCAAAGCGTATATGGATCGGTCTACATTGGCAGCCTGGGCGCCATGATCCTGTTTGGCACTTTGGCCCTCTTCATCTGCATGCAATCCTCTACCTATAACATGAAGGTAAAGTGGTGGGTTTGGCTGTCGGCCGTTCTGTTGATCGCGGCCTCTCTGATCAGCTTGATGACCGCTCTGGTTATTTACGGCAAGGGCCAAGTAAATCTTGGCGCAACATTTGGCATTTACTTCTCAACCCTGTTTGCCGACCCAGAGCGCATCCTTTATTTGTATCGTGACTGGATCAACGGGATGTTTGACACGCAAACAGTTCCGGTGACCTGGATATGTGCTTTCGTCGCAAGCATCACCATATTCATATTTGGGATTATGCAGAACCCGCATGACGATCGTCGTTCCATTCACGGTAATTCGCGCCTGGCGACCTATAAGGATCTCAAGCGCTGGCAAAAGTGGCGAGATGCCTGGTTCTCACGCAAGCGCCAGGCAATTTCCTTCCTCGATGACGGGGGCATTGTCCTTGGCAAATTTAAAAAGGGGTTGTTCTCATCAACCTATTTGCGCCGGAATGAAACTCTGACCGCATTGGCTCTAGCGGCCCCTGGCTTAGGTAAAACTCAGGGTATCGCTATTCCGACGGTGCTCTCCAAGGGCATGAACGACTGGTCCATGTTCATTTTCGATATCAAGGGCGAACTCTTTGAAAAGACCTCCGGGTATCGCAGCTCTGTTGGACCAGTCGTACGTTTTGAGCCCAGTGGTGATCGGGGCGCGCGCTGGAACCCGTTGTCGCCTCATCGCTCATTACCAGACAAGGGCGAATTCTTCACTGAACTGACGGCTCTTGAACGGGAGCTGGCCAAGCTGGTCGGAGAGGACAATGCCCAGGATGTCCGTATCGGACTTCAAAGCCTGATGCGCAATGACACAGACTGGCGTGAGACCTTGAAGTCAAAGCCAGATGTCTTGTGTGTTGATGCCATTTCCTTTGTTGCCATGAGCGATAGTGAGCGGATGCAAATCATTACTCAGGGCGTCATTCCTCACGCGCGCAAAATGTCTGCTTATCAGGCTCAACGCGAGACCTATTGGCGCAAACTGTCCATGGGACTTGTCAAGGAGCCCGAGGGAGGCGGAGGCGGTAACGGGCAACACTTTATCGATCGCGCCCGTGCAGCTGGTTTCGCGCTTATGGGCTTTACAACAAGCCGGTGTGAGCGTGACGGTGTGGAACCTAACTTCGGCCGTTTGATTGACATCTGGTCAAATGCACTGGCCAACGCCGGAGGTAACATCGATGAGAACCCTCAGGAACAACTCGACGCAGTGACAGAGGCTCTCGTGTCGCTCATTGATGAGTGCAAGGCATATGGGTACCCAGAACAGATCCGTCAGGAGATGATTGATCTGCGCACGGCCGGGGAAGAAGAGAAGGGCGGTATTTTCTCCAGCCTGGCAAACGGCTTGAATATCTTCAAGCTGTCAACCGTTCGGGAACGGACGGCAACCTCGGACTTTTCTCTTGAAGACATGCGGGGGATGACCGGCAAGGATGGCAAGTCATACCCATTGACGCTCTATCTTGTTGTCAGTCTGGAAAACATCAAATCGATGGCCCAGATCATGATCATGCTGACAGAAGCGATGCAGTCGCGTTTGATTTCACAAGACTCGAAGTTTGCATCCAAGGCCCGGAAGGTTCTTTTCTTACTTGATGAGTTTGCTCAAATTCCAAAAATGCAAACGCTTCTTTCCTCTCCTGCCGTTGGTCGTTCTCAGGGCGTTGGCAACCTGCTGATTGCCCAATCCTACGGGCAGATTGAAGGGACATATGGTGCGACTGGTTTGAAAGAGATCAAGGATACCACGGAGTGGAAGTTGATCTATCCTTTGACCGACAGCGCCACGGCCAAGGACATCTCCGAGATGATCGGCAACGAGACGATCGAGGATGCCTCCGAAAGCGGGAGTTATGGCGGTTTTGGTGGTTTTATTTCTGCGATGTTTGATGGGATGTCAGGCAAGCAGGTGTCAACACAGGTGAATAAGTCGCGCAATCTGAAAGGTAAGCCTTTGTTTACGCCGTCTGACCTGATGTCGACTGATAACGGCGGCAAAATGCGGGTTGGACAGCAGATCATTCTTGCTCTGCGAAAATACAACCGACCCATTGTGTGTGAGACGCCATTTGCCTATGAAGATAAAAAGATCAGCCGTCTCACCGAGATCCCGGCACCGATGCCCGATGCAGACGGTGAAACAACCAATGGGATGGGCTTCTGTGGCAAGCTGGCCCATTTGCATCATGTTCCGGGCCAGAAAGAGAAAACCGCACGAGCGCCGGTTGTGAACAACCGATTTAAGAACGCAGCGTAAGCCTTGGCGATCGGTTCAGCTGTTAGCTGGACCGATCAGCTGTTTTTCCAAAGAAAGGCGCCATCTTATCATGCCAACCTGTGAGAAGATGGGGCTTCGCACGTGTTTCTTAACTACCTTTCCTGGTATGTTGAAACTTAAGCAACTGACCAAGACCCCATAAGATGACGATCGTGCTTATGATCATGTTCCAGAGCAGGGCATAAATCCATAAGGTGTCGGTTAAGGGTGCTGATTGGAGATAAGGCCACAAGTCGGTGACGGGCCCCGGATATCTTGTGCCCTGTTCTTCTAAGAAGAACGAAACAATGAGCACGAGAACGCTAACACCCGCCAAACCTGCGCAGACAACGAGGAAGGTGTTGCTTGCATTGCCTTTCTCTTTGACGCCAATCTGTATCATTCAATATCCCTTATTTGGAATTTTGGTTTCGATAAAATGGACCATAGACCGATTCAATAACTGGATCAGTCCAGCCATGCTTGCGCATCCTATCAAACAGCTTTTTGGGAACAGAGCTCTCTTGTTTCACACCTCTTAGAGCAATAGTCTTTTCACGCCATTTCTCAGGAACTGGCGCGTCACTGCCTTGCGCCACGAATGCTTCCAGTTCTTTGCGATCCTCTGCATTCAAGGCATTCCACAAGGCTGTACGCTCTGGTGTCCAGGCATTAGGTCCAAACTTTCCAACTCCGCCTTCAGACATCTGTGATTTGTCCCTTATTTGGAGCCGTTTTCGGATCGGTGTGCGCGTCTTCTTCGCGCAGCGTCTTGACTGTTTCGGTAAACAGGTTCTCGAACCGCTCACGATCCGCCGTGATGTTTTCCTGTGCATCGCTGTCATATTGCCGATCAAGTTTGAACGCCAATTCTTCCCAAAATGCTTTCACACCCCGCGCCAATTGCACGCTCGGTCCTATATCGCGATCATCCGTATCCCATGCAATCGATGCGATGCGCTCTATTTGGGCGCGGGCGATATCAGTGACTTCGCGATAACTCAGCGTTTTACGTGACATTTCTCTCACCCTTCTTGCCGGCCCCCTACGGTCGGAAATAAAGCCGCCAGTCAAACCATCGAGTGCGGCTGGTCGATATCCCATAGTAGTTTCTCGCCAAAGAAACCAAATCGGGCACTTCAGCCAAGTAGATGTGGTTAACAAGGTTTGTATATTGCTCAACATCTTCTTGCGAGGCGGTGTCAGGCCACCAAACCACGCTACTGCGCAGTCGGTGAAGCTTCTTAAGGCTGGCCTCAACTATCTCAACTTTTTTGAGAACATCGCCATAAAAGATATCTTCCATTGCACGCTTCGTTCGCCAAAAATCCGCGTAGATATTGTTGAACGCTGGATCGTCTAACGGCTTCTCAACATTAATCGTGCCAATCGTTTTGATTATCTCTTCAACATTGGTCTGCAGATCGTCAGTTAGCTGGCGACGTACAGGAGCATGTTTCTCTCGGTCTGCCAGAGAATGTCGCCGAAATATGTATAGTGGACCAAAAACCAGAGGAGTCGCACCGAGCGCCCATGTGACGAATGTTTCCCACTCTGCAAAAGCAAGTGTCTGAATAGCGTCAACCATCAGTGATCCCTACCCGGCACAGCCTATGGCTCCCTTAGTTGGAATCTGTTTGAGGGTTGGACTGATCACCTTGCAGCAATCGCCGTTGCAATTCTTCAAGTGCTTGGGATGTGCCGGACATATCGCGAAGATGCTTCTCCAAGACCTCACATACCGCCAACCATGCATGATCGACACTCTGATCGAACGGTTCCGCTTCGGTTGCCGCTTGCCGTTCAGCGCGGGCCAGTGAGAGGCCGCGACGTACATTTTCTTCGGTCGCAAAATTCATTGGTTCGCTCCCTTAAATGGAAAAAAGATCATTGGTCATCTCGGTGTCTATTCTGAATGGCCAAAATACACGTCACCAACCCTAGAGCCAGAACTACGACCCCGATCAACGATGCATAGAGAGGTTGATCTTCGAAATTGATTAAAACTGACGCTGCGACCCCCATGCAGATTGCTGCAACGATCTCTGCTACCAATGGGCTCACTTTTGAGAGAATTCTCTGCATCACTGCCCCTTATTTGGAATAACGGTCGCGCATACTGTCGATTTCGTCGATAGAGCGGCAGTTCGTGGCCAAGCGATCAGCGAAGGCTTTTTGAGTATCTGTATCCACGTCAGCCAAGACATAGCGCATCAGTTCAAATGCCGCGTCCGATGTTCTGGTCAGCGAATTTTGGGTCATAACCCGCAGGCCATATTTCCTTCCTTGTTCAGCAAGAAGTGCAATAGCCATCGCCCCGGCCTGCTTTACCAGCCGAATGTGCTCGTCAATGTCAATGGTGGCCTGTTCCATTTGCCACTGTATGTTGAGCATGTGATGGGTCTCATCGATATCTGAAAGCGCTTGCTTCAATTCGTCCACGTCAGTTGCATTGACGGTGATTACGCCATCTGCAGCACACGCCTGGTCCATCTTGTCGTGCCAGCCTGTGAGAAGATTGTGGGTGCGGTTAAGCTTATCTGGGTTTATGGCTGTCATGAGTGTCCCTTAGTTGGAATGTTGCAGGCTGGTATCATCATCTCGTGCTGGCCCGGTGCGAGTGTCTTGTCCCGGTTTTGCAATTCTGCCCGAGAGAAGTATCTCGAGGACTAATTATGATGGTTTTACCGGCTGCTACTTTACTCAGTTCCGCATTTTGATCTGTCGACGGCTTCGTCTCTTTGCTCATGATCATCTCCCTTATTTGGAAATAAAAACAATCATTGTTCCAGCGAGAGCTACAGCAAACCCGCTGCCATAGGGATCACCGGAACCAAAGACTGCGCTCCAAGTACTCATAAAGATACCAACGGCGGCAACTATCAATCCGAGAAGGGCAACAAGAGTGTGTGCCGTCGGCATCTCAACAATTTCTTTACTTCCGGAGTTCATCGGTATGTCCCTTTATTGGAATCGCGTTTCTGTGCACGCCATTGCTGATACTGAATGACGCCCATCGCCGTTACGGCGACAAAAATCGCTGTGATATATGGAACGCTTAGGGCCAGCGCCGGGAACCACGCAAAAATACTAATATGTGCAAAACCCAGGACGATCCAAACGTCCGATTTGCGAAAGTGGGTCAAGGTTCGCAAAATCACGTAGGCCAGAATACCGAACGGTAGGACATATCGCGGCGGGATAAGAATTAGCGCGAAAGGGCTTTCTTGTAGTAGTTCGAGCATGTGATTTAGTCCTTTATTTTCGTACCTAGCTCATTCAGTTGACAAAAGGGCTCATTTGGTTGACAGCCCCCCCCTAATCAGTTGACTTGGGTTTTACCAATATATCTTCCCTTAATTGGAATTAGTTTTCAGGCTGCTGTGCAGCTCATCCAGATCGTTGAGGGCTTGTTTAAGTTCCGCTACATCCGACTTGTTGACGCTGATAATCCCGTCACGGGCACATGCCTGATCCATCTTGTCATGCCAGCCTGTGAGCAGATTGTAAGCACGGTTCATCTTGTCAGGGTTCACTTCTGCCATTCTGATGTCCCTTACTTGGAATCTATTTGCGGATCGGCCCGTGAGGCTTCGATGTGGTGTAGCTCAGTAAATAAAGAAGAGTGAGACGAGATAAGCTATCGAGATAAGAAAAGCCGTTGGTAACATTTTCCTGCCGACGCGACTAATTTGGTCGCCGGCAAGAATACCAGACCCTGCCATGAGCAGGAACCAAACGCCAATGATATGCCAAAGGTAGATCATCGAGCATCCCTTAACGGCTTGGTGTTTCCGGAGCAAGGGCACATATTTCTACCGCCATTTTCTTCCAAGAATTAGCCCCCATTAATTTGAACGTGGCGGATTGAGAGTGGTTTTCTTTGTTTAGCCAAAAGAAATGGAGGGACATGTTCTCGTCAGACCATAAGTCGGCCTTAATGTCTTTGTTATCGGAAAGATATATGGACTGGCCATTTACATAATAATCAGTAGGCATCAATTGGCGTAATTGGTGATTTCTCCGACCTTGACGTCATCCGGTGCCAGTCGCTTCAAGTGATCATCATTATTTTTGATCATTCATCGGTTCCCTTTCTCGCCTGCGCGGCTTTATCTGATTTCAATAGGAGATAACCTAAGTGCATTAGAACTAGACCCAGAACGAACCACATAGAAAGTAATGTGGCCTTCAAGCCCGAAAATCCTAGATAGGTGAAGACCATCCCAAGTATGATGCCAATAAATAATCCACCTAGACCAATTAGCCCACACGCTAAAAAATTATTATTCCTCGCTGTTTTCGGTTCATCATTATTTTTGATCATTCATCGGCTCCTATCTGGAATCTGTTTGCGGATCTTCTTGGGCGGCATTGCGCTCTTAAGGATTCTCTTAAGTTGTTTTGTGTTGAATGCTGATAAAAGTTATTAAAGATCACGCATACGGCTCTGGAAAAGGTGACACAATATCTCCCTTAATTGGAATGCTCTAACGGATACCATCGCACTCTAAGTGACCTGAGTGCGACTGACACAATGTTCCTGTCAGTCGATCAAGGTGGTAATATCCTGTGATGTGCTCGTATCTAAACATCATCGTCGCCCAGAGAAGTGCAGAGAAGCCCAGTATTAGGATAGTAAGGCATATTGGGTTTCTAAGAAGGCTCATCTGTTGTCCCTTAGTTGGAATCCGATTTCGCGGGGATATTGACGCTGGCGGTATTCGGCTCGCGGCCACGCGTTTATCGATCATGCCTTGTATCTGCCGAAGAGCTGGACGAGTGATCCGGCACGACTTACCGCAACCCATGTTCCTGAATTTGTAAATTTCGCCACCAAGCCAGCCTTGGCAGTTCAAATTATACAGCGGACGCTGGCGGCCGACGTCCCTTTCTCGTGGGTCGCAGCGAACGCGGTATATGGGGTTGGTGACGTTGAGCAGGCTCTGCGCCGGGCCTGCAAAGGCTACGTTCTCGGCGTGAAATCGGACCATTACTTTGGCTCTTGGGCAGGCAAGGCGGAAGAGATTGCACAGGGCCTTGATCCAGGCGCATGGAAACGCCTTTCCGCTGGCGAGGGCACAAAGGGTGCCCGCCTTCATGACTGGGCCTACTGCGAGCTCGCCGATCTCGAAGCCGATGAATATGACGAGACAAAATCAGGCGTGTGGACCCGGGGCCTCCTGATCCGCCGTAACATCAGCGACGGTGATCTGGCCTACTTTACGACCTGGTGCCCGGCGGGCACGGAAATACAGGCTCTTGTCTCCGTCGAGGGCCGCCGCCGGGCGATCGAAGACAGCTTCGAAACGACCAAAAACGAGCTTGGCCTCGATCATAATGAGAGCCGCTCGTGGCATGGCTGGCCTTCGCCATGATGGCGGTGATCCGATACCGCACCAATGACGTGACGCCCCCAAAAAGATCGAGGATGCGGACCATCGGGATCTGATCCGATGGTCAATTCAAGAGGTCCGCCGGATCGCCAACAAGCTTGCCCAACATCGGATCGAACCCGCAGACATCATCGCATGGTCATGTTGGCGACGTGCCCATCAGGCCGCAGCCCAACGAGCTCACCTCAAACAAAAATCGCAACTGTAATGCTAACAATAAGCAGCTGAGAAAATTGTTTCCTATGATCTCTGGATGTTTGTTTAGATTATTGATAAAAAATTTGATTCGTCGTTGGGATATTGAGGACATGGTAGAAAAAACTAAACCGTTGAAAGACGAGCACGAACTGCAGGCTCCCAGAAGTCAAACGCTTGTGCGGGGGTTCCAAATTATTGACGCCGTGGCTGAACGCCCTCGCAATATTCAAGAAATTTCTTCAGTTACAGGGCTGACATATGGCACGGTGCATCGCATTGTTGCTGTATTACAAGAACAACGCTACCTCAAGCCCGAAAGGTCGCACGGGTTCACACTTGGCCCGCGGTTGATTGAACTTGGCTTTGCGGCCTATTCGCGGGTCGATCTTGTGCAGGTGGTCCGGCCATGGTTGGAGGAACTGTCAGATCTAACGCATGATACGGTCCATCTCGCGCGCCGCGAAGGATGGGAAGTTACCTATCTTGATAAACTGCCTGGTGCGCGGCCGGTAGAGATCAGTTCACGGGTGGGTGGTCGCAAACCTGTTATTTCAACGGGGGTCGGAAAGGCCTTGCTGTTTGATGAACCAGAGCTGGTTTTAAAACAGCTCTATGAGCAGGATGGTCACCTGTTGCCAGACCGGATGTCACAGAAAGAATGGCTGGCATTGATGGCGTCATACCGGGCAGAGGGTTATAGCTATGACCTTGGCGAAGATGAACCATCCATTCGCTGTGTTGCCGCACCCTTGCGCGATGCGACCGGGAAAATTATTGCTGCAGTTTCGGTTTCATCGACCCACGAATATATGTCACCGGCACGCATGCAAGAGCTGATCCCGCTGGTCAAGCGGATTGCGAAATCGATTTCGCACGAGCTTGGGGCATAGGGAACAGCAAATTAGAATTTGCCCTAAAAGCTGCCGCGGCTCCGTCGCAGCTTTTAGGGACACGCAAATCGCAAGGGCTCGTTTTTATGAAAGAACTTTCCCCGGGTTTAGAATTTCCTTTGGGTCAAAACTCCGTTTTAGCAGTCTCAGAGTTGCAAGCTCGGTTTCCGAGCGACTGTAAGAAAGCCACGGTTTTTTGTGTAAACCGATGCCATGTTCTGCCGACACCGAGCCGCCATAGGTGCGGATAATCTCATAGACCGCCCTCTCGATGTTCTTGCCTGTTGGATCAAATTGGTCGATGGGGCCGGCGACCAGATGAATATTACTATCCCCCGCATGGCCAAAAAAGACCGTCGGTAATTTGGGGAAAGCCTGTGTCAAAGCCGCACGAATTTCATCAACACAATCGCCGATGCGCGAGCGCGGTACAGAAACGTCAAAGCTGATGACAGGGGCGCGCAGGGACAGAATTTCGGAAACACCGTCGCGTAGCGACCAGAAGGTTTCAATCTCACGGTGAGACTGGGCAATTGTCGCATCGGAAATAATGCTGGTTTCAAAGGCTGTTTCCAGCATGGCTTCAAACGCTGATCTTTCACCATCCGGATCAGCCCCCTGCATGTCGATAAGGGCATAAAGTGGATAATCTGTCGCCAGTGGCGGCTTCTGACCGGTTCCATCAATAACGGCCTGATAATAATCATTCCACATCAGTTCAAACGCTGTGAGGCGGCCCGACAACATGAACTGGGCGTGGCTGATAAGGCGGGTAACTGAGTCAAACTCTGGCAGCGCAACCAATGCTGTATTGGCACCACAAACACCTGGATGCAGCTTGAGCACAGCGCGCGTGATAACGCCCAGCGTTCCTTCCGATCCGATGAACAAATGCTTGAGATCCAGTGCCGCATTATTTTTGGGCATACGGTTCATCATTGGCAGAATTGTGCCGTCGGCAAAGACAACCTCCAGCCCAAGAACAAGATCACGCGTCATGCCGTATCGAATGACACGGTTGCCCCCGGCATTGGTCGAGATATTGCCGCCAATCTGACAGGAGCCGCGCGCACCAAGATCAAGTGCAAAATAATATCCTGCATTCTGTGCCGCGTCCTGAATGCGCTGCAAGATGCAGCCCGCCTCCACGACCATCAGGCTCGAAGATGTGTCAATTTCCTCAATCTGGTCCATTCGGGCCAAAGACAGCAACACCGAACCTTCCGAAGGAACCGCCCCGCCAGCAAGTCCTGAAAGTCCGCCTTGGGGCACAACAGGAACGTGGTGCTGATGGCACAATCTCAGAACTGCGGATACCGCGGCGGTGTCGCGCGGAGTGACCAGTGCACAAGGCGTTCCGCCACGTTCGGTACTCCAATCACCCAAGGCTGATTGGGGAATGTTATCTGCATGTCTGAAATTGGCGGATCCGACAGCTTCCTCTAGCGCATGGTAAAAATCTTTGGGCAAAAATCTGGCTGGCATGGGGGATCTCCGGGACTTGGACGAGCCATAACGGGTAACTTATTTTTCACATATTGAAAATAGATTTTATTATTTGACAAATAAATGCATTTTCACTAAATCCAACAGATCGAAAAATACAGAGGCGGAGACCTCTGCTCAATATCCAAAAAAACAAATCAGGAAACACAGGACACCAAACTAGGGTGTTCGGATAAAAAGGGAGGACGACGATGTCGTTCAAGAAAACGGCGCAGATTATACGCGCAACTACTCTTTCCGTTCTGATCTCCGGTGCGTTTTTCGCATCCCAGGCACAGGCTGAGCCTGAAATTCTTTTCCGGGCGGCACATTCTTCTGCCCCGACATCGACCGGTCAGAAGGCATTTGAGTTCCTTGACAAGGAACTGCGCGAAAAAACAGATGGTCGAATCGGTTTAGAAATTTATCCCAATTCTCAGCTCGGCGGTGAGCGCGAGGCAATCGAGAACGTCCAATTAGGTAATATCGACCTGACCTTCGCATCCTCGGCTCCCGTCGCCTCTTTTGCCCCCGAATTCTTTGCCTTTGACATTCCCTTCCTGTTCACCAATCGGAAACAGGCTTATGCGGTGCTTGACGGTGAAATCGGCACCGAAATCATGAATTCGCTCAAAGACAAGGGTATTGTCGGTCTGGCATATTGGGAAAACGGTTTTCGCCAGTTGACCAACTCGAAAAAAGAAATCCGGACCCCGGATGACCTGGCGGGCATGAAGATGCGCACCATGGAAAACGAGGTCAATATTGCGACCTGGCGTGAGGAGGGTGCCAATCCGGCACCGCTGGCATTCAACGAACTGTTCACCGCCCTTCAACAGGGAATCTTCGATGCACAGGAAGGGCCGATCAACCTTTTCTATGACATGAAGTTCAATGAAGTTCAGAAATTCATCACCAAGACCAATCACATCTATTCGCCGTGGCCGCTTCTGGCAAGCCCGGACAAGCTGGCCACTTTAAGTGCAAAAGACCGTGTAATCTTTGATGCCGCAGTCAAAGACGCAACAGCCTACCAGCGCAAACTGGCCCAGGAAGCGGACGACAAAGCTGAAGCCGCGATGACGAACGTGAAGTTCACAACACTGACGCCCGAAGAACTGTCTCTGTTCGTTCAGAAGGCTGCTCCGATTGCCGATCTGGTCAAAGAAAAAGCCGGTGCAGATCTCGTCAATCGTCTGCTTTCCGCAACCAAAAAATAATCACCTGACAAAAGCGGGGCGTCAGTATCGGACGCCCCATCCTTTTTCCAGTCCCTGTACCGAAACTGCCAGATGCAGGATTGATCCACAGAAGTCACCCTGATCATTGATCGGCTGGCAAGGGAGGGATTCATGCTTAAACTTATTGATGAGCATTTTGAAGAGGCATTCACAGTGGTCCTTATGGCCCTGATGACAATCCTCATCGGTGTTCAGATTTTCATGCGTTATGTGATGGGGGCATCTCTGTCCTGGTCTGAAGAACTGGCACGATATTTCTTCATCTGGATGACCTATAGCGGCGTCGCTTATGCTATCCGCAAAAATGCTCATATTCGTGTGACCATGTTTGCCCACCTGTTGCCGCCAAAAGGGCAGGTATATTTGCGCCTGCTGACCCATGCCATTTTTGCCGGTTTTGCATGTTACGCGATGTATCAGGGCTGGTTCCTGATCGAGAAAACCTTTCGCTTTGGTCAAAAATCCGCCTCGCTCGGCATGCCCATGGCTTATATCTATCTCGCACCTTTTACCGGGTTTTCAATGGTACTGGTTCGTCTGGCGCAATCATTCATCTGCGAGCTACGCGACGGCACTGAAAGAGAGATGAAATGATTTCTCTCATTCTGTTTGGCCTGCTGGCGGTTCTTCTTTTTATCTCGGTTCCGATTGCAGTATCGCTAGGTGTTGCTTCAACGGTGGCGCTGCTTGTCTCTGGCAAGGTCTCCGGCAGTTATGTGCCTCAGGTGCTTGTTACATCAATTGACAGTTTTCCTCTGATGGCCGTCCCGTTCTTTATTCTGGCGGGCGATCTGATGGGGCAAGGGGGATTGTCTCAGCGCCTGATCAATGTCGCACGCCTTTTGTTTGGCCGTTATACGGGCGGTATGGCAATTATTGCCGTTGTGACATGCATTTTCTTTGCCGCCATTTCCGGTTCTGGTCCGGCAACGGTGGCTGCTGTCGGCACCATCTTGCTGCCTGCCATGGCAAGAGACGGCTATAAAAAAGGCTTCTCGGCCGGGCTTATCGCGTCTTCCGGGTCACTTGGCGTTATCATTCCCCCCTCTATCCCGATGGTAATTTATGCGACCTCTGCCAACGTGTCAGTCTCAAGGCTGTTCATGGGGGGTGTTCTTCCCGGATTGCTGATCGGCCTGACACTGATCACGTACGCATGGTGGAAATCACGGGCAGATGGACAAACCCCGAGCGATTATCATCCCTCGCGCAAGGAAGTGCTTGCGACCATCAACGACGCCAAATGGGCATTGATGGTGCCAGTGATCATTCTGGGCGGCATCTACGGCGGTGTTTTTACCCCGACCGAGGCGGCCGCAGTGGGGGTCATTTACGGATTGTTTGTGGGGGTCTTTGTTTATCGGGAACTCAACCTTAAAAAACTCTACCGGATCTTCGCCGGTTCGGCACTGACGTCGGCAACAATCATGCTCATTGTTGGAACCGCCACCATTTTTGGCCGCGCACTGGCGATTGAAGGCGTGCCCGTCATGCTGGCCCATGCCATCACGTCGATCGTGGATCAAACATGGCTTTTACTGCTGGCGATCAACGTGATCTTGCTGATTGTTGGCACCTTCATGGAAACGATTGCCGCCATTATCATTCTGACCCCGATTTTGTTGCCGCTGGTTACAGCGCTGGGTGTCAGTCCCGGGCATTTCGGCATCATGATGATCATCAACCTCGCGATTGGCATGGTTACGCCGCCGGTCGGCGTGAACCTGTTCGTCGCCGCACGTGTCTCGGACCTGTCCCTGGAAACCGTGATCAAGGGGGCAATCATACCGACATTGCTCATGATTATAGTGCTGATGATCGTCACCTATGTACCGGCTCTCACACTGGCTCTGCCTGCCGTCGTTGGCATGTAACTCGATGTTAAAGGATATACAAAATGACTAGGAAATTGCGGGCGGTGATCATAGGACCGGGCAATATCGGCACCGACCTTCTAATGAAAATGAAACGATCCGATTGGGTTGAACCCGTCTGGATGGTCGGCATTGATCCGGCCTCCGAGGGGCTCAACCGAGCTGCCGAGATGGGCATCAAAACCTGCGCAACCGGTATTGACGGGGTTCTTGAACATGTGATCTCCGATGATATTCGGGTCGCCTTCGATGCGACGTCTGCCTATGTTCATGCAGAAAACTCCCGCAAGTTGAACGAGCTTGGCGTGATAATGATTGATCTGACGCCAGCGGCGATTGGCCCGTTCTGTATTCCGTCAGTTAACCTTGCCGATCATGCCAAAAGCAACGAAATGAACGTCAATATGGTTACCTGCGGCGGCCAGGCCACCATCCCGATTGTTGCGGCCGTTTCACGTGTGCAACCGGTCGAATATGGCGAAATCGTTGCTGCGGTTTCGTCGCGTTCCGTAGGGCCGGGCACACGCAAAAATATTGACGAATTCACCAGTACGACGGCGGCCGCGATCGAGAAAGTCGGTGGTGCCAAACGTGGCAAGGCGATCATAATCGTCAATCCGGCGGAACCCCCGCTTCTGATGCGCGATACTGTGCATGTGCTGACTAAAAATGAACCGGATCAGGCTGCAATTATTGCCAGTGTCAATGCAATGGTGGCCGAAGTTCAGAAATATGTCCCGGGTTACAAACTGGTGAACGGGCCGATCTTCGACGGCAACCGGGTATCGATCTATCTCGAGGTCGAAGGGCTCGGTGACTTCTTGCCGAAATATGCCGGCAATTTGGACATCATGACGGCGGCCGCACTTCGCACTGCCGAACTTTTTGCTGAACAGGCCGATTGCGGCGCCTTCACGTTACCAGCACGTGGCTGAGGAGAGACAGATGAATATCGAGGGACGTAAAATCACCCTTCACGAAATGAGCCTGCGGGACGGTATGCATGCCAAACGTCATCAGATTTCGGTCAGTCAGATGATCGAGGTTGCCAAGGCCGCCGACGAAGCCGGTATGCCGTGGATCGAAATTACGCATGGGGATGGTCTGGGCGGAGCATCGGTGAACTATGGTTTCTCGGCCGCAACGGACGAGGAATATCTCTCGGCAGTCATCCCGCATCTTAAAAATTCCAAGGTCTCGGCACTTTTGTTGCCTGGTATTGGAACAATCGACATGCTCAAGCGGGCAATGGATTGCGGGATCGCCGGTGTGCGTATTGCCACCCATTGCACGGAGGCCGATTGCGCTGAACAGCACATTACCTTTGCGGCTAAAACCGGGCTCGATACAGTTGGCTTCCTGATGATGTCACATCGTGCCAGTCCGGAAAAACTGGTTGAACAGGCCTTGTTGATGGAAGGGTATGGTGCGAACTGCATTTATTGTACGGATTCTGCCGGTCATATGCTGCCGCAAGATGTCACGGACCGCATTTCCGCGATCCGTGCAGCCCTTCAGCCGGAAACCGAGCTTGGTTTCCATGGTCACCACAATCTTGGGATGGGCATTGCCAACTCTGTTGCCGCAGTGGCTGCTGGTGCGAACCGTATTGATGGCGCCATTGCCGGGCTTGGGGCTGGTGCAGGAAATGCGGCAACCGAACTTCTCGTGGCCGTGTTTGAACGCATGGGGGTCGAGACCGGCGTCGATTTATTCAAGATAATGGACGCCGCCGAAGACCTTGTAGTACCGATGATGGATCGCATGATTCGGGTGGATCGCGGGTCACTCGTCCTCGGTTATGCCGGTGTTTATTCCTCGTTCCTGCTGTTTGCAGAACGGGCTGAAAAGCGCTACGGCATACCTGCGCGTGATTTGTTGCTGGAACTCGGGCGTCGCGGCATGGTCGGCGGTCAGGAAGACATGATCGAAGACCTTGCACTTACGATGTCCAAAAATGCCGGAACGATAGTTTCGACAAAATGATCTTCCAGGGCTGATTTCGGAAAAGAGATCACTATTGTCAAAGAGTGTTAGGATGCCTCCATCTCTTATTAAACTTTGAGAATGTCTATATTGGCACAGTTGATGCGGTTGGTGGAGGCGTCCACCCCATCGCTTACGCTTCGGGTTGCGACGTAGCCAGGTCAACAACAAAGCGTAACCTGCTGCTGTTGGCCGCTCTCCATGGCCAGTTAAGCCCAATCGGAGAAGCCGCTCCTTCGTTATAGCATCAGGCAACCTCGTAATGACGCCTTCAGAAGAAAACACAGCGAGCGCTTCCCACTCTTCACGGGTGAGCAGATCGTAAAGTTGATCTGATGATGGGTGCGTGGCTTGCAATATCCCCTTCATTGATTGTCCCTTTTCTGGAAATCAGATCATGTTGAAATGACGAAGTGCGTCTTCGACATCTTTTCGCTTCCCTAAAGGACATGGCTTTTCTCGCCGAGTAGGATCAATCCGATTTGGTGCGATCCTCTTCGTCAACCCATGTTCAGCCATTACGTCAGCAATCCAGCAGGTCTGGGCCGAATATCCATGCTGATCCTTTATATGCAGTTGGATCTGTCTGTAAGTGGCCATCTGGCTCCTCCCTTATTTGGAATTGTTTACCTGTCCGCTTCAGATTCACAATGTGCGTCGCTAAACGCATTTGGCACTATAATGCGGCGATCCATCCCAAACGAGATCCCATGAGGCGCCCGGTCGAACATTACGAACAGTCGTAGGATCAAATACTACCAAGCAATCTCCCTCCGGGGCGCGCACAGAGGGGTAGATGAGGCCGATATGCTCATCAGCTATCAGCGCCTCGGATAGCGCCTGACCCTTTGGATAGCCCACTGCAGGATCAGCATGTAAGCACGGGTGATCTGGTTCATCTCGAATGTCAGCGAACTCGCCGATACAATCTGAAATGATCTCTACATAACGCGCTTTGTCCTCATATTTGCCTATATAGGAAAGCTCGCGCGTGCGATGGAACGCGACCTCTGCGATGGATACCTGAGTATACCAAGCAGAATACCAAGCGCCGCGTTGTTCGCCGTTAAACCGATTTCCGCCCGTCCGTGTATATGTGAAGGCGGCATTGATATGACTATTGCCATAAGCACTGATATCTTGTTGCCGTTTCCGCCATGCGAGCATCAAAGGGTCCCAACTGGGGTCGTTACCCTTTTCTGCCTCTAAGCGCGCACTGGTCTGCCCTTCGAGATCAGTCAGTAGAGCCATCTCTTCGTCGTTATCAACTAATCCTGAAAGAACGGGTGGCTTGTGGTAAGTCGCGGATATCAGACGGACTAGGCCACGATCCTTAAGCTCCGTGAGGATCATGATCCCCCCCGCAATGCATCAAGATATTGTCGAACGCGCAAAAGCGCAGGTAGCCCACCTTCGATCAAAACATCTATTGGCCTGGCGCCGCGGCACAGTGGGCCTACATTCGGCAATTTAATCCAGCTATGCGCAATCTTGTCATCAAAGTAGAGGTTCAACGATTTGTAGATGCCAACGATAGCACTCAATCGGAGAACCTGATCTTTGCTAAGCTTTCCAGAAAAGTTCGGCTTTCTAGCCCTCTTCCACGTACTGAGAGACATATCCACGAGGTTTGCGCTTTCCTCGATCGAGAGGCCCCATTGTTCACAAATGCGGTTGACCGCCTTGAGGCCCACTAACGCTTGCTGTTCGCTGACAGTGGAACTGGCCTTCTGCATTTCATTGGACAAAGGGACGGCAAGTAGGCCTGACAGTCCGATTGGCTTGATTTCTCCAAGCAAGCCTTCGTCCGAGTTGCCACCTAACTCACTTACAATCACCGGCCCGGAGGAAAGGTGCCTAAAATTTTCCTCCAGCTTCAGGTGCCTTTCGTAAAGCCGCTGAACCAACGGTGTAATTTTTCTGCCTTGCAAGTGCTTTCCCGGAATCTGAAGGTGCACAGTCCCCGCAGAACCGTGCTTCTGTTCTTCTATCTTAACCATCTAACCCTCCGCATTTGCCCTAGAATATAGTCCATTTGGACTGATTTGCAAGTTCATCAGGACCAATAGCCCCATTATCTGCCCATGCGAGCCGTCAAGAGTCCTAAAAAAGGAGAAGACCAGTGACGGCCATAGTTGAGAATGGTTTTATCTGGATGGTTCGCGTCCCTTAGTTGGAATTCGTTACTCGGCTGATCTGGTTACAAACCATCCGTTCTTGGTTACAAAAGGGCCAATTTCGGTGACAAATTGGCCTAATCAGTTGACAGAACCCGTCAATCCGTTGACTCCGCCTCTTCTTGGGCTCGTTCCCGCACATCAGAAATTGGGCCGAATTTACGGTTCAGCGTCGAGCGCGATATTCCATATTTGATTACTATTTCGGATGGGCTTGGCCCATTTGGATTGAACCATTCTTCACCCGCCGCTTTTAGCGCCTTTTTGTCAATCGATGGCGGGCGGCCGCCGAGATTTCCAGTAGCATTTCGTGCTCGGCGTGCTTTCGCTGTAATCTCGCTGGTAATTGCCGCCTGTGTCTTCTGAGATAGTTGTGCCAATCGCACTGCTATCTCCGCATCCGTTGGTTTCCACTGGTAGACTTCACCATCCGTCATGACCCGAAGACAGGCCTTTGATCGAGCAATTTCCTCGACCACCTGCATGGCATCCGAGGGCGACAGAAACATTGTCGGATAATCAGCGACAACGATTTCATCGCCCTCATGAAGAAGTCGCAACAACGCTTGCCTCTCCACCAAATGTTCCGCAGTCAGCCGGTGCGTTCCTGACTGTGGTGTGTCACGATAAACGGGGCCTTCCAGCGTGAAATCATCAAGCCCCGCCTTCTTCAACGCTTCCTCTTGTTTGGCTACAGAGGGGCCATTTCCTCGTTTGCGAATGTACCCGAACTTCATGCTTCCAGTATGTCCATAACTTGACCATCATTTAAGTATTGACGTTATGATATAAGTTATGAATACTACTTTCAATGGTTATTTCAATTGGGATGCACTTTCTTTGTGTGGCGCTACAGTGTCATTTAACGAGAAGCGCACCGGTCCCGACAGACACGACTATCACAATAAGTTTCAAGGACTTGGCAAGAATGGCATACCGGTATGAAACATCAAAAGACGAATTGATGGCCGAGTTGGTGCGATGCGCGTATCAGGATCGCACTGCCATGATGGACAGCTTGGCATCAGGCGTCCCGTTATCTGAACAAATGTCAGAAGATGAGTTGTTGTCGAAAATGAACGACAACGACCGGGACTATTATCTCGAATGCCAACGCTACTGTCGTGACTTCATTCGGATGAGCCACAATCTCAAGCTTGGGGTGTTTCACCCTTCTATCAGTCCCACAGGGGCCACAAAATGACAGATCAGACTTTTCCAAATAACGAGCAACAAGAATAGAGGATCTAAGTTGAGCAAGTATGTAACCAGTTGGTTGGTGGGTATTCCAGATAGCGATTCTGTTATTAAGATGGCAGTGGAAGAATTATCGCTCCGCTTTATTAAGGCAATGCGGGAAGATGATAAAATACGTCGCCTTCATGTTAATTCGGGTAACCAAACCGGCTATATACTGCAGCACTTGGTTAGAGAGGCTTTCATCCACTTTAGAGGTATTGGAAGTAAAGAGAAGAGTGAGTTAGTTCAAGCGATTTGCGAAGCTTGGTTTTGGCTTGAGACAAATGGCTTCTTGATCCCACAACATGCTCATAAATCTCTTGCTGGGGGCCAAACAGCCGAGATGACATCTTCTCGAATTTTGACGCGCTACGCCCAAGAAGTAGATCTCGATAGTAATGTTACAAAGCTGATCGTTTCCAGAAAGTACCCAAGAGAGCTATTCCATATTAGGTTGCGCGATGATGCGTGGTCTAGTTTCGTGCAGGGCAAGTTTTCAACCGCAGTATCAGAAAGCATGATTGCCGTTGAAAAGGCTGTTCGAGAGGCAGCTGGAAGAAATGTTGAAGGGCATGGCTCGCCTTTAATGCGCCAGGCATTCGGGGAGGAAGGCTGGCTTGGCAAGCCCAATCCAAGAGACAAAAGTGAAAAGCAAGAAAATTTGGATCTCGCTAATTTATTTGCCTCCTGCTTTTCAGTGTTTCGCAACCCTGCCGCTCATGGGCGTGCGAGCTACACAACTGCCGACGAGACCTTTGGGGTTCTAATGATTGCCAATCAATTGCTTAGAATGGTCGATACGTCCAAAATTCAGCAAGATAGCAATGACTAATAGCCACGATCTTCCAAATAACGAGCATCGATTGACGCGAACACTATCACAATGAATTTCAAGGAGTTAGCAAAATGGCGAACTCAGATTTTCCAAATAACGAGCAACGAGATGTCCTTAAAAGAAACTTTCAACGGTGCCAGGGAGATTTGATTCAAGCTCTGAATGGTATTGATCGCCCTATAGGCACTGCGGAAGAAATCGTTGAGCTTAAGCGAGCGGTTCTTCGATCTGAGCACGCTTGTATAAAGCATGGTGTTAGTGTGGAAACGGTGTGGGACTTTGCCGCACGAGAGCATGAAAAGCACCTTTCCTCTGTTCTGGATTATGCCAAAGAACAAGCACAGTTAGTCCCTGTGTTACCTAATGAGTTGCGAGACGTGCTTCCTTGGTTCTTGAGTATATGTGCCTTTGCATTTGCCTATGTTGCTTGGGGAAGTCTCGGGTGGGCGCTAATCGGTGGTGTCGCGGTATATCTCGGGATTACACTTTGTCTAATTGAGCTTCTCCCAACACCATCTATGAGGGTAGGACGGATGGCCGCAGAGCGTTCTGTCGATGTATCAGATATTTGGCCCACAGGAAGCCGAACATTGAGAGAGTACACGCTCGGGTACCGGTTAACGGAAATCCGTAACGCACGAAGAACCGGGAAACGCAACCGGATCAAAATTCGGTAGAGGGTTATTTTTCCAATTACCGAGCGGGTCAAATGATCGAGTTCAAGAAGCATATTACCCGATCTATGCTTTCCAGCGAGAGTTCAACTTTGTTTGTTTTTGGCGATAATCTCGAACGCAAAGGAATGGGCGGGCAGGCGAAAGAGATGCGAGGTGAAGTGAATGCTGTTGGCATTCCGACTAAGCGCGCTCCAGCAATGTCGTCCAGTGCATTCTTTACTGATCGAGACTTTGAAGAATGGAGACAGGCGTCTTTGCCGGACTGGCGAAGGTTGTTTGCGCATGCAAAAGTCGGCGGAAAGATAGTGTGGCCTGCTGATGGCATCGGCACCGGTCTTGCCCGATTGCAGGAAAGTGCCCCAACGATTGCTGCTGCAATTGAACGTAACCTTGCAGCACTAGAAAAAGTGGTTTCCTATGATCGATCAGAAATTTCAAAATTACGAGCAGACAAAGACAGCAGCTCTAAGGAGGAATAAAAACAGATGGTAAATCCAATTATCAATGTGGCGTTTTCTATGATTTGCAGCCTTCCAGGCGGATCACTCGCAGGGCAGGGACCGGCGACGCTTGGCGCTGCCTATGCGTTATATGTCGAGCATGGCGAACAGACGACCCAGACTGACGCCTTTTCGACACTAATTCGGGAAGGGCGCATGTGGACGACAGACGACCGGCAGAAAATTGAACTTTTGGGCGATCCTATGAAGCCTGAATTTTCGATGCCAGTGCGCTCCGAGAACGGCCAAACGTTTTATGTCGTTAGTGAGCAGATCGATTGCGGGTCGAATGGACAAGGCGAATGAAAAACATCACAACAGGTTTGACCGCTATCACTTTGTTTGCCGGTACGGGAGGTTTTCACAGTGGAAAAACTAGCCGATGCCATTCAGCGTGAATGGTGGGGAGCGCCGTTTATGTTGATAGGTTCGAACATGCTTCTTTATATGGGCCTCAACCCAGCGGAAGTTTGGCCGGAAAACAGTTGGTTAGTGCATCTAATCTGGCGCATCAACGGCCTTGGGGGCGGAGTTCCCGCGCTTTTTTACGCGGGGTGGTTGATGGCTTGGCAAATTCAACCCGAAAGGGGCACTGAGAACATTTACCCGGCTATCACCCGTTGCGTGACAGCCTACTTGACTATGGCTTTGTCCATACGTTTTCAAATGTGGCTATAGGGCGACAAAATGTTTGGACCAAGAAAGGTTGTTCTGATGATAACCACCCTTAAAGCCGCATGTGTTGTCTTGGGCATGATGGTCGGAACGGCCAGCGCCCAAACGCTTGATGTTCAAATAACGTCAATGACGAACACAGTCTTTCAAGCTGAATTCGTAGAACCAACCAGCGTCTTTCCTGTTGGAACCATCCTAGAAGGCTCGATTTTGCGGGGTGACGGGTTTGGTGATCTTTGCGTTGAATTGGTTCGCGCTGAAAAGTTCGACATGGCACCACAACCCAACGAGTGTCACGCGATTGGGCACGTTCCATTGAACGATTTGCCGGATGGTTCTTTTGAGTTGGTTTCTTTTGATGTGAGCAGGGTGTTTAAACTCACGATCCAAAGCCCATACCAGCGCGACTTTGGTTTTCTTGGCAAGGGTGACTGCATCATCAGTTACCAGAACGGCAACACAGAAATCGTTAGCCGCCATCGTCTGTCTAATATGTTGAACGGGTGGGGGGAGCCGCCTTTGCCGCGCAACAGTCAAATCGAGTGCCCGCAATGAAGATTTTGCACCGCACCCAACTTTTAAGCCGGGATCGGTCACTGCCACACGGCCAAAATACCAATGAAGCAACTTGAACCATGAAGCTTTCGAGCAATCCACTTATAGAAGACGGCCTGAGCGCAATCCGGAGCCTGACCAAAGAAGCCAACGAGACAGAGCCAAAGTTGACTCTACTCGAACAGTCTCTTGCCGATCGGTCTCTGCCTGAAAGGCCAAAGGACGACAGGTCACTGACAGCGGATGAGCGCAAAGCGATCCTGGACGCATATTCCGCATACGCAAATGATGAGGCGCGCTGTAGCGGTATGCGAAAACGTCTTTCCTTCATCCATTCGGAAATCAAACATTGGCAAGAGCGGATTGCAATTGCATCCCGGTCAAACGTCTCCTGATCCAAAAGATACAGCGCCCCTTGACTCTGGACATGATTAGGACAATGTTCCTGTTATGTTCCAATCCATCGCCAGATTTGCAAAGCTCAGAATGATCGCGCGCCCCTTGGCGCTCTCACGCGTGCCCGCAGGGTTTCCATCACCAGCCGAAGATTATGTTGATCGAGATCTGGATCTGAACGAATTCATTGAACATCCATCTGCAACATTCTTCTTTCGCCTTGAAGGCGACAGCATGTTCCCGCTCATGCGAGATGGTGATCTTCTGGTTGTCGATCGGGCCATTGTTGCAATTGAAAGTGCTGGTTTCACCCTCGTCAAAGGTGACTT
>TARA_R110002096_G_scaffold16898_13_pt1 | contig 29552 bp, 26 predicted proteins | sample TARA_R110002096 | Tara Oceans TARA_R110002096 (sample SAMEA4397295) | marine metagenome | biome: Polar Biome; feature: [DCM] deep chlorophyll maximum layer (ENVO:01000326); material: water (ENVO:00002006), including particulate matter (ENVO:01000060) such as... | depth 35 m
CGGGCGTTGCTCTTGGCTCTGGGCAGCTCGATTGAGCGGTTTGCGACAGAAGTAGCCCCTCCCGAGAGGGTAGGGCGCTACGCTCATCGCATGACAACGAGTGCCAAACTTCTCTCTGCCTGTTGTGCCAGTCTCTTTCCTGCCATGTGTGCATTGGTCATGGCTTGCTCCGGTGGCAGCGGCGGCGATGGTGGTGGCAGCGGCGGCGATGGTGGTGGCGGCGGCGGTGGCGGTGGTGGTGGCACTACGAGCCTGTGCTCAAACACCTGCCAATTCGCCAACGACAACGAGTGCGACGACGGCGGTGAAGATTCAACCTTTGATGGCTGCCAACTTGGTACTGACTGCAACGACTGTGGAACCAGAATTGTTCCGAATGGTGGCGGCAGCGCGGATGGAGGTGGTGGCGATGGCTGTCCAGGCGGTTGCCCAATAGGGCAGTCGTGCATCATTGATGAGTGCGTCGACAATGGCGGCGGCGGATCTGACAATGGCGAGTATGGCGATGCTTGTGCGTGCGAAGGCACCGGAGTTCCCAATACCTACGTCCAGTGCAGCGGCACCTCGGATGGCTGCACGGGCTTTGGTGGCTCTGGTGCCCTCTCTTGTCTTGCCGGTGAAAACGGCGCTGGTACCTGCAGCTACAGTTGCAGCGCCTCGGAAGAGTTCACACAGGGGTCCTGTCCATCGGGATTCAGCTGCGCCAACAGCGGACTTGAGTCGACCGCTGGTGGCACCTGGTACCTCTGCTATTAGATAGATGTGCGGCGGCCCGAATCGACCGGCTGCTCTGGCAGTCTCCAGCTGACTTGCAGGCCTGCCAGCAAGTGGGGGGATTGGAGACTCCAGACAACATAAACAGCTGAAATTACGTTAGGAAAATACGGCCCGACGGTTGCATAGGTAGGTGCGAATGCGCCGTCGTCCTTCGCTGATTGTCAGCTTACTTCTAGGTCTTGTTTGCTTTGGAGCCTTTGGCTCTGCCGCCGATGCCCAGCGAGTTAAGCCCAATAAGGTCGCAGCCAAGGCTCAACCCGCGCGAAAAGCGGCCGTTCGCGCCGAAGCTCGCAACGTTGCAGCCAAGCCGAATCGCGGCATACAGACCGACTTAAAACTCAAGACGGTTGTTCACCAAGGCAAGGAATATCTCCAGACCTTTCGAGTGACCTCGAAGTCCGGCCTTCAACGTATTACCAACGGCACCGACCCGTTCCGCTTCTTTGGTGGAGGCGGCCAGTATGGTGAAGCACTCTACCTATTTGCCAATCGAGCGGATGCGACCAAGTTCTCCAAGTGTTTGGTCTGCGATACAAAACGAAGTGTTCTCACAGAAATTCTCTTACCGAAGGAGATGTTTCACTCGGTAAAGAAGTCGTTGGTTGAACCAACTCATGACTGGGGGAAGAATGCAGATACATTCAGACCACTGCGACTCAATAGCCACATTCTCTTTGGCAAGTGGTCTCCTTCTCCGCACCTAAACGAGCCGCAGTTTGCTCCTATGAATGGCACGTTCCAGCTGGCGATACGCCAGTTGGGCAACCCTTCAATCCTCAATCAAGCTGTGATTCGAGAAGCGAACTAACGCATCTCGATACCGAGGTTCGCCTTGGCCTATAGCTCGTCTTCAAGATCCATCAGCTGCTCTTCGATATCGTAGGCTTTGCTCGGCGAGGGCATGTCATTCGCTGGAGACTGCTGGCGAATTTGTCGCTTGCGACGAGCTTCGAGCACAAGCTCCGATGGGTACTCGACTTCGTAGCTAATGCGAAAGGTCCGCGTCTCTTTGGGCTTTAGCGCAAGTTCCCAGTGCAAGATGCCGCTGCGATCGGGCTTGCCACCGTCGCTAATGCGAACGTTCTCAACCTTGATGTCCCGGTTCTCGGATACCGGAATTCGGTCGGCCAGGGTCACAGCGGTTTCTTTGTTGGAGAGGTTCTCGACGGTTACGTTAAAGGCCACCTTCATGCGCGCTCGGCGCTTGTGGCTAAGTGAGCTGTGCTTTCGATCGAGTTTTCGAGAGAGCTTGAGATGGTCTGCAACGCTTACAAAGAGCGCAAAGCTCTCGCCCTGCGCGATAAAGTCGATCTCGGTCATTCCAAGGAAGGTGCCGTCCTGATAGAGCGCAACTTGCCCTGGCAAGAACGATTGCTTTGTGGAATTTGTCATTTCCAGCGTGCGCGCTGCGTTTAGGGATTGTTCTGGGACCGCTACGATCTTCTGCGAGGACGTTAACTGGCTTTTACCAATGCGCATGCGAACGGGATGGCCATCTCCGCGAACGGTCGGAGCTGCGGTTGCTTTGTAGTGAGCAGTGGTGCCGCGCTTTTGAAGCGTCTCAAAGATCTTCACCGTTTTGCTTTGAATCACCTGGAGATACTCGATGTTGCTTTGGTAGGCGCGGTCCATTGCAATGCGCTCGCTGTGGCCAGAAGATTTCTGATGCACTCTATTCCACAGCTGGTTTTGGCTTTGGTAGGCCTGCTGTGCTCGGCTAAACGAGGATGCACTGCGAGTGAGTCGCCTGGTTGCCTTGTGAGTGTCGCCAAGGGTGAGGGCTTCGAGTTCGGGGATGCGAACCGATTGCACCGAAGATTGGGTCGAGAACGAGAGCTCGGCATCGCCCCAATCCTCGCCACTTGTTTGGGTGACAACAGCAAAGGAAATTACTTCAACCTTCTTTGCATCAGCGGTGCTAACCCGCAGCTCGTGTTTTGGCTCCCAAGTGGCGCCGGGCATCATGTACGCAACGTCGATTGTGCTTTGCGCGGCTTGGCTGCTTTGCAGAGTTACCAAGACGGTTGTCTCTTCAAGTTGCCGTAGGCTTTTAAGCTCTTGCAAGCGGCGAGTGCTGGCCTCGAAGTTTGGTGCGATGGCGTCGCGCTTGCGAGCAACCTCGCGCCTGGCCTTTGCGGTGGCCCTAAGTGAATCACTAATAAACGTAAGGACGTCGGCATAGCTCGAGACGCTAATGTCGCCAATCATGGTGTCCTTAGTGATCTTGTCTAGCGAGAAGGCTTTGATCGATTCGATCTGCGCTCGCTGCGCGTTAAGCACCGTGACCTCATCATCGAGGGCTGCGAGCTTGTTGGTAAGCCCCTTGTGATGCGCTTCGGCCTTTAGCCACTTTTCATCAGTGGCGCGGGCCAAGAAGCTGCGCTCGACTCGAACGTCGACAATGCGTCCAGCACTGGCGGAAACTCGAACCGAGGCATCGTCGACCCAGCCTGGCAATTTTCGAAAGGCAAAGACCGTTGGCTCGGTAGTGACCTCGGCTAAAGCTCGGCGTGTTACTCGCGCTCTATCAGAGAAGACGGTGACAAGTTTTACGGTCGAGTTCAGAGATTCTGCGTCGGCTCCAATGGGAGCGTCGACCGCATCGGGCACGTCTGCAAAGGCCGGAGCGAGCGGGTCGCCAGGCGTTTGGGGCTGCGCCACTGCTGCTGGTGTTGCAACCGAAGTTGCTCGCTGCGGACTCGCGCAGCCAAGGAGCAGCGCCGTGAGCGCCCATGTACTCGAAGTAAAGTTTCGTCCCATCGAGACCTGATACGGACCAGGTCTAAAAACGATCTAAGAAACTCGATATGAAGCTAGCGACGCGCTTCGAGCTCGATCTTCTTATTGGCCAGCAGGCTTCCTGTTGCCAAGTCGAGAGCGCTCTTTGCCTTGAGAAATGCAATTCGCGCCGAGATTTCCGCCGTGCGCGCTTGGGCGAGTTCCTCTTCGCGGCGACTTACTTCCAGGTTGCGCGACTTGCCATTTAAGAAGCGCTTGCGCTCGGCCTCGAGGCTTTGCTCAGAGAGATCGCGAAACCGCACGCTGGCGGCAACTTGCCGCTCGGCGGTTTCCAGTGTGCGCAGTGCCGCACGAATTTCGCTTCGCAGGCTCACAAGAAATTCCTCGTAGCGAAGTTTGCGAATCTTGTTTGACGATTGCAGCGCATCGGAGTTTGCCTTGGCCACTTTGCCAAGAGGCGACCAACTGAGGTTTGCAAAGACGCCCCAGTTTCGTGCACCAAGGCCTTGAAGCTGATCGAGACTGCCGCTGTAGACCGTGCTTTGGCCTGCGAGGCCATAGCTAAAGCCGACGTCGAGTTCTGGAAGGCGATTGTTGTCGGCAACGCGCCTATCCACATCCGCTACTTTTTGGTCCAGCAGGTTCTGTTGAATCTCGGGGCGCTGCTCCAGTGCAAGTGCCATCGCGTTCTCGAGGCTTAGTTGCTGCGAATCGATTTGCGGCATGTCGACAGCGACGAGCGTGTCGTTCCAGCCGTCTTTGGGAAGATTTAGCGCGAGTCGCAAGGCATCCATGGTACCAGAGAGCCGAGCCTCGGACTGAACTAGGGAAAGTTCTCGCTGGGCAACCGAGCTCTCCGAAGAGATGCGATCGGCTGGGGCCAAGATGCCGGCTGCGATTTGCTTCTCGGTGAGCGAGAGTTGTTCTTGGGCAAGGGCAAGCGATGCTTCTTGAACAGCATACGAGCGCGCGGCCTCGGCAAGGTTCCAATACGCATTCTCGGTGGCCAAGACGTGGTCTGCGATGACAATGCGTTTGGCTTCGAGATCTTTCTTGCTGGCAAAGTGGGCCTTGAGAATCGAAGCGCGCGGAATGTTGCGGTCGAGAGAAAATCCTCGCAGCAGTGATTGCGAAATTGAGAACGCTAGGTTGCTGCCATAAAAAAGTGGCTCGACAGCGCTTCCAGAATTGTTCTTATTTCGCGCACTGAAAAAGTCGAGACTTAACGTTGTGCCTGTCGAGAGCGTTTGCCCAAGGCTTGCCGACCACCGCTGGCTTTGCGACTCAAAGGTTTGCCCGAGCATGCCGTCAACCGAACTCGCCGGCGGAGAAACACTATCGTTGTGATTGACCGACGCGCGAACGGTGGGCTCGAAGCCTCCTTCGCTTGCTCGTACCGAAGCTTTGCTAATGGCAACTTGCTCGGTTTGAATTTTAATGCCCAGGTTGTTTTCAATTGCCAGCGCTAGGGCCTCTTGAAGCGAGAGCCTTCGAATGGGCTGGGACGCAAGGGCTTTGGGAAGCGCGAGTGATTGCTCGGGAGCCTGGGCCTGCGCTGCTGGACGGTGAAGGAGCACACACGCGAAGACGGCGATGCAGGACGTGAGAACGCGAAATCTACTCATGATGAAGGGCCTCAATGGGCTCGAGTCGGGCAGCTCGAATTGCAGGGTAGAGGCCCGAGAGAAGGCCTACGACGACAGATACGCCGGTTGAAACGATGATGGAACTCGCGGTGACAAGGGTTGGCCAGCCAGCGTAGGCGGCGACGACCTTGGCAATGGTGATGCCGACGGCAATGCCGATTAGCCCACCAAAGACCGAGAGGGCAAAGGCGCTTACTAAGAACTGAAAGCGCACATCTTGGCGCCGGGCTCCGACGGCTCGGCGAATACCAATCTCCCGAGTTTGCTCGAGGACAGACGCCAGCATGATGTTCATGATGCCGATGCCGCCGACAAAGAGCGAGATGCCAGCGATGCACCCCATAACAATGTTGAAGATGTTTTGGGTTTGCTGGCTTTGCCGCAGGAGCGCTTCGGGCACGACCAGGTCGTAGTCTTTGACGCTGCTGTGCAAGCGATCGAGTAGCGTCTTTGCAACCACCGCGGTGTCGCTTGGAGACCCGTCGGGCGTGAGCCGCAAGACGATTTCGTCGAGCGGAGAGGCCAGAGGATCGTGGTCAAACTTGCGAAGCAGAGTGGAGTACGGAAGGTAGATGGCGTTGGAGGCGGTGCTTAGTTGCACGCCTTCGATCGACGAGGAGGTGCCGCTTGGATCGGCAGAGACGCCGATGACCTCAAGCCATTGGCCATCGACAGTGATGTGCTGCCCGACAGCGGCCTCGGCCCCAAAGAGGTCGCGCCGGGCCGATGCGCCAAGAACGCAGACCTGGGCGTGGTTGCGCTCGTCCCAGGCGTCGATGAAGCGCCCCTCGGCGATAACGACGTTGCTTAGTTGCGCGTGGTGTTCGCTTACGCCGTAGATTTTCGCGTCACTCTTGCCCTGGGCGCTGCGCACGCTGTAGGGCGATAGCAGGGCTCGTGGCGCTACAATTTCGAGATTGGGAATTGCTTCCTTCATCGCAACGATGTCGCGCTCGGAGAGCCCGGCGCTCTGTTTTCGAATCTCTTTTAGCTGCTCGGCATCAAAGCTGCGTGCGCGAATGACGACATTGCGCACGCCGAGTTGGTCGATGAGTTCGAGGGATTGTTGCTCGGCGCCAGCTCCGATCGAGAGCATCGCGATTACCGCGCCAACGCCAAACATCATGCCGAGCATCGTTAGACCGGAGCGAAGCTTGTGCTCCCCCAGGTCTTCCAGGGCGCAGCGGATTGCATCACTCATTCTCATGATCCGCTCTCCTCCTTTGGCTCGGTAGAATCGTCTTCGCCATCCTCAGCTTCGCTTGCGCGCCCAAATGGGTCTTGCGTCGCAACCCGGTCGCCGTCGGCTAGGCCTTCTTCAATGACAACAAGACCGGGAGTTCCCGCTCCGAGCTTTACCTTCACGGTGTCAAACGTCTCGCCGTTTTTGCGAAAGACCACCATATCGCCGTCCACCTGAAAAACGCACTGCCTTGGCACAATCAGGCCATCTAAGGCGGCCAGCGTCAGATCGGCTCGAACGCGCTGCCCGGGTTTCATCACCGTTGTATCGGTCTCTTCCAACTCCAGCGTGATTGTGAAGTATTGGATGGGAACGTCTTCATGTCGGGGTTTGGCGAGGGTATCGATTTTCTTAATCTTGGCTGCATAGTGCTTTGATGGCTGCGACTCAATAAAGAACGTTGCTGCTGTGCCCTCGACAAGGCCCTTCACATCGGCTTCAAGCACAAAGACCTCGGCCTCCATCGATGCCGTTAGTGGGAGCTTGCCAAGGGTTTGTCCGCGATACACGGTCGCTCCAACTTCGATTCGGTCGTTCTCGTAAACGAAGATGCCATCGTGCGGCGCCTTAACTTCCATTCGGGAGAGGCCATCGTTGGCGCGGCCAATTTCGAGTTCGGCTGCCTGCTTCTCAAGCTCTAAGAGTTGTACCTTGGACCGTGAGATGGCTCGGTCCATCTTGCTTGCGGCGCCGGCATGCTCTACTCGGGCCTCCGAGAGTTGGCGGTCGATGTTCGAGGTTAGCAGCTCGTTGCGCGAGAAAATTTCATCGTCCTCTGTGGTCTTGCGCTCTTGGGCTACCTGCAAATCAATTCTCGCTAGGTCCGCACTTCGGTCGCGAGCTTTTTGCGCTCCCAGGTTCTGCGTGCGCTCGATCGCGAGCTTAAACTCGGCGCTCTTTTGTGCGTCCTCTCCGTTGGAAAGCGATTTCTCAAACTCCTCCCGATCAAATCGAACAAGCACTTCTCCTTCTTCTACGGCGCTGCCATCTTCTTTAAGCCAGGCGATGCGCAGACGTCGGCTGCCCCTCGGGGGCATGATAGGAGTTGCCTTCTCGGCCTCCAAAACGCCTTCTGCAGGCACGCGGCGTTCGACTGTTTTACGCTCGACCGCAACCGAGGGGATGCCCTCCGCGGCCTCCTCGGTGAGACGGTTGCGTACGGCGAGCGCACCGACAACAATGCCTCCGAGCACAGCTCCAGTAATCAGAAGCTTGATGATACTTTTTGTGAGGGTATTCACTGTGCCAAACCTTGTCGAGACAGGTCTACCCGCGAAACCTTGTCTCCGGGGGCTAGCCCTTCGCGCACTTCAATGCCGCGCTTGCCTCGAAGCCCGAGAACAAGTTTGCGGCGCTCAACCCCATCGGATGTCTTTCGATAGGCGACGGGGCCGGATGCTGATGGAAAGACCGAGGCAAGTGGAATCACCGAGACAGCGTCAAGCCGCTTGGTTTCCACATCTCCTCGAAACCGCATTCCCGGTCGAAGTTTAAGATCTCCATTGCTCTCGATTGAGAGTTTTACCGAGACGACTTTTGTTGGGATCGTGTTCGACTTTTGGTGGAGCGTTTTTGCAATCTCGGTAAGGACGCCAGTAATTTCTTGATCTGGTTGCGACTCAAGCCGAAGCCGGACCGTCTGACCAAGTTCAAGCTTTGCCGAGTCGGCTTCGTCGACAATGCCCTCGGCCATCATCGAATCAAGGGTTGCGACCTCGACAGCGGTTCCCAAGCGCCAGAGCGAGTCACCAACTTTGATTTTGCCATTCCAGTTATCGCCGTAAATCACCGTGCCGCCGCTCTCGGCCATAACGGTCATACTCGCGATTTCCTTATCGAGTTGTTCGACTTGCCTCGTTGCCAATGCCACTTGGCCCTTTAGGGTTGCAAGCGCTCCTTGGGCATTTGCTCGTTTGCGCTTTTGCTGCGCACGAAGGTGTTCGACCGTTTCTTCGGCGGCGGCCAAGGTTAGCTTGGCCTTCTTAATGGCAAGAGTGCCGGTAAGCTCGGTTGATTGTTCGGCGGCCAACGTTGCCTTGCGCACCTCCGACTCTGCCTCAACAAGCTTTAGCGCGGCGTCTTGGTTGGCGAGACGAATCTCAACCTGTTGCTTCTCCAGGGCTACTTGCGCGCTCTCACGTTCGTTGACGCGCCTGACGCGTTGCTCAACTAGGTCGCCCGCGTCAAAGACTACAAGCATATCGCCGGGCTTTACGACTTCGCCCTCTGGGGCCAGCGCAGCGACCTTAAACTCCCGCGCGTTTTCGACAGTCGGTGGGCCGATCGAGACGCTATTGGTGGCGGTTAGAGAACCGGTTACCTCGATGCCCACAATTAGGGAATCTTCTGTGACCGTGGACCACTCGCCAACAGCGGGAGTTCCACATGCCAGGAACAGCGCACAAGAGAATAGAAGTGCCAGTCGTTTCATAGCCGCGCTCCCTGCCCAAGTTGCGTGCCTGCGCTTAGGCCAGATTCCACGACACAGCGGTGTGCGTTGCAGGGGCCAAGGGTCACCTCTCTCGTCTGACCCGATGCGAGGCGTGCGGTCACACCTTTCTCGCCAAAGATGAGAGCCTGCCTCGGAGCGACGAGGACGTCTTTTCGCGGTGCTCCCAGCAGGTCGACCCGAGCCGACATTCCCGGCCGCATTCGTGTTGCATCGGATGTGTCCAATTCGACGGTTACATCAAAGACACGCCGAAGCGAATCGCGCCGCGCCGTTCGGGCTACAGGGCTTATTGCGACAACCCTACCCGTGAGCAACTCATTTGGGTAGGCATCGAGCCTGTACTCGGCAAGCATGCCGACATGCGCTTGCCCATCATCAACGTCGCTAAGCTCAGCCTTGACTGTCATTACCGATAAGTCGGGAATCTCGACAATCGGCAGACCAGGCCAAGTTTTATCACCCATGCGATACACACGCTCTTCTCGCCAGTTTTTGCTGGCAACAACCAGGCCATCGCGCGGAGCTCGTAGCACATAGCCTTCGAGTTTTTCGTAGACGCTCTTTAGCTCGCGTTTTGCGCGCTCTAGTTCGATGCGCTTTTGGGCACCCCCGTTTGTGCCAATCTTCTTTTCAATCTCCAAAGCCTCGATAGCGTTGGTGTGTTCGACTTTCGACCGCCCCAAGGCAAGTTGCATATCGTCGTAGACCCGTTTGGGGTACGCGTCCGCGGGAACGCTTGCATCGGCTTTCGCCTTCTTCAGATTGAACTCGGCCTGGCGCAGCAGGTGGGTCTTTTCTGCGCGATTGATTTGGTCTGTGCTGCGCTGTTGCGCAAGGGCATTGTTTGCCGCAGTCACCGCGCTCTTAAGCGCATCGATTTGCGCGATCACAGCCGAGGTGTCGAGCTCGATGATCTTCTCGCCCTTTTTTACGTAGCTACCGTTGTCTGCCATCCACCGTATTGCGACGCCGTATGCATCGCCAGGGGCGGAAATGGAGGTAGAGGTCTCGGCGACAAGCGAACCACTTAGTGAGAGTTTCGACTGAAAGGTCGCAGTTTCGACGGTGAGCTTTGGCGCTTTCTCGGGTGCTACTTCGTTGGCTGCCGTTCCACACGCCGAGCCGAGGCACGCGACTCCAATAACTGCAGCATGTAGAATTGTTCTTAGTTTGTTCATCAGCGAAGCCCTGCGACTTTCTCTCCGGGGCCATCCGCTTCGACAACACCGTCGCGCATGCGAATGGCACGAGGGCACTGCGCTGCAATCGACGGCTCGTGGGTGACGATGACAAGGGTATTGCCCTGATCGTGAAGTCGCGAGAACAGCGCCAAGATATCTTTGGCGGTTGCGGAGTCAAGATTGCCTGTTGGCTCATCGGCGAGGATTAGTGACGGCTCGGTGACGAGGGCTCGGGCAATGGCGACCCGTTGCCTCTGGCCACCGGATAGCTCGTTTGGTCGGTGACTCATGCGCTCGCGGAGGCCGACCGTATCCAAAGCCTTTGCAGCGCGTTTGCGGCGCTCGGAGCGCGAGACCCCTTGGTAGACCAACGGCAATGCCACATTCTTTATGGCGCTTGACCTTGGCAAAAGTTGGAAGTTCTGAAAAACGAAGCCAATCTCCTGGCTGCGCACAGCTGAGAGTTCGTCGTCGTTTAAGTCGGCAACCATGTGTCCATCGAGCCTGTAGGTGCCGTCCGAAGGCTTTGCCAGGCAGCCAAGCATGTTCATCAGCGTGGTCTTGCCCGAGCCCGATCCGCCAACGATGGCTACGTACTCGCCCTTGTGGATATCAAAGCTAACGCCATCGACTGCGCGGACTGTGGTGTCCCCCATGGTGTAGTGCCGCTTGAGGTTCTTAATTTGGATAAGAGACATGAAAGATCGGGAGGTCGCGTGGCAACGCTGTGTCACTAAGCAAGATGATAGCCAAACCCAAGGAGCGGCGGGGAGCGGTGAATCGAGGGGCTAAGCAGCTCGGCGATTGACACGGATGACACTACCAACACTTGCCCGTGCCACCCTGACACTTGGGAACCAGAGCTGTTGCGAGTTTATTCCGGGCCTTGCGTCGCCGAGAACCAGCGCAGGCTGAGCTTCACGCGGCTCTGCGCAAAGTTGATGAGACTATCTAAGTCCCCACCGGTCATCTGAATGGCACTCCGAAGTTTGTGTCTGGTTGCAGAGAGAAGTGCTTCGCGAGCCTTGGCAATTCTCCTAGCAGCTGTGGCTCGGTGAATCCGGTAGATCGAGGCCAGTTGGTCAATCGTAAGCCCGTCGATGAGGTGCTGCTGCAAGACCAGTCGCGTTTCGCTATCAAGTTCGCGAAGCGACTCGCGCAACGCGGTTTCGACCATTTCGCCGCTGCTCTCTTTAAGTAGCGCAAGTTCCGGATCGTCGTCGACCGCTGGCACTTGCATAAGAACTTCGTCGTCCTCGGTACCCGCCTTTTGCGAGCTTTTCCGAGAAGCGGAAATCGCGGCGCGAACGGTGACCGAGCGAAGCCAACGATCGAGCTTGCTGCGGCCTTTGTAACTTGTGAGCGTTCCCGGTTTGTCGGGCGTTCCCACAACAAGTTTTTGCAAAACGTCTTGAACCACGTCTTCGGCGAGATCCTGGTTTTTTGTGACCGAGAATGCCGCGCGCCGAGCCGTGGGAACGCAGGTTGTCCAAAAGTACTCCAACGCCACGCTGCAGCCGTTTGCGCAACACCAAGCGAGATAGAGATCGATGGCGCGGATGTCCTCGATCGAGGTTTCCGAATCGACCAGGCTCACCAGGTGTTCGGCGAAGGCCTCTGCGGTGCCCGTGAAGGTCGCATGAGCGGCGGCTGCGCTGGATGCGAGCTCGTTTGCGCGATTCCTGGTTTCGTCTTGCACAGCTGCCCTAGCATAGCAGCGTTGGGTGCGTGGTAGCATGCGTCTGCATGACACCAACCTCCGAAAAAGGCGCATCGGGCTCCTGTTTGGGAGACGAGGTGATGGCCGGCTTTCTCGAAGCTAGCTTGTCTGACGGCGCGCGAGATGCGGCGACTCTGCACCTCTCAACCTGCCAGTCATGCCGCGAGCAATTCGCAGAACTTGCCCGCCTTGAAGCAGATGAGCCAGAGAGCTACCAATCCCTTGTTTTTGACGAAGGCGGCGATGCACTTCACGGTGGCGGCGAGGATGCCGACGAATTAGTTGTGGGCTCAAGTCTCGGCCGCTACGTCTTGCTTGGCAAAGTGGGCGAGGGCGGAATGGGCGTTGTCTACTCGGCATTCGACCCCGAGCTCGATCGGCGTATTGCTGTCAAAGTGATTCGCTCGGAGGCCGCTGCCACAAGCGAAGAAGCCAAGCGACAACTGCGGCAAGAAGCGCGGGCGATGGCTCGGCTCACCCACCCTAATGTCGTGCGGGTTTACGATGTCGGGCGACAAGGCGGCCTGGTCTACATCGCGATGGAGTACGTCGATGGAATGGACCTAGGGCGATTTGCTGCGCGCCACAAAGACGACTGGCGCAAAGTATTTAGTGCGTGTCTGCAAGCTGGGCGTGGGCTGCTTGCCGCTCACGATGCCGAGCTTGTGCACAGAGACTTCAAGCCAAGCAACGTCTTGTGCGCAAACGATGGGCGCGTCTTGGTTGCGGACTTTGGCCTAACCCGGCTGTTGCGGCCGGGCTTTCGAGAAGGCGATGGTGCCGAGACCAGGGCTGCAGGAACCCCGGGCTACGTCGCACCAGAGCAAGCAAAAGGCCTGGCAAGTACCGCTAAGAGCGATCAGTACAGCTACTGCGTGACCCTCTCGCAGTGTCTCTTGGGGCGGGATCCCAATGCCCAAGCGGCGAGCGAAGCGTCCACAGTCTCGAGCCTAAAGTCTTCGGAACTCGCTGAGCAAAACTCGCAGGAACAAAACGGAGCAATTGCGCCAAGGCGTCTTCGAGCAGTTTTGCAAAAGGGAATGGCTTTTCGAATCGAGGATCGGCACGACAGCATGCAGACCCTCCTTGGCAGGCTGCAGCGGGTTGTTCATCGGCGCAAGAGGATCCGAATAATTCTGGCGTCGGTGGCCGGAGCCGCGAGCATCGGTGTCTTGATGTTTGTCTTGGGCAAGCGCGCGACCGAGCAAGAGCCGATTTGTTCTAATAGCCATTCTCCAGTGACCGCTGTGTGGAATGATGCGCGGCAATCAAAGCTCACCAATGCCTTGCTTGGCTCTCCCTACAAAGAGCACGCCAAGCACTTTCGCGCGAGTCTTGCCAGGGCGGCAAACGCTCTTGCGAGCGAGCACACCAAGGCATGCGAGGCGACGTTCATTGGACACACCCAATCGGCAGAGCTCTACGACCGACAGGTTTTGTGCTTGGGAAGCCAGGTAACCGCACTCGACGCGATTGTTTCTGCAGCCGAGGATGGCGAGTCGATTGAGTCTGCGCAATCTGTGTTTGCAAAGCTTGGAGCGCCAGAAGATTGCGTGCCGAGCGAGTCGATGTTGAATGCCCAAGCACCACCGCGCGACGCAGAGCTTCGCTCGAAGATGCAAGAGGTCGATGCAACGCTTGCTGAGGCCACGCTATTCGCCAACAAAGATCAGGGAGCCCGCGTCGTCAAGACCACTGGGCGAGCTGTCGCCTTGGCCAAGACCATTGGCTACGATCCTATACTGGCGAAGGCTCTGCTCTCTCACTCAGAAGTTCTCGCATTGCTAGAGCGCTTTGCGGAAGCTCGCGAGGTGGCCGAAGCGGCTCGCGATGCGGCCTCCCGAGGTCGTGACAATGTCTTACTAATTCAGTCGTTGCTCTTGCTCGCGGATCACGTAACAACAAATGAAGATCGGGCTATCGAGGGCTTGGCTTATGTTGATACTGCACGTTCCATCGCGCTTGGAACCACGCTCGCTCCGTACTACCGCGCTCTCCTTAACCGCAGTGCAGCGATTGTCGCGCGCGCAAATGGCCGGGGGGAAGAGTCGCTTTCTGAAGCACACGAAGGGCTCGAACGCATTGCGAAATCCGAAGGTGAGACCCCATCGCCTCGAGATTTGGAACTAAGAGAATCACTAATTAGCTTGGTCGCCTCGGCAGATTTTGATGCAAGCAATTTTGACGCTGCACTTAGTGGCTTTACCGAGATTGTCGCCCTTAAGACGCAACGTCTTGGTCCGAGACACTCGGGCATTGCCTCGGCCTTGGCAAACTTGGCCACAATTCAATACAAGTTGGGCAAGATAGACGATGCCCTAATAACCCTGACCGATGCCAGAGATAGACTGCAAAGTCCAGATGCATCAAAGTCCACCCTTGCTCGCTGCCTTAACCTGCAGGGGCTTATCCTCGGACGGCTTGAACATGACGAGGAGGCTGCTGCAATCTATCGCGAGGCGATTGCCGTGCAAACCGAAGTGTACGGCGAGGATCACCGCATGGTGTGGTCAACAAAGAACAACCTTGCAAATGTCTTGGTCGAACTTGAGCAGTGGCAAGAGGCGATTGCCCTGCAGGAAGCGCAACGTTCTTGGGCCATCAAAAGCGCAGGTAACGAGAGCGACCTGGCCATTCGGGCAGCGATCAACTTGGCAAATACGCTCTCTATTGGCGGGCAGGGCGAAGCCGACTTTGCCCGCGCGACAGATCTAATTGACGAAGTCTTGCCGCTGATGAAAGCCGATGACCGTAGGCTCATTAACGTGTACTCGGTGCAGGGCAAGACAAACTTTCGGCTCGCTAAAAACCGCGAATCCGCCTTGGCCTATACCAAGGCGTTGGCACAGGCAGATACGACCGAGAACGTACGCGAGAGCCTTGTTGCCTATCTATACGCGCGACGCGGCGAATCCTATTGGTCTGATGGAGACAAGAAGCGAGCGCTTGTGGATGCTCGGCGTGCGGTTGCGATGTATCGGACGATGCCCGAGAAGGCGAGTATCTTGGAAGAACTCGAAGGCTGGATCTCCGAGCGCGAGCCGCGTCGGGAGCGTGGCGATTGAAACGCGAAACTCGGCGCTGGCTCATTTTGGGAGTTGGCTTCCTCGTCTCGTGTCTCTTGCTCTTTCTTAGTTTTCGCAAGATCGAGTTCTCGGATCTTTCAGAACACATCGGCAAGGTGGCGCTGCCAATTCTCGTCTTTGGTCCTGTTACTCGATTCGTAAATTTTTGCTTGGTTGCGCTGCGCTCTTCTCTTCTTTTCGCGCCCCTTCACCGCTACTCATTTTGGTTTCTCTTTAAGTCGGGGCTACTGGCGTATGCCGTAAATAACGTGGTTCCGCTTCGCGCGGGCGAGGTCGCGCGCATTGGCTATCTAGCGAAAGAAGGCAACCTGCCTGCCAGCAGCTGCTTGGCAGTTGTGGCTGTCGAGAGGTTGCTCGATTTAATGGCGGTTTGCGTGGTCATCGTTTGCACGCTGCCATCGATGGCCATTGATATGCCTATTGCGGCGCCGCTTGTTATCGCCGCTGCAATCCTTACCGCTTTCATTGGCGGAGCCATATGGATAAGTCGCCGTCCCGAAGTGTTTGTGAAGGTTGCAGCAACGATCGCAGGACTACTTGGCAAGTCGGTACGCTCGTTCGTAGAGGCTAAGAGCAAGACCTTTGCAGAAGGGCTCTCGGCACTAACCTCGCCAGTCACGGTTCTCGCTGTAACGGGCCTAAGCTTGCTGTTTTGGACAACTGCCGTTCTCGGGATTCAGATTTGGATTTGGGCCTTCGGCTTTGACTTGCCTTGGTACACACCGGTCGTGGTTCTCACGTTCCTCACCTTTGGGCTCGCGGTTCCCTCAACACCTGGTCACATTGGCAGCTACCACTATTTTGCGGCTGCAGCGATGATGGCTGTTGGGCTACCGAAAGCTGAGTCGGTGTCCTTTGCAGTCGTAGGGCATGCGATGGCGGTTGTGCCATTCACCCTACTAGCGCTTCCGATCTTCCTTAGGGAATTTTCTAAGCGACGCAGCAATGCAGCACGAGAGTCCGACGCTAGCCAACAAGCTGACTAGTCATGGTTCGCCAGGCTTCGACCGAGCGTGCGCCATCAAGCGACTCAAGCAGCTCGGAGTCGAATGTCTCCTCGGCTAGACCAAGTTCTTGGGCAGCCAAGACCGAGGCGAGATGGGTTACGGCGACCAGCCCAAGTCCCTTCGAGCGGCTTCGCATGGGGTCGCAGTGGTGGGCCACGGCTTCGACTAAATCCTGGGGTAGACCCCAAATGCCAAGCAGGTAGCCGCCTACTTCGGCATAGCTTGTTTGAAAATGCTCGAATTCGACATCGGCGAGAGGCCGTTTGTCGCGTCGGGCTTCGGCATACACATCGCCCCAGCGCTTTGGCATGCGATCGGCAAAGATGAGCTTGCCAATGCTGTGCAAAAGGCCTGCGCTAAGCGCCTTATCCTTGTCGGTCTCGACAAGGCGCGAGGCGATTTTGGCTGTGAGGAGTGCGTGGTTTTGCACGTCGCTTAACGAGAAGCCTTTTGGCAAGGATTTCTCATCATAGGTGCTGAAAATCTCGGAGGTAAGAAGCAGACTCTTTAGCAGCGAGGTGCCAAGGTAGCGCACCGTATCGCTTGCGCTGTGAAGCGGGCGAGGAGCTGCGAAGAACGCTGAGTTGACAATGTGGAGGAGACGAGCGACGACCGCCGGATCCCGCTCAATGACCGCTACAATTTCGCCAAGCCGGCTATTGGGGTTCTCAAGAGTTGCACAGAGGTCGGTGTAGACAGACGGAATCACCGGGAGACTGGATAAACCTCCAACAACCGTGCGAATCGCTGTCGAGTCCATGAGCGTTCGAAGCTCGAGAGCCTTGGTTAGCTCGGCCATTAGCGCCTTCACATCCCATGGCTTGCTTAAGAAGCGATGGGCCACTGGAACCGAGCGCATAATGACATCGCCCTGTGCGGTGCCACTCATAAGAATTCTTACCGTATCTGGATATTGAGTTCGCACTTGCCGAAGAAGTTCAACCCCATCGGTCTTTGGCATCGTGATGTCAGAGACGACAATGTCAAAGGCGTGCTCCTTCATCTTCGCAAGGGCATCGTCGGCGTGCTCGGCAAACTGCATGTTCCAGGTTTCACTCTGTCGCCTCAGGCCGCGTTTGATGGCTCGCAAGACTCTTGGCTCGTCATCCACAAAGAGGATGTTCTTGTCGATTGCGTTTGTCATCGGTTGGGCGCCAGCGCGCTGGCCTGGCACTCTATGATTCGGTCAAGGCCCGCGCGTCTTGAGGGGAACTCGCCGAAATGGCAAAAGAAATGTCGCGTGATATTCGCTAGTTAGCGCTTGCGCGATCCCGAATTCGTTCAGCGAGATAGGTCCAGCGCTGCTTGCTGCTTTGATTCTCGACTGCCATCTTCACCGCTCGGCTGGAGCCGACCATCACCACAAGCTCCTTGCCTCGGGTGAGCGCGGTGTACAGCAGATTGCGCTGCAGCATCATGTAGTGCTGGGTATGGAGCGGCAGAACCACGCACGGGTACTCGGAGCCTTGGCTCTTGTGCACGCTAATGGCAAAGGCGTGCATCAAGTCGTCAAGCTCGTTGCGCTGGTACAGCACCATGCGACCATCTAGCAGTTCAACCTTTAGAATCGATGCCTTTGGCTCGACAATCCGAACAATTCCGACATCGCCATTAAAGACTTCTTTGTCGTAGTTGTTGCGAATCTGCATGACTTTATCGCCAATGCGATAGATGCGTGTGCCGCGCTTAATCTCGGGGCCGCCAGCTTTTCCACCAATGGCTTCTTGCATGGCGAGGTTAAGCGCGGTCGTGCCCAACTCGCCTCGGTGCATCGGAGTAAGCACTTGCACATCGACAAGAGGATCGTAGCCAAAGCGGTTTGGAATGCGATCGGAGATGAGCTCGATGACCGTCTCTCGCGCGGCGACGGGGTTGTCACGCTCGATGAAGTAGAAGTCGCTGCGCGTGGGTTTTTCGCCCGGCGGTGCCGAGAGGTCTGGCATCTGCCCGGCATTGACTCGGTGCGCGTTGACAACGATTTGGCTCTGCGCGGCCTGTCGGAAAATCTCTGTGAGCTTTACGACTGTGGGAACGCCGCTGTCGATGAGGTCGGCGAGAACCGAGCCCGGGCCAACCGAGGGCAACTGATCAACATCGCCGACAACGATGAAGGTGGCCTCGTGGGGCAGGGAGGCGACAAGACCGCGAAAGAGTGCAATGTCGACCATCGATGCTTCGTCTACGATTACAACGTCAGCGTCGAGAGGATTGTTGAGCCCGCGTTCAAAGCGCCCGTTCTGCGGAAGAAATTCGAGCAATCGGTGCAAGGTTGTCGCGGGTTTTCCGGTGCTCTCGGACAGACGCTTGGCGGCGCGACCGGTTGGTGCGGCAAGCGAGATATCGAGACCAGCCTGGTCGTAGATCTCAACCAGGGCGCGAATGATTGTCGTTTTACCAACACCGGGGCCACCTGTGATGACAACGCATTTATCGCGAACGCCGGCGATAATGGCTTCTCGCTGCTGACTTGCCAGCTGAATGTCGTTGGTCTTCTCGTAGGTGTCTAAGAAGTTTTCTATATCTATGTCGATGGCGCAGGCTTGTGTCTTGGCGATCTCCACAAAGAACTCGGCCGAGTCGAGTTCGTAGCGATGCAGGTCGGAGAGAGAGAGGCAGACGCCGTGGGGCTCGAGTTCTTCGCGAACGACCAGGTTGGAGATGAGCAGCCGCCCAATTGCCGGCCCAATGAGAGCTTCGCTAACACCGAGCAGGCTTGCGCCCGTCGAAATCGCGTGTTCCTGAGGAACGAGGACATGGCCATCTTCACTCAGTTGCCCGAGTACATGCAGAAGGCCGGCTTCAATGCGCTCGCCGGCGTCTTTGGCAATGCCCAGGTTTTGCGCAATTGCGTCGGCGCTCTTAAAGCCGATGCCCCAAATGTCGAGAGCAAGCCGGTACGGATTGCTTTGCACCACATCGATTGCGTCGGCACCGTAGTGCTTGTAGATGCGTGCCGCAAAGGATGCGCTTACTCCATGCCCGCGCAAAAAGACCATCACATCTTGGATCTGCTTTTGGTCTTTCCAGGCCTCGGTGATTTTCTTAGCCCGCGATGGGCCGATGCCTTCGACCGCGGTGAGCGCATCGGGCGAAGAGCCGATCATCTCAAAGGTGCGCAGGCCAAAGACTTGAACAATGCGCTTAGCGAGCTCGTCGCCAATGCCCGGAATCAGGCCAGAGCTTAGGTAGCGCTCGATGCCAAGCAGGGTTTGCGGCGAGCGAACTTGAAACGACTCGACTTTGAACTGCCGACCAAAGCGGGCGTCATCGATCCACGTGCCTTCGGCAAAGATGGGAGCGCCTTTTTGCAGCCCAACCAAGGCGCCAACCACCGTGACTTCCTCGCCATTTTCTAGCGAAATCTTGGCAACCGTGAAGGCGTTCTCGGCATTTTGAAAGACGATGCGATCGAGGGTGCCTTCGATGGAAGGTTTTGGGGGCTTGGCGGCCAATGAGCGCCGACTATACGCACAATCCCGAGCGATCGCTGGCGCCGTTGCCCGTGTGACGCTGGCGCCGCCGGGCGCTACTCAGATTCTTTCGCGGCTGCATGGTATCGGCTGAGATAGCGATCCAACTGATGGCGGATTCCCTCGGGCCACTCTGCGCTCAACGTGGTCAGTTCGCCGAAGTTCGCCGCAAAGAGCGCTCGCGAAACTTCTTCAAAGTTGGGCTGATCGCCTGCGATGTCCCACAGAAAGCGATGTGCCGACTCGACGATCCGCCGCTGAATCGAGTCGTTCTTCTTTGCCAGCTCCACAAGTCGCCTGAGCGTTGCAGAAGCGCCGCCACGCTGCTCCGAGAGCCAATCCCAGTGACGCGGCAAGAGCGAGATCTCTCGGCTCACGACGCCAAGTTTTGGGCGGCCGGGTTTTCGCGAAACAGTCGGCTCCGACGCCTCAGCAGCTTGGGGCTCGGGGCTGGCGATCCGAGCCAGCACCTCGTCCAAGGTTCCCGAGAGGTTTACATCCACAACCTGTCCCGACTCGTCTTCATAGACGGCAATTCGTGTGCGCTGATCCTCCCATTTACTTTCAAAACAAAGGGTTACAACCTTGTCGAGACTGCCGATGCCCAGCTGTACATTGCCTTGAAACGCCACGTAGAGCTTGCTCGCTGTCGCCATCGCTCTGTAGTACTCGGGTACTCAAAAGAGAGCAATAGTATTACCCGGGTAATATTAAAATTCTAGGTAGCTACACTAGGCGCCAAAGGCCTTGGCGATGTCCTCACTGGTCATTTCCTTGGTCGACTCGGCCAGGGAAAAACCCTCGGGCTTCTGATCGATAAAGTACTGCATGCTGACATTGAGCCCAGTCGAATCGTCCAGCGTCCCCATGGCTACGCTCTGTGAGCCAAAGCTCTCGGAGTGGTAGTAGAGGTTGGAGCCGCAGGTGCCGCAAAACGCTCGCACTGCCCAATCCGAGGATTTGAAAACCACTAGGGTGTCCTCGCCTTTTGTGAGCTGAAAGTTCTTTGCCATCGCGCCCATGTACGAGCCACTCGACCAGCGCTGACACATCTTGCAGTAGCAGGTCGCAAAGCTGTTGGAGAAGTTTGCTTTGTAGCGAACCGCTCCGCACATGCAGCCGCCAGCTCGCTCGGTTCCTACGTCGTTTTCTTCTTCAGACATTTTCGGAGAGCCTAACATGGGTTGTGGCACTCGTAGAACTGCTTGCCCACAGCTCGCTGCGCAATCTCTAAAGAAAAATGGAAGGTACCGGGGCCATGGTTCGTCAGAGCAATCGAACTTCCATGAGAAACAAAATTAAACAGTCTGTACGAAAGCACATTCATCAATCGAGCCGAGTTGTACTGGCGCTCGCTGTGTCGGCAACAGTAATGGGTTGCGGAGGCAGCTCGAGTGGCGACACGGCCACAAGCGCGTCGCTTGATGTACCGCCACTGCCGCCATCTACCGAAACGTCGATCGCCGTACTGGTCTCGCACAGCGAGCAACTCGGCCTTTCCGAAGAGCAGACAACGGCCTTGGCCACGATGGAAAGCGACTTGAACGCGCGCAATGAGCCGCTACAAGCCAAACTGCTAGAGATGCAAACTGCTCCAAAGCGTACGCGTGCGAAGGCATCGGATGGCGAAGCGCGCAGCGGCAGGGGCGGGATGTCTCGCGGCGGTGGCGGTGGGCGCGGTGGGCGTGGTGGGCGTGGTGGGCGTGGTGGAGCGCCGCCGAGCTCGGGAAATTCGGGTGCCGATGACGCTGCCCATCGCGATCGAGAGCACAAGCGCGAGGAGCGTTCGCAACAGATTCGAGCCGAGATGATGAGCAACAATGCAGCGAGCCTCGAAGAAGCGTTTGGCCTGCTTGGCGATTTACAAAAAGACCAGGCAGCGGCGATCTTGGAGAAGGAAGGTCATCAGTCTCCGGAACCGCCCCCGTCGCCAGAGTCGCTAGACGCATCCGGCTTTAGCCAGCCCTAGAGCGACAACTCAAATCCGATGTCCGATATCGAAGGATTCCAAAGACGGCAAAGAGACCAAGTGCAAAGCCAAGCACGATGGGAACTTTTCGCAGCATCAGGCACATGCAAAAGGTGATGATGTTAAAGGCGTAGAACGTGAATACGTAGCCTTTGTCGCGGTGAATTCGAAAGTACACCGCACGAATGACAACGGTTGCAAAGGCGATGTTGATTGCTAGCCTCGCCAGAAATTTTACGAGATCGTCAACGTCGACAAGTTGGTTGGCGCCAATGATGTAGTCGCTCATACTCGTAGGCTTTCCATCGCGCGAAAACTTGGAAGCAGGCGATTGTTGGGTCGCGGGTCGCGGGTCGCGTACAGTGCGGCGCAGTACTTACTGGCCGATGCTGGTCGAATGCGGCGCCCTCGAAGCTCCTGCATTACTGGCGTTCGCACACTGTATGCGGCTTGTTTTACTTCAACGATGGCAACACCCTTCATGGTGATCGCTTGCTGGTCCGAGCGAAATTCTAGGTTGAGATCGATGGTCACCCGCTCGGGTCCGTGAAGGCTAAGGAGCGTGAGCCGAGAGAAGTTTGTCCACAGCATCGGATGAAGGTCATCCCCCGAGATCGGTGTGTGCTCGCTAAGAAAATCTCTATCTTCCGCCGAGAGGGAGTCATCTCGAAAGACGCGAGGGATTCGCGCTTTGGCGGTGACGTTACCGCCGCCTTTCGTCTTCACTTCCAAATAGCTTAGAACTCGGTCGTCGTAGTGGCGAATGCGCGCCTTAAAGCGCGGACGTCGGCCTCGGCGGTGGTCGTGAAAACAGCGGTAGTCCAGGGTGTCAAAGTAGAGAGTGCGATACGAGGCCAGCGGAGCTCCGCTGGCTGGCAAGAGTGCATAGCTCGGTTGCAGTTTCACAAGAAGTGATTCGATCCCTCCTTCCGACATAAGAAATTTGCTATCCGTGCGGCGAAGGAATTTTCGATTGCCGACAAGGGTTGCGTCTGCCAGTTGAAAGCGGGCCAGAGCATTTGTGATGGTGTTTCCGACATCACCATGAGCCTGGCACGAGGTGAGCGCCTCGCTACTGGACGACACTGTTTACCAACTGCGTGCGAGAATCGATGTGGCTTTGCAATTCCTCGACAGAGGCATCGAAGGCAGCGCTGCTTGAGAGAAATGAGTAACCCGCTGTCTCGGCCGCTGTTGGGCCAATAACGTATTCGGAGATGAGTGCGTTGTAGCCGGCGATGCGCTCTTTCGCCCACTCGGCATCAAGGCCTCCGCCGTCTAGAACAACACTTAGAAGTTGATCTTTGTAGTATTGCAGATAGACCGCATCATCCAATAGGTAGCGAATGAGGGGCCACTGGCTGCTAACGTCCGACGCCGTCGGGATGAGTTCCAGGCTGTCGCGACACCTACCACCCTCGGTCATCGATTCATTGAAGTCCCACGGAAACCAGGTGAAGCGCCCATTGGGAGCGAGGTCGGTTGGGTTGGTGGCATCGGCGTAAAGGTAGTAGTTGTGAGCCAGGCAGCCATAGGTATCCCAGTTGACCATCGCCTGATTCACCGCGTACCAGCGCAAGAAGCCTTCGACATCGAGATACTGCTCTAGCGTCGCGCGCCAAGCTGTCGGATCGCTTTCTCGATTGGAGGCGTGCAGCGCGTCCAGAGTGCCGGCAATGTCGCTCCAGTCGGCATCGTCTTCATTGGTCTTTTTCTCAAACTCTGTCTCTAGAGTCGAATTAGAGGTGTCACTGCCCCATTGCGACTCTGGCTTGTAGAGGTTGCCATCATCATCGCCAAACTGGGTATCCAACATCTTGTTGGACGGGTCTTCGATCATGGCGTAGAGACCAAAGTACACCGGCTCGGCATCGCCGATGCTTGCGTAGACTTGTGAGAAGGCGCCGCGCGCCGCTGGAATGCCCGCTCGCCGAAAGATGTCGGCGCCGAGCTTGTCGCGAATCAGCGAGTCGTCTTGGTAGCCATTGCTAAAGGTCATCTTCTTAAAGCCGTAGAAACGCTGGTTTTCAATCTCCGGGTACTCCTCTTCAAACTGATCGAAGTCCAAACGAAAGGCGAGCTTCTTGGTGCACGAGCCCCAGGCGCCAGAGAGTGAAGAGTTGCCCTTGTAGCGCATGCCAACCTGCGTCCATTCGAGTCCATTGAACTGCACTTGAATCGGCACCCAAAGCGGATCTTCGTCGGTAAAGTCGGTGCCGCCACCTCCGCCGCCAGGGCCTCCTCCTCCGCCACCACTGCCGCCACATGGATAACCAAGTACGTCTTCCAGATCATCCATGGTCGCGTCGTACACATCCTGGCCGATGACCAAGTCGATGCGATGCACCTGCATATCGGCGATGACTTCATCGGCAAATAGGAGATCGTAGTCGGGTTCGGCCGACGCGCTATGCGACGCTTCGCCCCAGCCACCTGGCCGATCCACGTCTTCGGTGTCGCCGCCGTCGGTATCGGTATCAGAGTCGGTGCTGCATGCCGCTGCCAGGCAAGCAGTCGCGACTAGGCCCACTAGCGATGCCTTAGAGATATTCTGAAGACCTCGTTTTGCGCGAAACCAAGAGAGGGTTGCCGTGTGTGATTGCATCTTAGAAGTCATCGGTATTGCTCCAGGCTGATGTGAGAACCGTGTAGCCAAGGCATTAGTGCAACCAGCGTGCCGGCGCCTGTGACGCGTAAAACGCTGGTTTGTGACAGTTGTGTAGATATTCGCGCGCGATATCCGCATTGCGCGTGCGGTATCCGCAATCGCGCTTGGCCTTGCGTCAACGTCAAGACGGGCAACTCTCGACGGAGTGCCAACTCGGTACGAGAGCTGCCGCCTAGCGCTTCAATTCGCGACCTGGTCCTCGTCAAGCCAGTAGCCGTCTGGCACATCCGAGTCGACATCGGACCACGTCAAAACGCCAACAACATAATTATCGATAGTGACAGGCAGGCCACCAACGTCATGCTCGCAAAGTAGATCCATGGCTTCATCCACAAGCGCCAACGGTGAGATCGAAATCACCTGCCGCGTTAGATAATCAGCTACCGAGTCTCTCGGGTCGGCATTCGCAATATCGATCGTAGAGACAATACCGACGAGCTGGCCGGTGATGTCCACAACCGGCATTCGGTCGATGTCGTAGTAGCCAAGCTTGGCTCGCGCCGCTGCAACGCTACAGCCTTCCGCTATCGAAATTACCGGCCACTTCATCTTCTCTAATACACGTTCCATGTCTAGCTCCTTGTTTGGGGTTCAACTTGTTTGGGGTTCAACTTGTTTGGGGTTCAACTTGTTTGGGGTTCAAAGAGTGAGACTCGAGCCCAAGAGCCGACGTTGGCCGTTTGATGCGATTGACGAAATGCGCGGCTTTGTGGCGTACACCGACAGATTGTCACGCCTTAGTAGATCTAAGGCCAAGCATGTACGTTGAAGCGAGGATGCAGACTAGCCGCCCTATAATTGGGAACGTTCTTATTCTCTCGCTTCTGTGCACGGCGGAGCTTGTGCAAGCATCTTGTTCCTCCGGTGGCGAAGAGCCAATACCTGGCCAGCAAGCCGCTGCCCCGTTAGCGCAAGCGCAAGCCCAAGAGCCTCCAGCCAATTTAGCCGTTGCGCTTCCCCCTGATGCATCGACTCGCGTTGATGCTGGGCAAGCGATCGCAGCGAGCGATGTGCAAGAAGCCAAGCCAAGTTCTGGAGTCCACTTTCTCCTCGGAGACTGGTCCGGTAGCCTAAGCGAGCGAAGAGTCCAAGGCGCGCTCAGGCAAGTTCATAGAAGATTGCGGGCCTGCGCCAACAAACACGATGGATACGGCACGTACGAAATTTCTTACCGCCTCAACGCTTCTTTCGAAGCAAGAAATCCTCCGAAGCGAGTGGGATGGGTTCATCCGATTGAGATCCGAGCAATGCAGGCGAGTTCAGAGCAAGCGGTCCAATGCATCAAGTACGCGCTCCGCCAGCAAAATCACTATATGAGAAAGTACAAAGAAGCCCGAGTCTCGGGGACTCTCTCGATAATCGAATAGCACTTCACTGCACGCCACGCGTAGCTTGCGCGCTACTGCAAAGGAACCGAAGAGGCGCGGTGAATAAGCTCTGCTGCCACCGCTGCATCGGCGACATCTCCCGCGAGAAGTGGCCCAAGCACAGTCATCGCTTGGCTAAGATGCGTAACGACTCGGCCAAGGCGAGCGGCTCTTCGCAGATCACGATGGTAGAGAAACCACAGCTGTAGCTCTAGAGCTGGATCGGGCGGGGCGATGCGCACGAGGTCTGGGTTCGCATCGCCGATAAGACATGTGAGGACGCCGCAGCCAAGCCCAGCCGACACCGCTTCGTTTAGCGAGACCGCCGAGTTTACTCGCAGCCAAGCACTGTGCGGTCGAACGTGCTTTTGCTCCCACCGACGTTGTGGAATCGGCCCCATGCTCTCGTGCATGACAATCCATGGAGCGTCGGTCCATGGATCCTTGTTGCACAAGTCGCGGTGGCAGTATGGCGCCGATGCGACGACGCCTTGGCAGCGCCCAATCAAACTCTCGGTGGGCGCGAGGGTGAGACGCAGTGCCAAGTCTGCTTCGCCGCGCTCGAGGTTTGCTGCTGCGTCGGATAGCAACAAGTCAAAGCCCAGGCTTGGATGTGCGGCGCGAACCTGCGATAGCAGTGGCATTAGCAGCGGCGCTGCCGCATCGACTACGGTGATTTTCAGTTGCCCTTCGAGTTGCTGCGCATGGCCTGCAACTCCGCGCGTTAGTCCTTCGACTCCCTCTCGAACCAACCGCGCTTCTTGCAATGCAAACTCGCCAGCAGGGGTAAGATCGCAGCCTCGGCGATGGCGGTGAAAGAGCTGTGTTCCAAGGCTCGCTTCAAGATCATCGAGGCGACGAACCACCGTTGAGTGCGAGCAGCCCAAGTCATGACTCGCTTTGAGAATGCTTCCCGATTCGGCAACCGCAAGAAGCACTCGAATATCATCCCAATTCATCGTCTATCCTGGTGACCAGCTGCGCACAGCTGGTGTCCGTTAATGAGCATCGCTGTCCGCATGCGGACAGGCTAGCGTCTTTCCATGCCGATCGCATTTGTTACTGGAGCAACGGGTCTTTTGGGCTCAAACCTTGTTCGTCAGCTGCTAGAGGCTGGATGGACGGTCCGCGCCTTGGTGCGCTCACCAGCTAAGGCCAAAATTCAGATGGCCAATCTTGCAGTCGAGATTGTCGAGGGAGATATGGAGCGAGTTGCTGACTTTGCCGAATCGCTCGTTGGGGCGGATGTCCTCTTTCACACTGCAGCCTACTTTCGTGACAGTTACAAAGGCGGTAGCCACTGGACTCAACTGCACAGAATCAACGTCGAAGGAACCCGCGCGCTGGTGCAGGCAGCAATTGCCGCAAAGGTTGGCCGCATGGTTCACGTAAGCAGCACTGCAACGGTGCTTCCTCCGCTGGATTCCGCAGGCTGTGAAGACGATCGGAGAAGCGTTGCCCAAGCGGCCGATGACTATTTTCGGTCGAAGGTGATGGCCGATTTGGAAATAGAACAACTCTTAGAATCCACACCCGAGTTTTGGGCGACACTTGTCTTGCCAGGATTTATGCAAGGGCCAGGGGATTTGGGGCCTACATCAGCCGGCCAGATGCTGCTCGACTTTACAAATCGCAAACTCCCAGCGGTGCTCGACATTCAAATGAGCTTCGTGGATGCCAGAGACGTAGCGCATGCGCTGATTCGAGCGGCTGAAGATGGCAAGCGAGGCCGGCGCTACTTGGTTGCCGGTTCCACAATGCATCTTCGCGACGTGTATCGAACGATGGAGCTAGTGACAAAGATCGCAGCGCCAAAGAGAACGATGCCCAGATGGCTGCTGCTGGGCTACGCAGCCCTTTCCGAGGTTTGGGCTCGGGTGACAAAGCGCCCCGTACTTCTCAGTTGGGCTGGTGCGCGAAGCATTCTCGCCGAAGCGAAACGAAGCAACTTTGATAGTTCTAGGGCTGTGCGCGAACTCGGTGTTGAGTTTCGCCCTTTAGAAGAGAGCCTGCGCGACTCGCTGCAGTACTTTCGCGAGCAGGGAATGCTGCCAGCCGCGACCGACTCACTGCACGTGCACGCTGCGGGCTAGGATTTCGGCTTTTGCTTTGTTGCTTTTACCTTCACGACCTTGCCTCTCGTGAGCGCGCGGAACTGATTGAACGCTAGAATTGCCGCAATGCCGCCCGTCACGAAGCCGCCCATACTCGCATTCTGATGATTGACAAGGACGCCGCGTACGCCCATCCCGATTAGTCCTACCGCTGCGAGAGCTCGGCCAGCAAACGTCCACCAGGTTGCGTTGTCGCTAGAGTAAGCAGCTGCATTCGCATTTCGGCGCTGCTCTTGGCGTTCGCGCATTTTGATGATCGACAAGTTTGACTCCAGATTGCCTCACTCCATTGTGAGCAAGCAAGTGCGTGCACCCTGCGACTCCAACTGACAAGCCAATCGTGATTCGTGGCGAAAACACATGAGCTCAAAGCCAGCCCCCGAGTTCCTCGTCGCCGCTACGCGCGCTGCAAGATCGAGCGGCGATGCTGCAGGCTTGGGTTGTTCTCGATGAAGAGCGCAAGCTCTGGCCAGTCTCGCGAGAGGTAGTCAAACTCGCCTTCGAGGCGCGGCTTGGCTTCGTCGAGATAGCGCTGCAGCTTGAGCGCACCGCTTCCGGTGTGGCCAAGCGCCATTGCTTTGCACAGCGCCATCACCCGGTTCGAGTGGCGCATGCCCTGCATCTGCGGAAGTTTGTGATACTTGTAGGCTACGAGTTCTTCCCATAGGCCGCCTCGCGCCCACACCACCATGCGCGGCGTGTCGGTAACAGGATCGGGCAACGGCTTTGCCGGCAAAAGCTCCATGGCTTCTTCGGTGTCGCCGCCCAGCGCCAAGATCATCGCGAGGTTTGCCCGCAGCGATCGCTCGAGGACAGGCTGGCGATGTTGCCTGTGGCGAACCGCTTCGCGCGCCATTGCCTCGGCACTTTCCCGATTGCCAGCGCGCAGCTCTAGGTTTGAGAGCACGCCAACCAAGAACGCTTTGCGACGCCAGTTGCGCTCGCGCTTGGCCATCATCGCAACTCGGTGCGTTGCCTCTTCGATGTCGCCACTGTCGGCGAGTTCGAGGTGCGGCAAAAGGTCGGAGCGGGCGCGGCGCAATTCGCGCATCGTGAGCCCGGTGACCAGAAGAATTCCGATAGCCGCCGGCACGACCTCAACCATGAGGGCGACCGGCGCGAGCACAATGATCGGCAACCAAGCAAGCGCGCTTGCGCGAACCGCATTGCTTACTCGCTTCTCAACACGGAGCTCCTTTGGAAGTACCTGGAGCTCGTGGCCTTTGGTGACGCCTTCGGACACTACATCGACAATCCACCGTCCACATCAATGGTGCGTCCGGTGAAGTAGTCGCATTCAATAATAAACTGCACAGCGCGCCAGATGTCTTCTGGCTCACCCACGCGACCGACGGGGACTGCAGCGACCAGTGCATTGCGAGCTTTCTCGTTCATACCGCGGGTCATAGGAGTTTCAATCATACCGGGAGCAATGGCGCCGACACGAATGCCAAATTTGCCGAACTCTCGAGCCCAGGTGACGGTATTGGCCGCAAGTGCTGCTTTGGCTGCCACGTAGTTACTTTGACCACGGTTGCCGTAGCGCGCAAGGGACGACATGTTGATGATGACGCCGGGCGTTTGGCCCTCGGCAGCCATTTTTGCGACCACGTCTCGCACCATGAAGGTTGCGCCGGTGAGATTTACGTCAATGACAAGTTGCCATTGCTCTTTGCTCATCTTGATGATTTCGCCGGTGTTGCGATCTTTTTTGACCAAGAGGCCATCGCGAAGCAGGCCAGCGTTGTTGACCAGGCCGTTTAGGCCGCTCATTTGCTCGTAGGACCAATCGACAAATTTGCCGATCGCATCGAGGTCTGCAACGTCACAAACTTGCGTGTGAAGTTTGCCTGGCAAGCTCGCACAAGAATCGGCGAGAGCTTTTAGCCCCTCTTCGCCAAGATCGCAGGCGGAGACTTGGCCGCCTGCCTCGACAACGCGGGTCGCAAAGTGAGCACCCATGCCGCCGCCGGCACCGGTAATGATGATCTTCATGTCGGAGAGTTGCATGCGGCCAGGCTAAGCACCGGCCGGGCGGATGTCTAGGTCTCCGGGGAGCAACCGCCAGCTAGTGCTTGATTCATTGACATTGGTTCGTTCTCACGTGTTCTCG
>TARA_R110002096_G_scaffold401386_3_pt1 | contig 29498 bp, 27 predicted proteins | sample TARA_R110002096 | Tara Oceans TARA_R110002096 (sample SAMEA4397295) | marine metagenome | biome: Polar Biome; feature: [DCM] deep chlorophyll maximum layer (ENVO:01000326); material: water (ENVO:00002006), including particulate matter (ENVO:01000060) such as... | depth 35 m
CAGCGCTTCACGAGCGAAGCAAGCAAAACCCGCCGCTAAAGTCACAGCGCCAGTTCGGCACGTCAAAGCACCGGCTCCGCAAGCCAAAGCTCCCGCTCGGCACGTCAAAGCACCAGCTCGGTACGTCAAAGCCCCGGCTCGGCACGTCGTAGCGCCAACTCCGCAGGCCAAAGCACCGGCTCGGCACGTCGTAGCGCCAACTCCGCAAGCCGTAGCCCCAGCTCGGCAAGCCACGTGGCAACAGCGCTTCGCCAGCCTCGACGCAAACAGAAACGGAACCCTTACTCTTCGGGAGATGCAGATGGCTAAGGCAACTCGCTCATCTGCGAAAAACTCTCAGCGCCGATCGAAGCTAACTTCTCAGCAGCGTTTCGCCAAGCTTGATGCCAACAGAAACGGCAGTGTGAGCCGAGGTGAGTTTATGCAAAAGCAGAAGGCGAATAGCAAAAGGTAAACGCCACCGCACAGTCGCCGAACTCGATTCGAGTCGCCAATATCAACCTTGCGAGCAGCCCTTCTCCATCGAGTAGGGCTGCTTTGCATGTGGGAGTCGTCCCTGGTATCGCGTGAGTTTTGGTTGGAGGCTAGCGACAGGATTCGGCAGCAGGTCGAGACAAGGCAAAACGTAGGTACTATTCTTAGAAACGCGACTTCGGCTGAGAAGCTCAACGATCACAGGAACCTATGACATAGGAGCGTGACCCTAGAGCTTTTAGAGCTTCTAGAGCTTTAGGCGTGGCAATGTTAATCTTGCTAGGTGCCTTCGCCTATCGAGACATGGACTGATTTGCTTCGTGAGATTTTCACCGACGAGATGCGCCAGCAATGGGGGTGGGGGAAGATACTTCGTCCCGCACGGGGAACAACCATTGCCAAGGTAACAGGTCGCGAGAGCGCCTCTATCGACACCGATGGTCTCGACATCCCTTACTTTTGTGGTCGGATTACCGTGGACTTTAAGGATCAAGAAGTTCGCTGCCACGCCTTCGATCAGAAGACACCGGCAGACGAGTACTGGGCTCTCTCACCCGATACGCGTTGGTGGTTGCGTGCTCAGCAGTGCGAATGGCCGGTTGTCTCTAGCGAAGGCAAGTAGATTGAGAAACACGAGCCAAGGCCAGGCTCACTTGTAAAGCTCAACTCGCCGTGGGCTCGCTCAATTTCGTTCTTGCAGAAGTACAGCCCCAATCCCGTCCCATCACCGACGTCCTTGGTGGTGTAAAAAGGCTCAAGAATTCGTTGCTGGGTTGCCTGCGCCATTCCGCAACCCGTGTCTTCAACGTCGATTCGCACCCGCCCAGCGCCCGCTAAATCGCGGCATCGGATGGTAATCGTATTGGGTTTCTCTGGGTCCAACGAATGGGCAGCGTTCACGATAAGGTTTAACAAGATTTGGCCAAGGCGGCCCTGATTGCATGCAACCGGCGGTACCTCGTCGACGTCAATGATGAGCTTTGCGTTTTGCGTAAAGTGGGGCCCGGCAATTCGGATACTCGATTCGACCGCGCGAGCCACATCGCCCTCTAGGCAGCCATCCCCTCGACGCGCAATGGTGTTGAGATCGTCCACGATGGCAGCGACACGGCGTGCTCCGTGCAGCGCGTCGGCTACGAGTTCGTGAAACTCCTCTCGTGCTTCGCTGGACATCTCTTTGACAAACAATTCATCGTCTTCGAGAGCGCCAAGATTGCCGATGACGTAGGCCAACGGATTGTTAATCTCGTGCGCCACGCCGGCAGCCAGAACACCTACCGCGGCCAGGCGATCTGCAAGTTGCAGCTTTGCTTGCAACTGCGAATCCGCGCTGGTGATGTCACGCCCAATCAGCAAAACCGCCTCAACCCCGTCTCGATCGATATTCGCTTGCTTCGAAAACTCAATGAGAACATTTTCGCCATCGTCACGCTGAAACGTGAGCCGCGAGACTTCAAGTGGATCCAGCGAGCCGGCAACCACCAACGATTCTAGGGGCACGCCTAGAACATTGATCTCGGTGCGTCGCAAACAATCCAAAAAGTTCTGATTGGCGTACTCGATGGTCCCCTCAACAAGAACCAGGACTGAGTCTGGTGCGCGCTCCAGAATCTGCTGGATGTCAGCGCGCGCGCGGCGCGATACCACCAAGGCCTCTTCGGCAACCAGTCGCTTGGCCTCGGCTTCAGCCGTCAGCATTTCGACGCGTTGTATCGCAGCACGGCGGACGATAAAGAGGAATGTCGAAACCAAGGCCCCGCTAGCACTTGAGAAAAACACTTGCCTCCATGGCACGTTACTGGCCCCCACGACCACCAATGCGGTAACGACGAAACAAGCGAGGCAGGAGAGCAGTAACCCGATGAACCATTTTCTCGATGAAACCATCGTGCCGATGCCCAGCATCACCAAGACATAGTTGACACTGGTCCCTAGCGTTGGCCTCTGCGAGTAGTGGACAGTTACGTTAACCAGGACCAGCACCACGGTTACTCCAATCCATCGATGCTGTTGTGCAATCGTGAACTGATGCGAGTGAACATGACGTGTCAGCCATACGAAATAGAGGGCGCTGGGGCCGGTCACCAGTGTCAGCCATTGCGGAAACGGCTCCCCGCCATACGTGCCGAGCTGCAACAGGTATGACACCGTGTAGAATGCGTACAGGAGCGCGAGCAGAGGCCCGGCGATGACGAACGCCGTTTTGCGTTCGGCCTCCGTTAGCAGCGATTCTTTCCGGAGTAAGACCATTGAGCAACCAGCACCGATTTCCAGCGACACACTAAGAATCGGCTACTTTGCACGATAGTTGACGGTTTAAACCGGCACGGTTGATAGTCTCAGTCTTGAGCCCCGCCCGGCCGCCAGCGTTCGGCCTCGTCCTGGCACTACTATGACTCTGAAGACGGGTACTGGGGCATGCATGAGTAGTGCGTACTTTCACCAAGAAAAACACTTACGAAAGTATGATTATTCTTCGCTTCACGCACTGTTGCTATGGAGCGCCTGGACGAAACGAGAACGGGTACCGCACGCGGACGACGCCCTTCTTGGGCTTCGGAAATTGGATCGATTTAATACTCGTTGCGACGCAAGACTCAAGCCTCTTCGTGTCCATGCCCTTGGCCGTGACTTCTTGAACATCCCCTGCTGGCGAGATTTCGAACTGAGCGACGATTGTGCCAGAGAGTTTGGGTTTATCCGCAAGCTCCTTGTTGTAGCAGTGGCGAATTCGGGGCAGCTTGCGACGAACAAAGCGACGAATAAGGTTCTTGCCCAAGCCGCCAGACACAGAAACGTTCCCAAGTCGAACCTCTTGCCCGCGATCAGAGATCGCCATAGCCCCAACCACTCGCCCCTTCTTCGCTCCCGAGCAAACCGCCATCGAAATCGCTACCGCCATCGCCGATGCGCCCCCCCAGCCATCATCAAGCGCGCCTTCGAATAGCTTAGATTGGGAATCCGGAGCGGAACGTTGCGTGCTCCCTTGCCACCGATGCCGCCACCGCCACCCGCTCGCGGCAAGGGGAAACGCTAAGTGGAGCGCTACGAATCCTTGTCCTCGTAGCCTTTAGAGCGCTTGCTGGCGATGAGCTTGGAGGCGGCTTTTTGGGCGGCTTCGGGGGTGTCGAACTCTTTGATTTTGGCGCTGCCGTCTTTGCCGATTTTTCCGTAGGTGACCTCATGCTGGCTGCCTGTCACGATGATCTGCCAAAACTTGGCCGACTTTCCGTCGACAAACTCTAGGTAGGTTCGCTCGCCCCCCGTTGCCTCGCCGTCAGAACTGTCGTCGTCGTCACTTTCGACCGTGAAGTCGTGAAGGTTGGCTAGGAAGTCGTCGTGGATCTTGCGGGGAGAACCGTCATGGCCCCAAATGAACACCGGATTGCGCACACTGGTGACGTCAACTAAGAAGATTTCTTCGCAATACGAATCGATATAGCTTGTGTCGCAACCCTTCCAACCGAAGTCGAGAATTGCCAACGGCTGGAGCGCGCTATCCGGGTCGCTCAAGATTGCGCTATCGGGGTGATCCTCGTCGTCGCGAATGTCGTCAAGCCAGCTAAAGTCCTCGATCTCCTCTAGGAGTTGTTCGGGCGTGTCGAACGAGAGTGGGAAGGGGTAGCTCTGCTTGGCGTCCTCTTTGCCCACAAGCCTCTTGTAGCTGCCGCTTTCGATGAATTGGCGGTAGCTGGTTGTTAGCTCGGCACCTTGCTCGCTGCGGCTGGCGATAGCGTTCTCCACCGCAGCTACACTCTTTTGCTTTAGGTCATCGCAGTATTCGACCGATAGCTGCTCGAGGCTGGCAAGGGTCTCCAATACCGAGATGTCTTTGAGGTTGTCGTTACTGCGAAGCTCAACCGTGCGCAGATGGTTGAGCTTTGCCAGCGTCTTGGGCAACGCTCTAAGCTCTTCGAGATCGTCGATTTGCAAGGACTCAAGGGCTGGCAGTGTGCCAAGTACCGATAGGTCGCTAACCTCGCTCAGGTCGGAGAGTTCGAGCTTGCGCAGCTGGGTAAGGCTGGCGAGATCTTTAGGCAGGTCTTTGAGCGTTTTTAAGTAAGAGAGCTCGAGTTCTTCGAGTTGGGTTAGGCTCGCTACCGCGCTGATATTGGTGATCTTCTTAAGAAACTCAAAGGTCGCGCGCTTGACGCCCTTGGCCTGCGCCAACTCGGCTGGCAGTTCTTCTAGGATATCGGAGCGATGAATCGAGAGTTGCTCGAGAGCCGAACAGGCGCCAATATTGCTGAGGTCGAGGCTGGACTTGATGCGTCCAATGCTCAAGTTCTGTAGCGCCGGCAGCACCGGCAGCGTGAACGAGGGCTGCGTCACCGCGAGCTCGACAAGCAGCGGATAGGCCGTGAGGTACGAGTCACTAGCGGACGCATCGCGAAAGACGGTTAGCTTCTTGAGGTTGCGCAGCCCGGGGAGTTCATCAAAGCTGCAACCGGCCAGGTAGAGCTCCTCGAGGTTCACAAGCTCAGCCAGGAAGCTCACGTCCCCTCCCTTGGCGCTCAGCTCAAGCTTGGTGAGTGCGGTGAGCGTGCCAAGCGAAGCCGGCAGCGCGCTTAGCTTGCTAAAGAGTTGCAGCTCTTGCAGCGCCGGCAGGTCGCGCAAACCCGAGACACTCGAGAGTTCGCTATTGTGTGACAGGGTTAGTTTCTTGAGCCCCTTTAGGGTCGAGAAGTTGTCGCCAATCTCGCGAAGGTCGCACTTGGCAAGGTCGAGTTCCTCAAGGGAAGCGAGGTCGCGGAGGGCATCGACCGAGGTTAGCGACTCGTTCTCCCTAAGCGTCAGTTTGCGCAAGCGCTTGAGGTTGGCGATGCTATCGGGGAGCCTCTCCATCTTCGAGCCTTCGATGGTTAACTCCTCGAGTGCTTCGAGATTTCCGATGTTGTCGATGCCCGCAATCGCTGCCGAGTCCGACTGCTTGAACGTCAAATTGATGACAAGCGTCTTGAGTAGCTTGAGATCGAAGATGCTGGCCGGGGTGCAATCGACCTCGGTCGAGTTGCTTAGCCAGAGCTCGTCAAGCTGGGTTAATGAAGCCAAGACCTCGTAGTTGGTAAGCGGGAAATTGTGCGTGATGACGAGCTTGCGCAGTGGCAGCTTGGCCAACTCATTGGGAAGCTTTTTGATGCGGTTGTTTCCGACGTAGAGTTCCTCAAGGGCCTTCAGGGTTTTAAGGGAGGTTAGCCTCGTGATCTCGTTGTCGACGAGGCCAAGGATCTTAAGACCAGCGATCTTGCAGACTTCGCTTGGGACTTCGCGGAGTTCCATATTCGCCAGGCCAAGATCGATGAGACTCGGCAGCTTGGCCAGGATAGAAAAACTCTTAATCGGGTTGCTGCCAAGGAAGAGCGTGGTTAGCTCTGTGAGGTTCACTACCGAGTCCGGAATGGCAGTGAGGCCCATTTTGCGCAGGTTGAGTTTCTGCAGCTTGGGTAGCCCGGAGAGAAACTCGAAGTTGCGAATCGAATCGTTGCCGCTCAAGTCGAGGGAACGCAGATTGGGAAACTCGGTGATGCGAGAAACCTCGCCGCTTGGCGCCTTGATGGCCTCGATCGTGTGCTTGTCCTTGTGTTCGAGGGCTACTGCGTAGGGTGTTGCTACCATGGCGCATTTATAGCAACGATGGCTGCACTTTGGGGAGCCTGGATCGGCCAATCAAACCGGGCTTCAACACATTCGATGCAACTATAAGTCCCGAAAAACTCTTAACCTTGGCAGCTCACCCGGCATTTGATATATCTTCAAGCCGTGGAGTTCTCTTGGCTCAAACTCGAGGTAACGTGGCTGCCTGGTGAGCACTTGGTGCCACAACTGACGATCGACCCAGATATTGGGAGAGAGATTGATAGCTTCGACGTTGTTGCCGACAGAGGTGCTGCTTACGAGTGGTTTGATGCGTTTAGAACGGCGATGGACACGAACTCGCCTCTGCCGCCATCAAGTAATGCTCTACTTTCGTCTCAACGAGAAACGCTCACTGCGCTTCACCAGGGATGGGACGCGCTGGAAACACAACTTGCGGCGATGTATCCAGCTCGGCTGCGGCCTTACCTTCACTGGAGTCACATCCGCGTTACCGACAAAGAGCGAGAAGGCAACGTCTACGTCGAGCTGAGTGGGTATACGAGCGCAACTTTTGAAAATGAGTATGACGAGCACGGCCTGGGAGCCGTCTTGCTTGGAGACTCTATCATCGCCGCCGGTCACCGAGATCCGACATGCGCGCGACCGGCTCTTCGCCGTCCCAAGACCGCGCTGCGAGCGAACCCATATTTTTGTCAGCTCGATCTAAGTAGTATCGAGGAGGACCTTGCTTCGGAGGATTGGTCAGCTGTGCACGCGGCGTCCCTCGTTACCAGTGAAGGAGAACAGCTCGATCACATTATTACCGATTGGCTGTGGACGCAATCGCCAAGCGAAGCACTAAGAGTTCTTCCCTTCGTACTACCACTATTGCAACCTCTGCTCTACTCGGGACGCGAGCTTGGAGAAAGAGACGTTGCAAAAGACCCGACGGTGCTCCGCGAATTGGTCAAGGCTGGTCGGTTCCAAATTCCTACGCGAGCGCTTCACGATGCCAAGACGCCAGAACGAATTCGGTGGTGGGCCACGGTCGGAGCGCGAGTCGACGAGGGCGCAGGGCGGCATGACAAGCCTGCCATCGTCAAGCATTTCAAAAAGGCGGATCTGCTCGAAGCACTGCTTGAGCTAGGTGCAGACCCGGGCGCTCTCTTCGACAGCTACGGAGCTCTCAAACAAGAGGCAGGCGAAGAACAGCTGGCCCTGCTGCGACAGCATCATCCTAAGTTGATGCAGAAGTCGGATTTGTCGAAGCCACGACGACCCACGGCAAAGCGCACAGCCAAGCCACCGCAGAGCATTGCAACAAATACACTCAGCGATTGGGTTCGCTTGGGATGGCTTGAGCTGGACAGCGGTGCGGACAGCGATGCGATCGACGAGATTCTTGTTTGTCTTCTCGACGAGGCACGTGAGCCCGAACAGTTGGTCGACGCTCTGCTCGAAGTGCGAGGCGTCGCAGAAGTCTTTATCGACAATCGGACACTCGAGCGCTTTCTAGCCGCCTGGGCGAACAACTCTTAGCACTGGCTCAACACCGATTTCTTGGCGTTGGGGTTCTGCTCTTTGTTCTGCTCCAAGGTGTGGCCGACTGTCACGCACAGCCAACCACACCTTGGAGGTGTGTCGACACAATGGATTTAGCGAGCTTTGCTTGACAAGTATGCGCACGGCATGAGAAAACATGAAATATAAGTCATGTATTGTAATACGTGCAATCAAACTCGCGATTACGATGGCACATGAAGCGCAATCTCATTACAGGCCCTCTACTCGTTTCAACACTCAGTGAGAGGTCGCACTTTGCCGCCATCGACTAGCCGTGAATCTGTTGTTTCCGACGTCTTGGCGTCCTTTGTAGTCCTCCTGGTCGCAGTTCCGCTGTGCATTGGCATCGCAGTCGCGTGCAATGTTCCCCCCGAACGCGGGCTCATTACGGGCGTGATCGGAGGAATCGTCGTCGGACTTTTCGCGGGTTCTCCATTGCTCGTCAGCGGTCCGGCAGCCAGCCTGATCGTTCTCGTTTTCGAGATCGTCCAAACTCGGGGTCTGGCGGCATTGGCCCCAGTGGTGATGCTTGCTGGGGTCTGGCAAATCATTGCCGGCAAGCTCAAGTTGGGGCAGTGGTTCCGAGCAGTGGCCCCTGCTGTGGTGCATGGAATGCTCCTCGGAATCGGCGTTTTGATTGTTGGCTCGCAACTTCATATTGCGATCGACAGCAAACCAGCAAAGACGTTCATAACCAACATCGCCTCCTTTCCCGGCGAGCTTTGGCAAGCGCTTTCCACTGGCAACATCGCTGATGCCGCGCCGTTTTTGACAGGCGTAAGCACGGCGGTCATTTTGCTTGGGTGGAACTACCTGCGCCCCAAACGTCTAGCACTTGTGCCGGGCCACCTGGTGTCGGTGGTGGCAGTGGTTGTTGGAGTCGCAGTGCTCGACGCGCCAGTTCGTTTCCTCGACGTATCCCCAAAGTTTTTCTCGGGGCTCGATGTCGCCAGCGGCAGCACTCTTAAGCTCATCGACGCTTCGGTAATTGGCTCCTCTCTGATCTTTGCCTTCGTAGCAAGCGCCGCCACTCTTCTAACTGCAGTTGCAATTGACCAACGTCAATCGTTTGTCAAAACCGACTACAACCGCGAGATGATCGCACAAGGCATTGGCAACCTCAGTGTTGGAGCGCTTGGTGGCCTGCCCATGACAGGCGTTATCGTCCGCAGCTCCGTCAATGTTGATGCAGGGGCACGCACGCGACTGTCCACAATCCTGCACGGCGTTTGGATCCTTGCCTTCGTGGTCGCGTTTCCGCAGGTGCTGGCGATGATTCCGCGCTCCTGCCTGGGAGCGATTCTCGTCATTACCGGCGTCAAGCTCTTTGATCATCGCATCCTCCGGGTTCTCTACCAACGAGGACGAGCCGAACTTGCGATTTGCTTGGTTACCCTTTGTGGCGTGGTCTTCATCGACCTCTTCACAGGAATCATGCTCGGCTTGGGAACGGCCTTGTTCAAGATCGTCTACACCTTCTCGCATGTGGAGCTAACCTCGAACGTCACAGAGGAAGGCGAGCACACATTTGAGCTTGGAGGTTCTGCGACCTTCTTGCGACTTCCTGCCCTTGCCGAAGCTCTTGAAAGAGTGCCAGAGGACAAGGTTCTACACCTCAAGATTGACCGCTTGGAGCACATTGACCATGCGTGCTTAGAGCTTCTCGCCAATTGGGACCAGCAGCGCAAAGCCCAAGGACACGAGTCACTGGTGGTTGACTGGGGCGTATTGGGAAGCCGCTACCACCGCACCTTTTGGGGGCCGTCCACAAAGACGCATGGCCGCAAATACAGCTCGGGCGCCGTCGGCAGCATGTTGCTTTCGGAATGGCGTCGCATTTACAAACCCGTCGAGGATCCCGAATCAACGCGACTGTTAACAAACGACTGGATCACCGCAGATCGGATCTCCTTGGGCATCGAAGCTAGGGAAGCGAACGAGGTCTACTTGGCCGCAGCCGAAGTCTTATCGCCAGCCGTAGGAATGGACATCGATGTCCTAATAAAACTTCTGATTGAGCGCAGTGCCCATGGCGGCTTTTCGATTGGTGATGGAGTCGCAATTCCCCACATTCCCGTTCCCAATCTTGAACGCTCGCTCGTTGCTTTCGTTACCACCAAAGAACCGATCGACATGGGCGGCGAGCCTACGGATGTCTTCTTTGTATTGGTCACCCCCGATGGCGACCCACGCATCCACCTTCTCTCGCTCGCACACATCGCGCGAACCTGTCACGACAAGGCGGTCTTGGCGGAACTTCGCGCCACAAATGAAGTCGAAGCGGTTCGCGCCCTTCTGACTGAGGCCGAAGAAGACGAGAGCCCGCATGAGATCGACGCGAAGGTGATGGTTGCCCTCGACTTTGGCGATGAGAAAGCAGCACTGCACGCCGTCGAGGTCATCGGTGAAGCTCTTACTCCGCCCGCTCTTTTAACGGTAGACGACGGAGCAGCGTTTGAGGCAGTGCGCGCCCTTCTTCACTTGCCAGCATCGCGCCGTCTTGTCCTGGTATCGGTGGAAACCCGCGACGTGCATGTACTGATGACGCTTGCAGGCGAAATTGAAAAGCAATGGAAGGAGAGTACTTCGATGGGACTTAGCTTCCTGCGAGTCGACAACTCTGGAGCTTCGGCATCTTCGAATCGTATTCCGTCGCAAGGTACCTGAACGCACTCCGAGAGGCACAGGCGACGATGAACCGATGCAACCAAAAGTTCTTGTCGATGCCTAGTCGCCGGGCAAACCCGTCCCGTATTCATGGCGACTACTTGCAAGTGAGGCGCATAGCTACTGACAACGCACGCGTGTGGCGAAGTGCCTCGCCCGAAGACGGCGCCGAGCTGCATCGCCCGTCGTTGCACGTGGCCCTGCAATTGCAGCACCCAAACTATGGGCATTAAAGATTTAAAGTACGATGGCGCGGGAAAGCGGAAGCACCGGTCACCAGTCGGGATTGTCATTGCAATCACAACCATCGCGGTATTCGTGAGCTATTTCGTTTTCTATCTTTAGTCTGCGCGACTCCTCGACGACCACGAAAAAGAGATTCGAAGCATATGAAAGAAACCAGCAAGAAGACGCTACTCATTACAGGTGCATCCTCCGGCATCGGCAAAGCAACGGCGACGATTGCGATCGAGAATGGGTGGCAGGTGGCACTCTTAGCCCGCAGCAAGGATAAACTCGAGGCTCTCGTACAAGAGCTGGGAGCAAACTCCCGATGCTACGAGTGCGACGTCGCGTCTTGGGATAGCGTCTCGTCTGCAACTCAGAAAGCGATTCAGGACTTCGGTTCCTTGGACGCGGTTTTTGCCAATGCTGGGCGCGGCATTGGGCCTGGCGGATTCACCGGCGGTGACCCTTCCGACTGGAAAGACCTGGTCAACGTCAACATCTTGGGTGTGATGTACACAATCAGAGCGAGCGCGGATGCCCTTAAGAAGAGCAAGGGGCGGCTAGTTTTAACGAGTTCCATCGCGGGCCGGCGGATACTCAAGGGCTCTGTATATGGCAGCACGAAGTGGGCTGTTAGTGGAATAGGCTACAACGCGCGGGAAGAGTTCGCTGAGCACGGTGTGGGAGTAACTCTGATCGAACCCGGGATGGTCGATACAGCGTTCTTCGACGACGCAAAGCCCGATGCACTTCGCGCGAGGGACGTAGCTGAGACGGTCTGGTTTGCGCTTTCTCGCCCCTCCAACGTCGCGATTCATGAGCTTCAAATCTTGCCGATGGCATGAGGGTCACGCTCTTAGTCACCCTGGCGCAGGTTTGACCTAGGGCAGTCGTCTTGTGGAGGCGCGCTCAGCGTCGGATTTTCTGGCGACCGTGCCAATTTTAAGGACGGGTGAACCTGCCGACCACAGACTAAGCGCCTGTAACCAAACAGCTCGCAATTGGCACCGTGCTCGCATTGTTTAGGGTTGGGCAATCAGGAGATGGTGATGAACGAAGCATGGAAGAGTGGCGATGTGTTGCAGGGAAATCGCGTTTCTCGCATTTCCGAGTCGGCGTTGCATGCAAATGCCAGGCGCCCGCAGCGTATCTTTTTTGACAGTCAGCGAGCGCAGCGCTTTGCCCGCGGTACGTCTACGTTGCCTATCACCACGCCAGCGACTCTTCAAAGACCGCCTTCCACAATGCCTGTCGTTGTGTCGATGTCGGCCAATGCCCCAGTCAAGGCCGCCACAGCACCCAAGCGCATCTTCACCACAGCACGCCTTGTCGAGCGCGTGTCTGTCGAAGTGCTGACTTCGCCACGTCCTACGGCTCCGCCATCGCCACGCCCGGTCGCTTCGCCATCGCCGGGCCCCCGAGCAACACCGCTCCGCACGCCACAAAATCGAGTGCCTTCATCAGCTTGCAGAGACGCAACACGAACTCCAGTAGAAGACACGTTCCAAGATGCCGATGCAGAGGTCTGCACGCCCGACGTAATCTTCTCTGCCTCCGCAGCTCCAGTGCGCCATGCCGCAGCTCCATTGGAGACGGACGCGCGCATCGGCACACGCGATTTCACGACCGTGATTCTCACATCGGTGTTAGTGAGCGTCGGCATTTTCTACGTCTTGGCAAGCACCGGACTGGGTCCGCTGTAGCAGCAAAGCCGCTGCCTTGCATAGGCGCACCCTAATTCGAAGGAATCACAGTAAGCTGAAGCTGATAGTCGAAGGCATCTGGTGAACCGTTGGCTGTCATCACGAGGTGGTATTCGCCAGCTGCAAGATTTTCGTTGAACGTCCGCCCCGCCTCGATGCTGGGGCAGGCGCCGCCTGCGCCGCCCGTTGAGCCGGCTCCCAGCGCGACGCCAAGGCTTGGATTCATAAACATCATCGTGACCGGTGCATGCCCTTCGACGCAAGCCAGGCCTGCGCCATCTAACAACGTCGCCTGGAGGCTTGCGTCCTCGGCAACCTGGAAGGCGTAGTGATCGGTATCGCAGGGCCCGCCCAGCGTGCCAGTTACGACAATCTCTGAGTTGGCTGTTAAATCAATGGCATTGGCCTCGGTATGAAAGTTGTTGGGCTCGTCTTCTGGCACGATGGTCCCAGTAAGTTCGACGCGACACGTCTCACCACAGCCGTCACCTACTGTGAGATTGCCATCGTCACAGGCTTCGCCATGATCGAGTAGCCCATCGCCGCATGTCGTTCTCAAGGCTAGGAAGTGCACCTCCCCTGTCTCGACACCGACGCTGTCTAGACCCAGAACATAGGTTCCAGCTTGTTTGGTAACAAACGTAAACTCCTCGGCGAAACCAGCTCCGCAACGATTGATTGCCAATGAACACGAATCGGCACCGCAGCCATCCATCGTGAATAGAACGACATCCATCTCGGGGTTTAGCGGTTCCGCTTCTAGATGCCACCTCTCACCCGCGGCCACATCGAGAGCAAGAAAGCCGTCACTACCAGTCACCAATTCCTGAAGATTGCAGGCCGAGAGGTTGCCGATATTGCTCCCAAGCCCCGTCAGATCGACTTCGTAGGGTTCCTCGTTCGACACCGCAACGGGGAGGCTGGCAACGTCGACACAGACGTCAGCGAGGGCGAGTTCCTCGGCATTGCCGCTTTGTGCGACAAGCGAAGGATCGTGTACCTGGCAGGCCCAGAGTGACACCGAGAGGAATGAGTATACAAGCAATCTAGACATGGGTATCTCCAGGAGAGGTGTGCGCAAACACGCTATTTACGCAGGTAGGGGTTTTGCTCCAAGCTCGGAGTGAGACTTTCATCGTTCTTCTTGGGAAGCGACGGAGGCTCGGGCTTTTCAATCGCAGCAGCTGGCTTCGTGAACGACTTTGATTGCTTGCGTTTCCTTCTTTGCTTCTTGTTAGAAGTTGCCTCGTCTTCTTGAGAAGCACTCACCGAGCTTCCTGCGTCGACTTGTGGTTCTAGTGCGTTCCCTGGGCTATCGACGAGAATCTCCTTTGGGGGAGCAACTTCGTTCAGCGCTCTTGTGGTCACGGTTTCCCTTGCAGCTTCGCGTTTCGGAGTTGTCGTTTCTTGTGGTGATGACACTCCACTGGTGTCACGAGTCGCCTCAGGCGGGTCACTGGAGCCAAATAGGACAAAGCCTGCGATACCCGCAAGCAATACGATGGCTCCTGCCAAGATCATGTTGCGTTGAGAGCTGCCACGATTCTCTTGCACAATTTTGCTCGGAACGCCTTGGCCCGTGCTGAGTGAAGAGAATTCCGGCTCATCGACGGCGGAAACTCCTGGTAGCGACGGAATCTCCAGGCCATCTACAAGTGTGTTTGCCGCAATAGCTTGGCGCCGCAATGCGAGTTTCTCTGAGTGTTTGTCTTGGATCCAAGCTCCTACTTCGGCTGACGAAGCGAGCAGGTTGTTTTCGATCGCAGCTTCGCGAATCGCGTCGGCCATTTCCTCGGCGGATTGGTAGCGATCGTCAGGGTTGCGAGAGAGAGCCTTCAATACAATTTCGTCGTAACAGTCCGGAGGCTTCATGCCCACGATACTTGGTCGAGCAATCACCATGTTCATGATGTTGTGGATGGTGTTCGCGCCGTTGTCTCCCTGAAACAACCGTTTGCTAGTCAGCACACTCCACATGACTGAACCGAGCGCGAAAACGTCGGACCTTGCGTCGATTACCTCACCGGTAATTTGCTCGGGGGATGCGTAGGCGAGCTTGCCTTTGTGCGTGCCAGGCTGAGTGAGGGTGATGCGATCCATGGCCTTGGCAATGCCAAAATCGGTGATGCGAGCAACACCATCCACCCCAATGAGAATGTTCCCTGGCGACACATCGCGGTGAACAAGCTTGAGCGGCATGCCGAGCTCGTCTTCGAGAACATGAGCCGCATGCAGGCCGCGCAATGTGTCAATCATAAGCGGAGCAACAAGCCTGATATCGGGCCATGAGGCTTTGTTCATAGTTTGGCCTAGGGAGCAGCCCTCCACATAGTCCATTACGATGTAGTGCCCATATGGCTGGTCTTGGTCTGGCCCTGTGCCTCGCGCAGCCGATCCAATATCGACGACGCTCACAACATTGTGGTGATGAATCTGCGCTGCGATGCGAGCCTCATCCAACAACATATTTACAAAGTCCTGTTGGTCCGCGAACTGCTCATGCATCACTTTGACAGCGAATAGGCGCTTAAACCCCGCTCTACCCGTGCGCTGGCAGAGATAGACAATTCCCATTCCACCGCGAGCAATTTCGCCGATGATTGTGTAGTTGTCGAGGCAGGGACCGACACGCGCACCATCAGTAGACTGGCTTACTTGCATCAGAAACTACCGACGTATCCCAACGCCCCGCCTCCACCGCCGATGAATACTTGAAGTGGTTGTTGCTCGCCATGCTCGGACCAGTTTGTGACGAAGATCGTAGCTACCGTGGCAATCGCAAACACGGAGGTTGCACCTATGAGAACATTTGTTCGGAGCTCTTTGGACCGTCCATCGTCTAATCGCTCTTGAGTTGGGCTTCGCTTATATTGCTTGTTGCTGTCAAGGACGTCGAGTCCCGACCAAACCGTTGCACCTCCAAGTCCAACCGTAAGCACAGCCCCGGTCACAAACCATACCTTGCTTATGCCACCTCCATTTCGTGAGGACGAAACACGGCGAACGTCCGCTCGCTCACCAAGACCAGCTTCGTTCTGCTCCAACGCCGGTGAACTTGTTATGGCTGGTAGTAGGAGGGGTTCTGCTTCTACTTTGGAGACTAGCGACAACTTAACGGTGGTGTCTGCCACACCGTCGACTCGCTGGGGTGCTGCGGTGCCATCATTGTCAAAGTCCGCCGCAATTTCTGTCGGGCCAGGGGAAACATAGAAGATGTGCTCGGTTGCCGAGACAACACTCAAGACAACACCATTTACTTGTAGGACGCATGTGGTCGAGCACTCGACCTCAAGACGAGTGAGGCTTGGGGTCGTTGCGGACAGAATCTGATCTGCAATCGAGGTTGATGACTTGTCATCTGGGTAATTCCTTAGTAATTCTTCTGAGAGCGTTGCGGCCGCGGAAAACTCCTTGGCTGCGTAGCGAGCCTTGGTGGCGCTGCGGAGCGCGGCCGCAGAAGGCTTCATTCGGTATGCCATTTCATAGAGCGCGGCCGCCCTTGAAAAGTCTTCGCTGAGTTCGGCCGACTGTGCTTTTGCGTACGCTTTCGCGGCGCCCGTTCGGTTGTCGGCCAAGGCAAGACCACTGGCACAAATGCAAATCACAACCACACAAGATGCCACGTGCCTAAAAATACGTTCCAAGCCTTGATAGCCCATAATTCGCCTAAATCCACTTTCCAGAATTCGCAGGTAGAAGTAATTACACCCGCGCCAATTCGTTCAGTCTAGCCGACAATTCCCTCCAAGAGGGACCAGGTGTGGCCTATTTAGCTACACTTCTCAGTATTTAGCTTTTCCCGTTGCTTTGGACACCGGGAAAAGAGCTTCTCACATATCGAGCGTGAGGCAGTTCACCATTTCGAATTTTGCGATTAATTGTTCTCCTCGTAGCTCAGCGATGAGTGAGCGCGCGATTGAAGGCTCGGCTTACTGGCTCTTGGGGGCAGTCGTAGCCAGTCTGCGATCGCCGTCGGTATAGATTTACAGGAGGCCGGCAAGGTACTCTTCGAAAGTGAAACGAACGCTTGCTCTCGCGCTAATGCTGGTTTGCTCATGCAGCTCTTCAAAGGGCGATTCTAGCGAGAGGGACACACCTGCAACGTCACCGGCCGAGGACAAGGGCGACTCGACCAAAGCATCCAAGGCAACGGTTGCCGCGCCAGATGCAGCCCCAAAACCGCCGCCCGGCCCAGCTCCCAAATCCGTGCGCCTTGTGGTTCACAATACCGGAGCTGAAAACAAACTCGTCACTTCCGAGCTAAACCATTTAGGGCTGGCCCTGTCTGAATTCACCGTGACGAGCGAGGCGGCGACAGAAGAAGAATCAGCCGCCGCAGAGGGCTTCGCGCAGCAAGAGTCGCCCGCACTTCTCGAGAGCTGGGGGGCCTTTGAACATGTCCTTATCGTCGTCGTGAACGCGAAGAAGAAGAAGTCCGATCAATTTGAGGGGACCATAATAATTCTTAGACCACCAAGTTCGGTCCCTCTTCTCTATTATCGTTTCGACCGCGATACCTTTGAAGAGGGAAAGATTACCTTTAACTGGTTTCACTCGTTTATGGTTGATGGTGAGGACGTGACCGCCAAATGAAAATTAGAATCGCTATTGTCATTCCCTTTGTGCTTGCGCTCCTTTGGCCAAGCCTTGCAAATGCCGGATACAACGAGGAACGTCTGATCTTCGTCAACATGACTCCGGATGCCAAGACTACGGCTCTCTCGGGCGAGTGCGTGCAGCAGGTAAAATCGTACTTGGGTGCCGAGAACGAGTACGGCGACCTCGTCGTTGAGAAAATGGGAGAGACGAAGCTGCGCAGACGAGCCGGTGTTCCCAAAGGTGGGCTCCCCTTCACCCAATGGACACTGGCACATACAAGGCGCATTGATCCGGGCGCTGCAATTGTCCTTGTCGACTGTCGTCCCGAAGAGAAGCACTTTGACGTGCTCATCAAAGGCTTCCAAAATGGTCTCGTGCGGGTGCGCGTCCGCGAACTCGAGCTCACTGCACAACGTCTTCTATCGATTCGGCAAGTACTGCTCGAACATCTCTGGGCCTACTACGCCGTCTAAATTGCAGCCAATCCCTGCTTTGCACGGCGTCATGAATACGGCGTCATGAGTACGTTGCTCTGGTAGGCCAGCAGCCGTACTCGGCGAATTGGAAACAAGCGCTCGCTCTTCGCTATCCTCTCTCCTAAGATGCTTGCATGAGAGAAGTTCGCGGATCGGTTTTTGTCGACTACGTGCGCATGATGCGCGGCAACCACGACTGCGACTGGAACGCTCATCTTCTTCCCGAAGATCTCCCGTTCCTCGCTCAGGACGTGCGGCCAAACAATTGGTACCCGATGGCTACCTTCGAGCGGATGGGCAACGCAATCCTCAAAGAAGTCGCCCAAAGCAACCTGCAGGCGGTGCAGGCCTGGGGCCGAGCGAGCGTGGCGCCTCTTCTGGCCCAGTATCCGGATCTTGCCAAAGTCGGCGATGCCATGGAGACCATGGCGCGCTTTATGATCATGCGGAAGACATTGTTTAGCTACGACGTCTTTTCCTTCAAAGAGCTGGTCCCTGTGCACGCGGTGGTCGCGGTCTCATTCCAAATGGGCAACACGGCCGAGGAAGCGGCCTCGTACCAGACCTTGGGGTTTTTTGAGTCGGTCCTCGAGACCGCAGGCGCCAACGAAGTTAGCGCTGCCTTTGAAACGAAGTCGTGGGCTGGCGATGCGCTAACACTCGTCAACCTTTCTTGGGCCAACTAAGCGGTGGTCTTGACCGCGTTCGAGTCCCTGCACAAACGTGGAGAGACTCATCGGATGGCGTCGCTATTTCGATCGCTTCAGAATCATGAATTGAACGCGGCGGTTTTGCACTTGTGATGCGTCATTCGCTATCGGCGAGCGGTACCCATAGCCCTTCGCTTTGAGCCTCGCCCGAGCGACGCCTTTTAGGACGAGCGCGTCGACGACAGCCTGTGCTCGGCGTTGCGAGAGGTCTTGGTTCACCGCTTCGCTACCTTCTCGGCTCGTGTGACCTTGGACCTCCACGAGGGAGACCTCACTGTGCTCGGCGAGAACTGCTACGACGCGATCAATCGCCTCACTCGATTGAGGGAGCAGCGTCGCCTCCCCTTGTTCAAACTCAATGGGATCTGGCAGCTTCTGTGAAGGGTCAACGCTATTGGTTGTGAGAGGCAGCGGCTCGGGCGCTGGCGGAGTTGGCAACTCGTCGGGGCAGCCGTCTTCGTCATCGAGTCCGTTTTGCGTCTCGGCCTCTTTGGGACATTGGTCGACCTCGTCGTTAACCCCATCGCCATCGCTATCCAGTGGAGCGGGACAGCCGTTGTTCTCGCGATCGCCTGCTTCGTTTGGGCACTCGTCTACCTCGTCAGCGATTCCATCTTCGTCCGAATCAATCGGAGCGAGCGGAACTGCCATTGCCACCGTCGGCGACTTTTGAGGTTTTGTATAGGCGAGCTGAAAGAGGACGCGAAGAGAGGGCGCGCCGATAGCGTCGGTGATGGACGTACCGGCAGCAGCGGCCAAATACCAACCATCCGTGATTTGTGCACGGGCACCGAGTATTCCTTCCACTGCCGTCGTTCGTTCGGCAAATAGATCGGAGCGAAGGCTCGTGCTGCCATCAAGCTCTGCCATAAGCGTCACGCGCGACACTGGCGAGGTGTGAAGGCCTCCGCGAAACAAGAACTCCGAACCAATCTCTCGATCGGCAAACTCGGCATCGGGCCGGTAGCTCGCACCGACATTGGCGACAAAGCGAAGCCTGTGCCCAGCAGAGAACAATACGCGTCCTTCGGCGCCGACTCCGTCATCCCCAGCAAGCGCATCTTCAGAGCCAATCGGCAGGCGCAGACCAGCGGCCGCGCCAAGCGAGACAAGAGAATGCGCATCCCCGAGGATCGCGACCGACCCACCGAGAAATGGATCACCAACACCGCTTGAATCTGGTGCTGAGAGGGCCATAGCGGGGAGCTGGTCCACATCGCTGCTTTGGCTCAAAACCAATGGCAGGGACAATCCCAGTTCAAAGCGTTCACCAAGGCCGACACCAAGGGCCAGGTGGGATGAGAGGCGCGAGCCAACCACATCGGCTGTCTGCGCCCCGCTACTCACCTCTAAATCGGAGCGAGAGAAGTCCATGGTTAAGCCGGCCGACCACCGCAGGTGACCCAAGGTAGAAGGAAGCTGGACCGCAATCCCATCTTCGGTGGAGCTAAGTGCTTGGTAGCGATTTACTCGAAAGCCGTCACTCTGTGCACTCGCCGGCTGCGCGATGAGGAGGGTGATTGCGCCAGCGAGCACGATGGTACGACTCAGTCTAATTTGCATTGGTCGGCGCAGTGTATTGACGGCTCGTTCGAGGGGCAAACACAGCGAGGGACGAAACGAAATCGTCAACGAATTGTGTAATGGATTCGACCCAAGCCTGGCGATTCTTAATCGCCATGCACTAAAATCTTTTATGGATTTATTCTCAGGGACATCACGCCGGCTCATAGGATTTGCGATCGCGTTTCTAAGTGTGATGGCAGTGAGCCCAGCGTCAGCGAGTGCCCAACAGATTTTCGATGTTCAACTGGGGACACCGACTCACTTTTTTTCTGAGGGCGGGCCGCCCTTCTTTACCAGTGAGGTAACGGACTCTTGGACCCCAGTGGCATCGATCGCCAACTACGACGTTGCCCAATCGGCACAAATTGTTCTGACCTTTCCCGAAGCCATCGCTTTGGCAGAAGACGCCGCCTTGGAAGTCACGTGCAAATGGGAGGATGGCGCCGGCGGAAACCCCAGTTTCGACGCGACCTTGGCCTTTCAATTCGTGAACGACTCGAGTTCGTTCGCCCCCAGTGACGCACTGGCTAGGCTTTTTACCGGAGTCGGGCTCGACGTATTTACGCGAGTAGTGGGTGTTGTGCCTGCCAACATGACTGCCACTGCAGTCGTTCTAAACATTGGCGCGTTTCCAAGAACAGGCTTTGCGGATCGAGCAGGAGATTGCAGAATTCGCCTAGGCGATTTTAATGCTCCCGCCACAGACCCCGGTCCTCTCTGGCGACCTATCGTCTGTGGTGATGACGTAATCGAGGGCCCCGAGGAATGTGACAACACACCGTGCTGCTCGCCTACAACCTGCACCTTCGAAACCGTGGGTACCACCTGCGGCGACGGAGCGGTGGAGTGCTCGGGTGCCGACACCTGCGACGGCGCCGGAACTTGCTTGGAGAACCACCTAGCTCTTGGTGCCGCGTGTGGTGACCAGGGAATCGACTGCTTGGTAGACGATAGCTGCAGCGGTGCAGGAGCTTGCGTCGACAATGGATTTGCCGCAGCCGGAACCAGTTGTGGCGATAGCATCACCAACGAGTGCAACGCCGCCGATACTTGCGATGCCTCGGGAAGTTGCCAAGACAATCACGCCAGCGATGGCACAGCGTGCGACACGGATACCTTTTGCCTAGCTGGCGACGAGTGCGTATCGGGCAATTGCGTCGAAGGAGATCAACCAGCGTGCGCAGGCGACGAGAAATGCCTCGAGTCGGCTGCGATGTGCACGCTCACGTGCGGTGACGGCGTAGTGGATACGGGTGAGGAGTGCGATACGGGCGCGAGCAACTCGGACACGACTCCAGACGCATGCCGCGATGCCTGCGCATTTGCGGTCTGCGGCGACGGTGTCACCGACACGGGCGAGCAGTGTGACGATGGCGCCGATGGGTCCGAGACCTGCGACCCTACGTGTCAGCTCGTGCTGGTCGCCAACGGTGGCTGCTCCACCGGCACTGGCACTCCAGCCGTCCCAGGAGCCGCTCTGCTACTCGTCTTCGCCCTATGGATGGTCCGTCGACGGGGCGTCAGGGCAACTCAAACTAAGAGAAATTCGTAATCGATTTCGCGTCAAACACCAACTGTGACTGTGAGCCTCACTGTTTGGCGGGGTGTTGCCATTGGTTCACAAGCTTTTCTGAGCCTACGCTGTTTGTACAGTGTGGCTCTTCGCTTGCTAAGCACACACACGATGGTCCAAGGCGCTCTATCTCTCATCCTACTTCTCGGGCTTAGCAGTTGCGCGGGTGGGCCAGCAGCCCGCCATTCGCAACCGCCTCCAACAGCTCCGGCAGCCGCCGAGGTAGCCCCAATTGCAGCTGCCCCGCTTGGGCCGCTCTCCACCAATCCGCCCTCCTCCGAGTCTCTCGATCGTCTACTAGACGTCGCCGACTTGGTTGCCGATGGAAGAGCAGTTCCGGACTACAAGCAGGTTCGCCTCACGCCCACTCGGCTTGTTTCAACAAACTCCATGCCGATGTTCTGCACCAATTCGGATGGGCAAGCGGCAATGGCGACCAAGCGCTTCCGTGTAAAGGCACCAGCGAGCGCAGCTGGGGCGGACTACGCACAGCACATCGCACTCGAAGACAATCGCCACATCGTCTACTGGACCAAAGGGCCGCTCATGCTCGCTGTCGGGATTCTCGATGCGCAACGCGAGACGCTGCAAGTTTTGGATACGCAAGCTCTCGGCAGAACGACCGCAAGCCCTACCGATGGAAGCTTCTTTGTTATCTCCGAGCGAACCAACAATGACTGCCTTGGTGTGCATGTCTTTGAGAAGGATCGTTTTGTCTGTGCACCCATCGAACGCCGTGACGACTTCTATGCGTTGTACCGCGCCGGAGGACAAACTCGCGCCGCCTTGAGCCAACGCCTAACCAGGGATGTTGAATGGGACGTTGCGCTGCGCGACGGATGGAAGCTGCGCCAGGTTGTGCCAAGGCAAGGCCACTTCTACTCAGAGATTGTCGCACCTGGCGGGGCACGGTACCGGCCGTTTCCCGAATCCAATGCAGCGTGCCTTGCACAAAACACCCACGGCGCTTCCTTGCCACAGCGCTACCTCGGTTTGCAGTGCACGCTAAACGCAAGCAACGCGTCGAAATGGGTGTGGTGGGACACCGAAGAGAACATTGCTGTGGTTCCAACGGAAGACGACGTTCACCGCTCGGTGGACATCAAGAGTATTTTTGGCCAGTCGGCATCGTTCCTTGCAAGCGACTACGTTCGACGTTGGATCACCAACGCCCCAGACACGGTACTTCGCATGTGGCGATTTGGTGATGATCGCATGTTTTGGCGAATGCCAGTCTCAAGCCAAGCGGGTGCAGCGACAGCGTTCCTTCCTGGCATGACCTATCGCGGCAACGCAGGGCCGCTGCAATTTGCGTTGACCTACAAAGATGCACAACAAGAGCTTGTCGAAATCGACACCGCGAAAGAAAGCTACCGCGTTCTCCGCAGCGTAAAAAAGCGCAGCTGTCCAGGCACGATCACGTGGGGATATGCAGGCACAATCCGCCCGCCCTACATCGTCTTGCACTGTGCAAGCAAAGTGGGGAAAGCGATTCGGCACCACTGGTCGGAGGTCTTAAACATCGAGACAACGTCGCGCTTCCAGACTCCGATGTATGTGAGAACTATTGGAGCCGATGGCACGTTGGTGATGACCGATACCAAGGCCCACAACATGTATGACAATACCCACTCGGGGATTTACACAGCGCGCATGCCGTAGTGGCTTGCGCCCGCAGCGATGGGCAAGCTAGGCGACGACGATGTTGCGCCGCTTGAAGGCTGGTCCGGTCGCTATGCGCATGCTGGCGATTGCCGCTCGATTCCAAATCGCTTTCGCATCAGCTATAATCTCTGCATGCGAATTGTTCTGGGAATGATGTTCGTTGTTGGTTGTGGTGGTCAGATTGCCAATTCGCCGAATCAGCTTGCATCGCCCCAACAAGATGAACCCGCGATCGCGGTCGCGAACGAAGAGCTCGCTCCTAAAGCAACCCGATGCCCACAAGCGAAACTGAGCCCCACGCCAAGCAAAGAGTTTGCGCACGCTGAGACCTTCTACAGGCAGTCCTTTCTGACGTTTGAGATTACCCGCACGCCCAAGACAAAAGCCGAAGGCGACCGCGTCCTTGGCACTCTCGTACGATTGAGCGACGAAGCTTTGGCGAACTACGTCGTTCTTCTAAACAGGTTGCCCGCTGAACAGGAGAGCGACAGGAAACTAGCTTATAGCAACACGGCATATTGGGGCATCGCTGCCCTGGTACGAACCGGTGAAGTTCACAGCCGTCAGGCCGACCTGCTGGTCGCCATCCCGGTGCCTCAAAGCATCACTAGTGGCTCGGGAAGCAACCCCGACATGTTGAACAAGTACAACGATGCTCTCAATGATCTGGTCGCGCCATTTAGAGAACAGGCCAAGCGACAATGGGAACTTGCGGTGAGCCAGGGGAAGGAGTTGTGCATCGAGAGCGAGTGGACTCGGCTCGCCGAAGAACACCTGCGCCACCTGTAAGTTCGCGCGTGCCCTCGGTAGTACAGCTTCGCCTGGCTAGTACAGCTGCCCAGTTGCACGAATGTGGTGTTCCGGCCCTAGCTGGCATCGTGTTTTGACGATCGCTCGGGACGCTAAGCTACTAAGTTTACTCAAGTTTGCGTTGTCCGAGATGTGGCACCGTCCTTGCTTTTCATGAGGACCATGGCGAGACGAATGATTCTGTTGATATCCGCACTTGTGCTCGCTGTTGCCCTGCCCTCTACCTCACAAGCAGGTCGCCTTGGAGTCAAGGCGAAGAAGACAACCAAGACCACCGCCAAAGCCACGGCAAAAGCCAAGTCAACTCGGCCAAGTGCCACCAAGGCCACGGGCTTGAAACTGCGAACCACGAAGGCCGCCAAAGGCCAGTCGGACAAAGCGACTGTTACTGCGAAAAACACCAAGGCTGCAAAGAGCACCAAGGCTGCAAAGAGCGGCAAGGCTGCAAAGAGCACCAAGGCTGCAAAGAGCACCAAGGCTGCGAAAAACACCAAGACTGCAAAGAACGGCAAGGCTTCAAAGGAGGCGAAGAAGGCCGCTCAAAAAGGCGCAGCCAAACTAACGCGACTCCGTAAAGTACTAATAGGCCTCGGCATCACAGCAGGAGTTTCCGGGGCACTTCTCGCTCTCAACTTCGGTGATCCGGGCAACCCCACGTCTCTTGTGAGCGTCGCGACTACCGTTGCAGTCTCGGCTAGTAGCGTCTACTTTATGATGAAGAGCATATGGAGTCGCAAGGCCAAGAAGCTTGCTGCTGCTGCTAGCTAGATTCTAGGCACCGCTCCTAACGAATAGACGTCTGCACGAGGGTCCAACGGTTGCCCCTTTGCCTGCGAGGGTGGCATGTACGCTGGGGTTCCCATGGCGTGCCCTTGAACCGTGAGTCCGTCACCGGCAACGTCTGTCGTGCTAACACTTGGGTCATCGATAAGGTCGTCTGACGAGAGATGCTTTGCGAGGCCCCAATCGATAACCACCGTCTCACCGAAATCTCCAACAAGTACATTGGCGGGTTTCAAATCTCGATGAATCACGTTTCGCTCATGTGCGTAGGCGATTGCATCCGCGACAGCTCTTACATTCGGTAGCAGGGCAAGGCGCTCATTAAGCTCTGTTGTCGCGTCGATAACGGTATCGAGCGCTCGCCCCTCGACGAGCTTCCGCCAACGATGGCGGCTCAGAGGAAGGGGTGACCTCGTGAAGGGCTTCCGGCTTCTCCGGAACGCTAGGCTCGGCGCTCCCTTTAGCGGGCAAGTATTCAGATCCCTTAGTGAAAGGCATTCCGAAAGCTAGCACGCTGGAGAACCATTCGAGAACTTCAGTATTGGAGATTGCTCATGGAACCCCCTACACCGTCTTCTCTGCTGCTTGATTCGGCGAAGCTAGGTGCAAGAACCAAAGCGCAGAAGAAATAAGAACAACACCTAGGTGTAAACCTACCAGCACTCTTCCTGCACGCAGAGTCCAGATGGGCACTGGTCTCCCGTGCAGCAACGAGCGGTGCAATACCGCGTGGCCTCCTGCCCCTCCGTGTCGTCGCACATAGCCCTTAGAATTTGTCTCATCGAGTTGAAATGTCGTGGAGAACGCGTCCTCTTTATCTGTGCCGTCTTGGCGAGACAACGACTTGTCCTCACTGCAGGATCCGGATAGCAGTGCGATGGTCGAGAGGGTGTACAAACATGCGCGTGCGAACTGGTAGGTCATCATTTAATCCTTGTTTGGGGAATGGAAATCGTTCCACTGTCCACAAGGCCGAGACCCCGCTGGCCGATGTCGCAATAAATCTGCGTTCTACTTAAAAAACGATCTGTTACGCTGACCCGCCAAACCTGATGGGCCATTTGCACAACCTACTCCGAGATATACGGAGTTGCCTTTGGCGAGCCAGTTCCCGCGTTGGGCAATGCCCGCACCGCAGCGTTGCCGCATGGTGGCAAGATCGGCGTGCGCGCCCCAATGCGTGAGACAGAGGAGCCGGTCGTGCGTCCGTATGTTCTCGTCGACGACATTGCCGCTTCGGTAAAGACCGCCGAGACATGCGGAGCACAGATTGCCCATCCTCCCATGGAACTGCCAGGACAGGGCACCTTCGCGATTTTCATCCAAGGAGGGATTGAGCACGGTTTGTGGCAGCGATAGACGCCGAGAACAATACTTAGTCCGAGCTCGAGGGCTGGAACACATGAGAATTCGCGTTTCGACCTTTACGTTCCCAGCACGATGCGTGCGTCGTAACAGCCTACGTGCGGCTTGCATTTTCGCGTATCCTGGTTGCTCCCCGCTTTGGCGTCGCCCAAACAGTAGACCAGCAAGAAGAGGGCAAGAATTATTCCTATCAGCACTACAACGAGCCATACAGCCCCTCGGTTTTGCAGAACGATTTCTCGGTCGAGGCGGCAGTTTGCGCAGTGCTTGTAGCCTCCTTGAAAGTGCTCTCCGCAGTACCCGCGACTGCATGACTCACAGAACTTTACCAAGTCGCTACAGCAGTAGTGGCATGAGAGTGAAAAGTCGCAAGTGATGCAGTGATTCGACGGACTGCATGCCCCGCACAGCACTCGTCCAGTCGATTCACAATTCGGGCACGCAACTCGAGCCTTCGTATGCTGTGCACACATAGGTGCAGAGCACGAATGGCAAACGCTCTCTCCCAGCTCATCACAGCCAATACAACGCTCTTGGTAGAGGGTCGTTCGAAACGTATTCTCCGTCCACGAGGCCCGACTGCGCTCTTTGAGGTACTGGCGTATCGCCGCCTCGCGCTTTCGAGTTGGCGGATGCGTGCTCGCGGACGAACTCGCCCCAACTTGCGTGACACCATCAACGTAGCCGTAGTCGAGATTGATAGCTTCCAGCACCTCAAAGAGCTTGAGACATGCATATGGATCATAGCCAGCGTCTTTGCAGAGCGCGATGCCTCGGCGGTCAGCGGCAAGCTCGTTGTCCTGGCTTGAAATCTGCGTTTGCAATGCATGATGCAACCAACTCATGGTTGGGTGCTTGGGCCATGTCAGACGCAGATGTCCAAGGTCGTGATGAGCAATTTCGTGCGCAACCACCATAGCGAGCATCTCGTCGGTGGCGCAGCGTTCAAAAAGTCGTCGACTGATGTAGATGTGTGAGCCTGGGAGCGTGCATGCATTGTGCGCTGCCGACACCAGAACAACGATTGTCTTTCGATCACACGCAGCCCTGCCCTTCTGCAGACGTGTGGCAACCCTGCTGACTTGCGCCAGCACCCAATCGGTTTGGTCGACCTCAAAATAGTCTTCGACTTCGGACCGAACCGTCTCTCCATACTCTTTTGACCAGTTCACTCCCTTCTTAGATTGCAAGCTTGAGCCCGGGCAGACTCCTATATAATTAAACAGTTAGCAGCGCACCTAGTCTGTGGTGGGCCATTCTACGCCGGCGCATTTAAGCAGCTCTTCTGCCTCCTTGCGTCCACCCGTGGAGCCAAGAGGGCTCATCGGGCCCCGCATCCGGCGCACTTTTTCCTCCCCCACCTCAAGCTCCGACCAATACCAACCAACCTACCAACAGAGCTCGGGTTCCCACGTCGTAATGGTGACCTATCCAGGCTGACTTACACAAACACCATTTGGCGAAAACGCGGCAGGTCGCTGATTGCGAGACGTCCGCTTTCGAACCGAAGCTGCACGTACTTATTTAGTAAACCGTGACCGCATACGTTTCCCTACTGCGGCAATTACGAATTGTGGACCGGTCATGGTGAGACTAAGAACTTCTCCAGGAACACACCATACTTCGTCTCGCTGTTTCCCAAAGTGTCGTTGCTTTTATTCTTGCACGAGCAAGCTTTGCATTAGGATGGCGCCGTGAAGAAGGGCTTGTTATGCGGGCGGAGGACACGCGTTTCAATCCTGAGCACCGTTGGATTTGCTGCATTCTTCCTAACTGGCGACTTGGGCCTCTTCGTTGCGCCTGCCCAGGCGCAGGGCGAGGCGATGCCGCTTCGTCTCGAATACCAGGTCTTGGGCGATGTCTCGGTCTGCCCCGATGCAATGATGTTCCGCGCAGAGGTGCAACGTCGTGCAGAGGTGGATCCGTTTGCCGATGATGCGAAAGTGACAGCTCGAGTAGGCATCACCCAGAGCGAAGGAGGTTTTGAAGCATCGATTCAAATCGTCCGCGATGGTGAACTCCTCGGCACGCGCACGCTATCGAGCAATTCATGCTTGACGGTGGCTCGGGCTACAGCACTCACCCTTGTGATGATGCGGCCGTCGAGCACGGCTCAACCACAGCCACACGAGTCTACGCAAACGCCAATGCAGGCAAAGCAGTTAACAGACAAGGAGCAACCGCCAACGTTGGACGCGAACGCCCCCACTCTACCGGTCGAACCTCGATCCCCAAAGCCATCGGTAGAAATTTTCGCCAAGGCCGGTGGCTCTCTCGGAATTTTACCTACGGCGAGAGAATCTTTTGCCATTGGCACACGGGTACGGCAAAGGCGATGGTCCGTAGAAACAGAGGCTACCGTGCAAGGCTCTGCAACCTCGTCTATCGCCGGCGGTGCGATCCGGACCTCGATGGTTTCAGTTACAGCTGGGCCGTGTCGCCACTTTGGAAAATTTGGCGCCTGCGCAATTGTGAGTGCTGGCTTGATGCGCAGCGAGGGGCTCTTCTTCACGGAACCGATGCAAGCGGAAACGCCCTATGCCGCTCTGGGCGCGCGTGGGACCTGGGATTATGGCGTAAGCGAGCGGCTTACAATCCGGGGCTCGGTTGACCTCACCGGCACTCTCATACGGCCTCGCCTGCAGGTCGCCGGCTCTCCTATGGCAGAGTGGAACGCCCCGCCTGCATCGACAACACTAGGAATCTCAATTTCCGCACGATTGTGGTGACGGATTCGCTTCGCTCACGGGAATACAGGGCAGTGGTATCCACAAAGCCACCAGGCTTAGAAGCTGTGTATCGTGATGAGTTTTCCTTCGTCTATAGATTGTTGCGCTATCTCGGCGCCCCCGACAGCGATGTTGAAGATCTGGCGCATGACGTTTTCATGGTGGTCCACCGCCGCTTGGATGACTACGAACCCACGCGCCCCATTCGGCCATGGCTCTTTGGCATCGTCTACCGCACGGTCCGCCGACACAAGGAACGGCAATCGCGTCGCACCGCTATTGATGCAATCACCACGCATGAGCCCCAAGGCAGTCCTCCAACCGCAGACACGCTTGTGGAAAATGCGCAGGCTTGGGAACGACTCCGAGCGGGACTACAGAAATTATCTTACGAGCAGCGCGCTGTTGTGGTCATGCACGACATCGAAGAACACACGGCGCCAGAGATTGCAGCGCAGCTCGAGGTACCTGTGAACACCATCTATTCGCGCTTGCGCCTGGGACGAAAGCATCTTGCCGCCCTGGTGGGCAGAGGGGCAGACGATGAAACACGGTAGCTCCTTGCCACCCGACCTGGCTGGTTTTCTCGATGAGGCACGCAGCGGTGCCCCCGAGCCATCGAATGCTTTGCGCGAGCGTTTGCATGCTCGATTGCAGACCAGTATCGCAGCTGGTACCGGCGAGGCTGCAGACCCGTCGGCAGATCTTGCGGCCTCCGAGGGCAGCGCAGCTGCGAGTTCGGCAACAAGCACGACAACGGCAGCAAGTGCTCTGACGAGCACTCTCACCAAGGTAGGCCTTGTGCTGCTTTTGGCAGTGGGAGGCTACATCGCGCTTCGAGCAGCAGCGCCATCAGCTAGTGGGAAGGCGGCGGTCGCACCAGCTGCGCGAAGCAAGCCAGCCTCGATTGCAGTCACGTCACCCGCCCTAACGTCGAAGCAAGAGCCAACGCCGAAGCAAGAGCAAACGCCGAAGCAAGAGCCAACGCCGAAGCAAGAGCCAACGCCGAA
>TARA_R110002096_G_scaffold101770_13_pt1 | contig 29490 bp, 28 predicted proteins | sample TARA_R110002096 | Tara Oceans TARA_R110002096 (sample SAMEA4397295) | marine metagenome | biome: Polar Biome; feature: [DCM] deep chlorophyll maximum layer (ENVO:01000326); material: water (ENVO:00002006), including particulate matter (ENVO:01000060) such as... | depth 35 m
GTGAACCTTCGATTGACATGATGGGCGTTGATCCGCGCCGCTTCGGCCCTTATGCGACTAAAAACTATCTGCTCCAGAAAAACGAGGAGGCCTATGCCAATGTCTTCACCATGCACTATCCCGATGAAGAGCGCATTGCCGCCCGGCCGCTGAAGAAAACGCCGGTCTATGACCGTCTCAAACAACATGGCGCAGTGTTCGGCTCGGTCTATGGCTGGGAGCGTGCCAACTGGTTTGCGCCGCTGGATTATGCTGTCCCGGCGGAGCAGTTGAGCTATCCCGATCTGCTGCTGAACCACAATCATGCGCCTGCCACGGACGATGGCCGGATTGTTGAAAAATGGTCGTTCCGCCGCTCCAATTATTTCGAATTTATCGGCGAGGAGGTGAAGAACGTCACCGAGAATGCCGGTGTTCTCGACATGTCGGCCTTTGCCAAGATCGAAGTTTGCGGCCCAGGCGCGCGGGACTGGCTGAACGGGCTGTTCGCCAACAGCATACCCGGCAAGCAGGGCCGCATTGCGCTGTGCCATCTGCTGACCCGATCCGGCGGCGTATTATCGGAATTCACCGTCTATGAGTGGCATCCGGGACGGTTCTATCTGGTGTCTGCAGGCGCTTATGAGCGCCACGATCATGACGTGCTGGCCAAGGCCCTGCCAAAGGACGGCTCGGTGCATCTGTCGCCGATCACCGGGCAATATGGCGTGCTGGTGCTGGCCGGTCCGAAGTCCCGTGACGTGCTGGCAAAACTCACCGACACAAATCTGACGAATGCGGCCTTCCCCTGGCTGTCCGGTCAGAAAATCAGCGTTGGCAAAGCCACCGCCCATGCACTGCGGGTGAACTTTGTTGGCGAATTAGGCTGGGAATTCCACCATCCGATTGAAATGCAACTGGAAATTTTTGATGCCCTGATGGAGGCTGGCGCAGAGTTCGACATCAAGCCGTTCGGCATTCGAGCCATGGATGCGATGCGGCTTGAAAAATCCTACCGTCTCATCCCGCGCGAATTGTCGATTGAATATTCAGCCTATGAATCCGGGCTCGATCGCTTCATCAAACCGGCCAAGGAATTTATCGGCAAACAGGCCCTGATCCAGCGCCACCAGGATGGTGACCGATGGGCCTATGTCACTTTGCATGTCGAAGATGTCAAAGATGCCGATGCCCGAGGCTCGGAAGCCATTTTCGACGGCGATCAGCTGATCGGCCGCGCCACCTCCGGCGGCTATGGCTGGCGCGTCGGCAAATCTCTGGCGCTGGCCATGGTGCCACCGGTCTATGCCGCCATCGGCACGAAGATGGAAATTCAGATACTTGGAGAAATGTTTCAAGCGGCCGTCATTGAAGAAAGTCCGTTTGATCCGGAAAACCTGGTGTTGCGCGGCTGAAACAGCGGCGACCGGTCAGGTCAACGCAGACCCTAAAAAAGCCCGATTGTCAGTTTGTTTTCCGCCATGAAAGCGTTACACGAAACGATCTGACACCCCAACCGGAGTTTAGGAATGAATCTGATCAAGACACTAGCGGCGGCTGCCGTTGCGTTTACACTGGCAACTGTCAGCTATGCTGCCACGGACGCTGATACGCTGATCCTGGAAACCAAAAACGGCCAGGTAACCATTGAACTGCTGCCTGAAGTCGCCCCCAAACATGTGGAGCGGATCAAGCAACTGGCTAATGACGGGTTTTACGATGGCCTTAAATTTCACCGTGTGATCGAAGGCTTCATGGCCCAGACCGGCGATCCGCGCGGCGATGGCACCGGCGGCTCCGACCTTCCGGATTTGCGCGCTGAATTTTCAAAAGAACCCTTTGAACGCGGTACGCTTGGCATGGCCCGGTCACAAAATCCCAACAGTGCCAATTCCCAGTTCTTCATCACTTTTGCAGATGCATCGCATCTCAATGGCCAATATACGGTTTTTGGCCGCGTCACAGATGGAATGGAATTTGTCGATCAGATCAAAATGGGATCAAGTTCACAAAACGGCACCGTCAGCGATCCCGACACCATCATCAAAATGCGCACAGCGGATCAGTTTTAGTCGTTAGAACCTGATAGCAGACCGCAAAACTGGATCCTCGGAACAAGTCCGAGGATGACGACACAGGTGGGTGGCCCCACCACGGTCATCCCCCCACCACCGTCATCCCCGGACTTGTTCCGGGGATCCAGTATCCGCACTTCTCATCCAGAACCGATTGCGGAACTATATTATGCAAAATACGGCATAACGCCCTGTTCCAGAATGAATTTCCGGCTCAATCGGTCAGAACGAAAGTGACCTTCATCACAACGCGGTATTCAGATATTTTACCGTTCGTGACGACAACTTTCTGATCCTTGACCCAGACGCCTTCCACATTTTTCAAAGTCTCCGAGGCGCGCTTCACGCCCCTTTGCAATGCATCCTCAAAACTTGTGGGTGAGGAGGCGATGATTTCCGTAACGCGTGCTACTGACATGTGAACTCCATTTGCTGAGAATGTCACTACGGTGTGACGGTGTCGAAAGCCTAGCCTGCCGATCAACGCCTGTGCAAGCTCTCTACAGCACCCACCCGGTTGACAGCGCGCTTGCCCAATCCGCAAACCCCTTGGAACGGGCAATATCTGCCATCGCCTGATGATCGTAAGGCACGTGCCGGAACATCACATTCCAGTCATCGGACTGCTTTTCGATGATGGCATAGGCCGCAAAGGGATTTCCCGTCTGCATGACATAGGGTGCCCCCCGTGTATCCTTGAAGCCCGGACAGCCGACACTTCCCGGATTTATCACGCGGCGGCCATCTGACAGGCGCACGACACGGGATATATGGGAATGTCCGCACAGCATGATCGGAAACTCAAGTGATCCGGCTTCGCGTTCGATGTCTGCCAAAGGCCGCAGGCTCATCCCGACTTCCAGGTTCGGCATATCCAGCCAATGTTCTGAATCGCTTGTCGGAATTCCATGGCAGAGGAATATTTCACCGGCAAACGCTGCGTTCTGGGGCAGTGCCGCAACCCATGCCAGATGTGTCTCATTCAACTGCCGGAATGCCGGTGCATCCCAGGTACCCAGATCTTCCGGCGGAAGTTCCAGCAAAAAACGGTCATGATTGCCCATAATCGACACCATGTGGCGCTGGCTGACCAGCAGATCTGCAGTTTTCCCGGCGTCCAGCGGACCGCCGAAATGATCGCCGAGATTGACAATTTGCTCGATGCCCTGGCCGGCAATGTCGGCCAGCACCGCTTCCAGCGCCAGATAATTGCCGTGGATATCGGAAATAGCTGCAAAGCGCATGGCGGTATCCTTCGAAATCACTGACTGTGCTCTATGCGTCAGGCCGCACGCAGCAATTCACGCAATGTCTGACAAACGGGCTGACAAGCATCATCACCGGATAGGCAACCAGCCACGATAATGCCCATGACGACATCCACAGAGAACTGATGTCCGGCGACATGCCATTAGCGCGAAACGTAGCGATTCCCGAAACGATGAATGTCATGAATCCGGACAGAAGAAAGCTGAACAGAAAAGGTACAAATCTTGGATGCATGCTGGGCCATGGTCAGATGGGTGAGAAGATCAAATCATCTATCATCGAATGCGCAAGCCACCAAGCGGCGATATGACGCCTCAGCCTGAGACGACCAGCAGCCCCATCGTTTCAGACCCTTACCGCCGGCGGTGGCCCCACATCCATTGCTCCGGCGTCTCTTTGATCCAGGTCTCGAACTGCTGATGAATTCGGGCTGTCGCTGTGGCCACGCGCTCGTCCAGCGTGTCGCCTTCGCCGGTCGGAATTTCGACGGCCTGAATGGCGAAATGGCAGCCTCCAGTACGGCGGCAACAGGCTGCGATCAGCGGCACATCAAGTTTCTCGGCAATCAGAGCCGGGAAGGGGGTTGAGGGTGCCATATAGCTGAAAAACGGGACTTCTATGCCATTGCTCTGACGCAGATCTCCCATCATGCAGACCGTATCACCATCGCGAACCCAGTTGATCAGCCCATTCACCGAGGTTGTGCGTTTGGAATGCAGCCCGCCTGGATACAATGGTTGACGCACCTGTCTGATATAGCTGTCCACCAGCGGATTGGAGGCGCGCTGATAGATGGCTGCCATCGACAGGCCGTTCTGCAGCGCCGGAATGGCCAGCAATTCCCAATTGCCCATATGCAGCGAGACAAAGACCGCGCCCTTCTGGCCTTGGGCCAGCTGGTCAATCAGCATATGAGACTGCAACTCGATTCGGTCACTTTCCTTCAGCAATTTGGCGATGCACAGCCCCTCGGCAAATGTGCGCCCCAGATTGTTCCAGTGCAGCGATGTGGTTTTTTCAATCCACGCTGCGTCTTTCTCCGGAAATGCCTCGTGCAAATGCTTCAAAACGGTGGCGTGGCGGTGGTTGAACCTTGCCAGAAACTGCCAGCAGGCGCCCATGAATGCAGAGGCGGCGCCAATGGGCAGCGCATTCAAAAGTCCGGCCACAAGGCGAAACCCTGCATATTCAAGCCGGTGTTGAAAAGTTGGAGTGGTCTTTTTGGCCAAGAAACAGTCGCTTATGCTAAATTGTTGCTACGCAATAGCGGAGTTTTGGTTTGCAACGCAATTGATCCTTTGCGAAAACCGACATCATTGAAAAAATCCCTTGGGACATCCCCGCTTTATGCTGCAGGTCGCCACACTCGCCTTTCCGTTTTTCGGATTGATTTTCCTTGGGTTTTTTGCCGGAAAAATATTCAAGGTTCCGCCGGAAGGGCTGGCATGGCTGAATATCTTCATCATTTATTTCGCTCTGCCGGCGCTGTTTTATCAGCTCATTTCCAGGACGCCGATTGAAGAACTGGCAAATTGGGCTTTCGTATTCTCCACCAGTTTTTCGACCTATGTCGCATTTGCCCTGGCGTTTTGCATCGGCATTTATCTTACCAAAGGTGATGTGGCGATGGCGACGATTCAGGGCCTGGTCGGCGGCTATGCCAATGTCGGCTATATGGGCCCGGGCCTGACGCTTGCGGTGCTGGGGCCCAAAGCCGCAGTGCCGGCAGCATTGATTTTCTCCTTCGACGTGGCTCTGGTCTTTACGCTGGCACCGTTGCTGATGGCATTGGCGGGGACAGAAAAAAAGCCGGTGCCGTTGCTTGTCGTTCAAATTCTGAAAAAGATTTTCCTGCACCCGTTTATCATCGCCACCATTGCAGGCGTATTGGGCGCAGCGTTTCAGGTCCGCCCTCCGCAGGCCATCGAGACAATTCTGACCTTTCTGCGCTCCGCCGCCGCGCCTTCAGCGCTGTTTGCCATGGGCGTGACCGTGGCGCTGCGCCCGTTGAAGCGGTTCCCGGTGGAATTGCCGGGTCTGCTCGCTGTCAAGCTGGTGGCGCACCCGCTGATCGCCTATCTGATGCTCGGGATTGTCGGCGATTTTGATCCGGTCTGGGTGGCAACCGGCGTGCTGATGGCCTCGCTGCCGCCGGCGGCGACAATCTATGTGATCGCGCAGCAATATAATGTCTATATCGAGCGCGCCTCCACAGCGGTACTGGTGGGAACCGGCGTGTCCGTGCTGAGCGTTACATTTGTGCTGTATCTGATTGCCGAAGGCGCCCTGGGACCGGGCCTGGTGCGGCCGTTGCCATAGCGCCATTCAGGCAGACGCATGGTCGAAATTCCGCCCAACCGGTGGCAAGAGGTAGCCGCAGTACCGTGAGATAAAATTGGTGCGCCCTGTAGGGTTCGAACCTACGACCCGCTGATTAAGAGTCAGCTGCTCTACCAACTGAGCTAAGGGCGCTTTCCGGTATTCTAGCACGCATTCCGCAACTTCAAACAAATCAAGCGGGGTGCGCGCAGTGTGTTCCGGTGGAAAATGGTGAGCCCTCACGGGTTCGAACCGTGGACCTACTGATTAAAAGTCAGTTGCTCTACCGACTGAGCTAAGGGCTCCCAAATTCGGGCGGAACATAGGCAGTGCCGCTGGTCGGGTCAATAGCGCTTTTCCTAAAATCGCGATTTGTCAGACCGCCGGGATCGGCCCGGCTTGCGGGCGGCCCGGATATAGCTGAAGGCTTAAAATGCCTTGAAGGTGGGAATCGTCCTTGTGTCCTTGATACCGGTGAAATGCTGGATTTTTTCCGTGATAAAATGCCCGATATCGTCGCTCTCGGCGACATAGAATTTCACCAGAAGATCGTAATCACCTGCGGTTGAATAAATTTCAGATGCGATCTCCGCATCAGCAATCTGGTTGGCAACTTCGTAGGCTTTTCCCAAATGGCATTTGATTTGCACAAAAACGGTCTGCATGATCCCTCTCAAAGAGCAACGGTAGAAACCATTTAGGGGAAAAGCCACGATATGGAAAGCAAGTTGGATCTGGAAGCTGAATACGACAACCGCACTCTGGTACCGGAACATGTCGAAATTCTGCCGCGCTGGGAGAAAGAGGCAGCAGAATTTCGCGCCACCCACAGTCCGGAAACGCTGCGCTACGGAGCGGCAGAGCGAAATCTGGTCGATGTGTTTCGCAGCGCTGAGTCGGCGGCGCGCCGGGCACCTGTGGTGCTGTTCATCCATGGCGGCTATTGGCGCGGGCTCAGCAAGGATATGTTCAGCCATATGGCTGGCGGCCTTTTGGCTCATGGTCTTGATGTCGCCATGCCAAATTACACTTTGTGTCCCGACATCGGTATTCCCGGTATCGGCGAAGAGCTGAAGGCCTGTTGCCGGTTTCTCGGAGAAACCGAAAAGCGGCCTTTGATGATGACCGGTCACTCTGCCGGCGGACATCTGGCAGCTTTTCTGTGTCAGAAAAGCAGTGTGGAGAGCATACCGGTCCCGGTGATTGCCGGGCTGGGGATATCAGGCGTCTATGATCTGACAGCAATGTTGCATGTTTCGATGAATGTTGACTTGAAGCTTGATCTGAAAACCGCACTGGCTGCCAGCCCGTATTTTGCCGCACCGGAGCCGGGCATTTCTTTTGATGCCTGGGTCGGTTCGGATGAATCGAACGAGTTCCTGCGGCAAAGTGAGGATTTTGCGTCAAAGTGGCGGGAGAATTCGGCTCATACGACCTACATTGAAATCGCCGGTGCCAATCATTTCACCGCTGTTGAACCGCTGCTGGACCAGGACAGTTTGCTGGTCAAGCGCATTGCCGCACTGGCCGGCTGAACAGAAGCGCAATCCAAAAGCAGATTTTCGACGTAAGCGAATTAAGGGCAAAACGACTGACGGAGGAAACCATGCATAAAATAATCAGACAGGCGATCGCGGCCGCAGCAGGAGCGACTGCCATGATCGGCCTGACATCCGGAATGGCAGCAGCGCAGAGTGTCGCGGCGGCAAATCAGACCGAAATCCAGTCAATCATCCGCAGCCAGGTCGATGCTTTTGTCGCCGATAATTCGTCGACGGCTTTTTCGTTTGCCGCGCCATCAATCAAGAACATGTTTCAAACCGAACAGAACTTCATGAGCATGGTGCGCCAGCAATATCCGCAGGTTTTCCGCCCGCGATCGTTTGAATTCGGGCGCTTGGTGGACGGCCCTGCTGGACCGGTGCAGGAAGTCTATATCACCGGTCCGGCGGGCAAGGACTGGCTCGCTGTCTACACACTGGAACAACAGGCTGATGGCAGCTGGAAGATCAGTGGTTGCTATCTGGTTCCCGACAAGGGCGCGAAGGTTTAGCGGGTCCATACCAAATCGCGGCGCTTAGAAAGCTGTGGCCGGCGCGCGTCAGCGCACGCCGGCTGATTCTGATTGTACTGTTTTGATGCGAGGTTCCCGGATCAGATGACTTCGCAGCGAAACTCGCCGACACCTTCAACGGTGCCGACCATGACATCACCACGCACAATCGGTCCGACACCGGCGGGCGTTCCCGACATGATCAGATCGCCCGGTGCAAGCTCGTAATAGTCCGACAGATAATTGATCATTTCCGGCACTTTCCAGATCATCTGATTGAGATCGCCGATCTGTTTCTGCTCGCCATTCACCTTCATCTCGATGCGACCCGCTTCCGGATGGCCGATCCTGGAGGCCGGGTAAAGCGGCCCCATCGGTGCGGACTGCTCAAATGCCTTGCCTATTTCCCAGGGGCGACCCATTTTCTTCATCACGCCCTGCAGGTCACGGCGTGTCATATCAAAGCCGACACCATAGCCGAAGACGTGGTCAAGAGCGCCTTCCAGAGCAATATTGCGACCGCCGCTTTTCAGGGCAACCACCATTTCAATTTCAAAATGCACATCTTCAGTGTGCGGCGGGTAGGGGAAGGTCCCGCTTTCATCGACGTTGTTGGGGTTCTTCTGAAAGAAAAACGGCGGCTCCCGGTCTGGATCATGACCCATTTCAATGGCGTGGTCCGCGTAGTTGCGGCCAATGCAGTAAATCCGGCGAATGGGAAACAGATCGTCTGTTCCCGCGACAGATACTGTCGCCTGCTGCGGTGCGTCAATTACGTAATTCATATGTGGCTTCCTTCAGATATGTCGGGAGAAGAACGGTGCGAAGACGGCGCTTATCATCGGTTGGCGGCACAATAGTCAACTCGGCGTTCCGGATAGGCCGGAACTTCCGCAATGGCGCATGCGAAGAAGTAGTCTAATTGCATGCATACCTTGCGCAACAAGGCCTGCCTACCAACACGCAATTGCCGCCGGAACGTGAGTTGTGTGATGTGCTGGTCGCGTTGCACGCCAAAAGGCGCAAGGCTCTTGCATTGCTGGTGTCAAATAGCGAGTGGTGGCGTCATGTCAGCAAGGGCACGTCCATTGACCAAAGACCAACCGATGAAAGTGTTTTCATCTATGAACATGCGGCCGCTCGCGCTGCTTTGCACTATGCCGCCAAATGAACAGACCGATCACTCAAGACCGTTGAGCAGGGACGGCATTAAGCGAGGCGGGCGGACAATTCCTGTTGCAGTTGCAAGGCTTCCGCATTGTAACGCTGGGCCAGCACAAGATCGGTGTCAGAATTGTCTGTATTAAGCGCCAGCAACTCCGCAGCAGTCAATTTTGCCAGAGCCAGATCGCGCAACGATTTCAGTTCCTTGGCTTCCAGGCCTATGTCAGCAAATTGTTTCGCCGCCGCTTCAAAATAGCCGAACGCTTTGCGCAGGGTGACAATCCGGCCGTCAAGATCCGCCTGTCTGGCAAGGCAGGTACCCAGAAAATACCGCGCCTGTCCGCGCGTTTCCGTTGTCAGCATTGTATCAGGCAGGTCGATAATGTCGCTCAGGCGTTTGGCCAGTGAGATCAGTTCCGAAGCGTCGCCCATTAGTCCGGCAAGGGCTATCTCGGCGTGAAGGCTTTCCACGACCATCTCATAGCTTTGCTTGATCTGACCGCTTTTGCGCAATGATTGTGCAGCGGCGGAAAGCATGACGGAGGCGGATTTCAGCAACCCGGTGCGTTCATGGCTGCGGCCAAATTTGAGCATCATGTCGGCACAGGTGCGCACGGCCTCCGGATGATTGGCAACATCTTCCAGAGCTGCAAGATCGCAGTGCAATACTTCACCCGCCTGAAGCGCAGTCCGCAGCTTCTCGTCATCGCCGTCTTGAAGGGCCATATCAAAGAAGAACGACATGCGCGCATGCAGAACCTGCTGTCTGCGCGAAATGCTTCCAGACAGATCTGCCAGACCGAGCGCGGCCTCAAAAATTTCCTCTGCCATATGATTGCCGGGATCCTCGCCCCGCGCTTCCATGAGTTTGTCCAGCAGATCATTCGCCTCACCGGGCTGGCCGCTCATGCCCAGCAAAACGGCGCGGTCCAGCGCAAGGGTCGACAATTGCCGTTCACGGCTTTGAAAAACGGCGGGAAGGTTTGGATCGGCAGCGTCGGGTCGCTTGAAAAACCGGCTCAGGAAATGGCCCGGTGCCTCGTCAGATGCTGCACCTTCGGCATTTGCATTGCCAACTGCCAGCAACAATTTGTGATTGATGTCAAACGCGTCTTCAAATTGGCCGGTTGAAGCCATTTGATAGATCTGATCGCGCAGCGCATTCTGACTGTTGGTCAGTCCGGCATTCTCGCTGAGCCGGCGCAACAGCAGGCCAAACGCCTTTTTCTGGCGTTCTGTCGCGTTTGATGCTGTTCCAGACATGCTGCCTTGCCCCACCGGCTTCCACCCCAAAGCGTTGCAAATACCTGATTCGCAACACCCAGAAAGGATAATGGAGCAAGCCGATAGCCGCAAGACGCGTCACCAGATGGGTTTACGATGTATAGCCTCTATCCAGAGTCGCGAAGCTTGCTGTTGCCACCATGATATAACGGCGTGGGTAAAGTCGATACGATCAGGCAACCTTGGCAGTTGTGGGAAACACCAGTGGTTCGGTGACAGGGCGGGTTTTGAGCATGTCCAGAATCGCCGGTTCACTGAGCAATGCGTCAATTTCGTCGGTCCACACCCGGAAATAGGTCAGCTTATAATCGCCAAAGGACGTGATCATCGCGACATCGGCTGCATCTGTCCCGCGCACCATCAGGACACGGCCGGCTCTTGGTACATTATAGCGTGCATCAAAGGTGTGCCATTTCCCGCCGAGATAGACTTCCAGCCAGGCACAAAAATCACCCGGACCCGAATAGGGCACGCCGATGTCGCCAAGATATCCGCTGGCATAGCGTGCTGGAATATTCATCGCCCGGCAAAACGAGATGGTTAAATGAGCGAAATCCCGGCAAACCCCGGTTTTTTCGCGATAGACTTCGGAGGCGGTTTTGTTGGCACGGCCGAACTGATAGCCAAATGTGACATGATCATGCACGAATTGCGAAATCGCCTGTACCCGCGCCCAACCGGTGGAATAGCCGGAAAACAGGGGCCAGGCAGCGTTAACCAGATTGTCGCTGTCACAGTAACGGCTTGGCAGCAGATATCGAAGAACGTCGTCTGGGAGGTTCTGTACGTCTTGCTGCTCAGCCTTCGGGCTTTGCAGGTCCGCTTCGCCGTCGATTTCAACCACACAGTCGGACCACAATTTGAGAGGGCCACCCGGTGCAGTCAGGCGCGCAATGCGGTTTCCAAATTGATCAATATATTCATGAACCGGCATTTCACCCGCTGGCTGGGCTCTGACGCGGTCCTCACCTATAAGGCGTCCATCAAAGCTGCTATGGACGGAAAGTGCCATCAGCAGCGGGACAGGACCCGCGCTTTCTATCTCAATGTCATAGCCGATTCGGATTAGCATAACTGCAGCCTTTATCCCGCCAAGGTTTGGTTTCTTGTGTGTCGGAAGACACCGTCATAGCGCATTGGTTTGATACGCTGTGATCTTGTTCTAATAACGTTCTGGATCTGGGAAGGTTCCTATGTCTCGCATTCTGCGTATAACCCATCGCACGGAATACAGCTACGACAGTCCGGTTGATCTGAATCCACACCGGCTCATGCTGCGTCCGCGAGATGGCCATGATTTGTGGGTGGATGATGCACTGCTGACGATCAAACCGAAAGCGTCGCTGCGCTGGTATTTTGACACATTCGGTAATTCTGTCGCCGAAGCTGTTTTCCACGAGCCGGCAGATCATCTCCTGATCCAGAGTGAACTGGTCATCCGGCGCTATCCATCAGAGCGCGCCTTCAGGCCGCCGGAAGCACATATCTGTCTGTTTCCATTTGTCTATTCCGTCGACGACAAATTGGATCTGTCTCCCTATCTTGCCCTGCATCATCCGCAGGATTCAGAGGTGCTGAGCCAATGGCTGAATTCCGTGTTTGGCGACCGGCCAGAGAAAGCCTTCAGCCTCCTGCGCAGCCTCAGTGATGCGATCCACAATAATCTTGAATATTCATCGCGCGAAGAAATGGGCACGCAATCGCCCGCAGAGACAATCTTGAGAGGTGTCGGGACCTGCCGGGATTTCGCTTTTCTGTTCATGGAAGCAGCGCGCATTTTCGGGTTCGCGGCACGCTTTGTCACAGGATATCTTGATGACATGCCTACCAACCCGACCACGTCCCCAAGTACTTCGCCAGACTCTTCCAATGTCCCGGTCGGCGGCGGCGCAACCCATGCCTGGGCAGATGTTTTTATTCCCGGCGAGGGTTGGATCGAGTTTGATCCGACCAACAGAATAGTGGGCGGCAGGGCATTGATACGGGTCGCAACGACACGCACGCCATCGCAAGCGTCCCCGGTATCCGGCAGCTTCAGGGGTACAAGCGAGATGTTTCTGGGATTGCAGGTATCAGTCAATGTGTCGGAAACAGAGGAGCCTGGGTAGTCACAGGCCGGGAATGCCCGTCTGCTGACAAATCTGAATCCCAGAAAGCTTCACCATCAACGAGAATTAGCTCTTCCGTTTCATGCGGGCGAGCAAGGCTGATGTATCCCAGCGCTTGCCGCCCATGGCCTGGACTTCCGCGTAGAACTGGTCGACAAGCGCCGTGACAGGCAGAGTTGAGCCGTTGCGGCGCGCTTCGGCGAGAACGATGTCGAGATCCTTGCGCATCCAGTCAACCGCAAAGCCATGCTCATATTCACCGGCGAGCATGGTTTTGTAGCGGTTTTCCATCTGCCAGGAGCCTGCCGCCCCCTTGGAAATCACACCAATCACCTTTTCCATATCAAGACCGGATTGCTGACCAAACTGAATTGCTTCCGCAAGGCCCTGAACCAAGCCGCCAATGCAGATCTGGTTGACCATTTTGGTCAATTGTCCGGCCCCGCTGGGGCCCATCAGGCCTACCATGCGAGCGTAACAGGAAATCACTGGTTCAGCCTGCTCGAAAACTGCTTTGTCACCGCCGACCATCACTGTCAAAATACCGTTTTCGGCTCCCGCCTGACCACCGGAGACGGGCGCGTCGAGGAAGCTGAAACCCTTGTCGTCGGCTTCTGCCCGCAATTCGCGCGCAACTTCTGCAGAGGCCGTGGTGTTGTCGACAAACACTGCGCCGGATTTCATGGCGCCAAATGCACCATCTGCGCCGATTGTCACTGATCGCAGATCATCATCATTGCCAACGCAGCAAAACACGAAGTCGCAACCTTTGGCGGCTTGTGCAGGTGTCACCGCGGTCGTGCCGCCGAATTCGGCGACCCATTTGTCAGCCTTTTTTGCGGAACGGTTATAAACCGTGACGTCGTGACCGCCCTTGGTTTTCAGATGACCTGCCATTGGGTATCCCATGACGCCCAGGCCGATAAACGCAACTTTTGCCATTTTGATCTCCGGTTTCGTAGGTGTTTACTGGTTAGTCTCGTGCATTAGCTGGCTTGTCAAGCGTGCCACGGGGACAGTTCCTCCGCCAAATCAGCGGGATGGAAGCCCGAGTTCGGAAAACGGAATGAAACTGACCGTGTCACCCGGCTCAATCCGTGTCACGGCCTCGGGTATTTCAATCAATCCGTCTGCCTCCCGCAGACTGGTAATCAGTCCGGAGCCGTCGCGGTCGAATTTTGTCACGCTGAGTGTGCCCGGTTCGGTTCGCCCTAAAATTCCTCGCAGAAATTCGCGCCGGTCAGGTTTCTTGCGCCCAATGGCAAAGGCCGCCTTGACCGGAAACCGCACCGGGTCGCGCCACGCGCTGCCTTGCAGCGACAGGATGATCTGCCGCACATAAAGCAGGAAACAGACAAAGGCCGCCACCGGATTGCCGGGAAGGCCGACAAATACGCAATTACCGATCTGCCCCATGGTCATCGGCCGTCCGGGCTTTATCGCCAATTGCCAGAGATGCCGCTGTCCCAATTCATCCAGTGCCGTGATGATATGATCCTCTTCGCCGCGGCTGGCACCGCCGGATGTCAGGATCATGTCATGGCCGGCGGCGGCAGTGGAGATTGTCTCCCGGATCAGCTTGGCATCATCCGCCAATACTCCTAAATCCGTCACTACAACGGGCAGCGTTTCCAGCAACCCCTTCAACATGAATGAATTGGCATCGAACACCTGGCCGGGCTGAGGAGCCACACCTGGGGCAGGGCGCAGCAATTCATCGCCGGTGGACAGCAGCGCCACCTTCAATTTCCGGTAAACCATAACCTCGCCGACACCCAGCGAGGCAATGGCAGCCAGATCCTGCGCACGCAGACTGTCACCTGCCACCAGAACCGTGGTGCCTTCAAGCACATCCTCACCGGATTTACGGCAATTCGCGCCATGTTTCAAGCCCGGCGGAATGGCGACATATGGCCGATCATTCTGGATATGCGGCTCGCAATCCTCCTGCATTGCCACCGTGTCGAGCCCCTCCGGCATCGCCGCGCCGGTAAATATGCGGGCGGCGGTCTGCCTGGGCATTTTTGTTGTACGGATATGGCCTGCGGCAACCCGGTCAGCAACCTCAAACCAGCCGCCGACTTCCTTGAAATCCGCATGGCGAAAGGCATAGCCATCAACTGCGGCATTGTCGGACAAAGGCACATTGCGCGGCGCGGTGATGGGCTGTGCCAGAACGCGCCCGCAAGCGGCTTCCAGCGCGACGGTTTCAGTTCCGGTGACTGTGCTGATGCGCTCGCGCAGCAAAGTCAGAACATCATCGTGGCGCAGGCGGTCTTTATCGTGCAGAAAACAATCATTCAATAGCTTGCGCGGTTGCTTCATGACACCGCACGATCGCTGGTTTTTCGAATAGGCAAGCCGCTGTGCCTGAGAGCGAAATCCGCAATATCCTTGATATTATCGATGTCGAAGACCGGCAGGGCTTCGCCGATCAGACTGGTGTCACTGGCCAGCGCGACAATATGCGGATCGTCTGGCGCAAGCGGCTGGTCGGATTTAGAGCCCACTCGGCGCGCTTCAATTTTCGGATGCGTCTCACGCTTATAGCCTTCCACAATCACAAGATCACAGGGCGACAGTTTTGCCAGTACATCTGCAAGCGAGGGTTCTTCTTCGCCGCGCAATTCATGCATCAATGCCCAGCGGCGTCCGGACACCAGCGCGACTTCGTGGGCACCCGCTTCACGATGGGCGTAGGAATCGCGTCCTTTTTGATCGATATCAAAATTATGATGGGCGTGCTTGACCGTCGAGACCGAATAACCGCGTGCTGTAATCTCCGCCACCAGCCGGCTGACCAGGGTGGTCTTCCCGGAATTCTTCCAGCCCGTGACACCAAATACCGGGGTTTGTTCAGACATGCTCGGTCTCATCATCGGCCAGATATTGCTCTGCAAGCGTCACATCATCGGGTGTGTTTATATTGAAAAACGGGTCTGCACCATTGGCCTGCATTGTGTCAAACGCCACAGTGGTCCAGTGATGCTGCTGCACAAAGCGCATAATTTTGCGCTCGTCGCCTTCCTCCAGGAAATGTTTCAAATCGGGCAGCAGTGTAAGCGACCAAAGGCCGAAAGTCGGCTGCCGGAACCCTTGTGACGATGCCAGGACAATGTCGTGGTCGCGGTACTCTGCCAGTCTTGACACAAAATCACTCGGAAAGAACGGCGTATCGGCCGCCACACTGCAGATATGTTCAAACCCGTTCTGCCGGGCATAGTCCATACCCGCAAGAATTCCGGCCAGCGGTCCGGCATAGTCTGCAATCGTATCGGCAATAACCGGGATGGCCAGAGTGGCAAATCTGCTTTTGTCTGCATTGGTGTTGACAATGACCGAAGGCAATTGCGGGCGGATGCGGCGCAGCACCCGCTCAACCATTGGCACACCGGCAAGCGGCATCAGTGTTTTGTCAACCGCGCCCATCCGCCGGGACTGACCACCGGCAAGGATAACGCCAAGGATTCCCTGTGTTCCGGTCATTTTGAAGTTTCTGAGACTGGCTGGCTGTCAAATATGACACGTTCTTCACCGGCCAGTACCGTGAAGCGGGCACCGCGTGCCCTGCCGATCAGTGTGAGTCCGGCGCTGCGCGCCAGGTCCACGCCCCAGGCCGTGAAACCAGAGCGGGAAACCAGAATCGGAATTCCCATCATCACACATTTGATGACCATTTCGGAGGTCAGGCGGCCGGTGGTGTAAAACAGTTTATCTGCCGGATCACATCCATTCAGCCGTATCCAGCCGGCGATCTTGTCCACCGCATTGTGGCGTCCGACATCCTCCATATAAACGATGGGCATGTCGTCCTGTGCCAGAACGCAGCCGTGAATTGCGCCGGCTGTCAGGTACAGTGACGGCATTGTGTTGATCTTTTTCAGCAGGTTCTGCAAAACGCGGCCTGACAGGATGGTGTTGGCAGGCAACTTCACATCTTCAAAACTCTCCATCACATCGCCAAAAATCGTGCCCTGGGCACAGCCTGATGTGCGGATTTTCTTTTTCAGCTTTTCCTCATAATTGGTTTCCCGCCGGGTCCGCACCACCACGACACCCAGATCATCATCATAATCCACACCAATTATCGGATTATCCGGCTCCAGCATGTTCTGATTGGCCAGATAACCCACCGCCAGCAGATCCGGATGATCGCCGATCGTCATCATGGTGACGATTTCCTGACGGTTCAGGTAAAGCGTCAGTGCCCGTTCGGTCACCACCCGGGTTTCCACAGGTACCCCGGTCTGGTCAAAACCGGTCACTGAGGCTGACAGTTTCGGATCGTCCGGATTTGGAGAGAGAATGAGGTCACTCATAGTGGGTCGGATCGCCTGTCTGTAACCGCTGGCTCTGGTTACATCTATATAGCGGACCGGCAGCAGTGCGCAAAGAGCGTCTGCTCCCATAACAACACGCAATGCAGCAGAACCAGCGCGCCCCTGGCCGATCCGGCGACTCTGACTTATTGTTTGACCAGCGTCACAGAGGCCAGATCGGTGCCGACGATGATGTTGCCCTGAAAACCGCCTTCGCTGACAGCTTCCATATAAGAAGCTTCGGTCAAAGGCCCGCCGGGTATTGGAAAGGGTCCCTGCTTGACGGCTCCCATTGGTGGAATCAGATGTGTCAGCATTAAATACCTTGCCCCAGTCCGTGCTGCCAGTGCGCCAAGATCCGTGGCTGTACTCTGGCGGAAATAGATCGGCGGCGGAAAGCCGCTATCGTTATCCGGTCCCATGGCCGGATGGATGGCGGAGTGGACTATCACATCAGCACCCATTGCGAGTTCCTCTACCTGATCGGATGTCGAGGACGAACGCGGTGGCTTCGTGGTGTTATTCCCGGCATCACCACCAATCACGACACTGCCAGCGGGCGTATCAACCCTGAAAGAGGCATGCCCGGCTATGTGGCGCGAAGCAATCGCACTGACCTTGACTTCACCTGACGACCAGACAGTCGTTGCGTCGTCTGTCGCCTCGAAGGTCGAGAGATTGATGAGGTCTGCCGGGCCGCCAGGCAACCGTGTATCGTTTTCGGCAAGACGCTGCGCCATTTCACCGGATTGAATAAACGGATCAGCAATATGGGCGGCCAGTTTTGCGCAACTCATGACATGTCCGGCCGGCGATTTTGTGTCATTGGTACAGACAAGATCGAGTTTTGGCCCTGCGGAATTGAAGTGCCAGCGCAACTGCATCATATCCGCCAGGCCGTCGGTATGATCGGAATGCAAATGGGTCAGAAAGACAGCTTTCAGCTGACCGATGGAAACGCCGAGTTTCGACAATTGCTGAGTGGTTCCGCGTCCGGCATCAAACTGCAGACGCATGTCACTGCATCCATTCTCCTCATCTCCGAATTCCACCAAAGTGCCGGACCCGGACAAGCCATTGAACACCGGTGGACCGCCCTGTGTGCCGGTGAGCGTGACTTTCAGGCATGGGGCTGCTTCGGCCATCGAAGCGAAAACGCCAGCGATAGTGCCGATCGCCAACCCGAACGCAAGTGCTGAATGTCTCATCAAATTCTCCCAAATACCGATTTATCTTTTTAATTTAGATTAAAATCGATATTAAAGCAGAGCCGCGAAGGCGCAACCCCTGCTTTGGGAGTGCAAATTGGACCTTGGCCAGCTTGTGCCAAAGCACACTTTAAGAACGCAACAGCCTCAGGAAATACCCGATCACTCGCCAATCGGCACCAGAACCACTTTTTTCCGTTTTGAAAGCGCGAAGCCCAGTTTGCCTGCCTTGACCTGCAGCGCCGGTTCGCCGAACAACTCGCGGCGCCAGCCGGACAGAGCGGCAACATCCGCGGTATCGCTATCGGCGATTTTTTCCAGATCATCCATATTCGCGATGATCTTGGAGGCAACGCCATGTTCCTCGCAGACGAGTTTGAGCAGAACCTTGAGCAATTCAACCACCGCGCTGGAACCCTGGGGACGGCGGGCCGGGCGCGGCACAACAGGGAGTTGGTCCTTGGGAATCGATTTGGCACGCTTTACCGCAGCAATCACCGCCTCGGCAAATTTCGAGCGGTCAAAGCCTCTCGGCAGAGCGCGCATCCGGCCCAGAGCCTGGGTGTTTTCAGGTTGCTGCGAGGCCAATTCATAAATTGCATCATCCTTGATGATACGGCCGCGCGGCTGATTTCTGGTTTTGGCTTCCGCTTCACGCCAGGCAGCCAGTTCCATTGTCACCGCCAGCTCAATCGGCTTGCGTGCCCGCATTTTCAGGCGTTTCCAGGCATCTTCCGGTTCGACAATATAGGTGCCGCGACTTTCCAGAATCGCCATTTCCTCGTCCAGCCAGCCGGATCTCTTCTGCTGCTCCAGACTGGTTTTAAGAGATTTGTAGATGTCTCGCAGATGCGTCACATCAGCCAAAGCATAGGCCTGTTGCTTCTGACTGAGCGGACGATGGCTCCAGTCGGTGAACCGCGATGATTTGTCGATCTGGATATCACAGATTTTCTGTACCAGATGATCATAGCTGATGCTGTCGCCATAGCCGCAGACCATGGCCGCAATCTGCGTATCAAACAACGGAGCCGGGATCAGATCGCCCAGCTTCAGGATGATCTCCAGATCCTGACGCGCCGAATGAAATACTTTCACCACATTCCTGTCGGCCATCAACTCGAAGAACGGTGCAAGATCCAGCCCCTCGGCCAGCGGATCAATCAGCGCCGCTTCGTCTTCGCTGGCCACTTGTATGAGGCAGAGTATGGGCCAGTAAGTGCTTTCTCGAAGGAACTCGGTGTCAACGGTGACATAGGGATGTGTAGCGAGGCGTGCGCACATCTCGGCGAGCGCCTTTGTATCAGTCAAAGTCGTTATTTCGGACAAAATTCAAGCCTTGGTTTTTACGTATGAACCCGGTGCATCTTCGATGATTTCAATGCCATTGTCGCCGGGTTGGCGTGCAGGCACTTGTGTATTGTTGAGACTCTCGATCCATGCCTGCCAGTGTGGCCACCATGATCCGGGATGTTGTTCTGCCTTAGTGAGCCACTCCTCAAAGTCGCCCTCGGGTGTGCCGCCGGTCCAGTACTGATATTTGTTTTTGTGCGGCGGGTTGATGACGCCGGCTATATGACCCGATCCGGACATCACAAATTGCACCGGGCCTCCGAAATGCGACGACCCGGTAAACACCGACAGGGCAGGCGCAATGTGATCTTCCCGTGTCGCCAGATTATAGATCGGAATTTTGACCTTCGACAGGTCCAGTTTGACATCATCGACTATCATCTTGCCGCAGCACAGATTGTTCTCCAGATAGCAGTTGCGCATATAAAATGAATGATTGGCCGCCGGCATCCGGGTGCTGTCGGAATTCCAGTACAGCAAATCAAACGGAAAAGGCTCTTTGCCGCGCATGTAATTATTGACAAAATACGGCCAGATCAGATCATTGGACCGCAGCATGTTGAACGCGTTTGTCATCTTCGACCCTTCCAGATAACCGCGTTTTTCCATGCGTTTCTCAAGCGCCTTGATCTGCTCTTCGTCGACAAAGATTTTCAGCTCGCCAGCATGGGTAAAATCCACCTGTGTGGTAAACAGGGTAGCCGAAGCGATCCGTGTATCTTTCTTTGCCGCCAAATAGGCAAGCGTTACCGACAGCAGCGTGCCGCCAACGCAATAGCCGATAGTATTGATCTTTTTTTCGCCGGTCGCGGCCTGAATCTGGTTCAGAGCCTCCAGGATGCCTTCCTTCATATAATGTTCGAAGCTTTTGTCGGCTTGTCGCTCGTCGGGATTCACCCATGAGATCACAAAAACCGTCTGGCCCCGTTCGACCGCCCAGCGGATGAAGGATTTTTCGGGGTTGAGATCGAGCACGTAGAACTTGTTGATCCAGGGTGGAATGATCAGCAGGGGGCGTTTCAGCACCTTCTCTGTAATTGGCGCGTATTGAATAAGCTGGCAGACCTCATTTTGAAAAATGACCTTGCCGGGCGTAACCGCCAAATTCTCTCCGACTTTGAATTTTTTCGAATCCGACTGGCGCATTTTCAACTCGCCATCACCGGCAATCATATCTTCTGCCAGCATGCGCATTCCGCGCACCAAATTTTCGCCGTCACTCTGCAGGGTTTCTTTCAGCAGTTCAGGATTGGTCAGCAGAAAATTAGACGGCGACACCGCATTGGATAATTGCTGCACATAAAAATCAGCTTTGCGTTTGGTGTGTGGATCAAGTTCGTCCGCATCGGTCACCATCTGCTGCGCCCAGTTCGACGTAATCAGGTAGAATTGTTTGAGGAAATCAAAAAACTGGTTCTGTTCCCAGTCTTCGCCGGCAAACCGTTTGTCACCACTTGGTGTCTCGACGGCCGGTGCGGCGTCCTGTCCCTGCATGCGCTGCAGGGAAGAACTCCACAGATTCATGTAGTTCGTCCACAATTTCGTCTGCGCTTCAAGCGCACGCTCGGGGTCCGATAACCAGTATTCGCCGACTTTCGACAGTGTCTTTACGATTTCCGCAATCTCATCATTCGACTCGTCCCCGCCACGCCGGCCTTCTTCCCGCGGCTTGATATAGGCGGCGAAGGCACGCCCGGCTTCCTCGGCGGCGCGTGCCAGATTATTGGCAAAGGCTTCCGGGTTCTGAACGATATATTCCAAAAGCCGATTGTCCCTGAGCGGGTCTTTGGGTGTTTCCGTCATGGTCCCTGTAAGGTATCTATTGTTTTCCAGTAGTTGTGTATCATTGACCCGACTCAAGCGAAAGCGTGAGTGGCGTCTATTCGGTCCGATAATTACGCGGTTTCGCAGGTTTTTAGTCTTTTCACGGCCACAGTATCGTGAAACAAACCAAATTCCCGATTCCGAACCCATCATGAAGCGAGAAAACCGATGGAAGAGTTCCACAAGGTCAAGCGACTGCCGGTCTATGTTTTCGAACATGTCAACAAGATCAAGGCGGCGGCGCGGGCAGGCGGGGCGGACATTGTTGATCTGGGAATGGGAAATCCTGATTTGCCGACCCCCAAACACATTGTCGACAAACTGGTTGAAACGGTGGCAAATCCACGCACCCACCGCTATTCCGCATCGCGCGGTATACCCGGCCTGCGCAAGGCACAGGCAGCCTATTATGGCCGCCGCTTTGGTGTGAAACTCGATCCTGATAGCCAAGTGGTAGCGACGCTCGGATCAAAGGAAGGCTTTGCCAATATGGCACAGGCCATCACCGCACCCGGAGATGTCATTCTGGTGCCGAATCCGACTTACCCGATCCATGCATTCGGCTTCATCATGTCGGGCGGTGTGATCCGCTCAATTCCGGCTGAACCGGGTCCTGAATTTTTTCATGCCGCAGAGCGGGCAATCCGGCATTGCATTCCAAAACCGCTGGCCCTCATTCTCAATTATCCATCTAACCCGACTGCATTTCTGGCGGATTTGGAGTTTTACCAGGACGTTGTCGCCTTTGCCCGCAAACATGACCTGCTGATCCTGTCGGATCTGGCCTATTCTGAAATCTATTTTGACGGTCCGCCGCCACCGTCGATCCTTCAGGTCGATGGCGCGATGGATATTGCCGTTGAATTTACCAGCATGTCGAAAACATTTTCCATGCCGGGCTGGCGCATGGGATTTGCCGTCGGCAACGAGCGCCTGATCGCAGCGCTTGCCCGAGTGAAATCCTATCTGGATTACGGTGCGTTCACGCCAATTCAGGTCGCAGCTGCCGCCGCACTGAACGGCAGTGAAGATTGCATTGATGAAGCCCGCAAAATCTATAAAAGTCGCCGCGATGTTATGGTCGATTCTTTCGCACGTGCCGGTTGGAATGTGCCATCGCCCGGCGCGACCATGTTTGCCTGGGCGCCTTTGCCGGAAGGTTTCAAACATTTGGGCTCGTTTGAGTTTTCCAGATTGCTGATTGAGCAGGCTGACGTCGCGGTGGCGCCTGGGATCGGCTTTGGCGAACATGGCGACAACCATGTTCGTATTGCCCTGGTGGAAAACGAACAGCGGATTCGCCAGGCTGCCCGAAACTTGCGACGCTTCCTTGCATCTGCCCAGCAATCCATGCCAAACGTCGTGCCAATCAGCGCATAGACGCTGTTTCTACGGCAAATTCGGAAAGACCTTCAATGACAGATGCGTTGCGACTCGGCGTTGCCGGGCTTGGAACTGTTGGCTGTTCGCTGATTCAGCTTCTGGCCAGGCAAAAAGACGTTTTGGACAGTCGTTGTGGTCGCACATTGTCGGTAATGGGGGTCAGCGCGCGCTCGCGTGATCGCAAACGTGACATATCGATTGACGGTCTGGCCTGGCATGATGATCCCGTGACACTGGCGACTGCATCCGATGTTGATGTCTTTGTTGAACTGATTGGCGGAGACTCAGGGGCCGCCGACGCATCGGTGCGGGCCGCCCTGAAGGCTGGAAAACACGTTGTCACCGCCAACAAGGCGCTGTTGGCCAAACATGGCGGCGAATTGGCGACGCTGGCCGAAAAGCATGGCGTTACCCTGAATTTCGAGGCGGCTGTCGCAGGCGGCATCCCCATCATCAAGGCAATGCGGGAAAGTCTGGCGGGCAATCAGGTTACTCGCGTCTCGGGCATCATGAACGGAACCTGCAACTACATCCTGACCCGCATGGAGCGGGATAATCTGTCCTTTGGCGCATGTCTGGAAGAAGCGCAGAAACTCGGCTATGCGGAAGCCGATCCGACATTCGACGTTGAAGGCTTTGATACGGCCCATAAGCTGGCTTTGCTGACAAGTCTGGCGTTTGGTACGCAAATCAACAGCGACGATATATATGTGGAAGGCATTTCTTCAATTACTCCACAGGATATCCAGGCTGCGGCCGAGCTAGGCTATCGCATCAAGCTGCTTGGTGTTGCCCAACGCCGCACGACCGGGATTGAGCAACGGGTGCATCCAACCATGGTTCCCCTGGAAGGCCACCTTGCGCAGATATCTGGCGTGACCAATGCGGTTTCTGTCGATGCCGATGCTGTCGGTAACATCACTCTGTCCGGACCGGGTGCCGGCGGCGATGCCACTGCGTCCGCAGTTCTGGGAGACATAGCCGACATTGCGCGTGGCATTCATACACTGCCGCTGGGCATCAGCGTCACTGAGCTGAAACCCTATGTCCGGGCCAGAATGCGCGCCCATGAAGGTGGTTATTATATCCGGCTTACAGTCAGCGACCGTCTTGGTGCCTTCGCATCCATCGCCGGTCGTATGGCCGAGGCCGGTATTTCGCTGGCAAGTATTGTTCAGAAAAACCGGGATGGTCAGCCGGGTGTCTCAAACGGGCCGGAAACCAAGTCCGTGCTTCTGATCACGCATCAAACAACAGAAAGCGCCATTCGCGAAGCGTTGGTGCATATTAGGTCCGACGGTCATATTGTCGGGGATCCGCAACTGATCCGGCTGGAAATAGCCTGAATCTGAGTCAAGGGGCAGGGGCTGCCATGCAGCTGTTGAAATCGACATGAACGCCAGAACAACAGACGAAATTGTTCTCGATCGCATTCTCACTCTGGAACTGGCCCGCGTCACAGAACGCGCGGCAGTTGCCGCTGCAAGATTGCGCGGGCGTGGCGATGAGAAAGCCGCCGATCAGGCCGCAGTCGATGCCATGCGCAATGAGTTGAATGCATTGCAGATTGACGGAACAGTTGTGATCGGCGAGGGCGAGCGCGACGAGGCACCGATGCTTTACATCGGTGAGAAAGTCGGCCGAAAAGACGGCGGTCCCAAAGTTGATATCGCACTGGACCCGCTGGAAGGCACCACAATTTGTGCCAAAAACCTGCCCAATTCCCTTGCGGTCGTGGCGATCGCAAATGAAGGCAATCTGCTCAACGCACCGGATGTTTACATGGACAAAATCGCCATCGGACCCGGCTATTCGCCGGGTACAGTCGATCTTGATCTTGCTCCAGCGGAAAATATGGCACGGTTGGCCAAGGCCAAAGGTGTGGCCATACATCAGGTGACAGCCTGTATACTAGACCGGCCACGTCATGCCCGGATGATCGAAGAAGTGCGCCAGACCGGGGCTGCGATCCGGCTGATCGGTGACGGCGATGTGGCGGGTGTCATCCACACCACAGATCCGGATGAAACCGGTATCGACATTTATATGGGCATAGGCGGTGCGCCTGAAGGCGTGTTGGCGGCAGCTGCGCTGCGCTGCATCGGTGGCCAGATGCAAGGCAGGCTGGTGATCAACACACAGCAGCAACGTGACCGCGCCATCAAGATGGGCATTGAGGATGTGAACAAGAAATTTGATATGTCGGAAATGGCCAAAGGGGATGTCCTTTTTGCGGCTACCGGCGTGACCGATGGCAACATGCTGGCCGGTGTGCGCTTCGACAGGGACAGCATCACTACCCATACAGTCGTGATGCGCTCATCCAGCCACACGGTGCGATGGATCAAAGCCAGACACAGCCAAACCAGCAAATTCACCTAGAGCGTTCCATTTGCAGCAGCGCCATTTTCTTGGAGTGGAAAAATCCCTGACCGGTCGGGCATGGGTCGAGAGTCTTGACGCCAAGACGCAGGCGATTGCAACGGCCATTGCCCAGCGCCATCAACTGCCGGAACTTCTGGGCCGCGTGCTGGCCGCTCGCGGTGTCGATATTGATGAGGCGGCGCAGTTTCTGACGCCCTCGCTGCGTGATCTCATGCCGGATCCCAATTCACTGACCGACATGGACAAAGCGGCCGAACGCATTGCAGAGGCTGTGTTAAAGCAGCAGAAAATTGCGATCTTCGGCGATTATGATGTGGATGGAGCCACCAGTTCGGCGCTGTTGTTCCGGTTTTTGCATCATTTTGGCGTCACGGCAGATATTTACATTCCGGATCGCGTATTCGAGGGTTACGGACCGAATGGCCCGGCCATCGACAGTCTGATCGATGCAGGCGCGCAGCTGATTGTCACGGTTGACTGCGGCTCTTCCAGTTTCGAGGCCCTGGACCATGCTGCAAGACGCGATTGCGATGTCGTCATTGTGGATCATCACCAGCTTGGCGAGGAGTTGCCGCAGGCCGTCGCGCTGGTAAACCCGAACCGCCAGGACGATCTGTCCGGTCAAGGCCATCTGGCAGCCGTCGGTGTTGTGTTTCTGACCCTTGTCGCCACACTTGCCAAGTTGCGGTCCGCAAACCACCCTGCTGCAGGGAATTGCGATCTCCTGGCGTGGCTTGATCTGGTGGCGCTCGGCACGGTGTGCGATGTGGTGCCGCTGAAAGGTCTCAACCGGGCCTATATCACAAAGGGTCTGGTTGCCATTCGTCACGGTCGCAATGCGGGGCTTCATGCGCTGATGAAGACGGCCCGGCTCACCGGTCCGGCAAATTCCTATCATCTGGGATTTCTCGTTGGCCCGAGGATCAATGCCGGCGGACGAATTGGAGATGCCTCTCTGGGCGCAAGATTATTGTCTCTGGATGACCCCATTGCCGCGGAAACCATCGCTGAACGCCTGGATGCGTTGAACAAGCAGAGACAGGCCATCGAGACCGACATGCTGGCAGAAGCGATTGCCGAGGCTGAACGGGACATCGGGGAAGGGCCGGGGCCGGCGGTGCTGATCACCGGGCAGGACGACTGGCATCCGGGCATTGTCGGATTGTTGGCTGCGCGGCTGAAAGAACGGTTTCAGCGGCCGGCATTTGCAATTTCCTACAATCCGAATGGCATTGGCACTGGTTCGGCCCGCTCGGTTCCGGGGGTCGATGTCGGAGCTGCCGTCAGAGGTGCGGTTGAAGCAGGAATTCTTATCAAGGGCGGCGGGCATTCGATGGCTGCCGGACTAACCATTGAACGCGCCAGGCTCGGTCATTTTCGTGAATATCTGGAAGAACATCTGGCTGGCGCTGCCGAAGCAGCGCGCGGGCAAAATCAGTTGCGGATTGATGGCGCAATTACCGCCAATGGCGCAACCCTTGAATTCATGGATCTGGTGGAGCGCGCTGGACCCTATGGTTCCGCGCATTCACAACCGGTCTTCGCCATGCCAGCGCATTATATCGGACCGGCGAAAATCGTTGGCTCCGGCCATGTTCGCGCCAGTATTTCGGCAGGTCAGGGCGCGCGCGTCAATGCTATTGCCTTCAGGGCGGCGGATGGTCCCATAGGCCAGGCTATGCTAAAGCAGCGCGACGGCACGTTCCACCTGGCGGGCACCTTTTCGCTGGATCATTGGGGCGGCCGGCCAAGCGTACAGTTTCGCATTCTCGACCTGGCCCGGCCAGGTCAGCGTAAATGAAGGTGCAGTTTGGCTGAACGCGCAACAGACTGGGAGACAAGCTTGCGATGAAGCACTTGAAATTGATCATGCTGAGTTTGATGACAGGCTGTTTGCTCCTGGCCGCACCTGGTGTCGTGGCGGCGACCGACCCCGAACAGCGCGTGGATTCCGGTTCGACCGAATTGGTCAGAACACGAGTACAATTGAAAGGCGCCTTCCTGGCCAAACAGGTCGACAGCCATCTGAAGCAGAACGATCTGGTTTTGATGGCAGTTGGAGATTTCCTCAGCGCAAATCCTGATGTCTCTCCGGAAATTGCCCATTCGCGCATGAAAAGATATCAGCGAGTGGCCGCTGGACTGCGTTCCATCCTGGCCATTGGACCGGATGGGACTCTCTTGCATGACAGCTACAACCTTCCAGCACCCGACTTCAATCTTGGTGACCGGATTTATGTCCGGGAGGCGGTGCGCCAGGGCACAGGCGATCTGCGGATCAATGCGCCAGTTGCCGGCCGGCAAAGTGGTATTCCTTTCATCCCGCTTACGCGTGGCCAGTTCGACGTGGAGGGAAATGCCACCGGCGTCATTGTCGGCATTCTTGGTCCGGAGACATTGCTCCCAGAGGACAGCGACTGCGCCCTTTGCGTATCGGCGGTCATGACCCGTGACATGGACATTCTGGTAAGCCGGCCTTCCGGTTTGACGTTTCCTGCCGATCTGATCAGCCAGATCCGCAACTCGCATTCTGCCAACGGACTGGAATTGATCAATGTCAACGGCAGCAAATCACTTGTGAGCTGGACCAAAAACATTCATGCCGGAGTTGTCACGGTGAGTGCGGAACTGCTTCCTGGAGAATAAATTATTCACGCCATGAAATCTGACGGCGATTGGTGACAACGCAACGCGTTAGTCATCGCGCTTTGTGTTGCGAACCAGATATTTAAACGCTTCCACAATGTCAGTCTGTGAAAACTTAGAAACCGGTTTTCCGATTTCCTGCTCTACAGCCCTCAATGTCGCGGCCGGATCCAGATTCTGGCTTTCTGCTGCCAGAACGATCATCATGTTCAGTTCGGTCTTGTAAGACGGGGTTTTAAGCGAGCGATAGACATATCCTCCTGCCACTCCGATCAAAATTCCTGCCAGTAATGACACAGCGATCAGTGCTGCTTTTCCACGGCGGTCCTGTTCAAGATCTGCTTTGTGCTGCTTTAATCGCTGCTGTAACTCGAAATCGAGCATATCCCCCGTCAAAATCGATACTTTCCAGTTATACTGCTGATATGATCTTCTGTGCCGCGTCGACGCGTTGCACATTCCCAAATAGGCGCCGATAAGTCACGTTCTAGTCAGCCCACAAACCTGTGATCAGGCGCCGGACATCGCCCGCAGCCATCCCGATTGGTGCCGCGAACTCTATGTTTTTGCCAATCCTGTGGACTGCCCCGCGCAATGAACCATATTGCGTGCCGCAATGGAAGGACCGGGAACCATATTGCGTGCCGCAATGGAAGGACTGGATGGCGTCAATCGGTGAAGTGGGCTCGCTGTTCCGCAGTCCGCTGCAGAGAGTTGGAAACAACTGGCAGGCTCATCAAATCAGGGCGGGACCAGAATGTGTCCGGAAATGCTGGTAGTTCAGCTTCTGGAAATATGCTGCGCAGATGACGAGTGTTTGTATTTTGCGGCTGGGTGCCTCGGTCTGACACTGCAGTGATTATGTCATGACTGGCCTGTTAGGGACTGGAGCTGCGACGCGCACGGCGTTGGGCCTCGAATGAAACGATCTTTTCGATTGGTGCGTCATCCTCGTCCTGCAGATAGTGACACAGTTCCAGAAAAAGGTCTGCAAATTCCTTGGGACCGTTTTCCTGAATGCGCTTGTCCTTGATGATGTGGAAGGCCACATTATAGACGACGCGAGAGGAAATTCCATTGCAGCGGCTGCCACCATAAGGAACCTCAAGATAATTTCTGATGATTTCTTCATCCTCAACCGCAAGGCGGCGTTTTCCGGAGAGAATCTTGCTGACAACCGACACATCACGTCTAAGCGCCTGTGCAAGGCCGCCGCGCGTTTTGCCCGGTTTATCCAGACCATCAAAAATCCAAGTCAAATCCATAAGCCGCTGTGACGAAGCCACACCCTTTTACAACCACTGGTGCATGTATATATAGAGCGTTGTGCGAAAATCGCAACATCAACCGTATCCGGGACCCGTTGCTCCATCAAGATTTTCAGGCTCAATTTAGAAACACGAATTCTTCAGGAGACCCGTAAGGCTCCCGACAGGATAGCAGTGTTGAAAACTGACAGAGAAGCATTCTGAGCAGGTCAACTGGAGCAAGCCAGCTTGAAAAAACCAGAAAAGGGGAGCTCTTACACAACGGTTGCGTGCCACTTAGAAGTGGCACGCCCTACGGGACTCGAACCCGTGTTTCCGCCGTGAAAGGGCGGCGTCCTAGACCGCTAGACGAAGGGCGCTTCGGGAGTGGCTTATAGAGAGGATTCTTAAGGGGAGCAACCCTCTTAATTCCCATAACCCGGTTTTTTTAGACGGGCTTTCAAGGCAATCCGGCAACTCCGAAACGGTGACGGCTCTCGCTCTTCGTTAGGCTGCAGTTGGATGGCCGCAACCGGCTGTTACCAGTGTCCGGTATTGGGCATCGACGCCCAGGGTTCTTGCGCCGGAAGCGGGTCACCTTCCTGCAGTAATTCAATTGAAATATTGTCCGGCGAGCGCACGAATGCCATGTGGCCATCCCGTGGCGGGCGGTTGATGGTAACCCCCATGTCCATCATCTTCTCGCAAAGTGCATAAATATCTTCGACCCGGTAGGCCAGATGGCCAAAATTGCGGCCTTCATCATAGTCTTCAGGGTCCCAGTTGTACGTCAGTTCGACCTGCGCTTTTTCGTCTCCTGGTGCCGCCAGAAAAATCAGGGTGAATCGTCCCTTCTCGTTCTCGATGCGGCGGG
>TARA_R110002096_G_scaffold44526_9_pt1 | contig 29458 bp, 22 predicted proteins | sample TARA_R110002096 | Tara Oceans TARA_R110002096 (sample SAMEA4397295) | marine metagenome | biome: Polar Biome; feature: [DCM] deep chlorophyll maximum layer (ENVO:01000326); material: water (ENVO:00002006), including particulate matter (ENVO:01000060) such as... | depth 35 m
CTAGCGGGCGTGGCTTAGGGCCAGGGCTAGTTCGTCGGCTGCGAAGGGCTTTGCTAGGACGTCGACGTCGTTGCTTGCGACGAGTGCTTCGATGCGTGGGTCTTCGACGTTGCCCGAGACCATGATGATGGGAAGATCCGGGTCGATATTTCGCATCATTCGGCAGGCTTCATCGCCGCTTCGACGTGGCATTTGCAAATCGAGCATGGCTAGGCAAATGGGAACTGCTGAGTTCTGAAGCATCTCGACGGCTTCAACACCGTCGATTGCCTCGATGACTTCGTAGCCCAAGCGCCTTAGAAGCCGACTTGTGTGACGGCGGACGAGCGCTTGATCTTCTGCCAGAAGAATATGTCGGCCCATGCCGCGCGGGGCGATTGCACGAGTTTGAGAATCCGGGGCCGCTGGCGTGTTGGGGTGTTGCGTAGCAGCGCCTTGAGATGGCAAGTACACCGATACGCTGGTGCCTTCGCCAAGCTTGCTTTGGATATCGATGGTACCGCCGTAGTTTTTGACGATGCCGTAGGTCGTAGCCATGCCTAAGCCGGTACCGTGCCCCTCGCCCTTCGTTGAGAAGAACGGCTCGAAGACGCGCTCGCGAACATCGTGGCTCATACCAACGCCGGTATCGATTACTCGAATACAAACAAAGCGTCCAACCTCGTCGGTATCTGGTGGAAGTTCATCGCGCACTTCGATGGTAAGCGTTCCCCCATGTTGCATCGCGTCGCGTGCGTTGATGCAGAGATTCATCAACACTTGAACCAATTGACCACGCTCGGCGACCACCAGTGCCTGGCTTATGTACTCGGATCGAACTCGGATGCGCTGGTCGAATGTTCGCTGTACAAGCCGAGTGACTTCTTCGGCAACGTCCGATGCCTTAACCAAATCGTTGGCCTGTGTGCCGTGTCGCGCAAAGCTCAGAAGTTGGCGAGCGAGATCCGCACCGCGCTCAGATGCCGTCATGATGTCAGCTGTGGTCTCGTGAAGATTTGAGGAATCCCCATCTTCAAAGTCGTCGACCAAGCAACTGGTTGCTCCGACGATCGCCATCAGAACATTGTTGAAGTCGTGCGCAATGCCCGAAGCGAGCCGTCCAAGTGACTCGAGCTTTTGCGCCTCAAGCGCGCGCTGGTAGTCGGAGTCGTACGGACGAAACAAAAGAACTTCGCCGCGCCCAAGGTCAATGCGATCACCAAAGCGCAGCACAGCGGAGTCGCGCTTTACGCCGTTTACCAAAATCCCGTTAACGCTCTTGTTGTCGTAAACAACCCAACCTTCGTCCTCCTGAAGGATGCGCGCATGCACGCGCGAGATGTGACTGCAGGGAATGTGCAGCGAGCAATCGCTTCCTCGACCGACGGTGATTTCGTCCTGGTCTAGAATTCGCGTGCCGGTGTTGGACACTCTTTCGGACACGTGAACGATGCAAGCACGCGGTTCTTTGTGTTCACTGATGGCGCCATCACGCACCATGATCGAAGTCATGGTGTCGGCTTCGTTCCAACTTTGCGCCATCCTATAATTCTAGGCGGTATAAGACGCCGCTACAAGCCCAGCAGTTTTACCCAGATCCAATCTGACCTGCGGAGGCCCGAAAGCAAAACGACCACTTCAGAATTTCCCGAAGTGGTCGATTCTAACCGCCTGCGCCTAGCACGCAGGTATGTTGGCTTTAGCCTCGTTAGACTAGCCGACTCGTCGGCGCCTAAAGAAACCAAGCACAAGGAGTAGTCCTAGACCGGCGAGAAGCGAGTTGCGCTCGCCTTTGTGAAGGTGCGGTGACGACGAAGCGTGGCAAAACCCACCGCCGCCTGTGCGCAACTCAACTCGGCATACCGTTGTGTCGGCAGCTTCAAGTGCAGGTAGGCAAAAGAAGCCATTGTCGTTATCGCAGGTATCAGCAACAGAATCACACTCGTTGGCACAAAACGAATTCTCGCAAAATCCCGATCGACAATCGGCCGGTGTTGCGCAAGTGGCGCCTTGTGAACCTGGTGAGATTCCCTCGTACACGCAGCGACCTTCATCGCTGCATGCCATATCCGCTGGACACGATCCAATGGCGTCTGCATCACAAGGCTTATCGCAGTAGAGAAAGTCGGCGTCATCGCTCGCTGTAACGCATGCACCGTCCTCTTCGCAGTCACCGCTATTCTCACAAGCGTCTCCACTAAAAGAGCCGAGTGCGCAATCCCAATCGCGAGATTCACAGTCTTCCTCACAGACACCGTTTAAGTCGCATGCATCGCAACCGTCATTGTCACAATCGCCGTTGCGAAGTTTGATGTACGGGAGGAGAAAGTCTGCAGCGATTACATCGACGCGTTGGCGACTGACGTTCTCATCACACTCGCGCTGAGTGATGGTGACAGTCACGAGCTCTGGACCATCGCCAAAGTCGATGAAGCCCGGTCCACCACTGTCGGCGAAACACGTCGTCTCTGTGGGAGTTCCTGCGGTGAGGCGCGTCTCGTCGACAACCACAACAGGAGTCGAAACGACGTTGCGTGCAGCAAACTCTTCCTCGGTGCCGGCGGCTCCATCGAACTTGCCGTAGCCGACAAATTCGATTGGCATGCCGACGGTGTCGGCGGTGAGCGCGTCGGTATGAATGACAACGGGCTCGATGGCCGGCGAAGGAACGTCGGCAAGCTCGAGAAGAACGAAGTTCGATCGACCACCAGCATCGGGGTCGTAGTAGCGATGCATCGTCAGCCCTTTGACGGTTACGTTGGGCTGGTTTAGGTCGTTGTCGAGGCCGTATTGGGTAGCGGCACCGATGCTTGATCCGAATTGTACAAAGACCGAAGCTGCATCGAGATAGTTCTCTTCGTCGGGGAGTTGATCGTCAAGCTCCGCCTCAAGATTTGCCGTGAGGCATGCTGCTGCTGTCAGCACGGTTTTCTCTGCGATGAGAACGCCCGAGCAATAGCGGTACTCGGTCCGCTGAGTGTTGGCGGCAGCCGGCAGGAGAACCGTGATTGCCGCGGCGGCACTGTAGTGATCCTGCCCTAGAGCCGGATCACCACCGATTGTGGCTTGCGAAGCCGTGCCGAGGTCACCTTCCTCAAACTCGCCGGAGTTCATTTGGCAGGCAGCCAGGCTTGCAGCCAGGCTCAGGAACATCGGTACCGATAAAAGCTGATTTCGTCGCATCGAAGGCATTCTCCACATAGTCGTACTCGGGGTCAACAAGCCCAACGTATTAGGAAACGCCCAGATCCGGATCCTTCCGTTGCTAACAGTGCCTAATTTTTAGCCACCCGCAGCAATCAGCCCGCGATCACACAATTGCTCGGCCATGAGAACGCAGCCTTTTGCGGCCCCCATCTTCGTATTGTGCGAAACCAGCATGAATTTCCAGCCATTTTCGACATTGGGGTCTTGGCGCAGGCGGCCGACGACGGTCGTCATTCCGTCGCCTGCATCACGGTCGAGGCGAACTTGCGGCCGGAAGGGATCGGAACTGAGGTGGATAAGCTTCTCGGGCGCCGAAGGGTAGCCGGCCGCCAAAATGGCTGCGCCCTGCTCGGCCCAGACCGCAGCGATCTCGTCGGCGGTAACGGGCTTTGCAAATTTGAGATGCACCGCCTCGGTGTGACCTTCCAAAACGGCGACCCGGGTGCAGGTCGCCGAGATTCCGAAGGTCGCGGGAACAATGCGGTCGCCCTCAAGAGTGCCAAGCACTTTTAGCGTCTCGGCGGCGACCTTCTCTTCTTCGTTGGGAATATGCGGAATGATGTTGTCGATAACGTCGAGTGCAACAACACCAGGTGAACGACCAGCGCCACTCACCGCTTGCATCGAAACCATGTGCACAGCCTCGATTCCAAAGGCTTTGTGCAGCGGCGCAAGTGTGATTGCCAAGCCGACGGTGGTGCAGTTGGGGTTTGGCGCAACAAAGCCCTTCCATCCACGGGTTTCGGCCTGCTTCTTTAAAAGCGGAATGTGCTCGGGATTGATGCCAGGCAAAAGCAGCGGAACATCGTCTTCGTAGCGATACGCAGATGCTGTGGAAATTACCGGTGTGGTCTTTGCGTACTGCGCTTCAAGAATTTTCGCAGGGCCAGAGTCTACGGCGGTAAAGACAAGGTCCACCTTGGTTGCGTCCAGCAACTCGGCATCTTCGACGATCATCGATGCGTAGGCCTCGGGAAGCTCTCCGCCGCCGTACCAGGACACCTGCCCCGAGGCCGAGCGAATGGAATCTTGGTAGGTCTTGCCCGCCGAGCGAGACGAAGCTGCAAGGCTAACGACCTTAAACCATGGATGGTTTTGAAGTGCTCCAAGAAACTCTTGGCCGGCAACACCGGTTGCGCCAACAACAGCAACCCGAACTGATTTCCCTTTAGGTAACGACATAGCGAGTCGCAATGAAGCACGATTGGGGGCGTCGGTCAAGACAGGTGCCCACAACTAAGAACTTCTCTTATCCTAGCGCAGCGCTGCCATAACGACGATAAGGCCGCTGCCTATCAAGTTCACGACCATCAGCCCGTCGAGCACCACGCCATACGCCTGCATTTGCGCGCGCAGAGGAGCCCTCCCGGTCTTGCGCTCGAGGGCGAGCCCCGCCTTCTCGCACACGTTCGCGACTTTTTCGAAGCGGCCCCAATCATGCCTTGCCAGGTACCACGGCGCCCTCGAAGTGCGAATCACCACGAGCCCGCGCTCGTATAAATGAAGCATTTTGATCCGAGCTGGCCCTATGCGAAAGCCAAGCTCGCCCCAGCCCCACTGGATTCCGCCGACGTCGATTCGCACGATGGCAGATCGAACCGCGAAACCAACCGCAGCAATGCTCACGCACACCATGGGCAAGATGATGAAGGCTGAAGTCAAGCTGCCGCGCATCAGCGAGTAGGTGATGGCGGCGTCGATGATCGACATGAGCAGCACAGCCCGGGCGAGGCGCTTTGGCCCCGGCCGCGAGCGAAACTCACCGAGGGCTGGACCGGCGAAGTCTCGCCCAGGAGGCGCATCCACAACACTCACGTGAGGTCCGCCAAGACACGCAAGAGGTCCTCTTTAAGCGCTTCGCCCTGCGCCGCAGAGAGCTTCTTGCCGTCCACTTGCGCATAGAACGCATCCGCGACCCGGTCCCCTGCTGTGCTTACCATCGCTCGGTGGATATCGAGGCCGTGACGGCTGAGCACTCCGGTCACCGAGTGAAGCAGTGCAATCGCATCGCCGGTGTGCACTTCGATCACCGAGTAGTCACTCGACTCGGCATCGAAAATCTTCACCTCGGAATCGTCGCGAACGGTGATCTTTGGCTTCACCGAGTAGCCTTCGTTGCGCGACTCCAGAAGCTCGGCCACCAGCTCGGAGCGCGACTCACTGGCCATTACCTTCCGCAAATCGCGTTCGACCTTGGCCCAGCGCCTGTCTTCGCTTGGAATCGGCTGTGCGTACTCGTCGCGAATTAGGAAGACCTGCATTGCCACCGGCCCCTGCGCCGAGTCCATCGACGCAATTGAGGCCGAGTCGATGCACATGCGATGTGCTGCCACGACACCCGCGACATGGGAGAGCACAGCTAGGGAATCTTCTAAGACACAAACCAACTCGGTTTGACCTCGGCCCGCAATGACTCGAACTCCAATGGCGGCCTGCACACCTTCGTCCGCTCGGCGCAAGACGCACTCCACCAAACGCGATAGCTGCCTGGCGCTTAGAGCATTCACGAACCCCGGATCGAGTTTGTCGACGACCGCATCGGCTCGGGCAGCGCGCTGCGGCTCCTTGCCCTGCTCGGAAACAATTTCCACCGCTCGGCGACGCGCTTGCCACCGGTGCAAGGCCTGCTCATTCTCCATGCTGGAGTCGCCTTCGAGGGCATCGAGCGTTCGCAGGTAGAGGTCGGCCAAAAGCTGATCCTTCCACGAACTCAAATTGCCCGGCGCAGTCATTGCGGTATCGCAGCGAGTTAGGAGGTAGAGGTTGGTAAGCGCATTGGCGCTGCCAACAAGCTGGGCAAACTTACTAATTACATCCGGATCGCTTAGGTCGCGGCGCTGAGAGATGTGCGACATGGTTAGGTGTTGGCGCACCAAAAAATCGACCATCGTCACATCGGACTCGGGCATGCCCAGGCTGATTGCGATGCTGGCGGCAATCTTGGCGCCGTTTTCTGCATGGCCAGCGCCAAGCGGTTTCGCCACATCGTGAAGCAAGGTGCCCAAGAAGACAGCATCTGTGGATTCGAGCCTGTCAAACGCGTCCTCGGCAGTCGAGGCATCCGGGCCCAGCAATTTTGCGCCGGTCTTCTTTAGCAAATCGACGGCTTTGAGTTGGTGATGATCGACCGTGTAGACGTGGTAGAGGTCGTGCTGTACGCGCCCTGTGCAAGGGCCAAACTCGGGCATCAGTGCCGCCAACAAACCAAGGTCGTGCATCTGCCGAAGCAGCGTCTTGCCCCGGCGGCTCTCAGTGCTCTGGTCCCGCAAATCGGTTAGTGCCTCGACAAAATACTGCGATGCCTTCGGGTCGCCGCTAAGCGCGTAGCCACTCTTGGCAACCTGCGCCTCGATAAGCTCTTGGGTGTGACCGTAGAGCGGCAAGCCATGTTCAAGCGCTACGCGAAAGTAGCGAAACATCTCGGCGGGCTGGTCGGCGAAGATTGCCGGGTCTCGAACTGCAAGCTTGCCATTCCAGCTGAGGAAGCTGTGATCGAGCTTGTGAATATGCGGCTTGCGCCGAGCCGGGACGGTGGCACTTTCGATAAGGCGATTTGCGACGCGCTCGATGCCCCGCCCCACCAAGTAGTACTTCCGCATCAGCGTTTCGACAGCAGGCGCCACCGCCGGAACAATGCGCCCTTCAGGGGCAACGACATAGGGGAAGAGCTCGGGACCGATAGCCTCCTGAATCTCGAAGCTGAGTTGGTCGGTTGCGCGGCCGGCCTCCAGCTGCACGAGACTGCGAATTTGTAGTAGAAAATCGAGCCCGCGCTGAAGCACCTCGAGTTGTCGCCGAGTGAGCTCGCCCATCGAAACCAATTCGGAAAGCGAAGGCACAGCCCAGCGCGCGCGAGCTGCCCAATGCGCCGTCTGATAATCGCGAAGCCCACCGATGCCTTGCTTAATGTTTGGCTCAAGTAAGTAGAGAGAATCGCCGTAGCGGCCGTAGCGCCGCTCGCGCTCGTCGCGAAGCATTTGCAAGAACGCATTCGCATTGCCACCTGGTGCCACCGATCGGCGTGTTGCGGCAACGAGATCCGCAAAGCTATCTGGGTCGCCAACGACGAGCCGAGCATCGAGCAGCGCTGTTGCCGTCGGCAAATCATCGCGCGCCAGTGCCGCCGCCGCACTGCAACTTCGCACTGCATGGCCGACCTTCACCTTGGCGTCCCAAAGTGGGTAGAGAATCTTGTTGGCGAATTCTGTCGCCAGCTCCAAGTGCTCGGCCTCGGCGAGCAAGACAAAATCGATATCCGAGAATGGGCAAATCTCTTCGCGGCCCCAGCCGCCCAAGGCGACGACTGCGAAGCCCGCATTCTCCGCGGCCGGAATCTCCCTCATGGCCGTCTCCCACAAAGTTGTAACGAGCGAATCGTAGCTTTGGGAAAGCCGCTGGCAGGCCTCCACGCCGCTCATCCCTGCGGCGAGATCTGCGGCCATTTGCGTGCGAGCGCGCGCGATTTGCTCCGCCCCTTGTGGGACCTGGACGGGGGTGGGCTCGGCGGACATGCAACTAGAGTAACAAAGAACGCAAGCAGGCTTAACGGCCTTTGACGAGCCATCACACCTGATCTACGGTACGCGGGCAACCATGGCTACTATTGAACTCGCCCACCTATCGGATCACCTCGAAGCGCAAGATCTCGAGACCACCATTGATGCAGTCCAGACCGAATGCGGCACGACGTTTACAAGCTCAGAAGAAGAGGATAGTGAAATCCTCGAGTCGTCGATCGACGATGACGTCTTCACAGACTTTCGCGATCGCTTAGAAGCAAACGACCTGGACGCTGACATCTACGTACCCGTCGAATTTGACGATGTCTTACAAGTTGGTGAGATGCGAATCGCATCGACTCACTCACTGCGCCTCGTGCTCGACAGCCTTCGCGAAGACTTCTTTGTCGAAGATGAAGAAGATGGCGAAACCGAAGAAGATGAAGCCGATGACGACTTCGAGCGCGATTTGTCAGAGACCGACGAGTCATCTGGCTATTACGCAGATGAAGATGGCGGCATCGAAATGAAGGACGAGCAGCTTCGTCACATCTGGCGAGCGGTTTTTCGCGCGAGCCGCGAATCGATCGAGCGAAACATGCCGCTCTTTTTCCACAACTAGTCGTTAGCGGCTACGCTCGCTGCTCTCATTCGCGGCCGTATCATTCGCGGCCGTATCGTTCGCGGCCGTATCGTTCGCTGCAATCGCAATGCATCAATCATCGTCAACAATCGCAGCTCTCGCACTGCTTGCATCCGCATGCGGTTCTTCCGGTGATGCGGGGCAAGCCGATGGGGCGCCGGCCCTTGTCGACGCAGCCTCAGAAACGATTGATGCAGCTCGTATTGATGCAGCTCGTATTGATGCGGCGCCAATCGCAGATGCAGCGCCGCGCCCCGATGCCATCCCTGGCTTTACCTGCGGAGCGCCGGTTCCGCTCGCGCCAGGCGACTCGTTCTTAGGGGATACCAGCGACTACAACAACACCAGCTCAGCCAGCTGCTCGGCTGGCACGCAAAGCGCTCGCGACACAGTCTTTCGTGTTGTCTTGCCATCCACACCAACCGACCTCATTGCTCGGGTTACCGTCGATTCGGATGCCACGCCAACCTTCGATGCGGTCGTGAGCATCCAGACCTCGTGTGGGGATGCCGACACAGAAGTCGCCTGTTCCGATTTTGGCTTCTCCGAGCAAGCGGTGGCACTTGGGCTAAGCGACGAGGCCTTTATCTCGGTGGATGGTACTGAGCAGTTTGGCGGCAGCCCCGACGGCGCCTATCAACTCGATGTAAGCACCCGTGCGATCGTCGCCGAGCTTGCTACCTGTGATGCCCTAGGTCTCACATCGCGTTGCGAGACAGGCTTTCTCTGTTCCGAAGAGCAGTGCCAAGCCGAGAGCCCCGCCCTCGCCTGCAGCTTGGCGACACCCCTAACTCCTGGTATCGAAGTTGGGGCCCAAACCCACGCCTATCAAACCGACTTCTTCCAGGGCAGCTGTGCGTTTAAGGCCAGTGCCGGCGCCGGCGAAGCCTTCTTCTCCTTTAGCCTAACCGAGACCTCCAGCATCGACGTGACTACAGACTTGCCGGGGACAAACTTCGACACCGTGCTCTATCTTAAGTCGGCCTGCGAAGGTGCCGAACTCGCCTGTGCCGATGACATCGACCCAGACAACAGTAATTTTCTTAGTCGGCTTCAAGTCTCCGACCTACCTGCTGGCGACTACCTGATTGTTGTCGACGGCGCGTCCAACGCGGCCCCAAGTGGCAGCGTTCGACTTCGACTCGACGTTGCATCCGACTGAGCCGCTACTGGCGTTCGTCTACTGGCGTTCGTCTACTGGCGTTCGTCTACTGCGCGTTCGTCTACTCGCGTTCGTCTACTCGCGTTCGTCTACTCTTCTTCGGTGACCGTCTCGAAGATCAGTGCCGCCGCTTCGCTCGCAGAGACCTCGCCTGCGAGAACACGTACCACCGTCTCGAGAATTGGCAGCGAGAGACCAAGCGAGCGGCCAAGCCTAAGCCCTGCACGTGCGGCTCGTGGTCCTTCGCCCTTTGAAGTTGCCTGGCCTTTCACAAGATCCAAGCCCTGCTGATAGCTTGGCGAGATTCGGTCGTTCTCCACCGAGCTTCGGACCAAAAGGTTGCCAAGCCCTGCCAAGCCAGAAAATGTCTTAGCGTCTCCGCCGAGTGCTGTCCCCAGACACGTCATCTCGGAAATGGCTCGCGTGACGAGCACTGCGCGAATTCCGATACCGACATCGAGACCATCAGCCAAGCCAATTGCAATGGTGTAGGCGCCTGAGAGGGCCGATGCGAGTTCGGCCCCAATCACATCGCGACTTCGGTACAGGCGCATTTTGGAGGGAACACTTAAGAGCCGCCTGGACTCGCTGGTGACCTCATCAAACTCGGAAGCACAGACAAGAGATGTGGTTCGCCCAGCCGCGATGTCAGCTGCCATCGAAGGCCCGGCAACAACGCCGGTCCGCAAAATGGGCGTCTCCTCGGCGATGAGCTGAGAGATCCGGCGATCGCGCTCTGGTGCCAGCGCTCCGATTGCGTGCACAGCAATGTGCGAGGTATCGGCAACCGCCCCCAGAGTTTGCAGCCGGTCGCAGGCACTTTCGGAGGACACGGCCAGGACGAGAAATCGCGCCTTGGCGACAAGCTCGGCAAGATCGGTGACGGCGACAAGCCCCTCGGGAAGTTTGAGGCCTGGTAGCCGGTCGAAGGTGTGCTCGCGATTGATCGAATTTACAACACTCGCGGTTGTGGACCAGATGGTAACCGGACGGCCACCTTTGGCCAGCATGCTACCGAGCGCGACGCCGAATGGCCCTGCCCCGAGAATGCCCACTCGGTCGGTATCGTAGGAATGGGACTTCATGGCGCATCCTCGCTTTTTCCATCCAAGTTAAAGCGCACATGGGCGCAGCGATTTCGATAGTAGTAGAGAAGCTTCATCGAGCCCACTCGGATGTGCGAGCCACTTTGATAGAGGACGCGCTTTGCGTGGTAGGTGCTCATGTAGTGCAGAGTCTGATCGACAATTTCTTGCGAGGTGAGCGTTTTTAGGGCGACGTCCAATACGCCATTCTCGGGTTGATTGATGATGGCCTCGCGCAGTTGGCCAACCGCGGAGACGAGATCCTCGACCGGGACTGCCAAGGCCGACTCACTCAAGCGCATGAGCCTAAGAATATCTCCGATTCCCGTGCGTTTATGTGCAACATCGAGACAAGCCCTGGCGACGATGTGCGTGCCCATCAAGACCGTATCCCGGCGATAGGCAGCCGAGAGTTTTCGGCCCAAGACACGGGTGTAGACGCTATCTCGCTGCGCATCGCGAACCACGGCCCCGCTTGCATCGCGCAAGTACCCGCGCGGATCGATCACATGACCGCGGTTATCGAGTGACTCGCCTTCGGCGTCTACGGGATTTCCAAAGGCGTCGAGTGGAGCTCCAAAGCGCAGGACTGCGGCCCCTTCGTGAGCCAGGGTCTTGCGGGCGAATTCGATGATGCGGCCGAGGCGCGAGAACTCATCATCCTCGATGATGTAGCGCGAGCGGCCGGTCTCTTCGAGGTAATCGGCAATCAGCGTCTCGGCTTCGAGAACGAGCCGATAGTTGATGGTGACGGGAACAATGTAGATGCGCGGAACGTCCTCGCCCGCCGCTTGCGAGCGATTGGCCATGGCGCTAACGGTGGTGCCAAGTAGGCCGAGTTTGAGTTTGTCCTCGACCTTATTGGAGCGCGCTCGTGTGCCACCCGGAAAGAAGAGCGAGTGGTAGCCGCGCTCCAAAAGCACGGTTGAGTACTCTTTGAGCACCTCTTTATAGAGACCAAATTGCATGCGGCGATCGACTCGGTACGCGCCCAGGTTCTCCATGAAGTAACTCATGAAGGGGTTGGTAAAGAGGTTCTTGCCAGCGCCGTAGGTTACCGGCGGCAGGCCAACTCGGTTGAGTGCAAAGCCGAGAACAATGGAGTCCAGGTTGGATGAGTGAGTGGGCGTTACGACCAGCGTTCCCCGTTTGCAGCAGCGGTGAATCTGGTCGATTGGCCCCTCGATGCGGATCTGCTCGGCCATGGCACCAAGAGCTTTGACGCCTTCGCGGAAGCCGGAAATTGGGTTGAGCAAGAACGAGAGAGCCGGCGGCAGTACGTCGGTTGCGAAGCGAAAGACCCGTGGGTTGAAGTTTCCTGCGATGTCTTGGGCGTGATAGCGGACGATCGACTCGAGCTCTTTGCGCTTGTCGAACTCAGACATCTGCCCGAGGCTGTGAGCCAAATCGTGCCAGCGCGCGAGTCGTTTCTTATTCTCGCGACCTCCACTCTTTTGCAATCGCTGTATCTCAGCGAAGGCCACCTCATTGAGAACGTACTCGAGCGAGGCATCAGGACTTCCTTCGGCCAAGCGAAGCCGGCCCCCAACGACACGGTTCGTCACGTCATCGACGATGGAACTTCTCTCGTCGTTGAAGGTAGCCAGGCGATTCTTTGCTTCCGGCACAGGACGGCGATCCATTGGGCTATGGTGTCATCTCCAGGCCAAGAGAACCACGCACAGCCGACCAAGACGTTTGAATTTATGGAGATTTGAGTGGAGATCGACTGGCCTATATAAAGGTGCCCAAGCTCGTGGGATTCCCCATGCTAAGGTGCTATGCATTCGCCATCTGGGGTGTTCGGTTGGCGTTTTTGGCCAAGTCTGAGTGGCCCAGCTACTCACTGGACCCACCTGGGACACGTCCCCAGAGCTCCAACTCTCGACCCTCCAGGACTCTGGTCCGCAGGCAACGCGTAGGTTTTAAGCCCGCGCCAGGCTGCAGACCCAGCCCGAAACAGGTTTAGAACTGGAGCTAGCGACGCTCTCGATTTAACAACCCACGCGACCCACGCACCAGCGACACACGAAACCACCTCGGTTTCGCGTCTGAAAGCCAAGAACCCTATGGCGAAAGCACCGGCCAAAAAACCTGCGGCCAAACGAACGACCACCAAGAAGGCGCCAGCCAAGAAGGCGCCAGCCAAGAAGCCCGCGGCCAAGAAGGCGCCGGCGAAAAAAGCTCCGGCCAAGAAGGCGCCCGCAACGAAGCCTGCGGCGAAGAAGGCTCCGGCGAAGAAAGCTCCCGCCAAGAAGCCTGCGGCCAAGAAGGCTCCAGCTAAAAAAGCTCCGGCGAAGAAGCCTGTGGCCAAGAAGGCTCCGGCGAGGAAAACGCCAGCAAAGAAGGCGCCCGCTAAAAAAGCTCCGGCGAAGAAGCCAGCAGCCAAGAAGGCGCCGGCGAAAAAAGCTCCAGCCAAGAAGGCTCCTGCGAAGAAGCTCGCGGCGACCAAAAAAACGACCCCGGTGAAAAAAACGACCCCGGTGAAAAAAGCTCCGGCGAAAAAGCCTGCAGCCAAGAAGACTCCAGCCAAGAAGACTCCTGCGAAGAAGACGCCAACAAAGAAGGCTCCAGTGAAGAAAGCCACCGTGAAAAAAGTGCCTGTCAAAAAGCCCGCGGTGAAGAAGGCACCAGCTGAGAAGGTCGTCGCGAAGAAGCCAGTCGCGAAGAAGGCACCAGCTGCGAAGAAGGCACCAGCTGCGAAGGCGACGGCAAAGAAGGCACCTGCCAAGAAGCCTGCGGCGAAGACCAAGGCTCCCGCAGAAAAAGCCCCTGCGAAGAAGGCAGCGGCCAAAGCTTCCAAAGCCAAGACTGCCAAGCCGGCGGCCAAGAAGGCCGAACCAGCAATCGAGGAAAGCAAAACTCTGCCCACACCCAAAACACCAGAAGAGCTTCGCTTTGAAGAAGCCGAGGCTGCCCGCGTTGCCCTCGCCAAGCGCGTCGCGGATGACGAAGCGGTCGACGTTGACGACCTTCTCGAAGTTGCCCAGGGCATCATGGGAATTGATGGCTATCGCATAGGCCAACGCGAAGCACTCAAGCACATTCTAGATGGAGAAGACCTGATTGCCGTTATGCCAACAGGCAGCGGCAAATCGCTTCTTTACCAATTGCCTTCGCTGGTGCTCCCAGGCGTGACGGTGGTTGTCTCGCCACTCATCGCACTCATCAAAGATCAAATCGACAAGATGAAGTCGTGGGGCATGGCGGTATGCCGCGTCGACTCCACCCTTACGGTCAAGCAGAAGCGCGAGATGGAGGCACTCGTTCGCGCTCCGGGTGGCAAGCTTGTGCTCACGACGCCAGAACGCATGGCAGTTCCCGAGTTCCGCGAATTCCTCAAAGAGAGTTGTTCTGGCGTTGGTGTCAGCCTCTTTGTCGTTGACGAGGCGCACTGCGCATCCCAGTGGGGCCACGACTTTCGGCCAGCCTACCTCTCACTTGGCAAAGCCATCGAAGATCTAGGCAACCCGCCAATCCTTGCAACCACTGCTACGGCCCCTCCACACGTCCGCAAAGACATTTGCCACCAACTCGGCATCCACGACGCCAAAGAAGTTAGTACAACCTTCGACCGGCCAAACCTGCACTACGAAGTCATTGCAGTCCCAGGTGATGATGACAAAAACAAGACCCTTATCACCCTGCTAAAGAAACTGCCAAAGCCCGGCATCGTCTACTGCGCGACGGTAAAGATGGTCAACACGCTTACCGAGCGCATCTCGCGACACGGCATCGAGGTGACGCGCTACCACGGCAGGCTCACAAAGAAAGAGCGCGACGCCAACCAGCAGCAGTTCATGGATCGCCGCGACATGATCATGGTCGCGACAAACGCCTTTGGTCTTGGCATCGATAAAGCCGACATTCGCAACGTACTGCACTACCACGTGCCCGGTTCTCTTGAGGCATACGCGCAGGAAGCCGGTCGCGGTGGTCGCGATCGCAAACCCGCCCGTTGCGTACTTCTTTTCTCTCCAGACGATGTTGCCATCCAAGAGTTTTTCTTACGCGGCAGCTATCCAACTCGGCGACAAGTACGGGCTGTCTTCACCACTCTTAAAGCGTGGGACAACCATGAAGAAGCCGATCCAAACCCCGCCAACATTGCCCTTGGTGCCAAGACAAGCATTTCGAGAACCAAGACCGTTCTCAACCTGCTTAAAGACGAGAAGTTCATTGTCGAAGAAGAGGGTGGCCTCTTTCAAATCGCCTCCCCTCCTCCCGACGAGGGAAAGCTCTACGAGAAGGCCAAGCAATACGAAGGTAGACGCATTGCCGATCGCCAGCGTCTCGATGCACTCCTTGAGTACGTCGGAACTCCGGGCTGCCGCAGCCAACTCATGCTCAGCTACTTGGGCGAAGAGGACCCGCCCGAGTGCGGGCGCTGCGACAACTGCCTTCGCTCTAAAGAAGCTGCTAGCCAAGCCGCACGCGAAGCGACCCGCCTAGAAGATGGCGTTCTGCGCAAACTCCTCGAAGACGATGACGACGAAGAGATGCACATGCCTCGCACCCAAACCTTGGTGCGGACGCGAGTGGTGCGAATCGATCAACCGCTAAAGCGGTCGGCTGCAAAAGACGCAAATGGCATCGATGCGACGCCGGGAGCTCTGAAGTTCGAGTACGTCGAGGACGATGACGAGACCGATGACACCTACGAGTATTTCGATGAGGAGGAGGTAGAGGAGATTCAGCAGACCGCTGCCGCCCTCGCCGAAGAAGGATACTCGCCAGAAGAAATCGAAATTACGATTTTGGCGCGCAAGAAGCAGCCAAAGCCACCAAAGCGCAGTCGGCGCTTTGAAAACGACGAGGAAGCTCCAAAGAAGAAGAAGCGTCGACGCAGGCGCAAGAAAACCAACATTCCAAAGCAGGCATCGTTTTCGAGCCCCGTCATTTCCAAGGAGGCCAGTGCTCCGACGTCACCGAGCCGCACAAGCGGGGGGCGGCGCCCGGGTCGCAATTCCAAGCGCAAGCCTGCACCGGCAGCCACAGGTCCTCTAGTCGAATATGTGCGCGGGCCGATGCGGCTTAACATGGCACCTGTTGCCTCTGCGGGCCCGAGTGATGTTGCCAAGCGCGCTAAGAAAAAGCCCAACAAGCGCAGGCGCAAACCGGCGGTCCAGACCATCGATATCAACGCAGGCTCGGTAATTGGATCAGCGCCAGCGCCAGCGCCAGTTGCGACCTACACGTCCGACTCTCCAAACAATGGGGATTCGGCCGAGGGTGGCAAGAAGAAGCGACGCAGGCGAAGGCGACGCAAGAAGAAGCCAGGTGAAGGTGGAGCCGAGGCAAATGGCGCAGCAGCGTCCGCAAGCGATGCTCCGATCGACTTTTTCTCCAGCAGCACGAGTAGCCTCACCCCTACGGGCATTGCCCAAGGTGGTGGCGGTGGCGGCGGAGGAGGAGGAGATGGCAAGAAGAAGCGCCGACGCAGGCGTCGCAAACGCGGCAGCGGTAAAAGTCGCGTAGGCGGATCCGAAGGTCAGCCTGGGGCAGAAGCGACAAGCGAGTAGATATGCGTTTGCCAACATCAGTGCACCGCAGCGTCTACCTCGCCGTTCTTTCGCTCTCGCTCGGCGGCGCCCTTGCGTCGTGCAAGGGCGGGGACGACTCGGTTGAGGTGCGAAAGCTTGGAATCGACGAACCGACACCCGAGGGATACCTTGTGGGAATTCGCCCAGAAGACTTCGCCTGCGAGAGCCTGCTCACACTTGAGAAGGCCACAGAACTATTCGGAGGCCGGGTCGAGCAAGTTGAGTCGCCGCACACGCCCCCTGTGGGCGTGCCAGGTTCGTGCAACTTTATAAGTTTTGCAGAAGGGCGTGAGCCACTTCGGTGGAGCTTTGACTTGGATTGCCGAGAAGGTGCCCACAGCGATGCGGCACAGTTGATGGTTCGATACGCCGACGCTCAGGGCGCAAAACCAATGCGAATTGGTCGAAGCGCGCTAGATCACAACGATAGTGCCCTACTCTTTATTGACGACGACACCCGATGTTACGGACGGGTGCTTGGGCCAGGACAAGACGTTCGCGTGCGAATTGCCGAGCACCTGGTTCCGGCAATTGATGTTCACAGTGCGCCTACCGGTGCGCAGTTCATACTCGAGGACGATGACTAGAGCATCGCGCTTTGGCGAAGACCACATCTGGTAGGCACTAGCTTCTGTCGTGGATACGAGATAGTCGGGCGCATCTCGCGCTCGCCCTGCCCCTGTGCATTGGCTACATGGGCCAAGAGCTCATGGCGCTTGTCGATTCGGCAATGGTCGGCCACTTCAGCAAAGTCGCCCTTGCAGGCTTTGGCGTCGCCAACATTCTGCTCTTTGCGCTCAGCCGCTTTGGCGCCGGAGTCATTATGGGGCTCGACACCTTGGCGCCCCAAGCACTGGGAACCGGCGACGCGGCAAAGGCTCGCGGGCTCTACCGGTCTGCTCTCACCCTCGCCGTCCGCCTGGGCATACCGCTCACGCTTGCCGGTGCCCTCATGCCACTCCTTCTTGGCTTGGTCGGGGTGCAGAGCGAAGTCGCAACCGAAGCGAAGATCTATCTCTTTGGGCGGCTGCCCTCACTTCTGCCCTACCTTATCTTTACCGCAAACGCATCCTACCTGCAGGCGCTTGGCCGCACTCGCCCCATTGTGGCCGCAGTCTTTATTGGCACCTTGGTAAACTTCTTAGCCGACGGCGTCTTGGTTTTTGGCGATGCAGCTCTTGTGTGGGCTGGGTTGCCCGCCATGGGAATCCCCGCCATGGGCGGCCTTGGAGCCTCGCTCTCGACATGCCTTGTCACAATCGTCATGACGATCTATCTCGGCTGGTCAATTCACAAACACCATGTCGAAAACGCGCCCACCACCAACGCTAGCGACGTGGCAAAGCTTTGGCGCCTAGGCTTGCCCGTTGGGCTACAACTGCTGGCCGAGGTTGGCATCTTCGCAATTGTCGGCGTCACCGCAGGGCGTCTCGGTACGGTGCCGGGTGCAGCGCATCAGGTTGCTCTTACGATTGCGAGCGTGACGTTTAGTATTGCGCTTGGAATGGGCGCTGCCACTACCGTTCGCGTGGGACACGCCGTTGGTGCAGGCGAACCGCGTCTGGCGCGCAGAGCAGGCGTTCTCGGCGTTGTTTGGGGCGCTGGGCTCATGTGCATCGCGGGCTCGGCCTTCCTTCTCATTCCCGAACCGCTGGCGCAACTCTTCACCCGCGATGCCGAAGTGATTGCCGCTGCAGTTCCGCTGCTCGGCGTCGCCGCCCTCTTTCAGCTTAGCGATTCGATCCAGGCAATCGTCGCCGGCGCTCTTCGCGGAGCTGGAGATACTCGGGCAGCGTTCATCGGCAATCTGATAGGCCACTACGGCATCGGCGTTTGGGTTGCACTTGGGTTGGGGCTTGTGGCAGGCATGGGCGCTACAGGGCTTTGGTGGGGGTTAAGCGCCGGGCTCACTGCAACCGCCATAGGGTTGACGGCGCGCTTTTGGTGGCTCACGGGTCGTCCACTCGCACGCTCGTAGTTTGCCTTCGGCAAGTTCCGCCAGTCGTGGTATGCCCGGTGGCATGCGCTCCCTCTCCCGATCTCGACTCTTCCTACTGTGCGCGGCCCCGTTGCTTATCACCGCTTGCGGCGCCGACGACAAAGACGAGCCAATCACCGGCGAGGCCAACATTTCGATTCTGCACTACGACTACCAATTCAACATGGAGTCGCGCGAAGCCCGCGCCGAACTTCGCGTTCGCATCGATAGCGCGGGCGATTGCTTCACCTTGCCCATGCGCAGTGAAGGCCTTCGCGAAGTAACACTGGATGAAGACGTCGCACTTACCTCAAACGTTCAGGGCGGCCAAGCTCAGGTTTGCGGCATTGGTTGGCCCGAAGGCACCGAGGTGCTCTTTGCCAGCACCACCACCGTGCCGCTCGATACCTGGCAAGGCTCGCAGGTTGGCTACTCGGTCTCGCCCGACATCGAAGGCAATCCCTTTACATACCTGGTGAGTTGGGTCGGCGGCTGCGATCGCTTTGCGCCATGCGATGCAAAGGCGAGCTCGTTTGCAACCTACCGCTTCACGATCGACCACCCCGCCGGCCAACAGGTTTTGTGCCCGGGAACGCTTAGCCCGGGCGAGACGCAAACCATTTGCGAATTTGACTACGCAGGTGGCCCCACCTATTCGAGCTTTGGATTTGCTGCGAGTGAGAGTTGGGTAAAAAGTGATCTTGGCGATTGGGGCGGCGTTGATGTGAGTTTTTACGATATGCCAACCGCGGATATCGCTCGCAAAATTGACGTCGAAGAACACAAGAGCTTTATGGCGTGGATGGTCGAGAACTTTGGCCCCTACCCGTACGGAAACGAATTGCGATTTGCCGTTGGCCCCACCTACTGGAATGGCTTTGAGCACCCGGGCAACATTGTTCTAAACGATCGCCTTCGCACCAGTGGCTTTCAATCGGCATTTACAAACCCTTTGGCTCACACAACCAGCCACGAGATTGCGCACCAGTGGGCGGGCGACGAAACGACCCTGCTTACGACCCACGACTTTGTCTGGAAAGAAGCCATGGCCGAGTACTTGGTCTTTGTTCACAAGGTAGAGAACCTCTCGGAGAGCCGAGCAAGGCAAACGCTCGCGGCCTGGAAGAGTTTCGCGGGCTCCTCAGAATATTACCTAGTCCCTGGCGAAAAACCTGAACTCATCGACTACTACGGCGATGTCTACGGCCCTGGCCCAATGATTCTCTTTCGCCAGCTTGAGGCGCTCTACAGCCGCGATGCGGTGATGGAAGCACTTGGCAGCTTGCTTGGCGAGCAGCGCGCAATCGGTATCGACGATGTGCAACTCGCCCTCGAGGCAGCCACGGGAGCCGATCTAAATGGCTACTTTGCAACCTGGGTGCACGGCGAGGGAGCACCACAGTGGCCGCGCTTTACCGTTGCGATGACTGAAGAAGGCGCAGACCTGCGCGTTGTTGTCGAGCAGGACAATCCCGAGGCTGGGCTCTTTGGATGTGCCTTTGATATCGCGCTGCGCGGCGAGAACGAAGAGGAGTTGCTTGTTCGCGTCGATCTTGGGCCCGATGGCAGCGCCCGCTTTGAAGAAGTCGTAACGCCGGAGTTTGTCGTCGCCAACACCCTCTTCGATGCCAACCGCGAGTGCCTGGCATTTGAGAGCACCGCGGGCTCCAACGCCACCTCCAATACCTCGGCCAAACCCAAGCGAGTGAATCCGTGGGTCGCAGAAGCGTTTCGCTAGCGCCAAGCTTGGGCTGCGCGACTCAGCCCTGGCTGAGCGAGTCGCAAGCTAGCCAGCAAGAAGCCCTGCGGCCGATGCGCTAGTGGATGTGCTTCTGCTTTGGAACGTGGGGGCCAACCAAATCGACCGGCTCGAGAAGGTCGTAAATGTTTGCTGGAACCTTCATTCCCGAGGTGGGGAACTCCAAGCCATTCTTCTCCTTTAGCGCCGTTGGGAAGAAGATGATGGGCTCGCCTTGGCCGTTGTAGCCAAGCTGGACGAGTGCATCTTTATTGACCACTTGGTCTTCATTTGGATGAAAGTGCTCACGCATTCGGTAGAAGCCTTGCTTCTTCAATGGCTCGAGCCCGTCGATGAACTCCTGGTTGCTCACGAGAAAGCCCTTCTCACCGAAATTCCAAACGTTGTTCACGTTCTCATCGGGCAGGATGACCATCGAGTCTCACTGCTGAGAGTGGTTGTGATAGTAGACCAGCCGAGGTGATTCAATGAATTCCTCTCCAGCTGGAATGGGACGGGTAGTTCGATACAAACCGCAGTCTTTACTCATCCTTGTAGTTTCCCTTTTCTGCCATGGCCGGGCCAGCATAGCGGCCAAATCGTGGCTTTGCCCGTGAAGCCAGATCGCCCCACGAAGTCGCCCCAGTGTCGAGGCTCCTTCACCGCTATTTTTAGCGGAGATCGTATGGATTGTCTGTCAAAGAGGTAGGTCCGAAGAGCCCCTGTCTGTGTGCCAGCCAGCTGCGTACCAATCACAAAAAACCTGTGATAAACGCGTGTTGTCTACAAGGAGAGCGCTCTCTGCGCCCCCTTTTTTGCTCTCGAGGAAACACATAGAACTATGCGAAAACAACTCTACTCAGCCCTATTCCTAAGTGCCTTTGCCCTCTCCGCATGCGGTGGTGTTCCTGGTATCCCCGGCGTTCCCGGCGGCAAGGCTAGCGAAGTCGATCCCAATACCTGTGGCAACTACGCAGCAACGGATGTTGGTAAGAAACTAAAGGGTTTCCTCAAAGCAACCGTGGCCCTCGACGCCGCCGTCCTCGAGACCGAAGCGGAACTAAAAGTTAGCTGCGCTGTGATGGCAAAAGAGCTTGGTGTCTCTGAGGAAGGCGATACCAAAACCGTTTGCAATGCAGTCGCAGACTCCATTAAGGAGCACCTTAGCGTAGGCCTAAAAGCCGGCGCAGCTCTCACGATCACCTACGAGCCAGCGGTTTGCACGGTAAACGCTAGCGCAACAGCAAGCGCTGCTGCCAAGTGCGAAGGCAATGCAAGCGCAGAGATGGGCGCTACCTGTGAAGGCACCTGCCAAGGCACCTGCAACGGCGAGTGCGAAGGTTCTACCGGTTCTGGTGGCGAGTGCGAAGGCACCTGCAACGGTACCTGTGAAGGAACTTGCGAGGGCTACAGCAATGTTGAAGCCAGCGCAGAGTGCAAGGCCAGCGCAGAAGTTAGCGCAAGCCTCGAAGCTGAGTGCACCGAGCCCAAGGTCGAAATCGACTTTGCGGCTGATGTCGTTGTTGAAGGACCAAAAGTTGAAGCGGTTAAGTCTGCTCTTATGAAGGGTCTTCCAAAGATTCTTATGCTGCAAGCGAAGGTTAAGAGCCCACTTATGGGCGCTTTCACAACTTGGTCAAAGTCGGCTAAGTCGCTTGCGAAATCGTCTGGCAAGCTCGCTGCAACCCTCGACGATCAGTTCACCTGCGTGAGCGGCCAACTCGCTGGCGCTGCCGGCATGGTTGCTGGCGTGAAATCGAGCCTCGACGTGCAAGTCGAAGTCTCGGTATCGGTATCGGCTTCAGCTTCGGCTGAAGGCTCTGCCGGAAGCTGAAGGCTCAGCCGGAAGCTGAAGGCTAACTAACTACGGTCTGGTCGCAACGAGCACCAGGTCGACGAAGAAGGCGCTGGCGCAAGCTGGCGCCTTGTTTCGTTTCGGGCCTGCAGAAGGTATCGGGCTGGCTTGATCGCGCCTTGATCCCTGCCGTTGGCCGTTGCTCAATCTCTCCCCTTGAATGTGCAGAGCAATATGTGTACGAAGCGATGCCCCGATTGAGGCCTTAGCTATGAAAAACCTTACTGAATTTTCTGGAGTAATCTTGCGCCAAGCGGCGGCGGTGCGAAGCACCAAATTGGCTGAGCTGAAGGCAAATGCCAAAGCCGCGCCACAGGCTCCCGCCACGGAAGCTGATACCGCTCCGGTTGTTGCGGACGATCCGAACGGCCCCGCTGTCGATGCTGCTCCAGCCGACGCACCTGCTGACGACGCGGCTGCGGAATCGGCTCCGGCCGAAGCGGCTGCTGACGACGCGGCCCCTACTGAAGAAGTTGCGGAAGCTGCACCAGCTGCTGACGCTGCTCCAGCTGAGCCTCGCATCGACGACGAAGCACTGAACGCTGCTGTCGGCGAAGAAATGGGCGTCGAGGGCGACAAGCTTGGCTACCTTATGGGTGCACTCAAAGCTGTCGGCCGCAAAGGCCTCGACCAAGTTCGCAAGGTTCGCGTCTTCCAAGGCGAGCAAGGGCCAGCAGGCTCTTTCAGCATTGGCGAGTTGCACTTTGTCGTCGATCGCATTGTTGTTGCCAGCAAGTCTAAGGACGACGGTCGTGGCGGCAAAGGCGGCAAAGGCCGTGGGCGCAGCGAGGGCCGTGGTGGTTCTGGCGGCGGCGGTGGCGGTGGTGGTGGCGGCGCTCGTCCCCCAGCAGGCCCGAAAGGCGGAACCGGCTTTGACAGCATGCGCAAAGACGAGCCTACCGGCGACGTGAGTGGTGGTCTTGGATGGAGCCTTTCCCGCACACCGGGCAGCGAGAAAAAGGAAGGTCGCGGACGCGGCAAGCCCGGTCGCAAAGGCCCTCGTCGTGGAAAGCCTGGCGCCAAGCCTGGTGAAGATCGCAAGCCAAATCCAAACCGCAATCGCAATCGCAACCGCAAGCCTCGCACAGATGGTGGCGGAGCGAAGGCGCCAGAAGTCACGGTTAAGGCTCCTATGGTGCCAGCGAACAAGCCCGCAGAAGTCGCAGCAAAGTCTGTTGACGTAAAGCCGGTCGAAGCACCCAAAAGCGAAGCGTAGCGCAACACGCCTGCAGCCTCGGTGTCATTGGCACATCGAGGCTCACGCCGGCATGCGAGTTTTTCCGAAAGCTCGCAGCCTCTGTACTATGATGAGCCTCCCCCACAAACGCAGGAGAAGCCATCATGACATTCCCACAGACCATTGTTGTTCGGAGCATTCCACGAATCCTGGCATTCGGTATCGCTCTCGTCTTTGTCGCCTCTAGCGCCCACGCGGGAAAGAGCAAAATCGACAAGACCTTCCGCGGGCAAATCATCATTTCCGATGATGCCCTACCCGCCCCCGATGGTGCCGACGAAAAAGGCACAATCAAGTCCTACAAGGCGCTGCGAAAAACAGTCATCGAGAGCACCGAAGTGGATGGTGTCGCAAGTTGGAACTTCAACTTCACCGCCTTCGCAAAGACGAAGCCAAAGACCGCGAGCCTTACGCTGGAGTTCTACACCGACGACAAGGAGAAGCTCTTTGTGGCCGACAAACGCCTCAATGGCGCCGACCCCAATCTTATGATCGTCGCCTCCTCGGTTCGCATCAGCGAAGATGAGAACGTGAACAAAGGCCGCAAGTACATTTTGAAGCTCGTCGCAAAGCAGGGCAAAAAAGACGTGATCCTAGCGACCACGAAGATTTCGACAAAGTAGGTAGTAGCCCCAAGAACACGTGACGCCTAGACAGGCGTCGTCACATAACGCTAAAGCAAGCGCCCTTGGCTTCCCGAGGGCGCGCTTCCGTTCAGAGGAATCCCTAGATGCTCGTAGGCAAGGCGCGTTGCCATCCGCCCTCGCGGTGAGCGAGTTACAAAGCCGGCCTGCAAGAGGAATGGCTCGACAACCTCTTCAAGCGTGCCTCGCTCTTCACTGAGAGAAGCGGCAATGGCTTCGATGCCAACAGGGCCACCATCGAATCGCTCGATGACAACACTGAGGTACTGGCGATCGAGATGGTCAAGGCCGCATTCGTCGACGCGAAGCCGCTTTAGCGCACCATCGGCAACAATGCGATTGATGCTGCCGTCGCCCTCCACCTCCGCAAAGTCGCGAACGCGGCGCAATAGCCGATTGGCAATGCGCGGAGTTCCTCGCGAGCGTCGGGCGATTTCTTTGGCGCCCGAGGCGTCGATCGTTAGGCCGAGAAGCCGTGCCGAGCGCTCGACAATAATCGTAAGTTCTTCGACCTTGTAGTAGCGAAGCTGCCAGTGAAAGCCAAAGCGGTCGAGCATTGGCGACGATAGCGAACCCATGCGAGTGGTCGCGCCAAGAAGTGTAAACCGCGGCAGCATCATGTTGACGGCTTTTGCGTGCGGCCCTTCGCCGACAAAGAAGTCGAATCGAAAGTCTTCGATGGCTGGGTAAATGGCTTCCTCGACGATTGGGCTAAGCCTGTGAATCTCGTCGATGAAGAGCACATCGCCCTCGCGCAGATCGGTAAGCACGCTGGCCAAGACGCCTTTGTGATCGATGGCCGGGCCACTTGTTACATGGACCTTTGCGCCCATCTCGTTGGCAATCACGTGCGCGAGTGTTGTCTTGCCAAGCCCTGGTGGGCCCGCAAAGAGAAAGTGGTCCAAGACCCAGCCGCCTTTTTTGGCAGCGGCGACCGAAACCTTGAGATTATCGATGACTTCAGTCTGCCCTACGTACTCATCAAAACTCTGAGGTCGCAGCGCGTTTTGGAACGTCGACTCGTCCATGTTCTCGACAGGAGAAACATCGCTATCGCGGACCGGGCCCTCGTCGCCATCCTCGTGTTTTTTTCGTCCCATCTTTTTACCTAGGCATCGCCTGCAGAGCCTGCCGCATCACCGACTCAAGCGTCGCCGCTGGGTCGTCTGGCAAGGTGTCCACAACTTTCTCGGCCGCCGGCTTTCGATACCCAAGCTGTACCAGGGCCAGAATCACATCGCTGTGCACAGGAGAGCGATTGCTCGTCGCCTTTGGCATCGTATTCTCGGCGGTGCTTGGCTGTACAATCGTCATGCCATCCGCTGCCCAAGTCATCAGAAGCGCCTCGCATTTCTCGTGCAACTCGACGACAAGCATCTCAGAGGTTTTCTTACCAATCCCTTTAATGCTCTGCAGCTCTTTGCTGTTTTGCGCAGCAATGAGTTGGGCGATGGCAACCGGCCCAGCTCCTGCGGAGAGAATTTTGATTGCCGACGATGGGCCAACATTCTTTACCGTTACCAATAGGTCGAAGAGCTCGCGCTCGTTGACGCCAGCAAAGCCGTAGAGGCTAATTTTGTGGTCGAGATAGTGAGTAAAGATGCGCAGCGATACCTCTGCACCAATCTCGCTAAGAGCCGCAAGCGTATGAGTTGAGGCGGATACCTCGTAGCCAACCCCTGCGCATTCGATAAGCACATTGCTCACGCCGCGGTCGATTACCCTGCCTCGTAAATTCCCTATCATCGATTCCCTGTCATCGTTTTATACTGCCTTGACGTTCATAGCCTGTGGAGTGCCTGTCTCGAGGCGAATGACGCCGTCACTTTGCGCGCGTCGATCAAAATCACAGCGCATGCCATGGGTGGCTGCGATGGCAAGAGCATCAGCTGCATCGGCCTGGGGCGGCGTGCGAAGGCCAAGCAGCGAGCTCACCATCTTGGCGACCTGCGGCTTGCCCGCATTGCCCTTGCCCGTGATGCTCTGCTTAATAAGTGTTGGTGCGTACGAGTGCACAACCAGCCCAGATAGGCCTGCAACGGCAAGCACCGAGCCACGCGCCTGAGCCAGTGCCAAAGCCGAGCGTGGGTTCTTGCCGATGAAAACGGTTTCCACCGCCATGACCGTCGGGCGAAGCTCGTTGATAACGTCGGTGAGCCAGCAGGCAATGCTGCCCAGGCGCGTCTCGGCGCTGCCCGTGCGCTCGGGGCTAAGCACTCCGCATTCCACGTAGCTGCACGTGCGTCGATCGCTGACATCAATCACTGCGTAGCCGCAAAGCCGACTTCCTGGGTCGACGCCCAAAACCCTCATGCACTGTACATTAGCCCAGGTACTGCTGTGGTCCAAAATCTTGGCGTGGGCTTTTGCACAAGGGATCCCAAATCTGCGGTGAAGCAAGTTTGCTAGTGCGCCTGCTCGGCGGGATAGCTTGGCGCAGCGATATCGGCCTCGGCAAGCCAGACAACAACCTCGGCTAGCGGCAAGCCGATGACATTGCTAATGGAACCGCGAACTTCAGTGACGAATGCGGCGGCCATTCCCTGCACCGCATAGGCGCCAGCTTTGCCCTGCCACTCACCACCTTCAAGGTAGTGCTCAAGCTCTTGCTCGGAGAACGTGCGCATATGCACCTCGGTCGTCACCGACTTGGAATGCGCCTCTGCATCATCTCCGGCGCGCTGCAGTGCCATGGCTGTGGTGACGCGATGAACACCGCCTCGCAGGCGCGTAAGCATCGAGCGGGCCTCGGCAGCGTCTTTCGGCTTGCCTAGCGCTTCGCCGCCTTGCTCGACGATCGTGTCGGCAGCGAGTACCCATTGGCCGGGATTTTGTGCGGCGACAGCGTGGGCTTTGTCGCCGGCGACTCGCAAGGCGTAGACAACCACGTCCTCATTGGGCAGCACCGATTCGTCGATATCTGCGGGAATGACGCGGGTCACAATGCCAACGCGAGCCAAGAGTTCTTTGCGACGAGGCGAGGCAGAAGCAAGGATTAACGTGGGTGCCATGGGAGCGGAGGCTACCGCACAGCGCCCCCTGTTGCGGCTAGCAAGTACGTTTTCAGCGGCATCATCACAAGATTCCTTGGCGGATTTTGCGTTACCGAGGCCCATGCCGGGATACTCTTTAGATCTTGCGAAGACAACTTGCCATAGCTTGCTGGTCCCTGCCTTTGCTGGCAGCTGCCGCTGGGTGTGGAAACGATACGCCCATCGTGGCATCGCCCGACGCCATGGTAGCCGACGCTCGGAGTTCTTCTGATGCAGGAATTGGTGGCGATGCGAGCGCACCTCTCGGCTGGGTCGACTTTGCGATCACTGGCTGCGAGACAGGAGATGGCAGTGAAGCCTCGCCGTGCTTAGGCCAAAGCCCTTTGCTCTTGCGCTTTACCGCCCTGGCTCCTGCGCAGATCGACAGCCATGTTTGGAGTTTTGGAGACGGCAGCGAACCGGAGCCAGCTCGCAGCCCTATGCATCGCTTCTCCGAACCTGGGAGCTACGACATCAGTTTAAACGTCGATGGCCCCGGTGGCAGTGCGGGGCGAACGCGACTAGCGGCGGTGGTTGTCATCCCCGCCTCGCTGGGTTCGCAATGCGGTGCCGACGCGCACTGTGCCAGTGGCGACTGCGTCTGTGGCGAGGATGAGTCCTGCCCGGCCCCGCTTGACCTAGGGCTTTGCGTCTTGGACTGCGAAAGTCACGAGGCCTGCGGAGGAAACCTCTGCATCGATTTGGGCCCAGCGAATGATGACGAACTTTGGCGGCAAACGACGTGTCTTCCAAACTGCGATCCAAGCTTTAACGATTGCGGCGCAAACTCGTCCTGCCAAGCGCTGTTGGGTGTAGATGGGGTTTTGAGCAGTGCGTGTTTTGCCACCGGCTTGCTGGCGCCAATTGGCGCGAGTTGCCGCGATGCGAGCGGCGCACTCGATGATGCGAGTTGCGCCTCGGGATTTTGTGCCGACCTCGGTCTTCGAGGCGCGTGCTCGGCAAATTGCGAGACCACAGCGTGCCCATCGGGAAGCGCGTGCGTGACACCAACCTCGGGCGATCCTGCGCCGCTCTGTGTTGCCACCTGCGATAGCACTAGCTGCGATGCTGATCCGCAGCTGAGCTGCCGCGCGCCAAGCGACTTTTCCGTCGTTGGCGATGCGATCGCCGAAGGCTATTGCACTCCGAGTTTTCCCTAGTACGGAAGCTAGTGCGCTACCGCTCTCTCAACGGGAGATTCGATGGTTGCGAACACTGCCCCGAAACGACGAAGGGCACCCAATTGGATGCCCTAGGCCTAGTTCCCTACGCGGGATTCGCGACTATTGCTGGCCGCCCTGAGGAGGGAATCCGCCGCCGCCACCCTGAGGAGGCATTCCACCTTGAGGAGGCGTTCCACCCTGTGGAGGCATTCCGCCCTGTGGAGGCGTTCCGCCCTGCGGAGGCATTCCGCCCTGTGGAGGGAAACCACCTTGAGGAGGCATTCCGCCCTGAGGAGGCATTCCGCCCTGTGGAGGCATTCCGCCCTGAGGAGGGAAACCACCTTGTGGAGGCATTCCGCCCTGAGGAGGGAAGCCACCTTGAGGAGGCATTCCGCCCTGAGGCATTTGATTCCCCCAGTTTTGCTGATTGCCCTGCGGTCCGTTGCCACCCATCAGGCGCTTTGCTTCGTCATACGCCTCGGGTGCCGTAAGCATCACGATGCCAAAGTAGGCAAGTGTTGCGATTAGCATGTGAACGAGAATGAAGAGGCTTGTAAGAAAGCCAGGACCTTCGATTACGAGTGCAATGAAGAGAAGGAATGCTTGAACGGGTACCCATGCCAAGAGCACGGAAGTTGCGAGAGGTGCGAGAAGGTCGACCTTGGCGAGTTGCGGCACTTGCTGCGGAGTTGGAACGAAGGCCGCGCATGCAACCGCGACCAAGAGCACAAGCATAAAGAGGAGATCGTGGATGATCTTGAGCGCGCCACCCTCGAATGAGAACGCATCACCGATGGTTGCAAAGAGCGCAGCAACACAGAGGCCAGCGCCAACACCAATGACGTAACGAGCCCACGCGTCATTCGGGTTGGAGAGTCGGCTGAGAAGACCAAAGATCAGGACTGGGTAGCCCCAGTTGAGCATCGTCAGAGCGCCGCCCATTGGAACCGAACGCCCCATCGACATCATGTTCATTAGGTAGATGACGCCCCAGCCGCCAATGCCCAAGCCCAAGAAGGCGACCGTAAACGGAGCCCATTTGAGCACCATCGGCGGGATATTTGATTTTAAGTCGGCCGGAGCCTTTGCGACAAAGAGGTAAACAGCGGCCGCGATGATTGGCCAAATCATGTTTGGAAACTTGGCCACACCTTCGGTCCAAACGAAGATCGTCTTGCTCTGATCGCCCATGCTGAAGTGCATGAGCGGGATTACGACACTTACGAGTAGTGCGATTCCTGCAATGAACAGGACTTTGGTTTCGAGCGCTTGGTCTCTTAGAGTTGCCAGCGGAATTCCAAAGAGTGTGCCAGGAGCGGATCCTGGCAGCCGTGCGGCTAAGTTCGAAATGGCGTCACCGCCAGGTTGGCCCATTTGTGGTGCGCCCATACCGGGCTGTCCCATGTGCGGTGCGCCCATTTGTGGTGCGCCCATACCTGGTTGACCCATCTGAGGCTGACCCATCTGTGGCTGACCCATCTGTGGCTGCCCCATCTGTGGCTGACCCATCGGAGCCTGACCCATACCTGGTTGACCCATACCTGGTTGACCCATACCTGGTTGACCCATCGGAGGTGCGCCAAAAGGAGCTGACGCAGCAGGCGCCGGAGGCTGGCTAGGAGCAGCAAACGGAGCTGGTGCAGGCTGCCCCATAGGAGGAGCGCCCATAGGAGGAGCGCCCATAGGAGGAGCG
>TARA_R110002096_G_scaffold143923_3_pt1 | contig 29419 bp, 39 predicted proteins | sample TARA_R110002096 | Tara Oceans TARA_R110002096 (sample SAMEA4397295) | marine metagenome | biome: Polar Biome; feature: [DCM] deep chlorophyll maximum layer (ENVO:01000326); material: water (ENVO:00002006), including particulate matter (ENVO:01000060) such as... | depth 35 m
AATGCTGCGATTGATGCCGAAGTACGGGCTATGGAAGATAGAGAACGCCAAGCAGGGGCGGCGGGTGATGTCCCTGCTGTTGGATCGCAATGGTCCGACGCTAGAATTGGGCAGACGGCACAGGGTATTTGGGACAATATACAAAATTGGGAAGGCTGGGAAGGTTTAACAACGTGGCCAGACCGCCCTTCACAGGAACAGGTGGCTGAAGCTGAAGGTGCACAATTAGCAGCCACCACAAGAAGCGGGGCTGCTTTTGGAGCACAACAAACCAGCGAACAAAACCAACGGTTTATTGACCAAAATATAGATATCTATGGTGGGGGGGCAGAACCTGTAGCCGTAGATGCCGCCTATATGACCACCGTTGCTGCAAACTTTCCTGAGACTTATAAGTACGCTCTTTCACAGCGCCTAGCTAATCATTTTAATAAAGCCAATAACGAAAAATTTGATTCTTCCGTGTTTGACGTTCGTATATATGAAGGTGAACCGACGTACTACGATCCCATAGAGGAAAAACGAAAACTATTCAATCCTAGAGGCGCTCAGTGGGCTGATTTTGAGCAGTTTTTTGTTGAACATGCCCCCATAGTAGGAGGAACTGTTGGAAGTGTTGGTGGTTTGGCAGTGGGTCCAGTAACCTCACTAATGCTGGGTTCATTAGGTGCGGGTGCGGCTGAATGGTGGCGTAGCGGCGTAGGGATGGCAAGAGCGGGCTTTGAATATTCAGGATTTAATCCTATTGCGGACAAAAATAGTGACCCCGATGGCGTCTTCAACGGTATTGATTTCGGCGTCTTGAAGCATCCAAAAACCGGAGATAAAGTATCGGCTCTACAGGTTATGGTAGATTCCGTGGGTGAAGCGGCGTTGTGGGGTGCTTTACAGGTTGGTGGCGGAGCTGCAATTTCGATTCTTCGTAATTCCATGGCGCAACTGGCTACAAGACCCGTTGGTCTAGATGCGGGTGTAGATATGGTTGCTTCTAGTGAGTTTTTAAGAAGCATAAATCCAGACCAGTTTTTGAAGGCCATGGATCATTATAAAATGAAGCAGGCGAATGGTGAGTTGTTACCCTATGGTAAGCTAGGAGATGATGCCGGACCGACGACTTCGCAGGTGATATACACTTATGCAGAGGCGGAAGCAACCGCTGGTCGTCTCGAATCAGCAGCCCTTATAAACGAGCAAGCTGCAAAAGCGGCTAGGTATGAAAGCGAGCTGGCCGAAAATTTGGCAATTCGGGAAGGTCAGGAAATAGCGGCTGCTCGCGAACTGGGGGCGCAAGGCGAAACCGGTCTGGCAACAAGCCCCCGGTTTGTTGTTGAAAAGTCCGATAGGCTTGGTATGATTGTTCGTGACACTCAAACCATGGAGGCTGCGGAATTACCCCCCGCGTTTGTAAGAAATGCAGAAAATCTTCAAAGACATGCGGATGATCTAAATTTTCAAATGGGATACCCCATTACCGCCTTAGAAAGAGATGCTGCTGCTGGAGAGGCTGGCGCGTTTTTAGAAGCTACGGCTGAAAAAGCGGCTGCTTTAGATCCAAGATTGACGGCGGCACAAGATTCCCTAGCAATAGCTAGGGACGAAGCACGGGCGGTTTACGAAACGGCAACGGCTTCGGCAAATCCGGCAGAGGCTTTAGGTGGTATATTGCCAAGGTTATCGAAAATACACGACCGTGCCCGTGACAGCGCGAGTGCTTTGTTTGATAATGTTAGCAACGCCTTCACTAAACAGTTAAAAACAACTTTGAACAGAGTCCCTTCTGAGTATAATAAGTTTGATACAAAATCTTTATTCCAAGGCCGAAAACGATTAAACTCAACAAACACAGATAGTCTCTTAAAAGGGTTGGATGCAGCCAACACTGGACCTGGATCAGTGGCCGAGCAGGCTTCTAGTATGGTTGAAGCCGCCTTTAAAGATATAACCGAAACTGTTTCAGGAAAATCTAAGTTAGTTCCGAAAATTATATCCTATAAGCAATTAAACGATTCATTAAACGGCATTAATGAGCTTTTTAAACTTGGCCAATATAGTGAAGGTCCGGCAAGGGCGTTTTTAACGGATCTGAAAAATGGTTTAACTAGAATTCGTGATGAACGATTTAAAACTATAGACAGGGCTATGTTGTCGGATGCCGAAATTAAAGCGGGTAAGGGTCTGTATGGCAATTTAAAAACCGCAAGTGAGTCGTGGGGTAATTATGATAATGTATGGCGCGAAAGCACTTTATCTACTTTAAAAAAGTTCGGGGATAAAGGTAGCCTGATGTATACCCCAGAACAGGCCGCAAAAGATTTTTTTCCAGATGGTAATATAGGATTACAAGAAGCGATAATTGATTCAGTTTTGGCAAAAGAAAACCCCGCCCTTAAAGAATCACTTCGTAATTTATTCAGGGTTAAGTTAAGAAATGCGGTTACCGCACCTGTTGAAGAAGGTGCAGGGGTGTCCGGAGTGAGTGAAATTGCCCCCGGTGTTGTGGGCGTAGTACCTCCGATAAGGGCTGGCGAATTTTTAAGTAACAATCAAGGTGCTTTAAACAAATTATTTACTTCTGAAGAAATTCAACAATTCAATAGTATAGGTAGCTTGAGTAAAGCGGCAGAAAGACAAGCAAAGGTAACCGAGGCCCTGCAAAAAAAGGCTGCGGATTTAGGTGTTATTTTATCGGATGCAAATGTCATTGGTGTGCATGGCCTTGTTGAACCCATGATGATAGAGGGAGGCAAAAGATTCATCAACAGTTTACGAAATATTATATTTCGGGACACGGCAAATGACCCTGCGGCATTACAGGCTGCTCGTCAACAAATGGATGCTATACGGTATGCGGGCGCAGAGCGTATGATTTTTGGCGAAGCTGATTTAACGGCTGTAGGCGCTCTCCAACGTATAAGCAATCCTGGCGCAATATTAAAAAATATAAGAGCACTGCGCGGATCTTATGAGGCTCTTGTCGGCCCCGAACAAGCCAAAAATGTAAAAAAACTTTTAACTCAGTTCGATACGGCGTTTAGTAAATTACGAAGACCTGAGGGTTCTCCACCAGCAACAGCAGGAGAGAAAGCGTTATCGGTCGTTGGAACATTGATTAGACCTGTTGTAGGTGTTTTAAATAGGCGAGCGATTACGGCAACCGCAGCAAGAAACTTGTTCACCATGAAACTTGCTGATAGTTTTAAACAGGCTCTTCTTAATCCCCAAGCTACCGAACATTGGATTAAGATGATCCGCACACTGAAACGGGGTGAGGATGCCACACAAGTAGTAGGAACGGCCCTTAGTTTTGATTTTTTTGATAAAGACAGTGAAGCCTATAAAGCTGTTTTAGACTCTCTTCACTCTTCTTCATCGGAAGAAGAATATCAAAGAATTCTTTACACGGGACCAGACGCGCTTTCGCCCGAAATGCAAAAGGAAGTGGGTGCCGAAGTTCGGCGTGGGCAAAGCCCTACTCCGGAAGCCCCCCTAAGTTTTCTTAAAGACATGGATTCTGATTTAAGAAAAGAGTATCCTTGGTTAGATAAAATAAGCGGTGTTCTTGGAACAAGGCCACAGGATAGACCGGCGCGGCAAGAAATAGGTTATGATGATTATGATTTAAATCCTCGTCCGGGCACTAAAACCCCTAGAAACCCATATCCCGCTGGCAGCGTACAATGGAAAACGCGGCAAGATGAGGAGGCTTCTGCGAAACGGGGTCGTAGTACCTCTCCGTCAACTGGGATCAGTAGTCTTGTAGGGCCTGAAGTGTTACGGAATCAAGAAATAAGTAAATTGGTTCGTGGTTACAACAAAGGCGGTATCGTCAATGCAAGGACGCGCCAAAGAGTTTCATGATTAATGTATTCCCGCAAAACCTTTTAGACGATATAACCCAAACGCTAAAGCGTCATGAAGGGGTGCGCCAATACGCCTATAGATGTCCCGCAGGCTATTGGACTATAGGCGCAGGCCGTAACATTGATGATAAAGGTGGCCGTGGATTAAGCGACGATGAAATAAACTACTTGTTGCAGAATGATATCCAATTATCTATTGACGAGTTGTCTGGAAATTTTCCTTGGTTTGATGAAATACCCAAGACTGTTCAGGGTGTGCTGATTAATATGCACTTTAACATGGGTATGCCGACCCTTCGTAAGTTTCGTAATATGCTAGACGCTTTGGAGCGAAAAGAATACAGCCGTGCTGCTGATGAAATGTTGGATAGCAATTGGGCTGATCAAGTGGGTGATCGCGCTATAGAATTATCTGACATAGTGCGTGGAACTTAAACAAGCCATTCTCGCCACGCTTCACCCATCACGGCAGTAGCTAGGTTTATCTTCTTTCTTAACGCCTGTACAATCTTTTCGTCGACGGTCCTCTCAGCCATAATATCGATGTAGGTTACCCTATTCACCTGACCTATGCGGTGTGCCCGATCCTCGGACTGCATACGGACCTCAAGGTCATATGTATTGGAATAGTAAACCACGGTAGCCGCTTGAGTAAGCGTGATTCCATAACCGCCTGTACGAACCTGACCTACAAAGAAGCGGCAGGGATGGTTAGGATTTTGAAAATTAGCGACTAGGCGTTGCCTATCATCGTCGGATGTTTCGCCAAAATATGTTCCATAGCTATCACTGCCGTAAGTCTTTGCCAAGGCTTTGCTGACCTGCTTTATGTCATAAACATAGTTGGCCCAGATTATAGCTTTACCATTCGTTTCTTCTAAAACGGCAAGAAGCTCAGTTATACGATTGCTGGGCAGTTCTTTGAACGTACCGTCGTCAAATTTGGCATAGCCGCATGTCACCTGCTGTAGCCGAAGCAATTGTGTGATGACATTAGAGGTTGTTATGTCGCCATCTTCTAAATTTGCTATGGCCCATTTTTTAAGATCGTCATATACTTCCTTTTGTTCCTTGGTCAGTTGTATGGTGCGGCGGGTGTAGACTTTTTCCGGTAGGTCAAGGCAATGCTCTTTTAGAACACGAAAGCTGAACTTATTCAGGGTCTTGTTCAGTTCCTCTAGGTTTTGGTATCCCACCACCTGTTGGAATGAGTGCGTAGCGATTGAACGCTGCTGTATGATGGCGTACCGTGCGCGAAATGAGAAGTATGATGAATACCCTAGATATACGGGGTCGAGGAATTCGCATTGTGCGTATAGGTCAAGTGGTGATTTGGTAACGGGTGAACCTGTTAATATTCTCCTGTATTTGGCTAAAACGCTCAGCTTCAATATGCTTTTTGTTCGTTTGGCTTTTGGATTCTTTATGGTGGTGCTTTCGTCAACGGCCATAAGAGTCTTGTGTGCGTTTAAAAACTTCCCAGCAAAGGCCGTACCTTTCCGAGTACTGAGTGCCTCAACATTCATTATCAGAATTTTCAAATTCTCATTAGGGTATTCAAATAGCGTGTCTAGTAGCTTTTGTTGAGTCTTAGTATTGGCCGGATTCCACACCACGGTGTTCACTAAGATATGATTCGGCAAATGTATTGGAAGTTCATTTATCTCCCAATTGCGATAAACGCCCTTGGGGGCAATAATCAAAGCGGCCTCGATGTAACCGCGATCATACAGAACAGCAATGTTGTCGATCAATACTTTAGATTTACCTGTGCCCATTTCCATGAACAAGGCGTATTCTTTACGCTCCCACGACTTATTCAAAGCTGTACGTTGGTGATCATACGGCTTTGTTTTGAACGGATAAATTAATTCTTCCATGTTTATCTCCTTTCTGTTAATATTTTACCCTGTATAAAGGTAGTGAACAAGGCCCTATAGTTATTTCGAACAGTTCGAAGTAAGGGGTGTTGCTCCAAAGCGTGCTAATAGGCCAATACTCTAATAGGGTTTGCTAATTACTCAGTGTTTACAACAGGTTAAGCCCTATTAGAAGGTTATTAGATGTTTACATGGTAGCGCAGGCTTCTAAACCGCGCGCGCGCGTTTTCCGCAGTTTACCTACGTTTTCGTACTCAGATTACTTTAGGCTTGTTCAACCCATGGCAATAGGTATACTAAAGTTATAGCGCAACCATATTAGAAAGAAGAAAGGTGAGTGAATGACAGTATATGCTGTTCAAGAAGAAGCCCCTGGGCAAAATATTCTTACGGCACGTGATTATGGCGACATAGTGTACCTGCTTCCTAGAGGGCAAGTCACTTTTAGTGCATCCCCTACATTGCATCGTTTGAAGCGCAAGTTGCGCGAATATTGCGATGATGACTTCTTACTTTTGATAGGCGACCCTGCCGCCATTGGTATGGCTACAGCGGTTGCTGGCGACTACAACCGTGGTCGTGTTCAATTTTTGAAATGGGATCGGCAAGAAAAGCAGTATTACCCTATAAAATGGGATTTGCATGAGAAAGGAGAAGATTAATGTCAGACCTTGAATTAGCAAAAACCTCACTAGCTGAAGTTATTGAGGGTTTTAGCAATCTAACAGAAAACGAGTCACAGGAATTACGCCAGTTGTGTGAACAGTTGGTACAATTGCGTGATTTAGAGGAAAAGGCAACGGAGGCTTTAAAAGGCATCAAAGCCTCTTTGCGTAAGTATACAAGGGAATTAGTGCCTGACGCTATGGATGAATTGGGTATGCAAGCCTTAACCACTTCTAACGGGGTGGATATAACCATAAGTGATGACCTGCATGTGCATATAACTGAAGCCAAGAAGCCGGAAGCGTTTAATTGGCTGCGGGACAACAACCATGAAGACATAATTAAAAATCAGGTGGTTGTATCGTTTAACAAAAATGAAGATAATGTGGCCGGTGCCTTTTATAGCGATGCCGTGTCCGGTGGCCATGATGTACAGCGTAAAGAAACAGTACACAATGGAACGTTACGGGCATTCGTACGTGATATGCGTGCCAAGGGTATTCAAATACCAGTAGATACGTTTGGTGTTTATGAAGGGCGTATCGCAAAAATTTCATCATACAAGGGAGAATAGGTTATGGCTGACGGTAATAAAGCTGTTCAGAAAACACAAACTGCAATAGCACTTCCACAATTACAGGACATGGTAACCACAGGTTTTGAAAATGTTGGTGTGGACGATACCGCGACACCGTTTTTGAAATTACTGCAAAAAATGAGCCCTGAAACTGAAAAGGGCACGGCAGATTATATTGATAATGCCGAAGCTGGTGGCATTTTAAATTCGGTTACCAAACAAGTATACGAAGGCAATACCGGGGTCCATGTAGTGCCTTGTACGTTTAGGCGCGAGTATATTGAATGGGCACCCCGCGAAGCCAGCCAAGGCGCTCCTGTTGCACGGCATCCTGCCGCCAGTGATATTTTGGCCCAAACCAGCCGCAGCCAGGATAATAAAGATGTATTGCCCAATGGAAACTATATAGAAAATACGGCACAGTGGTACGTCATACTATTAAATGACGATATGTCTGAGTGGACCCCCGCCATGGTATCTATGAAAAGCACACAGTTGAAACGTGCGCGTAGTTGGATGTCCATGATACGGGAAAGCCGTTCCCCTGTTATGTTTTCCCATATGTATAAAATGACATCTACACTAGAGCAAAATAACAAGGGCAACTGGTATAGTTGGGTCATTAATCGTGGTGCTGCACTTGACATAAACTATGAAACAATGACGGGCGCACCAAAAGATTCAGAAATATTTAAAGCGGCATACGAATTTGCACTAGCTGTTAAGCAGGGCGAAGTTGACGCCACTGAACCAAGTGATGACGAGGTACCCTTTTAATAGCTTGTAGAAAGAAGCTAGTGTGTCTTCCATTGATAGATTTACCAACGCCTTCACTGGGCTAGAACTAGCGTATTTGCGGCGACAGGATAAATCCACAGGTTCCAAAAGTAGTGGAAAAGTCGAAAGCAATTACTTAATAGTCCGTGAAACGCCGACACGCCAAATATTTGCCGAACATCTGTCTGAAGGTTCGACGGGTATTGGCATTGTCCCCATACGTGAAGACGGCACCTGTTTGTGGGGGTGCATTGACATTGACGAGTACCCCACAGACTTACCCGCCATACAAAAACGTCTGCATGAATACAAGCTACCATTCATAGTTAGCCGTTCTAAAAGCGGGGGTGCCCACCTCTTCCTATTTACAAAGGAACCTGTTGATGCAGCGTTAATGCGGCGTAAACTGTTTGAACTTTCGGCAGCATTAGGTTATTCCCAAGGTGAAGTGTTTCCAAAACAGGAAAAATTACTCCTTGAACGAGGTGATATTGGTAACGCCTTAAATCTACCATATTGTTCAGCTGAAACATCTACCCGATATGCGCTTAAACCTGACGGAACCTCGGCAACACTAGACGAATTTCTTGACTTAGTGGATGAACGCCGCCTTACAGAAGTTGAACTTGAAGACCTAGAAGTTGCCATAAAAGATATTTTGGAAGAAGCGCCTCCTTGTTTGCAATACCTTTGTGAACAGGGCTTTCCAAAGGGAACACGCAATAACGGGCTGTTCAACATTGGGGTTTATTTACGCAAGGCGTTTCAGGATACGTGGGAAGTTGAGATAGAAGAGTATAACCGCCGATATATGGACCCACCGTTGCCGTCATCGGAAGTGGTTTCGGTCATAAAGCAGCTCCATAAAAAAGATTATGGGTACCGCTGTAAAGACCAGCCGATAATTAGTTATTGCGATGCAACAATGTGTAAGTCTAGGCGATTTGGCATAGGCCCCGCAGACTACACCCCCAGCTTTTCCAACCTATCAAAATTTAATAGCGATCCACCCCTATGGTTCCTAACTGTTGGGGCGGAGAGACTGGTGTTGCAAACTGATGATTTGCAAAATCAAACCAAGTTTCAACGGTCGTGTATGGAAGCCTTGAACATGATGCCTCCTAAAATGGGGGAACGTGCATGGCAGGCTTTGGTTCAGAAATTATTGGATAAAATAGAAATAATTGATGTTCCAAAAGAAGTATCCATCCAAGGGCAATTCCTTAACTTATTGGAAGCCTTTTGCACAGACCGGGCACAGTCGCAAACACGTGAAGAATTGTTGCTGGGTAAGCCGTGGACTAACGAAGAAAGAACCTACTTTAGGTTGAAGGATTTATTGGATTATTGCGCACGGCATAATTTCAAGCAATATAACCACACGCAAATGGCTTCGCAATTAGCGGACATAGGTGGCGAACATAAATTCTTTAACCTTAAAGGAAAGGGGGTAAATGTCTACCATGTGGCTGAATTCATCGTCGATAAAACCCCGTATGTTTTGCCTGAATTAAAGGCTAATGAGGAGGAGGTGATGTGAGAAACATTTACCTCGGCCCACCCGGTACTGGTAAGACGAGTAAGTTGCTAGAACTTGTTGACAGTGCTTTGGAAATCGGAACTCCTTCTCGTTACATCGGTTATTTTGCCTTTACTCGCGCGGCTAACGAAGAATCAATAAACCGTGCCTGCACTAAATTCCAACTTAGCCGTAAAGATCTACCATTTTTCAGAACGCTACATTCACTAGCCTTTAGGCAGCTTGGTTTGAAAAGCAATCAGGTAATGGGCGACCAACACTACCAGGAATTTGGAGAATGGTTAGGGTTGCGTATTTCGGGAGGCTTGGACCGAGATACAGGTGTGTTTTACGGTAACGAACGCGGCGATGAAATATTAGCTTTGATTAATAAAGCTCGAATACGTGATATTTCTGTAGAGCATCAATGGTACGATGATAGTTCAGATATTTCCTGGTTAGAGGTAGAGCGTGTAGATCGAGCTTTGCGGTTATATAAGGAACGTCGGGAAATTGTTGACTACACCGATATGCTTTCGCTTTTCCTTATACAGAAGCCGGTACCTTTTTTAGAAACTATATTTATTGATGAGGCCCAAGATCTTAACCGCCTGCAATGGAAAATGGTATACTTGTTAGAGGAGGTTTCTAAAAATTGCGTCATAGCGGGAGATGATGACCAAGCTATTTTCAAATGGGCCGGTGCTGATGTTGACCAGTTTTTAGATTTAACGGGTAGAACAACGGTTCTAGATAAATCTTTTAGACTACCTAATAAAATAGCTAATTTTGCCAAGTCTATCGTAAAACGTATAGACCGTAGGTATGAAAAGGAATGGTCATCTAGAGACGATGAGGGGTTATTAGAATACCACACCAAGTTTGACTATATTAATATGTCAAAAGGAGAATGGCTGGTTCTGGCCCGTACTCATTATCTGTTACAGCCTATAGAAGCACAATGCAGGCGGGAAGGTTGGTTTTATTCAAAAAATAACGTGCCTAGTGTTCGTAAGTCACTTATTACCAGCATACAAGATTGGGAAAAATTACGGAAAGGTGAAAGTATATCTTCGGCAGCAGTTCGCAAAATGTATCAATTCTTCAAGTCTGATGGAAATGTTACCAAAAAAGGAAGAGGCTTGAAGAACGTAACCGAATATGAAACCTTTTCTCTACAGAACCTTCAAAATGATTACGGGTTACGGACATCAGGTATTTGGCACGAGGCTTTTGATAATCTTTCCATATATGAGCGAGAATATATGATTGCATTACTGCGACGTGGGGAAAAACTTACAGAAGAACCCCGTGTTCGTCTTTCAACCATCCATGCAGCCAAAGGTAAGGAATGTCAGCATGTGGTGCTTTTAACCGATTTATCACGCAAGGCGTGGACGCAAATGCAGGTGCATGAAAACGATGAATTACGAACTTTTTATGTAGGTGCGACTCGAGCCAGGGAAAGCCTGCACGTTATAATGCCACAGACACAATATTTTTTCCCAATAGGGGCTAATGGATAACATAACGTTTGTTATCGTTGCAGGCGGCGTTATTATATACATTATGGCAGCATATTTAGAAAGGATAACAAATGCCAGCAGCAGTAGAAACAATGGCTTACGCCAAATCAGGCGGGGTGCCGTGGCATAGAGAAGGACATGCCGTATCGGACGACCTTACCCCTGATGAAATGGCTGAGGCCGCAGGAATTACGTGGACCGTGAGTAAACGGCCTTCGTATACCATTGAAGCCCCTGAATGGAATGAGGGGGTTGGTCTTATAAATGACCCCAACCACAACCATATTGTTCGGGATGACACCAACGCTATATTAGGGGTATGCAGCCCCGAAGGTTGGCACCCGTTCCAAAACACAGAAATTATGCAGTTTTACAAAAAGTTCTGTGCGGCGGGACAAATGCAAATGGAAACGGCAGGTAGCCTACGTGACGGTAAGGATATTTGGGCGTTAGCCAAATATTCCGATGGGTTTACCCTTCCAGGTGGTGACGAAGTAAAGGGCTATTGTCTTGTTAGCAACAGCCACAAACCTGGAAAAGCGTTTAAAATTCTAAACACCCCTGTACGAGTAGTATGTTGGAATACGCTGGGTTTGGCGTTGCAAGGCTCAACTGCTTTGGGGGGCATGTTCAGGATGGCACACCGTGTCCAGTTAACAACAGCCATTTTTCAAGAGGCTGAAAAGACACTTGGCCTTGCTACTGAACAGCTTGCTAGTTTCCAACAGCAAACTGAATTTTTGGCTTCCAAGCAAATCACAACAGAACAGTTTTCACGGTTTGTTGCTCAACTGTTCGCACAAGATTTGCTGCAAAAGGAACAAGCCAAAGGGTTTGATGGCAGCGTTATTTCCTTAGGTGACCAGTTTAGAACCGGTACGCAAGCGCAGAAGGTATATGATGCGTTTGAAGATAGCCCAGGAGCTGACCTAAAGTCAGCCAAAGGCACATACTGGGGTGCGGTCAATGCTGTAACCTACGCTATGGACCACCAAGGCACGGGTCAGCACGCTTTGCACGATGCTTGGTTTGGCCGGAAGGCTGCACATAAGCGCGATGCTTTGACCCTTGCCACTAAAATGGCGGAGGCTGCGTAAACACTTTACTTGGTAGCGTCATTACGGTATAAGGGGTAGCGGGTTCGCTACCCCTTATCTTTTTAGAAAGGAGACAGTAATGATGTGCTATGCGGTAGTTGATGATTATAAAAAAGATGCTTCTTACGCTATGCGATTCAAAAGCATTAAGGAAGCTAAATCGTCCGGTTTTATTGATGAGTTTACACCCATCCTACGTGACCGTACTGATTTAAGCAACGCCTATTGTGAAGATGAACTTATTGGAATTCACTGTTTGCTCTCTTTTCCTAAAGTGGTAAAGTACAAGTCTTCCCAAACAATTTATAAAGATGATCTATGTAAGGTTGTTTGGGAGACTATCTTAACCAAGGCAAAGCCTTATAGAAAGGATGTAATGTCTATTACAAACTTAGACGAAGTACGAAATGAAAATGATTCAGAAGTTCCGGTAGAATCTTCACAAACGGGCATTAAGCGGCCTAGACTATACAAACGTGAAGATCGAATTGAAATTATTGGTGATAGGATTCCAATTCGTCCAGGAACCACAAAATATAAAATCTGGTCGTATATCCAAAGTGATATCACAGTGGCTGAATTTATAGCCTCTATCAGAGAAGCCGGTCTTCCAGGCAGCGCAAAGGATGTACAACTTGCCGAAAAAGCAGGGTACATCCAAGTTCACAAGCAGGGCTGATCTGGTTTAAGTTCACGTCCCACGATTCCTTCCACGTGCCGGAAACGCCCAATGGTGGGATAGGGCGTTTCCTTTAGAAAGGAGATACTTCCAGTGAGTAACACCGGATTAGACGTATCGTTTATTGGCGAATTGCCAATGGGTCAAGATTTTGTAGACTGGATAAATAAGCGCCACAGCATTTATTGCGAAAAAGAAAAAGGAACGCCGTGGCCGTGGGTTGAGGATGAAATACTTCAAAAATATAAGTTCACAAATGTTTTCCGTGAACTGGATAGAACCACAGTTTGGATGCGTAAAAACTTAACCGATCCAAATATTGGAAAACCACATGCGTTGATGATTTATAACTGCGCGGTGTTTCGCATGTTTGGTACAATGGAGATGTGTGAGGCTATTGGAGGGTGGCAAGATACCCACAATCCTGAACATCTTAAGCGTATTGCCCGTGAACGTTTGAACAATAAACAACGGGTATTTACGGGAGCCTACATCATCACGAACCAGGGTAAAAAAGACCCTAAAGAAAACATTGTTGTAGATGACTTCTTATATTCTATCTGGGACCACAGGCAACTTTTGTCCGATATTGCTAATAAGCGCAGTCTGCAACAGATGCATCAAAACTTGGGCAAACTTTCAGGCTGGGGTGGTGGCGGATTTATGGCTTATGAACTTGTAAGTGATTTGCGCTACACGCCTGTTTTAAACTATGCAACAGATATAAATTCGTGGGCCAATGCTGGTCCCGGAGCCATGCGTGGCTTGAACCGTGTTTTTGGTCGTCCCTTAAAATTCTCTTCTAAAAAGCACACTTGGAATAAGGAGATGGTTTCACTATTGAAAATAGTAAATTGGAACAAAGACTCTTTTGTGCCTGTGTTAGAAATGCGAGAAATAGAACACAGTTTGTGTGAGTTTGATAAATACCAGCGCGTTAAAAATGGTGAGGGAAAGCCGCGAAGTATTTACCAGCCCCCCGGACACGAGCGCTCTAAGTGGGCGCGTTACCGTGCCCGTAGAAAGGAGAAAACTAATGAGGAAAATATGTGTAGTACACCTGACTTATTGCAGTCCCAAGACTAGCATAGCTAGTGCGCGAGTCGCGCAATATCTTGCTAATCATTTAAATGCAGATTTAGTTGACGGCATACACAAAGGTCGGCCTTTTTCTTACCACACTTACGACACAATTCTGTATGTCAACAGCATGGGTGCGTTTGCTGAAGCAGAACTGCGTGTGGAACTGGCTGATCAAATCCGTAGATGCAAGAATTTAATCTATGTTCAAAATGATTATACTGTGCAGCCCATTAGTCAAGTGCAAAAGGTACTGCGTGATGAACGTGGGTGGTCGTTTAAACAACCTTTTGAAAGTAGTCCTCCATACATATGGAGCAATATACCAGAAAACGCTACCGGTGCGGGAAACGCTTACGTTAATTGGAACCTTTTAACATGGAACCCTATACCTCTTGAAAACATTGCTTTTAAGAACAAGGTCCAGGGTCTAATGTATTACGGCTCTTATAGAAAAGACCGGGAAGCGTATTTCAAAAAGTACTTTGAAGACGTGCCTTATCCCGTGCATATATCTACAAATGGGAAAGCTATTGAAAAGTTTAGGTTGCTTGCTCCAAATATGACTAGACACGGTAGTTGGAAGTCTATGCAGGATTTATCTAAGTTTGCGGCTACCGTATATATTGAAGATGAACATATTCACACACATTACAACTCACCTGCCAATCGTTTTTATGAATGTTTATCGGCGGGGGTGGCCATGTTTTTTGATGAGAGTACGCGAAATACCTTGGAGGTGGCTTTCCCTGGCAAAGGAGAATATATATTTCCTATTGTGGATTGTGCTGAAGACGTGTTGGAGGCGTTGCCAGCTTATGAGCAAATTGCCCGTGAACAACGGAAACTTTTTAAACGCGATTATCTAACGGATTTAGACGATCAAACAACAATGGCGTGGGAAAACTTTTTGGAGGTAGTTGACTAATGCAGGAACCACCGTTTTGCATACAGTTTGAATTAACCGAAGGCTGTAATTTAGCTTGCTCGTTTTGCGGTATCCAAGGCATACGGGATAACAACGCACATGGACCGAGCGGTACAACAGGGAAAAACAGTAAACCGTATAAATTCATGACCGTAGATAATGCGGCGTGGTTTGCGACAAGTTTACGATACACCACTACAGAAGGTCGTAAATGGAATCCCCGTATTGAAATGGCGATGCACGGTGAACCGACTATGAACCCTAACTATGTGGAAATAGTGCGTGTATTGCGTGAACACTTACCCACGACCCACCTGATGATGACCAGCAATGGTGGTGGATTATTGGGGGGCGATACTACGGATAAAATCAACACGCTGATGCAGGCTGGTTTGAATGTATTGCTTTTGGATAATTACGAGGCTGTGAATATTGTTCCAAAGGTAAAGCAGCTCTACAAGGGGCCGCATCCTATTTATGACTACCCCTTGGTTAAGTCTGCTAACCCCCATAGGCGGCGTAAACCAACGGATCATGATATTGTTGTTGTAGACGATATATCAAGTTCTACTTCGGGTAACCACGCTAGTTTGAATAACCATTGTGGGTCAGCCTTTCCGCCTAATGGTAAAGCTGAAGGTCGACGATGCGGCAAGCCCTTCAGGGAAATGAGTATACGTTGGGATGGTAATGTTGCCGGATGCTGTAATGACTGGCGCGGCTACTATAGAATAGGCAACGCTTTTGATACTGATTTGAACACGCTTTGGCAAGCTGAAGAATTCAACGCCATGAGAGCAATGCTTTACGAAGGAGACAGGGAATTTGGTCCCTGTGCAGGTTGCGACGCTTTAACATATCGCCCTGGATTATTGCCTGACCACAAAGGGCAAAAGACGTGGCCTGCGGTAACTGATAACGATAAAAAAGTGGTTGCTCGTGCCTTGGCCATGGGGCCTTATACTAAGGCAGTAAAGCGCCCTTGGGAGGCGCTGTAAGGCCCCGTGAGAGGGCGCAAAACAAAACTATAGGGGCAGGTGCCTAATTGGAGGAAACATGCACACCATACATGCTCGGAACGTAAACGACGCTTATTTAGCGGGGCTGAAACTTTTATACCATGAAGGTGTTGAACGAGAATCACGTGCGGGTACTGTTGTAGAATATCCCACATGCGTGGCGACGGTATATAGAAAGCCTTGGGAGCGTGTGTTATTGGACCCCGTGCGTGATGCCAACCCGTTTTTTCATTTAATGGAAAGCCTGTGGATGCTGCGCGGTCAACGGGATGTGGGCACCGTGGTTCGCTACAACAAGCGCATGGGTGATTATAGTGATGATGGTGAAATATTCCATGGAGCATATGGCCATCGGTGGAGAAACTACTTTAGCCAGGACCATAGGGTGCTTGACCAACTTAAAATAATTATTCGACGTTTGGCAAAAGACCCCGAAGATCGCCGCTGTGTTCTACAGATGTGGGATGCTTCGCATGACCTAAATGTCAACAAGGTTGACGTCCCATGCAACACGCATGTATATTTCAAAATACGCGATAAATTACACATGACGGTATGCTGTCGCAGCAATGATATTATTTGGGGGGCGTATGGAGCCAACGCGGTACATTTCAGCATGTTGCACCAATATGTTGCGGATTGCCTTGATATTGAAATGGGGCCGTATATTCAAATAAGTGACAGTTTTCACGCTTATCAAGATATATTTGGTGATAAAGTTATAGGGCGCGTGATGGCAGATGATTGGAAAGCTTCGGATACCTATGAGGCTTATAACTTTACCCATACACGATTTAAAATACCCCGTTTACTTGACGCATCCGAACACACGTTTTACACGTCAGCTTTTTATAAAGAACTTATTGAGCCTATGGCCAAAGCCTGGGATTTTTGGAAGAGTGGCGAATGGGAATCTGCTTATGATACGGTAAGCAATCAAATGCTTATAGAAGATTGGCGATATGTATGCTTGGAATGGTTAGAAAGGCGACATGGAAATGAGTGATATTTTAGAAGTTGTAAAAGAACTTTGCCTTAATGACTATACTTCCTTATGCGAGGCTGAAAAAAGCTATGGAGATAGCTGGAAAAAGCGCGGTGGGTTAGGGGCTTTTATGATGCTTGCCCGTAAATGGGACCGTATAGAAAACCTCTCGAAACAACATTCTTATGATATATTTCAGGCTATTCAGGAATTCCCCGACTTAACGGGTGTAATTGATGATATACGAGATTTACGAAGATACCTTTTGCTGGTTGAAGCAGAAATGGTACAAATGGGCCATATATTACCCGAACCTTTTATAAAAGAAGAGTCAGATGCAGCTACCATTGTTCCAGCCAAAAAGTGAATGGGTACCGCCTTCAGAATTCCCAGATTTATCACAATTTAAGCAGATTTCAGTAGATCTTGAAACGTATGATCCAAATTTAAGGGTACACGGCAGCGGATGGCCTCGTAAAGACGGGTATGTTATCGGAATAGCTGTTGCGGCTGAAGAAAACGCTTACTATTTCCCCATCAAACATGAAGCCGGTGGCAATTTAGATGAAGCTATCGTGTGGCGCTGGCTAAAGAAACAGATGCAAGCGCCGTCGGATAAAGTATTCCATAATGCGCAATACGATATAGGCTGGCTGAGAGCTAGTGGAATACGCGAAATTAACGGCCTTATTATTGACACAATGGTTGCGGCACCCCTAATAGATGAAAACCGCATGAGTTACGCCTTGAACGCGCTTGGAAAAACATATTTGCAGGAGCGTAAGGATGAAACATTACTAGAAGAGGCGGCAAAAGACTGGGGGGTTAACTCCAAATCAGATATGTGGCGTTTGCCGCCCCAATATGTCGGACCTTATGCTGAGCAAGACGCACGATTAACCTTGCGTTTGTGGAACCATTTTAAAAATCTACTAGCACAAGATAACCTTACAGAGATTTTTAATCTTGAAATGGGTGTATTGCCTTGTTTAATCGATATGCGGGAAAAAGGTGTGCGTGTCGACTTAGACAAAGCAGAAAAACTCAAGCGTGATTTAAGTCGTCGTGAAGAAAAAATTATCGGCCAAATTAAAAAAGACTACGGTGTTTCTATAGAAATTTGGGCTGCTACGAGTGTAGCCAAGGCGTTTGATGCGGCTGGGTTGCCTTACGAACGAACCCCTAAATCTAACCAACCGAAATTTGATAAAGCAAGTTTGTGGGAGAATGAACACCCGCTTGCGCGTATGATTTTGGAAGCTCGTGAGATAAACAAGGCCCATACGACCTTTATTGATACTTTATTGGAACATCAGACTAAGGGCCGCATCCATGCTGAAGTACACCAGCTACGATCGGAACGTGGTGGGACACTAACCGGAAGAATGAGCTATAGCAATCCAAACCTGCAACAAGTTCCAGCCCGTAATAAGGAAATTGGTCCCTTAATTCGCTCTTTATTCATACCTGAAGAAGATTGTGTGTGGGGTGCGTTTGATTATAGTCAACAAGAACCCCGTTTGGTGGTTCACTATGCCTCAAAACTGAAATACGTCTCCGCTGAACCTGTTGTGGATTCGTATAAAAACGATGAAGCCGACTTCCACCAAGTTGTAGCGGACATGGCTAATATTCCGCGCACCCACGCCAAGTTGATAAACCTTGGGTTGTTCTACGGAATGGGAAAAAAGAAACTATCAGAACAACTGGGCTTATCCTGGGATGAAAGTGATGCTCTTTTCAATAAGTACCATAGTCAAGTACCTTTTGTTCGACAACTTGCTAATTACTGCGCCCAAAGAGCGTCAGAAGTAGGGTTTATTAAAACCATTGGTGGGAGGCGGTGTCGGTTCACAATGTGGGAACCGGATACAAAAGGCTATAATAAACCGATGCCCTTTGACCAAGCCATGAAGGAATACGGCAAGCATATGGGCCTCAAACGTGCGTTTACATACAAGGCATTGAATAGACTCATTCAAGGAAGCGCCGCTGACCAAACAAAGATGGCAATGGTCGCTTTATATAAAGAAGGAATACTGCCGCATATCCAAGTGCATGACGAACTTGATATTTCAGTTGAAACGCAGCAGCAAGCAGATATGATCACTGAAATTATGGAACAATGCACATTATTATCGATCCCTAATAAGGTTGATGCGGAATACGGCCCTAATTGGGGAGAAGCTAAGACCACATTCAGTGAAAAGCCCCTTACTCGTGGACTTGGTCATGGCCATAGTGTTCAATTGATAAATGAAAACTTTATTGAAAACACAGGGTAGGGCATACTTAATTATAGCAGCTAACTAGAAAGGAGAAACGCTATGCCAATTTACCCAAAAGATAAATTAGATATAGACTATGGTCGTTTGCCCCCGCATCTACAAGGTGGTGTGAAACGATATGTAGAACAGGGTATTCAACCGGGGGGATTTCTTACCGCCGTCATTGAAAATAACCTACAGCTTGCCGTAGGTCACGCGGACCCCGTAAGCCTAGCCGCGCTTCGCGACATAACACGGTTTTTTTACAACGAACTCCCCAGCAAATGTTGGGGAACACGCGAAAAAAGAAAATTGTGGATGAAAACGGGTTGCAAGGAATATTCACCCGTTCCCCTACCCGAAGATATTGAGCGCAAGTCACACGTTGTAGAAATCTATAATTTTAACACCCTAGCTAAATAGAAAAAAAGGCGCTGGGGTTTGGAGTGGACCCCAGCGCCCTAGTTATGGGCGATTGAAATTAATCATCGCCCACCAGGGAGGTTAATATTTTCATTCTACACACCTTTTTATCAATATGACAACAAGATAATTGCTCGCTATTTTTCACTAACTATTATATGGGTATTGGCTAAAACAAACAGAAGGGAGATGCCATAATGTCAAATGTTGCTTCTATTACGGAAGCGCCTGTTAAGAAGAGGGTAAAAAGTTCAAAGCCTGCCAAGGCTGCGAATAAAAAACCAGCTTCTAGCACCGCATCTGAAAAGGACCGGGAACAAGCCTTGAACTCGGTAACCCAAGCTACGGAACCTGTTAGTAACGTGGCTCCTCTACGGGCTGTCCCGCCACCACAGCCGCGCGAGCGGACAAGTGCGGTTTACTCCAGCGGACTTACCATTAAGTTCACTGGCGGGCCGAACCCTGTGACGGCAGGCACCAACCGAGCGGCCATTTGGTCCTTATTTGAAAACGGCATGACCGTTGGGGAATTTATGACCGCATTGGGCACTACGGATAAACGTGATAAAAACGGTAAACAGCTCAAAGGGGGCCATGGTGACTTGAAAATTGCCGTGGAAAAGGGTTATATCGAACTTGTCTAATGACAAATGACAACCTGTTTCCCCAAACCCCTGGTGCTATACTAAATGGTACCAGGGGTTTTTTCTTATTGGAGGTACTAATGTTTGAAGAACAAAGTGAAGTAGGCTCGGTTAAATTTCTACCGTACCCGCTGCTATTGAAAGCAGCCAAAACGGCTCGGAAACGTAACTATAACCGTCAGGTAACAGACGACTTTGTAAATACGGTTGTTCCAGAAGCTGACCCAGACCAAGATTTTAATTACCCGATAATAAACAGTTTCCCACATGAACATGCTCAAGGCAACGCTGTCGACATGCACATGCGATGCGAAATACTAGGGCCATGGGGAACGTCAGACCAGCCTATATTAAGCGTGTATCTTGATATCGATATGGAACTGTTTAACCAGCTACCAGACACAAGCATTTATGATGAAGAAACTGGGCACCTGCCTTCTGCCTGAAATAACAAATCTGGGAGAACCACAAATGGTTAAGGAACCTACATTCATCGCGCGATATACTATCCACATAGACGTTAAGAACAGCACAGAACAAAAAGCAACTCAGTTTCCTATTCAGTTTATGCAGACTATTCACCATATCTTTCCTGGTGTAGAAGTGCATGTTATACGAGAACCGGACGAAGACATACCGTGATAAATAAGCGGTAGCGTTCCCCCTACCGCGCCTTATAATAGGTTTACATATAACCCTTGGAGGTGGTTATGCCGTACGATCCTATCGCATTAGAAATAACAACGTTAGAAAATACAGCAACTGCCGAAGAATATGACCGGCAACTTGGGAGTATTATCAAACGTTACGGCGTAGATTTTGCCACGTCTGTTATGAACCGTTATGTTCAAAAACGCCTCATGGCAAGCGGGCATCAAGTGAGTTTGCAAGAAATAATAGATTACGTTAAGAAAATAGCGGGGGGTTTGAACAGTGCTTATAGAAAATAACCCGCACCCGCCCATTGAACAGCTTGGCTTTCGTATTAGTCTTGCAAAACGTGCTTTTGACCAAGCAAATAGCAATGATTTCAAAGCATTATGGGCGGCGGTCCATAGCCACCTACTGCGTAGATTACAGGAGTATGATAATGGTTGAAAAATGTACAAGCCTAGGAGTCGACCTTGAAACAGCTACCATTATACGAGACTTAGCCGACAAGCATGAAAAAACGAAAAAAGCCATGTTAAGGCAAATAGTTCGTGAATGGGTAGAGCAGGAAAAAATGGCTCGCGATCATTTTGCGGAATTTAAGTCAAAGATGCAAAAGATGCAAAGAAATTAAACCGATGTATTTTGGCGATTCTTTTGTGATATGGGTGATACTTAATGCTATCGCCCTACTTATTCAGCTAGGGAGGCACGTTGGCTGATATAGGGGGGAAGGGTGTGCCTTTCTGACTACTCCTTCCCTTCCCCCCGCCTTATTGGAGGAACAAAAGCATGTCAGAAGAATTATTCTACCATCCAAAAGCTGAACGCATATTGGATGATTTTACAAACGAACAAATTGGTGAGCATGATGCTTACTGGGGGTTATCGGAACTAGGATGGCCCGATGAGGCTATCGACCAAAAGCTAACTGATATACGGGTGGAACAAAAACGCCCCAACCCCGAAGATAAATAGTTGTGCAATCAATACAAATTGAAAACCCACGAGGTTTTGACCCAGAACTAGACGTGGAACCGGATAAGGAACCTTGTATGGTAGATTCATCCGATAGTGCAGAATGCACTGTCAAAGTTTTTGCAATTAGAGGGGTAGACCTTCAGCAGATCCGTTTAACTATTGATACAAAATTTGAAACCACTACATTGAATCTAAGCAAGTCAAAAGCCATAGCTTTAGCAAGAATGCTTTACAAAACGGCGGATAAAATATGATAAAAAACCGCTATACTCTATAATTTCACATAGTATAGTACAGGTACAGCCTACCAGCAATTAGAAAGGAGATTTGGTCATGGTTGAAACAAGTGTACGCAGTTCACTAACCCTTCCACATATGGGAGAACCCTCCAAATACGGCCCACGAGACACTAAAGCTCATCGCAAATCGCATAAAACTATCCCTTATGGGTCGGATTGCAATCTGTACAAAACAATTGTCGCTATTGCTCATTACAAAGGGTGGGCCGTCGGCCATTTTTTGAAGCATTTAGGATACACCAGCAGTAGTGTCCATGGTACGTGGTTGTCAAAAAGCCGGTGCCCCGCAAAAGTAACCCTTCTTGTCAGCGGGTGGCTTTCTGAACAAAAACTTGTCGCTACATATTCGCAAAAGACCGCTGGTATGTCGCAAAACGTTTCAATTCAAAAAGCCGGGGCACCTGAAAAAACTGTTGAAATACAGCACGAATTTGTGCCTGTATCAGTACCGTTGACTATGCAAAACGTTTTAGATTTAATTGCTCTTTGCGCTACAAACGGCGAAGAACAGTTAATCATACCGCTCGCAAAATTGCTGGGCGACAAAAACGTTTTCCTTAGCGAAGATTAGGTAACCCAGATAAACGGCCCACTGATTAATGTATTCAGTGGGCCGTTTTACTTTCTATATTGTCACATAGATAGTATAGGCTTTGCTCCTTTACTTGTCCCACCCTATTATTAGGCATAGCCAAAAAAAGGAGATATCAGCTATGTATATCGTAAACGGGCCGTCTAGCAGTACGGCAACTATCAACGTTACAAGCGCATCACACCACGCATACTACGGCGAACGGCAGGTAACCATCACCTGCGGCATACCTGCGGAAACGGCACCGGACGGCGGTAGCCTTACCGATTTGCAAGCGGATTTACGGCAATACGCTCTAAGCCAAAAAACCGATGCGCTGGGGTACATAATTGATGTACGGGTTAGCGATGCCCCAGAAAACGCAGATAACCTAACCGGCAACAACGAAATTTGGGTCACCATCACCTACCCGGTTAGCCAGGAAGACAAAGAACAAGGTTACCGCACACATTATCGGCATATCGCCGTTGGCGCTTTTGATTACTGGGCAGATATATGCGGGCATCCCTGGCAGGAAATGAACCCGGAAGGGGGGTCGGGTACTAAAGCAGAAAAAGTTAACCAGTAATCAATAACCAAGGCGAGCGGCGGCGTCAGGGGCTGGTTATTTACCTTATCCTCCAGCACTCAAAAAGGCTAGATGCTGCGGCGGTTTTTCTCGCATAGTGGGAAATCGTACCGTTAATCTAGCCGACCGCCGCACCCGTGGCTAGGCCCTACCCCGCCCATCTAGGCCCTGTGGCACCGTCTACGGGCGCTCTAGGGGGTGGGGATTGGGCCGCTAACCACCAAACCCAAAGGGAGAATAGGTATGAAGTTACTTACAAAAGAAATCAAAGCAAAACTCGAAAAGAACCGGAACGTTGGATGGCAGGAGGCCAAACCGATTGTAAAGTTCTTTAACCCCGTCGGCCTTGCAACTTGGTTGATTGGTGAATTAGAAGAAGACGGCGATACCATGTTCGGGTTGTGTGACTTGGGGATGGGGGAGCCAAGTTTAGGCCGGATTAGCTTAAAAGAACTAGCTTCAGTGGATTTGGGGCATGGCCTAAAAATAGAGCGGGATTTGTATTGGACCGCAGAAAAAACCATGCAGGAATACGCTGACGAAGCACGGCAAACCGGATACATTCAAACATAAGGGGACCAAGTTTCATGGTAAAACTTACCAAAGACCAGCAAACCAAACTCGCCATAAAATGGAAACAAGACAACCAGGGCCTGACTTACTTGCAATTCCGGCGCTCGGTTCAACCAGCTTTCGGTTTTGACGACGCAATAATGGTCAAATGGTGCGGCATGTGGTTGGGAATCGAAACCGACGGCTACAGTCACGCATAGGAGCAACCCATGAAAATATGCCCCATTTGTCACGGAAACGGGTTCGTGGCCCATGAGCCTGAGAAAGTTTTGGATCGTTCCGATAAAAAGGGGGAAATAGACCGTGTTTCCTTTTCGACAACCGTGAAAGACTGTGACCACTGCATGAATTCCGGCGAAATACCCGATTAAATAGATAAACCAGCCTTTGCTCCTTAAAACGTCCAAGGTTACACTTTATTATGCTTAATAAAGGAGGGTTAAAAACCCATGACTATCAATACATCACCAAATACTTCGGACGCCTTTAACAGTTTTGAACTGCTAAAAGGCGATTGGGAAAAGTTTAACTGGTATCTACAGTACGTTAAGGTGGATGGCTCGTCTATACCTGCGGCTATCTGGGTGGGTGAACTGCTAGGAAGATTTGGGTTTACCTACAACGAACTTAACAGTTGGCTCCAGGCCAGTGCTGAAGACCCCGCGTGGGATTGTGCTATCTACGCTGGGTTTGACAGCAAGGGCAATGCCTACATCGTGGCCAAAAACGTGGACGTTAGCTAACTAAATAGTTTGTCGGCAGGAAGGCGGGACGCTGGTTCGTTAAAGCGTCCCGCTTTACTATTGGGTACAGCCAACCAAAAGGAATACATAACCGCTATGACCACAAACACATTTTTAGACGCCGTGCTGGGTGACTTGTTTGCACCCCCAAAGAAAACGCGCAAGCAAGACCCCGGCTACGGGCGTCTGTATAGGTGGTGCAAGAAAAATAACATCACCTATACCCGCGACCAAACCTATTGGGACTTTAACCACAGCGGCATCGGTACCATCGGAGCCAACGACGGTGGCCATGACTATGAAACCGTGCTGGAAGTAGCCCAGGAGCGGCTGGCCACAGGCAATCCACACTGGCCCTTTAACCAAGAGGAATAAAATGGCTAATGCGCCCAACCAAAAGGAATACATACCCGCTATGACCACAAACACATCATACGACAACACCAGCCATCGCGCATGGAACGTGCAGGGCGGCATCTACACAACTGACGATAGTGGTGCCACCTATAATCATTTTATAATCGCGCAAAACACCGCAGAATGGGGGCCAAACAACGAACCTGCGTTTACGGTTCTTGGCCACTACAGCAGCGAAGAACTACCGCCCGCCGCCGAAAATGCCCTGCACGCCGACCGCTTTGCCGAGTGGCTGCAAGAAGAAGCGGTAGCCCTGGCCGAAAAGCAAAACCTAGTCCCCGCAGATACCATACTGTGCGTCGTATGCGATGCGTTTGGTAGCAGCACTCTATTTGGGGGCCAGGAATAAAATGACTAATGCGCCCTACACTCTAAACTACACCATCGACATCGGCCCGCCAGACCTAGGCGCAGACGCAGATGTTATTTACCAATACAGATACAACGGGGGCCGTATGGAACTCGTAAAGGTCGACGTCGCAGGCGAAACCCGGCCCTATCGCAAATGGACGGGACCATGGTCCGTGGAACAAGACGCCGAAAACCTGTTCTACAACGGCGACGATGACCTACACGACGCACTATGGGAAAACACTAAAAGAAAGGAATAAATTATAAAGTTCCCGGCAAAAGTTCCCGGCAGGGTATAACACCTTGACACCAATGGATAAAGTTCCCGGCAAAGTTCCCGGCAAAAGTTTATCAACAAGATAAGTAGACCTTTGCTCCTTAAAACATCCGGCCCTACTATTAACCATAGCCAACCAAAAGGAGTTTCAGCTATGGCAAATCATTGTGACAATTTCCTGGACCTTTGCGGCGAAGATATAAAGGCCCTAAAAGCCTTCCAAAAACTCATGGGTAACGAAATAGACTTCAACAAAGTCATACCCATGCCACAAGCCCTGCGCGACCAAGGCAACCTTTCCATTAAAGACCGGCAAGGGCCTAACTGGTACGACTGGGCGGTTATCCATTGGGGCACCAAGTGGAACGCCTACGAACACAACCAAGACCACACCTCGGCAAGGTACCCCGATAACAAAGGGGATTGCGGGGAACTTTGCTACAACTTCCATACCGCATGGGCTCCACCCACCCCCATAGTGCGCGAACTGCAACGCCAATATCCCACCCTGTGCATCACCATGTATTTTGAAGTAGAAGGTAATGGCGATGACACCGGGTGGGTCGACGAAACGGGCAAGGAAGTTCATGCAAAACCCACGCAGGAAAACGGTCGCCGTATTTCAGGGTAAAAGCCAATAGAAAGGGCAAACAGATGGTAGCGCAGGAAATATGCATAGAATGTGACAATGAGAGTGATGATATAAACACCGAAGGATTTTGCGCGACATGCGCTGATTGGTTTGTCGAAGGAAAGGAAAAAACATTCCTAAAAGAAACCCCCATAATCGATAACCTCAAAAAAGCGGCAGTCATTATCGGCGGTGGCCTTTTGATGGGGGGCTTCATGTGGCTGGTCATATTCACGCTCATGGCTGCATGACCCATAGCTAACTTATCCATAGACCAACAAGGGGTGGCTCGTAAAACAGTCACCCCTTACTATTAGGCTAATATGAATATATTTATACTCGACAAAAACCCCATCACCGCTGCTCAATCACAATGCGACAAGCACGTCGTAAAAATGGTTCTAGAATCAGCGCAAATGCTATCCACAACACACAGGGTACTCGACGACATACCCGACGACAACGTATTCTACAAAGCTGTCCATCAAAACCATCCATGCACCATCTGGACAAGGGCATCATCAGGCAACTACCAATGGCACTTTCTGCATTTCACCGCACTGTGCCACGAATATCAACATCGCTACGGCAAAATTCACAAGACAGACCAACGTCTTCGCAGCACACTCAGCAAACTACCCGCAAATATCACACACGGTCCACGCACACCATTCGCTCTCGCCATCGGGACAAGCGGCGCGAATCCATGCAACAACACCGTAGACGCATATCGCGCATACTATCAAACCAAACAACATCAATTCAACATGCGCTGGACCAAACGCGCCATACCATCATGGTTTCAAAACGACTAAAAGAAAATAGCTCCTGCCCTTGTCCAAGGGTACTATTAGGCATAGCCAACCAAAAGGAGGTTTAACAAATGCGTATCGGAACCGTTCGCACAGAAGAAGCCAAAGTCTACGATAGCCACGCTGGCTATCACCAATTCCACACCGACAATATCTACGAATACGGGCCACAAGAGTCCTACGGGTCATTTGAAGTTTTCTGGCACGATGACAAATCGGTTTCTAACCAGGAAACTTATCACGATATGGTCGCCGGCTGGTACTGGGCGGCAGGGTTTCCCGGCTGCATGTACGACAGCGCACCTACCGGACCATTTGCCTATAGCCAACAGGCTCACGAAGATGCCGACGAATGGGCACCGGAATACTGGGTCAACCTGCTTAACGCCGAATAAACAATCCACCAACCAAATGGAGGTAACCATGTCAACACGCTGCAACATACTACTCACCGACGCAACCGGGGCAAAAATGTGGTTCTACAGGCACCACGACGGCAACCCCGAAGTCATCATGCCAGACCTAAAACGCTTTCTTAGCTGGGTCAAAAACGGTCACCTGCGCAACAACGTCAGTCAAGCAGGGGGCTGGCTCATCGTCATGGGCCTACCACCACTCGACGGCCTCACCGGGGGCCTTACACCCGAAATACCACGCAACGATCCACACAGCACATGGAAAGTAGGCAACTACGAACCAACAACATGTCAACACGGCGACATCAACTGGCTATACACCATCGACCTTGCAGCTCAAACTATCACAAAAGAAGAAGTGTCGTAAAACATTAAGCGGGCCAAAGCCCAGAAAACCGCCAATGTGTCCAAAAAACACGGCCCTATAGTCATCTCGAGTAGGAATGGAAAAAATAAAAGCAAATAGTTGAAAAAGTCTAATAGGCGCAATAGGTTTGGATATAGGCTAATGGTGTCAAAGGGTTAAACCCTATTAGGGAGTTATTGTTTCATGATTGCTTCTAATAGTGTTGATAGGGTAGTTCAAGTAGGTAGCGGAAGGTCTTAAATGACGATTTCAGGAGTTCTAGTTTTTCTATATTCTTCGAACTAACTGAGCTACCTTTAGGGTAGAACACAACATTTCACGAGGGAACCATGAGTGGAGCAAAAAATAGCTACGCAGGGAAAGTCAAGCCGCGAAAGCCAAACGCCGAACAAATAGAACGTCGGTCTGATCACGACGAAGGCGGCATCCTTCGGCAAAAGCTAACCGGAAAGCAGCGCACTTTCGTATACGAGTATGTAGTCAATCAAGTAAACGGCACAGAAGCCGCTAGACGGGCAGGCTACAAACATCCAAATGTACGCGCAGCAGAACTGCTAGACGTAAGTCACTATCCATACGTCGCAGAAAGAATAAACCAGTTCAGGCTAGAATTGCAGCGCAAGTACGAAGTCACCTACGAAAACCATGTAGAACAACTCGCCAAACTGCGGGATGTAGCCTTGCAGAACGGGGCGTACTCTGCTGCCGTCAACGCAGAAAAAGCGCGGGGTCAAGTAGGTGGTCTTTACGTCGACCGTAAGGAGATTTTGGTAGGTCGTGTAGAGTCTATGAATAGAGAAGACGTGGTTCGTCGGCTACAAGAAATACACAATCAATACAAACCAATCTTAGATGTAACCCCCGTCGAGGAGTTAATAGATGAAGGAGTCGGATCTTTGGAGAAAACTACGTGACGGTACGTCGCCGCTAAACATTCACTGGACTCGTTTAGAATCATGGGCTTCTCCCGGAGTTCCTGACGTACACGGATTTTACCAGTCGTATGACCTGTGGGTGGAATTAAAGGTTATAAGAAGTAGCACAATCAAGATCCGACCACACCAGATATCCTGGCATTATAGTCGTCATCGTGCAGGTGGGTCGTCATTTATATTGATCGGGGATCCACGGAGGCGGTTAATGAATCTTTACACAGGGGCCGTGATTCGTGAGTTGAGTGTCCCGTCGTCGGTCCCGTCGGTCCCGTTGATTTGGACCAGCCCGACTAGAAACTGTGATTGGCGATCTATGATCGTGGCTATGTGTTCGGTGATCGATGATCGTAGATCGGAGTCCAAGGCCCTTGAAAACAAAGACAAAAAAGATGTTGCTTAGAGGGTAGCGGTAAGGTATAGTTCGAATAGTTACCCCGCTGGGGGTGATGGCCATTATACAGGAGAAAGCTGATGGCACAGTCAAAGGTAAAGGTAGTAGAATTACAGGGTTCCGGCAATGCAAAGGAGCCGCTTGGTAAGAAGGACGTGGATACCTTTTTGGCGGCGAACCCCAAGGCCAAGATTGCTTTGACCGGCAATGCCACGCCGTTGACCAGGGACTATGGCAAGCGCGCCAGCATCTTTGGTGTTATGTCCACGTGGGAAGGCCCGGCTGTCGAGTTTGCCCGCGATGCACAGGTTGTCAAAACCTGGGGCGGTGGCAAGGAAGACTTGGTTATCGCCTTAAACGGCACTCGCAAAAACGGCTTCGCGCCGTACATCAAGCTGGTCGGCTAACGCCGCACGGTCCAAGGGGCGGGGTGCTTCGGCGCTCCGCTCTTTTTTTGTGCGCGGTGGTCCGTCGTCGTCGTCGTCGTC
>TARA_R110002096_G_scaffold27330_2_pt1 | contig 29386 bp, 29 predicted proteins | sample TARA_R110002096 | Tara Oceans TARA_R110002096 (sample SAMEA4397295) | marine metagenome | biome: Polar Biome; feature: [DCM] deep chlorophyll maximum layer (ENVO:01000326); material: water (ENVO:00002006), including particulate matter (ENVO:01000060) such as... | depth 35 m
TCAAATGTAACAAAAAGATTAGTTACTTTTCTTTAGAAGTATTAATGAGTTTTTTTGAATCTCTCTTCTGTTCTTAAATCATAATCATTTTTGTCTACATAACTTTTCCCTTCTTCATAAATTACTATAGCATTTGCTGTAGAATCTTTTGCAAAAGTGCTGCTCTCAATATCTCCTAAAGTAACCCTGTAAGATTCCTAATTATATGCTTCTTGTGAAAACCCTTGAATACTAATAACCAGTAAAAGGATTAAGGTGAAGTTTTTCATATTTTAATCTAGTGTAATGATTTTTAAACGTTTATTTTTTCTCAAATAACTTTGAATAATGTGCTGTGTATGTCTATTATTATTCATGGGTGTAATTATAGATTCTAAAACTTTAAGGTTATTTATTTGATAATTTAAGTTAAAAAAACCTAAGCCTTTAAAAACACCATTTTCAATCAAAATAGCACTTCGTTCATCAATTTCACGACCTCTATCAATAATTACCATGTTTTTGTTAACGTAACTATTTTTTTCAATTAAGGATTGTACACGTTGGTTGTAAACATCGGGAGCTTCCTTTTCAATACAAGCGCCCTCACATTCCTTTATTTCATATTTAAAACAGCTGCTTTTTGTTTTGTAAAGTCCAGAAAGTTTTTGGCATAAATTATAATCTTCAATTGCTTTTGTAATAAAACTTTTTCCGCTTTGTCTATTACTAAACGTGGTGATTGGCTTTTTTCGCCCGTCGGCAATATCAATTTTAAGGTTCAAATAATTATTGTCATCTTTAAAGCTATATAACGCATGTGTAAAAATATTACGCCTTAAAGCTCTGTTATGTATGGGTTTAACGCGTTTAATTTCTTCACTTTCTTTTAAAAGTGCCACAAGTTCGCTCCCAGTAGCTTCATAGGTAACTGCGGTTACTTGAACTTGAATTTTTTTAGATTTATGGTTTGAATTAGTAAAATGTTGATTGATTCGTTTTTTAATATTGTTACTTTTTCCAATATAAATAATTTCACCATCGGCTTTATGAATGTAATATACACCGGTAATTGATGGTAAACCTTCAAGAATATCAATATGCCGAGGTTCTAATTGTTTTTTAGGGTTTAATCGAATCGATTTTTGAATAATACTCTTTGTAGAATCTTTATCTAAAAGTATTTTGAAAAGTTTCACAGTAGCTAAGGCGTCACCAGAAGCACGATGCCTATCGGTAACAGGAATACCCAAAGAGCGCACGAGTTTTCCTAAACTATAAGATGATTGCTCAGGAATTAAATCTTTCGCTAATTCTACGGTACATAAAGTTTTACGTTTATAATCATAGCCTAATCGTCTAAATTCCGTTCCTAAAATACGGTAATCAAATTGCGCATTGTGAGCAACAACAATACAGTCTTCAGTTATTTCAATAATGCGTTTTGCAACTTCATAAAATTTTGGAGCGTTGCGAAGCATATTGCTATTAATGCCTGTGAGATTTACTACGAATGGTTGAATATCGCGTTCAGGATTAACAAGACTTATAAATTGATCGACTACTTCATGACCATCGTATTTATAAATAGCAATTTCTGTTATGCCTTCTTCATTATACTTACCTCCGGTAGTCTCTATGTCTAATATTGCGTACAAATATTTAAGTTAAAAGTTAAAAACTAAGAGTTAAAAGTTAACGGATTTTTGATTTCATAGTATTAATTGTCGAAACTAACATTTTTATAAGTTCCGTATTAAAATTAATTAATATGGTGAAATTATCTGCTTCAATATAGTCAGTATCTCTAAGTAATAATAGCCAATATTCTGTTTCATTTGCTTCTTTCAAGGCAATACTCATCTTATTTATAAAATCTTTGTTTGATTGAGCAAATTCTGCTTCTCTAATATTAGCTCCTATTGAAGTACCGCTTTTAAGTAACTGTCTTGATAAAGTATATTCTTTCTTATTAGTTGAAATAGATTTATAAGTTTTTACAATTAAAATAGCAAAATCATAACTTTTGTTCTTCAATATTGACTCTTTCATAAACTGTTAACTTTTCACTTTTAAATGTTAACTGCGAGAACCAAATATACTACTTCCAACTCTAATCATTGTACTTCCGTAAGCAATTGCCAGTTCATAATCACCACTCATTCCCATACTTACAATTTCTAGTTTACAGTTGTCAGTTTGCAGTGCTTTCAATTCTTCAAAAGTAGATTTTAATTGTTTGAATTCTTTTTGTATTTGATTGTGGTCATCAGTAAACGTTGCCATTCCCATAACACCAGTAATACTTACATTTTCTAATTCTGAAAACGTTTTCGATTGTATAATATCTGAAGATTCTTTTACAGACATCCCAAATTTTGAATCTTCTTCTGCTATTTTTATTTGAAACAAGCAATCTATAATTCTATCATTTTTTTTGGCTTCTTTGTTTATTTCTTTTAACAGTTTGAAATTATCAACACCATGAATTAAACTTACAAAAGGCGCCATATATTTTACTTTATTCCGCTGAACATGCCCTATCATGTGCCATTCAATATCTTTTGGCATATTTTCATATTTCTCTGCCATTTCTTGGATTTTATTTTCTCCAAAAATTCGCTGTCCTGCATTGTAGGCTTCCATTAAATCGCTTACAGGTTTTGTTTTCGAAACAGCAACCAAAGTAACATGTTTTGGGAGTGAAGATTTTATTTTTTTGAGGTTTTGTTCAATACTCATTAAAAAGTTTATTTGTTTATGCGTTTATTTGTTTAGTTGAAAGGTGTTAACGACTTAACAACAAACAAATAAGCGTTTTTAAAATTCATATATAGTCACGCCACTGCGCAATTTGGGTTCAATATAGGTGCTTTTTGGAGGCATTGTTAAGCCTTCATCAGCAATGGCTTTTAATTCATTTACAGTTATAGGAACTAAGCCAAAACCTACAGTAAACTTGCCACTATCAATTTTTTCTTTAATGTTTACTAAATCGTTTTTTCCATGTGAATAATCTATTCTGGTATCGTTGCGTAAATCTTGAATACCCAAAATAGGCTCTAAAATGGTTTTATACAAAATTTGAGTATCTAAAGTATCGAGCGATGTATTGAAATTATAATTATTCTTTCTTAAATAAAGCGAGTAAAACTCACCATCCAAATACATACTAAAATGATGTTTATTATTTGGCTGATATAATTCTGCACCTCTATTTTCAATACGGAAACAAGCATCAAGCTTTATAAGAAATGATTCTTTTGATAGCCCGTTTAAATCTTTAATCAACCTATTGAACTCATAAATTTTTAACTCAGATTCAGGAATTAAATAGGTCATAAAATAATTGTACGGCTCATTTCCTTTATGATTTTTATTTTCCGATTTCAATTCTTGGGAAAGTAAATAAGATGAGGCAGAACGATGATGGCCATCGGCAATGTAAACTGTTTTTATGGATTCAAATTCTAAACTAATAATGTTAACTAAAGCTTCATCATCAATTTTCCATAAATAATGGGTATCTCTGTAGGTTGTTGTAAATTCAAATTCGGCGCGTTCTTTTTGAACATCTTCAATTATATTTTTAATAATATTGTTATCAGGATAAGTAAGAAGTACAGGTTCTGCATTAAAACCTACTGTTTTTAAATAATTTTTAAATATGTTCTCACGATATTCAATAGTATCCTCATGTTTTTTAATGACATCATTTTTATAATCTTCAGCACTTGCAGCAGCTAAAATCCCAGAAAAGGAAAATCCATCTCTATTTACAATTTTGTATATGTAGTATGAAGGCAATTCATCTTGAATGAAAATATGATCTTCTTTAAATTCTAAATACCGATTTTTAACAAGCTTATAACGCTCTTTTCCAGTTATGTCTTTATGATACTTATATCCAGGATTTACAATATGTAAAAATGAAAATGGGTTATAATCTAATCGAGATTCTAGTTCGGCTTGCGTATAACTTTGATAAGAGCGTGATGCTACCAAGCTCACTTTATCTCGTGTTGGTCGTACTGCTTTAAATGGAATTATTTTTGCCATGTATAATTGAACTTGTCATTACGAGGAGCTTGCGACGTGGTAATCTGTTAGTTACAAGTTAAAAGATTGCTTCGTCATTCTTCCTCGCAATGACGGTATTAATTTACTTTAAAAATTGTTTAGAAATTTTTTCTGCTTTCCTATTTTCCGAATAATCGTAAAAACCTTCTCCAGATTTAACGCCTAATTTACCAGCACGAACCATATTAACTAATAGCGGACAGGGTGCATACTTCGGGTTTTTAAAACCATCATGCATCACATTCAAAATGGATAAACAAACATCAAGCCCTATAAAATCTGCTAATTGTAATGGCCCCATTGGGTGAGCCATACCTAACATCATAACGGTGTCAATTTCTTTAACGCCAGCAACACCGTTGTATAGGGTTTCTATTGATTCATTTATCATTGGCATTAAAATTCTATTCGCTACAAATCCTGGGTAATCATTAACTTCTACAGGGGCTTTGCCTAAAGTTTTAGATAATTCCATGATGGTTTTCGTAATTTCATCGCTGGTATTATAACCGCGAATAATTTCAACTAATTTCATGATAGGAACAGGGTTCATGAAATGCATCCCAATAACCTTATCTGGTCTGTTGGTAACGGCAGCTATTTGTGTAATGGAGATAGAGGAGGTGTTAGTGGCTAAAATAGTATCACCCGAACACGCTTCATCTAATTGTTTGAAAATTTTTAATTTTAAATCTACGTTTTCTGTCGCAGCTTCAACCACTAGGGTTACTTGTTTTACACCCTCAGGAATATCGTTAAATGTTATAATGTTAGATAGTGTTTTCGTTTTGTCAGCCTCAGAAATTTTTTCTTTAGCAACCATTCTATCTAAATTTTTAGCAATGGTATTCATACCTCTTTTTAGCGAATCTTCATTGATATCGATGAGATTTACTTTAAATCCAGATTGTGCAAAGGTGTGGGCAATTCCGTTGCCCATGGTTCCTGCGCCTATTACTGCTATGTTTTTCATAATCCTCTCTTATCTCTCCAAAGGAGAGAAACTGTTATGTTAAAAAGTATCTTTTAAACTAGTTTAATTATAAGTTTTACCCATTAGAGTTTCCTTCACATTTGGAAGGATTTAGGATGGGCTTAAAAACAATCAATTATCCGTGTTGCAACCCTTAAAGCTTCAGTACCATCGTGTAAAGTAACAACTGGCGTTGTATTATTGTTAATGGCATCTGCAAAGGTTTCTAATTCATCCAATATAGAATTATTGTCAGCTATCTTCGGGTTATCAAAATAGATTTGTTTTTTTACGCCTTCAGCATTTTGTAAAACCATATCAAAATCTCCAGGTGTTTCTGGTGCGTCTTTCATTTTAACCACTTCACATTTCTTAGTCAAAAAATCTACTGAGATGTAAGCATCTTTTTGAAAAAAACGTGCTTTACGCATTTTTTTAAGTGAAATTCTACTCGCTGTTAAGTTCGCTACGCAACCGTTTTCAAACTCTAAACGGGCATTGGCAATATCGGGTGTATCGCTAATTACTGCAACACCACTGGCAGAAACATGTTTCACTTTCGATTTTACAATACTTAAAATAATATCAATATCATGTATCATTAAATCTAAAACCACAGGCACATCGGTACCTCTCGGATTAAATTCAGCTAAACGATGGGTTTCAATAAACATGGGAGATTTAATATCATCTTTCACAGCCAAAAAAGCAGGATTAAAACGTTCCACGTGCCCCACTTGTCCGCGTAAATTATGTTCAGCTAAAAGTTCTCTAATATGTTCAGCTTCTTCAACCGTATTGGTGATTGGTTTTTCAATAAAAATATGCTTTCCTTTTGATATGGCTTGTTTTGCACAATCATAATGCGAAAGCGTAGGTGTTACAATGTCAACTACATCTACAGCATCAATAAGTGCATCAATTGAATTGAAAAATTTATATCCAAATTCTTCTTCAACTCTATTGCCATTAGCTTCATCGGCATCGTAAAAACCAACAAGATGATATTTTTCAGATTGTTTAAGAAGTCTCAAATGAATTTTTCCCAGGTGGCCAGCACCAAGTACACCAACTTTCAGCATAATTTTTACGTTTTGAACAAAAATAACATAATTAAAACATCAATTTAAGAATTTACAGCTAATTTTTCGGTTAAAATTCACGATAAATTAATTATGAATAAATAGTTTCACCCTATGAAATGTTTAACTAATTTTAGCATTGTAAACACCACCAAAATTGAAAGACACATTTAAGCACAAAGGATTAAGACTGCAGTTAGTTAACGTATTAATAAACAAAGGCATAACCAATGAAAATGTTTTAAATGCTATTGGAAAAATACCAAGGCATTTATTTATGGATTCTGGCTTTTTAGATCATGCCTATCAAGATAAAGCGTTTCCTATTGGTGCCGACCAAACGATTTCGCAACCTTACACGGTGGCTTTTCAAACCGAACTTTTGCAAGTTAAAAAAGGTGATAAAATATTAGAAATTGGTACAGGAAGTGGCTATCAAACAGCTGTTCTGTGTGAATTAGGAGCCAAAGTTTGGAGTATTGAACGCCAACAAGAGCTCTTTAAAAAAACGAGTAAATTTTTACCAAAACTTGGTTATCGTGCAAAAAAACTCATTTTTGGTGATGGTTATAAAGGTTTAAAAGAAGAAGCGCCTTTTGATAGTATTATTGTAACTGCTGGTGCGCCTTTTGTGCCAAAACCGTTATTGAGTCAGTTAAAAATAGGAGGTAGGCTGGTTATACCTGTGGGCGATGCTGTGCAAGTGATGACGCTTTTTATTAGAAAAGGACAAAAGGATTTTGACCAAGAAGAATTTGGTGAGTTTCGATTTGTGCCTTTGTTGGAGGATAAGAATTAATACTTTATAATCTAGTTTTAGCCTCTAGTATTTTTTTAGTTTGTACAATATGCCTAAGGTTATGATATATAACCACTCTAAAAGTATCACCTAATTTTAGTTTTACTAGTTTGCCAAGAGTTGTTGGAACTTTTATTTTATTCAAACTTATGTTTCTGGCTTTGTTTAAAAGTATGAGCGTTTTCTCTTGTTGCGATAAAAAACGTTCTAAAGCAGATTTATCCAAATTACTACCATTTGGATTTTTACTTTTAAACGTATTCATTTTATTTAATTTTTCTTTAGGTAACATGCTTTTTGCAAAATAGTTGCCAAGTAACCCCGGTTTGTAATAAGCTTCAGTAATTTTCTTGCTTTTACTTAAGTATTTTTCTATCTCAGGTAAATAAAAATCACCATAAAGGTTTAGATGCTCAATAGCTTCTAAAACGCTCCAAGTTTTTTCATCAAGCTTCCAATTTAGTTCGTTGATTGGTTTTTGATTTAATTGCTCTGCTTCGTTAATATTTTGTCTAGTTAATTCTATTAATTCTGAAATTAATACTTCCGATGTAATATTCATGATTTTGTTTTTTACAAAGGTTGCTAATTAAGTAGATATAAAAATTGATTGAAATTAAGATTTTTTAATTCTTGAAAGAGTTTCAGGTGTCATTCGAAGATAAGATGCAATGTATTTATTGGGGATTTCTTGAAACAATTGCGGGCTGCGTTTTAAAACTCGATTGTAGCGTTCAATGGGAGATGAAGTTAAAATATCACGTTCGCGTTCCATTTGTTGAAGCACAAAACTTTCTAAAACGTGTTGCCACATTTTGATGTTTTCTTCTGAAGAAAAAATGAAATCCATGTACTTTGATTTCTTAATAACTTTTAATTCACATTGTTTTAATGCTTGCACATAAAAGTCAGAAGGTTTTTCATTCAAAAATGAATCTAATACTGCGATTAGATTGTTTTTATAGCCAAATCTTATAGTGTGTTCCTCAAATTCATCAACAACGAAAAGCCGTAAACTTCCATTGATAACAAAGTATAAATTGGTATTTGTATTGCCTTTGGTAGTTAAATATTCATTCCGCTTCAATTCAATAGTTTTATCCCATAAATCGTGTTGGTTTAAGGATTCTATGAGCTGATTTATTGGGTTCATTAAAATTTTAATCTTTTAAAATGTTAGTTTCAAAGCCATCAATACTTTTTGTGTTTTTTTCTTGCCAATAAGCCTCAATGCGCTCTTTTCCTTGTTTTTTAGACCAAGAGTTTAGCATACCGCGTTCTTCTTTAAAATCCATAAAAGGGATAGAATAGCCACATGAGGTTTGTACCGAATCAACAGCTAACACGATAATTTGCCTAGAACCTGTATTTTCCTCAAATAGACTGATATGTTTTTGAAACTCATCATCGCGTTCATGGTATATTTTGGCATGACCATAAATTCTTAAAATCAACGGTTTGCCATCAAAAGCGCAGAACATGATAGTCATTCTGTCTTTTTTTAAAAGGTGAGCAGCTGTTTCATTTCCACTTCCCGTGAGGTTTAACCAAACGAGTTTATTAGCATTTAAAACACGAAGCGTATCATGCCCTTTTGGTGATAGGTTAATGCGACCTTCTTGAGCTGCAGTAGCGACAAAAAAGATTTTCTGAGTTTTGATGAAATCTTGTAAATCGGGTGTTATACTTGGGATTTGTTTGCTCATTATAATTTATTAAATCAGTCTAATTCGCCAATAATCGGCAGTGTCAAACTTGTCCCATCCAAATCAACTGTCAATTCTGTTCCGGGTTTAGGGTGTAATGTATATTCTTTATCGCTAGAAAAAATCATCAAACCAATTTGTTGTCCTGCTTTTATAATTTGGTCGTCGGGCATTAATTCAAAGGTTACGTCGTAAAATTTACCTGGTTTTAGAGGCTCGCTTTCAGTTAATGATTTATAGTTTTGAGGATCTGCCCAACCACGTGTTATAATATTATCAGTCGTTTTTGGGCTTCTGCCATCGTTCCATGGCAATGATACCAACCATACCGATAAATTTACTGCGGGTTTACTACTTGCTAATTTTACTGTTATTTTTGGCACACCCGATATATGTAAATCTTCAGTTAACTTTGTTGTTACATATAATAAACGGTGATTTGTAATCTCAGCACGCGCCAAAGCTTCACCATTAAAAGAGTAATTATCAACTATAGTTTCTTTGCCTTGTTTTTTACTTTTAGTTGTTGCTAAACCACCAGTTTTTGGAGCACCTTTAGTTAGGTAAAGCGTAACATCTTTAGCCTCCGGATTAGGGAAATCTTTATAAGCTGTCGGATTTTCCATTTTATCATCTTCACGAACTATAAACGCTTTGTTTTCTTCATTTTCAATACCGTTATCAACGCCATGTAAATAGTGGGTAAACCATTTATTCATCATTGATAAAGGCGGCGGGCCACCATGACCAAACTGATGGTAATAAATAGCAGTTTCTAAGCCCATGTCTTTAGCTTTTTTATAAATACGATAACTGTGTTCGGGCATGACGTTCCAATCGTTAAATCCGTGGGACATTAACATAGCGGCTTTCATGGGTTTCATATCGTTTATATAATCACGACCTGCCCAAAAATTGTTATAATCGCCAGTAAATCTATCCATACCGTTCTTCATTTCGGTATCTCTAACTTTAGTATTATTTGAATACCGTTTTGATTCATCGCCACTATGGATATAGTCATATAATACATCAATATCTTCCCCCAAATAACCACCAGGAGAGCGTACTAACCCATTAGAACGGTAATAATGATAATAGGAGGTATTTGGTGCTACAGGAATAATAACTTCCAAACCTTCAACACCAGTGGTTGCCGCTGCTAACGGAATTGTGCCGTTATACGATGTTCCAGTCATGCCTACTTTTCCAGTACTCCAATACGCTTTTACTTCTTCATTTCCATAAGGTTCGGTGTAGCCTTTTGCACGACCATTTAACCAGTCGATTACGGCTTTTGGTGCTAACGATTCATTGTCGCCACCAACTGTTGGCGAACCTTGAGATAATCCTGTACCTGGAGACGAGGAATGCACCACAATATAACCACGAGGTAACCACGTTTTAATTTGCGAATTCGATATAATTGGGCGTTCTCCCAAACGAGTGACTTCAGGATGTGCGCGTTCTTTTGCCATCTCACCTAATTCATGTTTTACATCCCAAAACACGCCATCTACATCGGGTGCAACACCTGCATAATATGGGCTAGATTCATAAACTATAGGTAATTTTAACCCTTCAGAATCGGTTTGGTATGGACGCGTCACATCAACATGAACCCGATCTAATTTACCATCGCCATCGGTATCAAAAGTGGTTTCAACAAATAAATCGTGTCTTATCCATTTTTCTGGTGTGTTAAACGCTTCCACTTCTTGGGCTTCTCCATCTTTAAAAATAGGTGTTGCTTTTTCTTGTGCAAAAGTTGTTAAGAAAGTAAGAGCAAATACAAAAAGTAACAGGTTGTTTTTTATTGATATCATATTGTGTTATTATTTTAGTTTTGAGGTAAATATTTTTCAGGAATTGGATTTGCTTCAGATTCTTGAGCCCAGTAAATATTAACAACCCACCAGCGTTTACCATCATTTATTAATTGTATACTATTTATTCCTCGCATAAAAGGGTTTTCATCGGCTTCACTTTTAAACGATTCATAGGTGCTAAATACTTGCGCAATATTTCCGAAAATATCTGTTTTTCTGTGAATCTCTTTTTCAAAAAAACCGTTTTCAACCAACCATTTTCCAGAGCCTTTAATATAATCATCGGGTTTCATGTATCGCACCATGAAATCACCTTCATTGTTTTTTCCTGTTGGAATAAGTCTTGCATCTGGTTTAAATAAAAACTTAAAAAGTTCCCAGTCTCGTTCTACACCTTTTTCACCCGAAATAACGGCATAAAGCGTTTCAATGGTGCTATCTAAGGTTTTCACCTTTTCTAGGTAATCCATGGATTTTTCATTAGTAACTTGGGCACCAGTAGATATTGATAGAATACTTAAACAAAAAAGGAATATGAGTTTTTTCATCATTTAACTGTTAAAAATTTATGACTACAAAGTAGCAGATTTACTAGAATTGAAGCGTTAAGACGCTCTTAAATTTGTGATTATTGATTTCGGGTTGAACTCATTTAAACTTTTTTAATTGGCTAAAAAACGGCCTTTTTGCACCCATTTTTTGTCTTTTTTTCATTCCGTAGCGATGCTATGCAACTCAAAAAAGCCTTCAATTGGTTACAAAACGACTAATTTTCGCTTCAATCCAAAAAGTTTAAATGAGTTATATAAATCGTTCAAAAAACCGAAAACCTACTTATATATTTTTTTGATTCTGTCTAAATCACGCTTATTATCTCTATCCTTTATGGTTTCGCGTTTATCGAATAACTTTTTACCTTTTGCTAAAGCAATATCTAGTTTAGCATAACCTTTGTCATTTATAAATAACCGCAACGGAATAATAGTTAATCCTGTGTTTTGAACTTCTTTATTAAGCTTTTTAAGCTCCTTTTTATTCAATAAAAGTTTGCGTTCTGCTTTTGGTCTGTGGTTGTAATAATTACCAAACGCATATTCTTGAATGGTCATATTAATAACAAAAAGTTCGCCACTTTCATTAAACTCACAAAAGCTTTCTGTTATTGATGCTTTACTGCTTCTAATGGACTTTATTTCTGTACCCGTTAAAACAATTCCAGCAGTATATTTATCCATTATTTCGTATTGAAAACGGGCTTTTTTGTTTTGTATGTTTATATTTTTCTGCATGAAAGACAAAATTACATAAATTTATTGTGAGAGCCTGTTTTCATTTAAGTGAAAAGTTAAAGAAAGTGTAATAGATTTTAATTTAAAATAAATACATCTATTTTAGCTTTATAATTGCTTGTGAAATAGAAATTTTATGAAGAAAACCTTTTTGTTACTGTTCGTTTTAGCTATTCTTTTATCATGTGGAAGCGTAAAAAAGTATAACGAACAAATAACCGCTTTACACAGTGTTGAAGATTTGCACACCGATGTTGATAAGCTATACAAGCAATTAAAAAAACACCACCCGAAACTTTATCAATATACCTCTAAAACCGACTTAGATTATAAATTTGATAGTTTAAAACAATCGATAAATAAACCTATTACATCTGTTGAATTTTACAGAAAATTAGCCCCTGTAGTTACTCATGTTAGGCAAGGTCATGTTGCGGTAGGCTCTGTAGGTAAGCAGTTTACAAAAAAAGAACGTAAAGCACTCAATAAAAAGAAGTTTGAGTTTTACGATTTAGATTTTGAGTATTTAGAAGGTAAGCTTTGGGTTGAAAACAACTATGGTAAAGACTCAACACTTGTAGGTAATGAGGTCGTGAGTATTGATAATGAACCTGCTTTAAACCTAGTTAAAACGTACAAAACGCGTTTTGCCTCAGATGGTTATAACACGACATTACACGACAGGTATGTTGGTAAAGTATTTACATCAATGTATGTTCGAGATAAAGGGTTTTTAGATAGTTTACAAGTAACTTTTAAATCTAAAGATTCAGTTTTTACTAAAGTTTTTAAAAGAATTCCTAAGAAAGAAAAAAAGGATTCTTTAAAAACCGATACGACTACTGTTAAAAAAATAAAGCCTAAAAAATTAACTAAAGAAGAAAAGAAAGTAAAACGATTAGCATCAAGAAAGAAGAAAAAGGATAATAAAAAGTATGGTTACATTTCAAAAATAAAGGATTACACCCGACGTTTAGATTTTATTGGAGAAGATAGTACTGTGGCCTACATGAAAATTAGAGGGTTTTCAAACGGTAATTACAAGAAGTTTTACAAAGAAAGTTTTGCAAAGCTGGATTCTGCTAAAACCAAAAATTTTATTTTAGATTTAAGAGATAACGGTGGTGGGCGAATTGCTGAAATAGAAAAATTATATTCCTATTTAGCAGATCAAGAGTATCAATTTATAAACGAAAGTGAGGTTAATAGTAGAATTCCTTTCATGAAGTTTTTAATGAGCAATACAAACTCAACGGGTTTAAAAGTATTAGCAGGTCTATTTTCTCCCATTATTATTACAGGAAATTTATTAAAAACGAAGAAGAAAGATGGAAAACTATATTACAAGTTTAAAGAATCTAAAATAAGAGAACCAAACGAACTCAATTATAAAGGCAATATGTATGTATTGATAAACGGAAATTCGTTTTCGGCGTCGTCATTACTTTCTACACATTTAAAAGCTACGAAAAGAGCCACTTTTGTTGGTGAAGAAACAGGTGGTGCTTATAATGGAACCGTTGCAGGAATTTATAAAATATACCAACTGCCTACTACCAAAATTAAAGTCCGTATGGGTTTAATGCTAGTAGAAACACCGCAAAAACAAGATCCAGATGGTTACGGTGTTAAACCAGATATTGAAATAACACCTACAGTTGAGAATAGAAAACTGAAACAAGATCCAGAATTAGAATGGATTTTAGACGATATAACTAAAACAAAATAAATTCTCTAAAAAACTGGAAATCCACTAAAATGCGTGAATCTAAATTCGTATTTTTGAATTTCAGTTTATAAATAAAAAATCACAAAAAAACAGCATATGAATTCATACGATGTAGCCATTATAGGCTCAGGACCAGGAGGCTATGTAGCAGCCATACGTTGCGCACAATTAGGCATGAAAACTGCCATAATAGAAAAATATAGCACACTTGGTGGCACCTGTTTAAATGTGGGTTGCATACCTAGTAAAGCACTTTTAGATTCTTCACACCATTATGATGATGCCATAAAGCATTTTGAAGAACATGGTATTGAAATTCCAGGGGATATTAAAGTCAATCTTGAAAAAATGATAGCCCGTAAACAAGCTGTTGTTGATCAAACTACTGGCGGTATCGATTTCTTAATGAAGAAAAATAAGATTGATGTTTACCAAGGTTTAGGAAGTTTTAAAGATGCCACGCACATTACGATTAAAGGAGAAGAAACTACGGAGATTGAAGCTAAAAACACTATTATAGCGACTGGAAGTAAACCTTCAAATTTACCATTTATAACACTTGATAAAGAGCGTATTATAACATCAACAGAAGCTTTAAAGCTTAAAGAAATTCCAAAACATATGATTGTTATTGGAGGTGGTGTTATTGGTTTAGAATTAGGCCAGGTTTATCGCCGTTTAGGTTCTGAAGTTACTGTTGTAGAATACATGGATAGAATCATTCCAACTATGGATGCTGGTTTATCTAAAGAATTAAATAAAGTCTTTAAAAAAGCTAAATTTTCAATGGAAGTCTCTCACAAGGTGAAATCTGTGGAGCGTGTTGGTGATGAGGTTATTGTAAAAGCAGATAACAAAAAAGGCGAAGAAGTAGAATTTAAAGGTGATTATTGTTTAGTATCTGTTGGTCGTAAGCCCTATACAGATGGGTTGAATGCGGAAGCTGCAGGCGTAAAATTAGATGATAGAGGTCGTGTTGAAGTAAACGGACACTTACAAACTTCTGTTTCAAATATTTATGCTATTGGTGATGTTATAAAAGGGGCTATGTTAGCACATAAAGCGGAAGAAGAAGGTGTTTTTGTAGCAGAAACTATTGCAGGACAAAAACCACATATAGATTATAATTTAATTCCAGGTGTGGTTTACACATGGCCAGAAGTTGCTGCTGTTGGTAAAACTGAAGAAGAATTAAAAGAAGCTGGTATTGCATATAAAACAGGGCAATTTCCGATGCGTGCTTTAGGTAGAAGTAGAGCGAGTATGGATTTAGATGGTTTTGTGAAAATATTGGCCGATAAAACGACTGATGAAATTTTAGGTGTACACATGATTGGTGCGCGATGTGCCGATTTAATTGCTGAAGCAGTTGTGGCTATGGAATACAGAGCCTCTGCGGAAGATATTTCTAGAATGTCTCATGCACATCCAACATTTACAGAAGCCATTAAAGAAGCGGCTTTAGCTGCAACTGAAGATAGAGCTTTACATATCTAACAAATTCCTGCGAAGGCAGGAATCTCATAATAATAACCCTTTTCATTAATTTGATTAGGGTTTTTTGTTGGCAACGATTAATAAGTTTAGAGTAAATTATTTATTAATGTGTTGATTTTTAATTTGTGAAAAACTAATTTCGCTTATCCTATGGTATAGGTTATTGAAAAAATTCATATCATGAATGCATTGTCTACAAGCGGAGCGACCAATAACAAAATAGACGTTCTTTTTAGTTAAATCAATCCTAAAACATATTCTATTTTACAATTTGTTGAAAAATAATTTGTATTTTCGTAGCCCAATAATGAAAAAAGACTATGATTTTACAATTTTCGATAAAAAACTATAGAACTTTCAAAGAACGTGCGGTTTTGAGTTTTATCGCATCTAATTACGATAAAGATACTCGTGAAAACGAAAATATTTATTACAACGAAAAGTTTGGATTAAGACTATTAAAAAGTGCTGTAATTTATGGCGCTAATGCAAGTGGAAAGAGTAAGTTACTCGATGCGTTTGCATTTATGAGACACTACGTTATTAATAGTTCTAAAGAAAGTCAAAAGGGAGACGAAATTGATGTACATCCTTTTAGACTAAATAGTGCAACTGAAAACGAACCTTCCGAATTTGAAATAATCTTTATCTACAAGGATATACTATATAGATATGGATTTGAAGCGACAAAAACTAGAGTTATTTCTGAATGGTTGTTTTATAAGCCAAAGACAAAGGAAATTGAATTATTTTACAGAGACAACAATAAATTCGATACTCATTCAAGAAGTTTTTCTAAAGGTAAAACCGTAATCAAGGAAGGATTGCTTAGAGACAATGCTCTTCTTCTTTCAGTTGCAGCACAATTTAATGACAAAACTTCAATCAATGTAATTGATTGGTTTAAAAGATTAAAAACCCTTTCTGGACTTAATGAATCGGGTTTTCAAGGTTATACAATGAGTAAAACAGAAGACCCAATTCACAAAGCAAAAATTCTTGATTTACTCAAAGCTGCTGATTTAGGCATTATAGATATTAAATTACAAAAATTAGATATTGACAAATTACCAAAGGATTTACCTAAAGAAATTAGGGATAAAATTCTTCGAGAGGTTAATGACGAAAAAGCTGAATATATCTCGGATGTTTTAACAACACATAAAAAGTATGACGTAAAAGGAAGACCGATTGACCATGTAAGCTTTTCTCTTGATGATGATGAATCGTCAGGAACTAGAAAATATTTTGCACTAACAGGTCCAATTTTGGATGTTATTGAAAATGGTTATACTCTTGTAATTGATGAATTAGATTCAAAACTTCATCCTAATTTAGTATGTAGAATTGTATCATTATTTAATTCTAATGAACTAAATCCAAAAAATGCTCAATTAATTTTTAATACACACGATACTAATCTTTTGAGTACAGGATTATTTAGACGTGACCAAATTTGGTTCACCGATAAAAACAAATATGGAGAAGCTAAACTATATTCTCTTGCAGATTTTAAATCTGATGAAGTTAAAAAGAGTGAGTCATTTGAAGATAACTATATAAGAGGAAAATATGGAGCAGTTCCTTTTTTAGGATTTTTCGAAAACTTAAATAATATCCTTTCGCAATATGAAAATGAAAAATAAAAAAGAGGAACAAATTGCGGTAAAAAAAAGGCACAAAGAGCAGTTAAGAAAAAAAAGAAAGACTGAACCTGACTTTGAAAGAGCAACACCAATTTTAGCAGAAAAGCCTACAATCCTAATTCTTTGCGAAGGAGAAAATACAGAACCCTCATATTTTAATCAATTTAGACTTGCTTCTGCAACAGTAAAACCTGTAGGAGAAGGGTTTAATACCATTTCATTAGTAAACAGAGCTATTCAACTTGCAGATGAAAAGAGTTATGAGCAAGTTTGGTGTGTATTTGATAAAGATGATTTTAGTGATAATGATTTCAACAATGCTATACTAGTGGCAAAAGCAAAAAATTTTGGAATTGCTTATTCTAATCAAGCTTTTGAATATTGGTTAATACTTCACTTTAATGACCATCAAGGTGGTGGTATGCATCGAGATGATTATGATGATAAAATAAACAAATTAATCAAACCATTTAAAGTAGTCTATGATGGCAAAAAAAGTAAATTAATTGATGAAGACTTTTTTGAAATATTAGATGGTTTTGATGAAAAAACGGATGAAAAAAGAGTCGATTTAGCCATAAAAAGAGCTGAAAGAAACTATAAACAACACAATCATTCAAATCCTGCTAAAGAAGAATCAACAACAACCGTTTTTGAATTAGTAAAAGAGTTATTAAAGTACGTTTAAAAAAGCCAGCAGGTAACAACTAAGCATTCGGCTTGCCGATAGGCTAGAGCTGAATGATTTGTTGACTTACCGCGGCTTACCGTAGCAGCTTACGGAATCCAGTTTGTGGCACGCTATGGGGATATAGATGATAAGTGTTTGGTAATTTGATCCCAAAGTCGGGATGCAATGAAGTAATTTTAATCTTTTCCGTTGTTTAAATTTAAGTTTTCTAGAGTCAACAACGCGCATAATTCATTGCTAGTAGAAGTGTACTTACGAAAATTTTTTCGGATTTTCTATTCAATTTGTACTTGTTTAATTAGTTCCAAGCCTGAGAAAGCTAACCAAACAAGCAACTCAAAACAACCCATTCAAAACTTTAGCTAACCGAATTCCAGCTAGTTGCAACTGACTTCTAACCGTTTTAAAATTATCATAAGAATAGCGATATCTTAAATTCTCGTCTGGTTTTACATTTTCGTAAACTTGTCTTGTTAAGGCATGCGTTTCGTTTACCCAATCGATAATAGAACCTTTTTGTATATGTTTTATTTGTGTTTTGGTTAAAAAATCTGCGTTTTCTGCAATTTCGCTGTAGCTCATATTGTAATCTTCAATCATTTCGCTGTCCCAAACACGGTGTAAATTCGTGTCTTTATAAAACCATTGTACTTTAAAATCGTTTCCACCACGGTCTTCTTCTAAACCTACGTGCATAGGTTGGTGTAAATCTCCAATAAAATGAATGAGTAATTTTAGGTAAAACGCTTTATCATCATCGGTAGATTTATCATCTTTTATAATTTTTATACAGTAGTTTATTCCGGTTACCAAATCGCCTTCAGGGTTCTTTTTAGAATCTTCATAATTTGAATCCATGGGCATATTTATATAATGCCAAGTATAAAACTCGTTGTAACGTTTATCTGATTTTATATCATCGGCAAAAGTAGATGTAAACGCCAACGATTCTCTTTTTAAAAGTTTTTTAATGGCTCGTTTTGTTTTTCCGTTTAAGTAGTTATTTGCTATTTCTCCAACAACTCGGTGTCCTGTGGCTCCCCAAAAATCTTCAGAAGCGTTTGTATTTATTGGTAAAAAAAATAAAAGGATGGCTAAGTATAATGGTAATAGTTTCATAATCAGAAAAATAATTTTTAGCAAATTTAAGAATAAGATTCCAGAGAACTAGCCAACTTATAAAATCAATTATTAAAACCTTTTGCGTAGTAATTGCGTATATATAAATAGCTTGATAATAGCTAAATACACATTTTTTCATTTTTTTTGTAAATAAAGTGACCTTGTGTAAAAGTAAGTGTCTTAATCACAACAACTAAACGGCGAAAGCTACTTTTTGAAAACCCTAAGCAAAATTAATAAGCAAACAGACGAAGATCTGGTAAAGGCTATTGTACAAAAAAATGATACATTGCTTTTTGAGGTTTTATATGATAGATATGCCTCGTTGGTATACAACAAATGCTATGGTTTTGCAAGAGATGCAGATGAAGCTAAAGATATGACTCAAGATGTATTTTTAAAGCTTTTTGTTAAGTTGGCAAGTTTTAAAGGAAAGTCTAAATTTTCAACATGGTTATATGCATTTACTTATAATCATTGCGTAAATTATGTGACTAGAGATACAGCTAAAAAGTTTGAAAAAAAATCTGTTGATTATAAAGACATTGAAAATATTTCAGACGATGAAGAAGAAGATACTAATTTTCTTAACATGCGAGTTGATAAGCTAAAAGTAGCTTTAGAAATGATTTCGCCAGAAGAAAAAATGATATTATTATTAAAATATCAAGATTTTTTATCAATAAAAGAAATAGAAAGTGTTTTAGATATTGGTGAAAGTGCGGTAAAAATGAGAATTAAACGTGCTAAAGATAAGCTAGTAACAGTATATAACGAGAACCTACAGTAATGGAGAATCCGTTTAAACATATAAACCAACCCCTTAAAGAAGTTCCTCAGGAGCTTAAATCTAAGGTGATGAGCGATATAGCAATGGCTAAGTTACTCATGGAGCTTGCTGTATTATTTTCGTATAATATAGGCGATATTATTGATTCTGTTATAAAAAAAAGAAAACCATAAAACCAAACCCTAACTTAATATAAATAAAATGGAAAAAGCAACTGAATGGAAAAATATAGCCATGGAATCTTTGTCCTCAATGTGGCTCGAAATAACAAGTATATTTCCTAATATAATAGGAACCATAATTGTACTTGTTTTTGGATGGCTTTTTACGAAACTAATTGTTAAAATCATTAAAAAGGCATTAAAACTAGCTAAAGCTAATAAGTTAGATGATGCTATAAATGAAATTGAGATTGTTGAAGGCAAAAAATTAAACTTTGATACTGTAAAAGTGGTGTCAAATTTCGTGAAATGGGTGATGTACATCATTCTATTAATCATGGCATCAGATATTATGAATTTAACCATGATTTCTACTCAGATTAGTAATTTACTAACCTATTTACCACAATTATTTGCTGCATTAATTATATTTACCGTTGGTTTAATTTTAGCAAATCTTATTAAAAAGGGCTTGAAATCGTTTTTTGAATCGATGGATTTATCAGGAGCCAAAATAATAAGTCAAGTGGTATTTTTTATCATCTTAATTTTTATTTCTATTACAGCTTTAAATCAAGCAGGGATTGATACAGAGATTGTTACAAGTAACCTAACCATGATTTTAGCAGCATTTTTGCTAGCATTTGCTTTGGCATTTGGTTTAGGAGCTCAAAAAATAATAGGCGATTTGTTAAGAGCATTTTATACCAGAAAAACATACGAAATAGGCCAGAAAATAGAGTTTAATAACATTAAAGGTGAAGTTGAATCTATTGATGGGATTACCATTACTATAAAAACAGAAAAAGGAAAATTAATAGTACCTATTAAAGACATTGTAGAGAGTCAAGTAAGCATACAGGATTAACTTTAAGTTAGGGTTAAATTTGGTTGGTTTCCTCCTGTAAGCCGAAAAACTCTCTACATCTTATAATCCCTTTTCATTAATTTGAAAGGGGATTTTTTTTATTTTTACAGCATATAATCCATTGGTCATATGAAGCGTAAAGAATTATTTGAGTTTGAAGATTTTAGTTGGTTTCCTTCATATATTAGAGTAGGAATGACTAATTTAATTTTGGTGTTTCATAAAATGATGGGAACAACCTCAGTTATATCGAATCTTATTATCGATTTACGAAAAAAAGTTCATTTCAATTTCAATACCATAGTAGATTTGGGTTCAGGTTCAGGAGGACCAATGCCTGGGGTTATAAATTATATAAATGAAAAGGAAAAAGACGCGAAGTTGAATTTGTTGTTAACCGATTTACACCCCAACCCAGAATTGGTTAAAAAAATAAATACGGATAATAATGAATTTGTTAATTATCATAAAAAATCCATAAACGCAACAAACTTATTAGAAGCGCCAAAAGGCTTAAAAACCATGATTGCTAGTTTTCATCATATGAGTCCCGAAATAGCAAAAAATATTTTGCAATCAGCCTCAAAAAATAAGCATTCTATTTTAATATATGAATTAGCAAAAAACAATGTACCATTTATAGCTTGGGTATTACTGCTTCCTATTTCTTTGAGTATTCTTATTATTATGTCGTTGATAATGACGCCTTTTTCAAAAAACCTCACGCTTACTCAATTACTTTTTACTTATCTCATTCCAATAATTCCACTAGCTTATGCTTGGGACGGTCAAGCTTCTTTAATGCGTACATACACTTTTGAAGATATTGAATTATTGCTAAGTGACATAGAAACCCCAAATTACAATTGGGAAATAAATGATGCTTTTAAAGAAAACGGAAAGAAGTTGGGCTATTATATTAAAGGCTATCCTATTTAATAAATAGTTTGTTTATTAGAATTTTTCCAGTATTTGCAATACCTCTTTTTTATAACTTCGGCTAATGGTTAGTGCAGTATTATTAATAGTTATTTGCTCGTTTGTAAAAGATTCTATTTGCGATAATGCAATAATGTACGAACGATGTATTCTAATAAACCTTTCTTTTGGTAGTTTCGCTTCAATAGCACTAATAGTTTCTCGGGTAACAATCGTTTTTTCGGGCAAATAAATTTTTATGTAATCGCTGTAACTTTCAATAAAAATGATGTCATTAAAATCAATTTTCAGCATGGTTCTATCTGATCTTACAAACATAAAATCATGACTATTATTTTCATCCGCTACAAGTGTTTCTGGTTTGGTGTAAATTTCAAAATAGGTATTTACAGCTTTAAGTAAACGCGCAAACGAAATGGGTTTTAGTAAATAATCTACGGCTTGCAACTCAAAACCTTCCACTGCATAATCCCGATACGCTGTCGTGAAAATTATTTTCACATCTTTATTAATAGATTTGGCGAACGAAATACCAGATATTTCGGGCATATTAATATCAAGAAATACCAAATCTATTTTATGTGCTCTCAATACACTAAAAGCTTCAATAGCACTGTTACAACTAGCTACAATTTTAATATTTGGTATTTTTGATACATGCGTTGCTATAACTTCTCGAGCTATAGTTTCATCATCTACTATAATACATAATATGTCTTTGCTTTGTGGCATAAATTAAGCGATTTTATACCAAATAAACTTCAAAATAATCAATTAAATTAGTTTCTATTTCCTTTATATCTCAATATAAAATAGAACCGTAACTAATGCTATGCTTATATTTTCTATTTCATCCAAAGAAAATATAATTCAAATTTATTATCAATCATTTTAAAATTCATTTGGTATTTAGCTTTAAATTTACTTTAAATAATTCATTGTCGCTAGTCATATGAAGTGTGTATTGGTCTTTGTAAAGTAACTCCAATCGTTTTTTTATGTTTTCTAAACCAATACCACTTTCTGAAAAAGCAGTTGTGTTACAAGAGTTTTCAATTTCAAAAAAGATACTTTTATTTTTAAAATAGAGTTTAATTTTAATAGTCAAAACGCCTTTTTTCAAACTACCATGTTTAAAACTATTTTCTATAAAAGGCAATAGGAGCATAGGTGCTATTTTGGTGTTTTCTGATATGTTTTCCGTCTTAAAATCGATGTGAAGTGAGTTGTTAAAACGCATTTTCTCTAACTCTATATAATCATTAATATGGTTTACTTCATCGCTAACCAACACAAAAGGTTTATCTACTTGATATAACAAATAATCGAGTAAATTTGATAGTTTCAATATCATTTCTGGGGTTTCGTCGGCCTTTTTTAAAGCAAAACCATATAGAGTATTTAAGGTGTTAAATAAAAAGTGCGGATGAATTTGCATTTTCAAGTAACGAAGTTCCTGTTCCTTTAGTTTTAATTGCGTTTCAAGAATTTTAGTTTCTAGTTTTTTGGCGTCTTCGGTGTGTTTTACATTCAGTTTTAAGAGTTTAAAAGCACTAACCATAATAACTACTAAATACACACTAATAGTAACAAGCAATAAGCTTTTGCTAATAGGCGCCATGTTTTCATATTCAAAATTTGAAAGGTAAACTAGCCCGTATAATACAGAAATAACAATAAGGTAAGCCGAAATAATTATAGCGTATAAACTGTATAACTCAAACAAGAAGTAACGCTTTGTAATAAGGTATTCAGGGATTAGTTTATAAATAAAAACGTAAGTTGTTGCTATGGTAATAGGCATTAAAAATAATGAGAAAGACAAAACGTAACTAAAATCTTCACTGTCTACGGCAAAAAAATAGGTGTAAAATAATAAGACGCCACACCAAAAAATAATATGGAGTAGTATTTGTGCTATTTTTTTTAAAATGAATGGCTTAGTCAACATAACCTAAAAACTAAGCTACAATAATACTATAAATTTTAGGCTATTATAAATTTTGTAGACGAATAACTAGATTAGCAATGGTTTTAACGTACTGTCGTTTTAATTACTAAATTAGTCATCTGTCGCATTTTTATTTATGGTAAACACAAAGCTTTTATGTTTGTACCATGTTTAACTAAAACCATTAATTATGAATTTTTTACCAGTTGTTGTTTCAAATCCTTTTGTAGATAGATTTAATGAGGGCGGACCTTTTTTTATGTCCTTAATTTTAATTTGTTTGTTACTAGCACTATTTTTTGTTGTTATGGGTTTTGTTAACCTTAATAAAGATGTGCTTAAATCTAAAAAAATGACCCGTTTAGCTTCAGATGTTAGCATTTTAGGTTTAGTATTTGGCTTTTTAGGCTCTACAATCGGAATGATAGCGGCTTTTGATGCGCTTGAAGCTATTGGCGATATCAGCAATGGTATGATGGCCGCAGGACTTAAAGTGGCTTTCCTAACCACCGTTTTTGGATGCATCACTTTTATAATTCCTAGAATAGGCATTATTATTTTAAGAGCAATGCAAAAAAGTTAATATTACTATCTGTTCTTTCTCAATCAATCTGGAAAATCTCTTTTTATTAAATTAAAAAGAGATTTTTTATTTGCATGTATTTAGTAATTTCTTCAGGAATTTGAATCTAAAGAATCAACTACCCTATAAGTATTAGGTGTATTCTATAACAAATAAATTAAGATTATCTTACAAGGGATATAAATATAACTTCGATGACTGAAAAAAGTAAATTAATTACCAAAGGATTTATAATTGCTGGTATCATGAATATGTCAGTATTAGTGTTTTCAAAGGGGTTTACAAATCCTGTTATAAATGAAACAGACCCTGATGTGATGTCAAATTTCGGTTTGTTAATGATTTTAATTTGGGGTTTAGCTTATATAGCAGTGGCAAAAAACTATCATCAAGTAAAATGGCTAGTAGCTGTGTTTGCACTTGAAAAGCTTGTTTATGGTATTATTTGGGCTAAATGGATGTTTAATAACAGCGTTTTAGATGTTTTTGAAAAAGATACCATGGCTGGCCTATTTTATTCTATTTATGGCGTAAACGATTGGCTATTTTGCGTTTTCTTTTTGTTTGTATTTATAAAATTGTTAAAGTATGGAAGTTGATAAAGCTCCAATGAAACAAAATTAAGTTGATGTGATAATCTACATCACAAGTATGAACTTGTTGTTCAATCTGTGCCAAATCTCGTTTAAATATTTCCAATATATTATTTTGAAAATTAGTAGGATTATGTATTGTCTTTTAGGTAAGAAAATTCTAATTTCGTTTGGTAGTGTATGTAAATTATCGAAACGATTTCACATTCCAAATGTTGTAATATATTATGAGAAAAATCTTATTATTATCAATAATAGTATTGGCTTCAAATTTTATTGAAGCACAGTTTATAAAGCAGAAATCAATAAACGCTCAAATTGGATTAGGACTTAGTGAACCCTATAATAGCGCTGACGAAATAGTAGATAACGGTTTTTTTGCTCAAGGCGAGCTAGTTTTAAAAGCTGCTTCTTGGGTTGAGTTTAGACCTTATGCAGGTGTTATTTCTACAAGTTCTAACGGGAAAGATATTAATGATAATCCAACTAATGAGAAGGCAGAAACTAAAGCTTTTTTATTAGGAGCAAAAGCAAGAGTTAGAGCACCAATACCATATGTAGCTCCTTATTTTGAAATAGGAATAGGAACTTCTATTGGGAAATTTGAAACGTTTACAGCTTTTGACGAGATTAAAAAAAGTGGAATAATTTATCATATACCCTTCTCTTTAGGATTAGAACTAGGGCGAAATAATAATGTAGACTTAGGATTAACTTACTTCATCCAGCCATCAGCAAAACAGTTTGCTGGGGCATTGGCAATTGGATTAACGTTTCCTTTGAATAATTGATTTCGTGTAGCGATACCGTTTATAACTATTTAAAATACGTACAAGTACGTATAGGTTTTTTGGTAAGAAAATTCTAACTTCGCTTTTCATGTAAATGCAAATTAAATTTGTATTTGTTTTTATAGTAACACGTAAAAAAAATGTGATGAAAATATAATATTATGAAATTAGAAAATATATTGGATAAACTTGGTTCTATTGAAAAGAATTCATTCATTAAAATTATAGATAATATTATAACCAAGAACCCAAAAAACGGTAAAGAAATCGAAAAGATTTTGAGTTCATCTGATAAAGGTTTGAAATCGGTTGATAATCAAAATATATCTAAAATTTTTGCATTAACAGCAGATGAATTTCAAGATCATATTAAATGCGAATTTCAAGATATTACGTCGCAATTAGATATTTTAATAGATATCATTATACGCGATGGAAATTGCATCATGAAACAAGATTGGTTTTCAAGACTATACGAGACTGAAATTAAAAATTTAAAGTCAAGGATAAAAGCTTTAAATACTGATTTTGAAGATGATAAATCTGAATTAAGTGCATCTCGTAAACGCGATTACAGAATATACAAATCTTGTTTACATACAGCTTATCAAAATGATATTGAAAATAACCGAGATTCAAAAATCACATCAGACGAACTTTCAATAATATTAACACTATCAAAACAATTAGGTCTTTCTCAGGAAGAAGTTAAGTTAATTAATTACTCAATATTACCGATCAAAAAAATAGATATTCAAGACGTAATAAAAGGTTTAAAAAATATTGGTGTTATATTTTATTCCAATAAAGAGAATACTATTTACGTAGCCGATGAAATGGTTAGAATGTTGCGCCGAGTTAGAAAAAAAGAAGTAGCCGAAAAGTTTTACAGAAGAACACTTAAACTATTAAGAGAGCCTATAATTAATCAAATTGCAAGAGAGCATAATATTGACAGAAAATTATCTTATGCTCAAAAAATTGAAGAAATTATAAAGGAGGGCGTTTCGTTTACGAGCTTACTTTTAGAGGATATATACAAACCGGGAAGTACACTAACTGAAAAGAAAAAGACATTAAACGAACTTTGTGAAAAAGGACTGAACATATCAAACTTAAAAGGAAGTACTTTAGATGATAAAATTAGTAGCCTTATACAACACTTTGAAAATGTTGAGCGTGATGAAAAAGTAGGTATTTCATTAGATGGATTCGATAAACTACTAATCGAATTAAATCAATCTTTACCAAAATTAAATAAGAGTATCAAAGACCAATTTGAATTACAAGATGAATATGTTTTAAAGGCAGATTTTTTGCTTGATTACAATATAAAACCAAGGGATATTTTGGATTTAATTGTAAAAACTGATATAACTAAATTCATTAAGGAAAATGGCATTAAACAAAGAGGGGATGATATTTTAAATATTCTTGAGTATTACAAAGATGTGGAAAATTTATATTTAGAAAATTATGTAAATGTTGCTTATAGAATTTTGAACGTATTAAAAGAAAATGGAATAACGGTTAAAGAAAGTGAACTTGGGATAAAATTTGAGGATTTAACCAAAATCATATTCAAAGGTTTAGGGTTTAACGTAGATGATGCCTTCAAAAACAACCTAAATACTAAAAATGATATGATGGATATTCTTTTAAATTTAGATAATAACGAAATTATTATTGTTGAATGTAAAACAAGTAAAGAAAGAGGCTATAATAAATTTAGTGCGGTTTCACGACAATTAAAATCATATCAAAATTTAGCTTTAAAAAATGATTTGCGAATCGTTAAAATTTTACTTGTAGCACCAGAGTTTAGTGATGATTTTGTTACCGATTGTGAAATGGATACAGAAATGAATCTATCACTCATAACTGCTTCAACTTTATCGAATATTTCTGAGGCATTTAAAACATCAAAATATACAGAGTTCCCGCACGTATTATTTAGAGATATAGTAATAAATGAGGAACGAATATTGAAGGCGTTGAGTAAATAAAACAGCTGCTACTTAATATTGTAAACTAAATAGGCTACTTCTTAAAATTCTTATTACGTTTATTATAGTTTTTATCGCCTTTAGTTTTCGGCTTTTTATATTTGGCAGCAATTTTAAATTTATAAGAACCTCCTAAATTTTCTTTAGAGTTTTTTTCAGATTTGTCATGAAAGGCTGGCCCAGGCGCATCTTCATCTTTTTGTTTTATCGGGTTGTTACGCTCTTTTATTTGTGGGCGTTCTTCTTCTAATAGCTCTTTAGAAACCGTAACAGTTTCAGGAATATCCATCACAGGAATTTTCATTTGCATCAAATCTTCAATGCGTTCAATAGCATCTTGTTCCTTTTCTGTAGAAAACACAATAGATTCGCCTTGTCGTTCTGCACGACCGGTTCTACCTATACGGTGCATGTAATTTTCAGGAAAATCTGGGGTATCGAAATTTATAACATGCGAAACATTATCAATATCCAATCCGCGCGCCATCACATCGGTGGCTACTAAAATACGGTTGTCACCAGCTCTAAACTGCTCGATGCTTCGTAACCTGTAATTCTGTGTTTTGTTGGAGTGTATCACACATAACTCATCATGAAAGCGCTCATCTAATTTATCAAATAAACGGTCGGCCATTTTTTTGTAAGCTACAAAAATTAAAACCTTATTAAAGGTTTCAATATCCTTTAATAAATACGTTAATACGTTAACTTTGGTGTAAAAATTAGGAATATTAAAACGGGTTTGTGAGATATTTTCAAGCGGCGTACCCGAAACGGCAATAGATACTTTTTCTGGACTTTTAAAGAAATCGTTAATCAACAAATCTACATCTTGCGTCATAGTTGCCGAAAACATAATGTTTTGTCGGCGTTCTGGTAAAATATCAAAAATGTTAATCAGTTGGTGTCTAAACCCTAAATCGAGCATCACATCAACTTCATCAATCACTAATTTTTGTATCGATTTTAGTTGTAAAACGCGGGTTAAGGCTAAATCGTAAAGTCTGCCTGGTGTGGCTACTAAAATATCTACACCTTCTGCAATGGCTTGCTTTTGGGTATTAATATTGGTACCACCGTAAACTCCTAAAACACGATTATTTATATACTTTGAAAGCTTTTCAATTTCATCAACCACTTGCACTACCAACTCGCGCGTTGGCACTAAAACTAAAACCCTTGGGTTTTCTTGCATTGAAAACGGTAAGTTTTTTAAAATAGGCAACATATAGGCAAAGGTTTTACCTGTACCTGTTTGCGCAATACCAACCATATCTTTACCAGAAGCCACCATATTAAAAGCCTCAGCTTGAATGGGTGTGGGTGTTGTAAAGCCTAAATCGGTTAAGGCGTTGTAAAGCGGTGTGTTTAAATTTAAATCTTCAAAAGTCACGGTATGCTATTTAGCTGGCAAAGTTAAGCTTAAAATTCAATCTAGGCTAAATGGCTGTTATGTATTTCAATACTATAGGTGGCTTTAAATGTTTTATTGGGGTCGAGTTTTAAAATACCTTCTTTGTCTTTTAAATTTTGATTGGTAGTTTCGCTATCGGCAATACCAAGCCAAGGTTCTATACAAACATAATTTCCGTTGGGTTTTGCCCAAATGCCTAAATAAGAGAAATCGGGAAAATTAACTGAAAGTATAGGGCCTTTTTTTGCACTTTTTAAAGTTACTTTTCTCGATTTTAAATCTTTATAAACAAGCGCATCTTCATTAAACAGTTCGTGGTTTAAATGGATGGTATTTGAATTATTGAAAAGTGATTTTGTTTTTGATGAAATTAAACCATTTTCCATATTAATAAGATGGTTTTTGGAGTTTTCAATGGTTTCAAATTCTAAACTATAATCTTCATAGTTTTCATCTTTAAAAACAGGACATTTAAAAGCAGGATGCCCACCAACTGAGAAAAATAGGGCTTTATCATCTACGTTTTTAATGGTATGCAATACGTCAATACAATTATCTTTTAAAGTATAGGTTATAGCAAACTGAAATTTAAAAGGATAAATTTTAAGTGAATCTTCAGAATAAGACAATCCAAAAGTCAAACTATTGGCAGTTTGTTCTATTAACTTAACATGGTCATTACTTCTAACAAACCCATGTTTTGGAAGCGTGTATTTTTGATTTTCAAAAGTATAAGTATCTTCTTTTAAAGCGCCAATAATAGGGAATAGGTTAGGCGCAAAGCTTCCCCAAACCGCAGGATTTGCATCCCACATAAAATCGGTTTTATGTTTAACAGACTTAATTTCACAAAGTTCTGCACCAATTT
>TARA_R110002096_G_scaffold57426_2_pt1 | contig 29386 bp, 35 predicted proteins | sample TARA_R110002096 | Tara Oceans TARA_R110002096 (sample SAMEA4397295) | marine metagenome | biome: Polar Biome; feature: [DCM] deep chlorophyll maximum layer (ENVO:01000326); material: water (ENVO:00002006), including particulate matter (ENVO:01000060) such as... | depth 35 m
AAGGCGTCTGCTGCAAATCAAGCAGCGCGATTCTGCCAAAGGCCTGATCCTGATTGCAGCCACTGGCGAGCAGTTGCTTGACTGGATTGCGCTCCCGGAGTCGCTTGAGCTGCCGGCACCGGACCCGGCTCACCCGGTGACCTGGATCGTGCCGGCGAGCAGCCAGGTACATCGTCTTGTAAGAGGGGACAATGTTGGCCTCGCTGTGCGCATCACAACACACCCTGTCGCCGCCATGATTTGCAATGCGGTTGATTCTGCCATTGTATCGACCAGCGCCAACCTGAGTGGCAAGCCGGTGGCAGCGGATGCGCTGAGCCTTCGCCGGCAGTTCCGCGACCTAGTAGACTACGTCGTTCCCGGCGAATGCGGTCCGGTCACCGGTGCGTCGGAAATTCGTCACCTGGTTACAGGCGAGGTATTGCGACCACGCCAGAGCGAGTAAGCACTTGAACAATCTCGATCACGTTAAAACATACTTACAGGAACTGCAGGACCGAATCTGCACGGCACTGGAGCAAGCTGACGGCACAGCGCGTTTTGCTCGGGATGGCTGGGAACGAGCCGGTGGCGGTGGCGGCGAAAGCCGCGTAATGACGAATGGCGACATATTCGAGCAGGCCGGGGTCGGATTTTCGCATGTGTTTGGCAGCGAAATGCCGCCGTCGGCGACCCGGCAGCGACCGGAGCTGGCTGGCAAGACCTTCCAGGCCGTCGGCGTATCCCTGGTACTGCATCCGAACAACCCCTTTGTGCCAACGACGCACGCAAACTTCCGGTTTTTCACCGCCGGCGAAAAAGACCCGGTCTGGTGGTTTGGCGGCGGCTACGACCTGACACCGTTTTATCCATTTCACGACGACGTGCTGCACTGGCACCGCACGGCTAAACTGGCCTGCGACCCATATGGCGAGAGCTTGTATCCGCGTTACAAGGACTGGTGCGACAAGTATTTTTTTCTTAAACACCGGGATGAGACACGTGGCGTCGGTGGCCTGTTTTTCGACGACGTCAACGAAGCCGGTTTTGATGACAGCTTTGCGTTCCTTAAATCTGTTGGCGACAGCTTCCTCGATGCCTACCTGCCCATCGTTGAACGCCGCCACAAGCACCCGTTCGATGACCGGCACCGCCAGTTCCAGCTCTACCGTCGCGGTCGATACGTTGAATTCAACTTACTCTATGACCGCGGTACGCTGTTCGGCCTGCAGTCGGGTGGGCGCACCGAATCGATACTCATGTCGCTGCCGCCGCAAGTGCGCTGGCAATATAACTGGCAGCCGCAACCCGGTTCCGACGAAGCGCGCCTGTATGATACTTACCTGCGCCCGCAGGATTGGTTGGGAGACGATTGATGACAGATGCACTACGCCCTTTTCACTTGGCCCTACCAGTCACTGACCTCCACGCTGCCGAGGCATTTTATTGTGGCCTGTTAGGCTGCGAAAAAGGCCGGACCGACGCACGATGGATCGATCTGAATTTCTTCGGGCACCAGGTTACCCTGCACCTCGCCGACAAAGACGATGCCAGCGCACCGACCAACCCGGTCGATGGCGATGCTGTGCCAGCCCGTCACTTCGGCGTCGTCCTCGAAATGAAGCATTGGCGTGAGCTGGCTGACCATCTTGAGAAAAACAACACTGAGTTCCTGATATCGCCGCGAGTACGATTCGAGGGCGAAACCGGCGAGCAGGCTACGCTGTTTCTGTTTGACCCCAGTGGCAACGCACTGGAATTCAAGAGTTTTGCTGATCTGACACAGCTTTTCGCAACTAAACAGTAAGTGGAGTCGCCGCAGGCAACGGCGCTAGCGAGGGATCATGTCCTGGATTAAAGAGATTGCGGTCAGTGAGGCGGAAGGCCAGCTGGCGAAAACCTACGCGGAGCTGATCGAAAAACGCGGCAAGGTTTCCAACATACTCATGGTACACAGCCTGAACCCGGCCGCCATGAGCAATCACCTCGAGCTGTACATGACGCTCATGTTTGGAAAGTCGGGCCTCAGTCGAGCGGAACGGGAAGCAATCGCGGTCGTAGTATCAGCCAATAACGATTGCGCCTATTGCGTAAGTCACCATGCAGAAGCGTTGCGTCACCATCTGAAAGACAAAGAGACCATCAATTTGCTGGCGACGGCCGATGGACTTGAAACGCTGGAACCTCGCCTCAGCAACATCGTGCGTCATGCCGAAAAGCTGACCAATGCACCAGGTGCCATGACCGAGAGCGATCTCGGGGAGTTGCGTGCCGTTGGCTTGTCGGACAAAGACATTCTCGACTTAAGCCTGATTGTCGGCTACTTCAATTTTGTCAATCGTATCGCGCTCGGTCTGGGCGTCAGCTTCAATGAAGAGGAATTGAGTGGCTACCGCAACGACTAGTCGCGGTATGATAGATTGCTAAAAAACTGTCAGACGATCCGACGTGAAACCGATTCGTGCACTCATCTATTGCAGCCTGCTGCTGGCTTCCGGCTTCGCCAGCGCGCAAGACGAAGCGGCAATACGAAGTATCGACAATCTGCAATTGTCCGGCGCAGAGGACCCTGCTACGTCAAAGGTCTATATTGTTCAGTTGCGCTCACCGTCAGCAGCGGAATATTACGCGACGCAAATAGTCGCAGCACAGGGCAAACAGGCAACTGCAGCGGGAAAAGCACTGCCTCGTTTACAAAAAAACAGCGCGGCCATACAGGCATACGCCGGCCAGCTTGAGGCCGAACAACGCAAAGTCATCGACAGTATCGGCCCTGGAACCGATACCCTGTACAGTTATAAATATGGCCTGAACGGATTCGCCGCTCGGATGAGTGTTGCGCAGGCACAGCAGTTGCGCGGCATGGAAGAGGTCGTAAACGTCTGGGAAGACGAAATTCGACCATTGGTCACGAACCAGAGTCGTGGCTTTCTTGGCCTGTTTGATAACCCCGGTGGCTTGCGCAGCGAACACGCGCTCGATGGCGAAGGCGTCATTATCGGTGTTATCGACAGCGGCATCGCACCCGGACATCCGTCGCTCGCGGACATGCGGCAGGCGGACCGGCCCAGGCTGTGCCGCAGCAGCTGGGCCGAGACAAGTATTCTCGGTCAATGGTTGTGCCACCGGTATGAAAAACAAGACGACATTCTGGACTTTGACCCGCCAGAAAACTGGGACGGCACTTGCGAGACCGGTGAAGAATTTGCAGCCACTGACTGCAATAACAAACTGATTGGTGCCCGCTGGTTTATCGCTGGCGCAGAGAACAGCGGTCCGATCGAGAGCGGTGAGTTCCGTTCGCCCAAGGACGCCGACGGTCACGGTACCCATACTGCGACAACCGCCGCCGGGCGTCGCGTCAGCGCATCAATTTTTGGCACGCTGATCGGAGACGTCGAAGGCATGGCGCCACGCGCCCGCGTAGCCGTGTACAAGGCCTGCTGGTTGCGACCGTCCGAAACTCGCGCCAGTTGCAACAGTTCGGATCTGGCGAATGCCATTGATGCTGCCGTTGCTGACGGCGTCGACATCATCTCCTATTCGGTCGGCAGCTCGATGAGAGACGTAACGGCACCCGATGATGTTGCACTGATGGCAGCGACCAAGGCTGGCGTGCTGGCCGTTGTCGCAGCCGGTAATGACGGCCCAGGCCTGTCCAGCATCGGCTCACCGGCCGGCGCGCCCTGGGTGATCACGGCGGCGGCGTCGACCCGGAGCGGTGACTCGTCTGTCGAGGCTTTTGAAATCGATTCACCGCCATCGCTCGCCGGCCGGTACGCGACAAAGGAATCCCTGTTCTCGCCTGCGTTGTCCGATAAAGGCCCGATCGAGGCGCGCCTGGTGCTTGCAGACGACGGCGACGACACGCTGCCATCCGGCGCAGCCGGCGTCGATTCCGATGGCTGCCAGCCGCTTGTCAACGCGGCGGAAATAACAGGCAATATCGCACTGCTGCAGCGATCCGGGTGCCTGTTTACCGACATGGTGAAGAATGCAGAAGACGCAGGCGCCGTTGCCGCGATCATTTACAACATCGCCGGGGACCCGATCGTCATGTTCGGCGACGAAGGCATTGTCGACATTCCGGCATTAATGATTGGCCAGGCTGACGGCAACCTGATCCTGGCAGAACTCGATGCCGGCAATGAAGTCACTGCCATACTCGAGAAAAGTCTGCTATTGACGAGCAGTGATACCGGCAACGTGATGGCCAACTTCTCGTCTCGCGGGCCCGGCCCGGTCGCCGATATACTCAAACCCGACGTCACTGCGCCTGGTGTCAATATTATCGCCGGTTTCACGCCGGATCCGGCAAATGCGACACCGGGTGAGAATTTTGCGTATCTGAGCGGCACCTCGATGTCGACGCCGCACGTTGCGGGTGTCGCCGCGCTGCTGCGCCAGGCGCACCCGGACTGGTCGCCGGCCGCAATCAAGTCTGCACTCATGACCTCTGCGAGGCAGGACCTGCAGTTGCCGGACAGCATCAGCGACGCGAACCCGTTCGATTACGGTGCCGGGCACATCGTGCCGAATGACGCAAAGAATCCCGGCCTGGTGTACGACGTTAGTGAGGATGATTACGACGCCTATGCCTGTGGTATCGGCTCACCGGCTGTCACGACAGCGCGATGCGACGAGCTGGAGGCTGCCGGACTTTCATTCTTTGCTCGTGATTTGAATCAGCCGTCGATTTCGATCTCGCGCCTTGCGGCGCAGCAGACAGTGCGTCGTCGAGTCACTAACTTGAGCGATGAAGCCGGGACGTACACAGTCCAGGTGTCCGCACCGTCCGGCATTCGTGTCGACGTAGTGCCGTCAAGCCTGAGCCTGGTGCCCGGTGAATCGGCAATCTTCGATGTAACACTGACCTATGAGTCTGGACCACTCGACTTGTGGCGGTTCGGTTCTCTGACCTGGGTCGGCGATGACGCTGAAGTCCGGAGCAATATTGCCGTGAAACCGGCTTCGATCAGCGCCCCGGGCGAGATCGTCGCGATCGGCGGCAGTGGCAGTCAGACATTCGACGTGTTGTTTGGCTACAGCGGTAGCTACAGTGTTGGCGTTCACGGACTGAACCTGCCGCTGGTCCAGAATCGCTTTGTCGATAACGATCCGACCAAGACCTTCACGCGCCGCACGAACAATGGCGTCACTGAGCACGTTCTGGTCGTACCGCAGAATCAGCTGTTCCTGCGCTTTTCGCTGTTTGACGCGTTGACCGACGGCGACGACGACCTCGATATGTACGTCTACTATTGCGGCCTCGACGGCAGTGTCTGCAGCCGTATTGGCGAGAGCGGTGAACCCACGTCGCAGGAACAATTCAATCTCTACCGACCGGCGGCCGGCGTCTACGGCGTCTATGTGCACGGCTTCGAAACCGACCAGGTCAGTGGCGGTCCGGGGTCGAACTACAGCCTGCTGGCCTGGTCGATCGGGGAGGTCGATGATGCCGGCAACATGACGGCTTCAGGTCCCGCTTTTGTCAGTGCCGGGACCACCGGGACAGTAAGCTTCGACTGGAGCGGCCTCCTGTCAAACACCGTTTACTTAGGCGGTATCTCGCATATCACACCGCAGGGACTGGTCGAGCTAACGATAATAACGATTGGCAACTGACTTCGCGTACCCGATCTCAATCAGCGCAATCACGAAAACGATCGGCGGAATAATAAATGCCTCGTTGCCGAACACGGCGATCACGTCCCGGACAACGAAAGATTCCAGGTCCTGAAGCACGATACCGATGAAAGATACGACGAATGCGCCGAACGCCAGTTTGTGGCGCAATAACAGCAGCAGCGAGGCAATTACGCCGAAAGTCACGGCGGTTGCGTACGCTGCATTGGCCCAAACCGGAGTGGCCTGAATGAAAGCTGCCTTGACCGGGTCGAATGACGCGAGCATTTCCGGGGTCATCGTCATCTGCTGGTAGTACAGCATCAGTCCGATGATATTCCAGGTCAGGAAAATACCGGAAATTACATAGTAGGCAGTGGTGGGGTTGCGGGCGTGATCGTCAGACATCGTGCGTCCCTCTTTATAGTGTCGTTCTCGGGCTGCGTCCGATATTCCATCTGACTGCGGGCGAATGCAAGTCTACTAAAACGACTTTTTGGCCATCGCCTTGCAGGGTCTGTGGCGAAAACAACTGCTTACGTGATCATTGACCATGCCTGTGGCCTGCATGTGCGCATAGACAATCGTGCTGCCAACAAATTTGAAGCCGCGCTTCTTCAGATCTTTGGACAACGCATCGGATTCTTCTGTGGTCGCCGGCACATCGCTATCTTTCTTCAGATTGGACTGGATCGGCTTGCCGCCGACAAATTCCCAGATGTAGTCGCTGAAGCTGCCAAATTCCTGCTGCACTTTCAGAAATGCCCTGGCATTGGTAACCGCGGAGTTCACTTTTAGCCTGTTTCTGACGATTGACGGGTCTTCAAGCAATTTCGCGATGCGTTTTGGCGTAAACCGCGCAACCTTGACCGGATCGAAATCGGCGAACGCGCGGCGGTAGCCATCCCGCTTGTTCAGAATGGTGGACCAACTCAAACCCGCTTGCGCGCCTTCCAGAATCAGGAACTCGAACTGCGTGCGGTCATCGCGAACCGGCACGCCCCACTCCTCGTCATGGTAGCGAATGTAATCGAGACTGACGCCCTCCGCCCATTTGCACCGCGTGACTGCTTTGCTCATGACCTCTCCCCGCATCGGATTAAACAATGTATCAATGCATCTTAGACATCGCTGCCCGTATTTGTGGCCTTGATGCATAAAAAAAGCCCGCGCATGGCGCGGGCTTTTCCGTACTACTGTGCAGACTGAGTGTGTCTAGACAGACCCACCACAAGATCCCTCACCGCAAGAACCTTCACCTTCCTTGTCTTCGCCTTCACCGTCGGCACCGCAAGAACCTTCACCGCAGCTGCCTTCGCCTTCCTTGTCTTCGCCTTCGCCTTCATCGTCGCCACCGCATGAACCTTCACCGCAGCTGCCCTCACCTTCCTTGTCGGTATCACCGCCGCAAGAACCTTCGCCTTCGCCCAGCATATAGCCAACGCTCAGGGTAGACATCTCAAACGGGTTATCAATACCTTCGGCATTGACGCTACCGCTGATCGCGAACGAACCGGCCAGCGCTGCACCGACTGCCAATGCGACTGGCTTAATTGCTTTCTTCTCTGACATTTCATTCTCTCCTACTGAAATTTGCCCTTGAGCGGGCGCTTGTTTATCAGTTGCGCGCCTAGATATCCCACGCGACTGAATTCATGACACTACGTTTAACATTGTCGAGCTGCTCATCACGGGTACCGATGATCGCCACGCTGCCCTCGCCAACCGGCAGGATCGAGCCGTGAACATTTTCCCCATCAAGACTGATTGCTGCACTGATCTTTTCGTCTGGGAGCAACATAATTGTGATGGGCCCGCGTTCACCCTGGATCACAAGGTGCGGAATAGAATTGCCATTGATCGGGCAAGTCTCGGCAAACGTAATGAGCCCAGCGTCGTGATTCATCGACGCTATATTTCGTGGTACCACGCGCCTGAGATCGTCGTCATCGACTGGCGTATCACTTGGCAGCAACGCTGCCGGATCGTGGTCCAGATGAGCCAGGACCTGTTCGGCCAGCGAGTGCTCTGTATTTTCCGGCCCGCCTACTCGCAATCCGGCAAAAACCGCGAGTGCAATAGTTGCGGCAACTGCAAGCCGGACCGGCGCGGTCATTTTGCGTCGTACAGGTAGCGTTGCAACATTGCTGCTATCCAGATTCGGGAGCTCGGGCATTTCGAACTTCGGTACATCGACTTCCATCGCGGCACGAATACGCCGGTCCAGCGCCTGCAGGTTATTCTGATACGCCTGGCAGTCAGCACAGTCCTGCAAGTGGCCCGATTCGTCGTCGAATGCCGGGTTTGCTGTCAGTGCGTCTTGTACTTCTGTGCAATTCATTTTGTCTGTTGCCTGGCTCATGAGCTCACCTCACTTGCCGCATCCTCTTTCAGTTTCAAACGGGCCCGGTGCAGTCGTGTCAGTACTGCCCCCTGTTTAAGACCCATGTGTTCCGCAATTTCCCGGGTACTGAATCCCATCAGCACCTGCAGAACCAGCGGTTCACGGTAGTCATCGTCGAGGCCAAAAATCGCCTCTCGCAATTCGTCGACTTCTTCTGTCGGCTTCGCAGCCAGCATTGCTGACTGGGACGCGGTCAGGTTGTCTATGTCCACGGTCTCCAGGCGCTTGCGCTCAAAATACCGCGCGTTTTCCCGCCGCACGATCGTCAGCAGCCAGGGTTTCGCTGCCGCATCATCACGCAATGCCTCCAGTGACTTCCAGGCGCGCATCAAGCTCTCCTGCACGACCTCCTCAGCAATTGATTTGTCCCGGCACAACCACGCGGCATAGCGGAACATGTCCTGGTAGTGGATGCTGACTATTGCGTCGAACCTCTGTTTTCTTGCGCCAACGGCGTTGCTATCGTTCATACGAGATGACCCGGTCCTTCTGATTTTTATTACCGTACAGGCCTAAAATTGTGATCAAGGCGTGGAATCCGTTGCTAAATATAGGGAAAATAAGAAAATCATCGTATCCTCACCCTTTCCCTTAATCTGATTCGCCCGATATTCTAATTAGCTATGAGTCGATCCAGCTTCGGACAGTTCCCCCAAATTCGCATGCGCCGCAGCAGGCGCTCACCCGCGTTACGGCGGTTGGTGGCCGAGACGCAATTGAGTGCGAACGACCTTATATACCCGGTTTTCGTTTTGGAGGGAAAAAATCGGTCAGAATCCGTGGCGTCACTGCCGGGGGTTTCACGACTCAGTGTCGACAAGCTGCTCCCCAGACTTGCCGAAGCCTGGGATCTGGGCATACCCGCCGTGGCCCTGTTCCCGGTGATTGGGGCTGACAGCAAGTCGCTCGACGGTGCGGAGTGTGCCAACCCTGACGGCCTGGTACAGCGGACCGTGCAGGCGATCAAGGCAGAGCTGCCCGACCTCATCGTAATGACCGACGTTGCGCTCGACCCTTACACAACCCACGGCCAGGACGGCATCATCGATGACGATGGCTATGTTCTCAACGACACAACAGTCGATATGCTTGTCCGGCAGGCGCTGTCGCATGCCGAGGCGGGTGCCGACATGGTTGCGCCCTCCGACATGATGGATGGCCGTATCAAGGCAATCCGCGACGCGCTCGAGGTCGCATCACACCAGAACACACTGATCATGGCTTACGCAGCGAAGTTCGCATCGGCATTTTACGGACCGTTTCGCGATGCCGTCGGCTCCGCTGCCAATCTTGCCGGGGGTGACAAGTCGACTTACCAGGTAGCACCTTCCAACAGCGACGAGGCCGTGCGAGAAGTTGGGCTGGACATCGACGAGGGTGCGGACTTCGTGATGGTCAAACCCGCCATGCCGTATCTCGACATTGTGCGGCGCGTTAAGGATACTTACCGGGTTCCGACATTCGCCTACCAGGTCAGCGGTGAGTACGCGATGTTAAAAGCCGCCGCGGCCAACGGCTGGCTGCGCGAGCGGGACGTGGCGCTCGAATCTTTGCTCGGAATCAAGCGCGCCGGGGCGGATGGTATTCTCACCTACTACGCTGTTGACGCAGCTCGGTGGCTTTCGGAGTAAGCAAGTGTCAGACGATGAATCTGCAGCCCAAACCAAGGCGATAGATCGTTACGGCGTCATGGGCTATCCGGTGTCTCACAGCCGCTCACCGGTCATTCATCGACTGTTCGCTCTGCAGACACAGGAAAATATTCAGTACGAATTGTTGCAGGTATCGCCGGAGAAGCTCGAAACGGCGGTGCGGCAATTTCAACGCACGGGCGGCAAGGGCCTTAACATCACCGTGCCGCACAAATCCGAAGTCGCCAAACTTGTCGATCACATCAGCGAACGGGCGGCAACAGCAGGCGCGGTCAATACGCTAAGCTTCCGCGGTGGCGAGATATACGGTGACAATACCGATGGCATCGGCCTGCTCCGCGATCTGGCAGTCAATCTCGGCGTCAGTATCGAAGGCTCAAACATCCTCATTCTTGGCGCCGGCGGTGCCACACGCGGAATCGTCGGACCGCTGCTGGAAATGCAACCGTCGTCACTGCGTATTGCCAATCGGTCGCTCGGCAAAGCCCAGGCACTCGCCGATCACTTTTCCAAATCCGGGCCCGTTTCTGCTTGCCGGTTTAATGTGGTTCCGGTCTCGACAGAGTACGACCTGATCATCAATGCAACGTCGGCCGGTGTACGCGGTGAATCACCACCGTATCCGTCTGCGGCCGTTTCCAACGAGACCTTTTGCTATGACCTGTCTTACGGCCTGAAACCGACACCCTTTAGTATCTGGGCACGCGAGTCCGGTGCGGCACAATCAGTAATGGGATGGGGCATGCTGGTCGAGCAGGCTGCCGAATCATTCAATATCTGGCGCGGTGTCCGGCCCGACACCGCGCCCGTTCTGAAACAAATGGTGGTTGCGGCCTGACGGCCATTCCTATTTGAGTGTTACAACCTCTTCCGCGCTGGTCGGGTGGATCGCAACAGTATCGTCAAAGTCCTTCTTGGTCGCACCCATCCGCAAGGCCACCGCAAAGCCCTGCAGCATTTCGTCCGCACCTTCACCGAATACATGCAGCCCGACAATTCGTTCGTTATCGCCTTCGGTGATCAGCTTGATAGCGGTGCGCTGCTTGTCGGCACCGAGCGCGTAGAACATCGGCGTAAACGCGGCATTGTAGATCTTGACCGCATCACCGTAAGCATCTTTGGCTTCCGCTTCGGTCATGCCAACGGTACCGATGGTTGGATGACTGAAAATGACTGTAGGTATCAATTCGTAATCGAGGTGGCGCCCATCCATGCCACCGTACAGTCGGTCGGCGAGGCGGCGGCCTGCCGCAATTGCGACCGGTGTCAGGGCCGCACGACCGGTGACATCGCCCAGAGCGAAAATATGATCCACGTTGGTTTTCTGAAACTTGTCAGTCGTGACGAACCCGTCCTTGTCCAGCTCGACACCGGCTTTGTGCAGGTCCAGCGAATCGCTGTTGGCGGACCGCCCGACAGCCCAGAGAATTGCGTCAACCGGCCCGAACTCGCGCCCGTCCTCCGCCTGCATGATGAGGCCATCGTCGGTCTTTCTGACCGCTGTCGGGATTACTCGCGTCTGCAGCGAAATGCCATTGCGGGTCATTTCCTGCATTAGCTCGCCGCTCAGCATGGGGTCGAAACTGCGCAGGATGCTGTCCTTGCGCACCACGAGATGCGTCTCGCTGCCAAGCCCGTTGAACACGCCCGCCAACTCCACGGCAATGTAGCCGCTGCCGGCGACCAGGACGCGCGACGGACGCTCTTCGAGCTCGAAAAAATCGTCTGACGTGATGCCGTATTCAGCACCCGGTATGCCCGGCACGTCAGGACGTCCCCCGGTGGCAATAACAATTCGATCGGCAGTGTATTGTTTACCGTAGATATCCACGGTATTCGCATCCACAAATCGCGCTGCGCCTGTAATGTGCCTGACACCGCGTTTCTCGAGGTTACTGGCGTAAATGCCGTTCAGGCGCGCAATATAGGCATCCCGCCGGGTTTTCAGCGCCCCCCAGTCGTGCCCATTGACCGTCAGGTCGAAGCCGTAATCGCCCGCATGATGCATCTGGTGCGCATGATGTGCCGTGTACCACATGACCTTTTTTGGCACGCAGCCCACATTGACGCAGGTTCCGCCAAGCGGCTTGTACTCGGCAACCGCGACACTTGCTCCGAGGTCTGCCGCACGCTGTGCGTGCGCGAGTCCACCGCTGCCGCCACCGATGACCAGCAGGTCAAAATGATCTGTCACATCTATCTCCTATAGCCTGATATTACTTTTGCTGTGCTAATATTGAGTGCTTGAAACGGATATCAAGAATCGAATGAATAACCCTCTTCTCGACACCTCGTCATTGCCAAGATTTGGCGATATTCAACCGGATCACGTTTTGCCGGCTATTCAGAAAGTCATCTCTGATCACCGCGCCAAACTCGATTCATTGCTCGACGACAATGACACGCCAAGTTTCGAATCCCTGGTCGTTCCGGTAGAGCTGATGGAACATGAGCTTGGACGCGTCTGGTCGCCGATTATTCACCTGCAGAGTGTACTGGGTTCACACGACTGGCGCGAAGCTTACAACCAGGCGCTGCCGTTATTGACCGAGCATGGCACCGAAATATCACAGAACGCCAGGCTGCAAAATGCCTATTCCGGTGTCGGCGCATCGTTAAGCGCCGATGCAAGCGAAGCGCAACGCAGTGCGGTGGAACATGCGCTGCGCGATTTCCACCTGGCCGGCGTTGACCTGCCCGAAGCCGACAAGAACCGCTTTAAAGACATTATGCAGAAGCTGGCCGCAACCCAGGCAAGCTTTGAACACAATGTGCAGGATGCGATGGACAACTGGGCCCTGCACATTGCCAAGGCCGACACGTTGTCGGGGCTGCCCGGCCAGACGGTGGAGCGGGCAGCGGAGAATGCGCAGAGCCGTGGACTCGACGGCTGGGTATTTACGCTGGACTACCCGACCTACGATGCCATCATGAAACATGCCCACGACCGAGGCCTGCGAGAAACGGTTTATCGCGGCTGGGTAACGCGTGGATCCGACCAGGGTGAAAACAGCGCATGGGACAACAGCGACAATATCGACGAGATTTTGTCGCTTCGTCACGAGGCGGCACAACTGGTCGGCTTTGACAGCTATGCCGACTATTCGCTGGCAACAAAAATGGCCGGCTCTGTCGACGAGGTCCTGAGCTTCTTGCGACGCCTGGCATCGCGCTCGCGCAGCGCAGCAGTTCACGAGCTCGCCGAACTGCAGGAATTTGCCGGCATGCAGCTCGAACCCTGGGACATCACGTTCTGGCTGGAAAAATACAAACAAGCACGATTCTCGGTCTCCAACGAAGAGTTACGGCAGTATTTTCCTGCCCGAACCGTCATTAACGGCCTGTTCGCGCTCGCGGCACGTCTCTACGGCGTGGAACTCATTGAACTCGACGATGTTGAGGTCTGGCATGAAGACGCTCGCTACTTCGCGATTCGCAACAATGCCGATGAAGTCATCGGCGGCTTCTATACGGATATCTTTGCCCGCAGCGGCAAGCGCAACGGTGCCTGGATCGATGAGTGCATCAGTCGCCAGAGCCTGAACGGCAAGACAGTACTCCCGGTGGGCTACCTGGTCTGCAACTTTCCACCGCCGGATGAACAGGGCTTGTCCTTATTGACGCATGACGACGTTGTCACGCTGTTTCACGAATTCGGCCACATGCTGCATCACCTGTTGACGCGCATTGATCTTCCCAGTATTTCCGGCATCAACGGTGTGCCGTGGGATGCAGTTGAGCTACCGAGCCAGTTCATGGAGAACTTTGCCTGGAGCTACGAAGTACTGCGTAAATGCTCCGCGCATCCCGAAACCGGCGAACCGCTGCCCCGTGAATTGTTTGACAAGCTGGAACAGAGTCGCAACAGCGGCGCCGGCCTTGCCATGTTGCGGCAACTCGAACTTGGCATGTTCGATTTCAGGCTGCATGCCGAATACGACCCGGAGCAACCGGTCTCCGCACTCGAAACGCTGCAAGCGGTACGCGATGAAGTGAGTTTGCTCACACACCCCGACTACAACCGCTTGCCGCATGCCTTTGCACATATATTTGCCGGCGGCTATGCGGCCGGCTACTACAGCTACAAATGGGCTGAAGTACTTGCAGCTGATGCGTTTTCCGCTTTCGAAGAAGCGGGCATTTTTGATCCCGATACGGCACAGCGATTTCGCAGCGAAATCCTCGAGGTCGGCGGCAGCCGCGACATCATGGATGCCTATGTTGCTTTTCGCGGCCGCAAACCGACCATCGATGCGCTGCTACGCCAGAACGGAATTCAGACTGATTGAAGATCGCCACCTGGAACGTCAATTCAATGAACGTGCGCAAACCGCACGTTATCGAATGGCTGCAGACGCACTCTCCCGATGTTCTCGCGCTACAGGAAATCAAACAGGTCGCCGAAAAGTTTCCGGCCGAAGACCTCGAAGCGCTCGGGTTCCGGTCGCTCGCGAGCGGCCAGAAGACTTACAACGGAGTCGCTGTCGTCAGCAGGAGTGTGGCCCACAACCCGGTAACCGACTTTCCTGACCTTGACGATCCTCAGCGCCGCATCCTTGCGAGCACGGTCGATGACGTACGTGTCATCAATCTGTATATCCCCAATGGCTCCGAAGTCGGCTCGGAGAAATACCAATACAAGCTGGGCTGGCTGGCGGCGCTCAAAACTTTTCTCGAAGCGGAAATGCAACAGCACGAGAATGTCGTCGTGCTGGGAGATTTCAATATCGCACCCGCAGACGAGGACGTGCACGACCCCGAGGGCTGGGGTGACGGGATTCTTTGCAGCCCGGCCGAACGTGCTGCACTGCAGGCATTACTGGACCTCGGGCTAAGCGATGTTTTTCGCAACTTCGAACAGCCGGAAAAGACCTTTAGCTGGTGGGACTATCGGGCGGCCGGATTTCGCCGCAATGCCGGGCTGCGCATTGATTTGATACTTTGCAGCGCTGCGATGACGACCCGCTGCACCGCCTGCTATGTTGACAAGGAGCCACGCGGCTGGGAACGACCATCCGATCACGCGCCGGTTGTCGCCGAATTCGACTGTTGAAGGCCAGCCAAACGACAGGCCTCAATGTGACATATTCCCGAGAATCTTACAGAAAGCCGTGTGAACGCCGTGTATCATTGCAGCGAATAAACGGAGCCGTATGTCCCAGGATCGACGCAACGATTACGACGTAACCAACACTGTGCAGGTGAGCAATCCTGCTGCAGTACGCAATGCTGTGCACGAGTTATTTGCGGAGACCTTTCCCGGCATGTCGTTCGACAAGTTGTGGCTGGCCTTTTACGACTTTGAGCGACTTTTTACCGGCCGCTACCCGGGCTACATGGGGTGTGACACCACCTATCATGACATGCAGCACACGCTGGATATGACATTGGCGCTGGCGCGGCTGGTGGTGGGCTATGAACGCAGCGTCGAGCCAACTGACCGGCTCGGACCGGCCCGTGCGCAAATGGCGGTAGTCACCTCGTTGTTCCACGACGCCGGCTATATTCGGCACGAAGTCCGCGACAAGGACTATCTGAATGGCGCGGAGTTTACGCTCTATCACGTGTCGCGAAGTGCTGACTTTTTACGTCGCTATCTGCCCGAACTCGGTATGGCCAGTGATGTTGGCGTCAGCAGCATGATCGTGCATTTCACCGGCTACGAACTGGATCTCGACAATATAGAACTGGAAGATCCGCGCGACATTATTTGCGGCCACCTGATCGGTACGGCTGACCTGATCGCGCAGATGGCGGATCGCTGCTATCTCGAAAAGTGCCGCGACCGTCTTTACAAGGAGTTTGTCGTAGGTGGCGTCGCGGTCGAAAACGCAAAACCCGGCGAGTATATGGTGCGCTATAAATCGGGTACGGATTTGTTGATGAAGACCCCATCCTTTTACCAGCAGGTAACGCGCGAACGGCTCAATTCAAAATTCAACCGTGCCTATCGATACGCCGAAGTATTGTATGGCGGCAAGAACCCGTACATCGCAGCCATTAAAAACAACATCACTCACCTGGTGAAAATCTTACGCACGGAAGACTGGTCACTATTGCGCCGGCAGCCGGCCTACTTCCTCGGCATCTCAGACGCCGTCCAGGAAATCGAGTCGCTCGTCAGCCGGCAACTTTCGTCGCTGTCCCGCGGTACTCGCATCAAGGGTGATGAGCCTTTATTGATGCCCGTCTGAGCGCGGCCGCATCGCAACGTAGTCCGGCCGCGCCTCAATTCGCTCAAGCCAGCGCTTTACCGATGGATACTCGCCAAGATCAAAACCGCCTTCGTGCGCAACGTGCGTGTAGGCATATAAGGCAATATCCGCAATACTGAACTCATTGTTGGCGAAAAAAACCTGCGTCGCGAGATGCTGCTCCATGACCGCAAGCGCCTTATAGCCGGGTGCAATTTTCGCTTCCAGATCAGCCTTTCGGTCGGCGGGGCTGCCGAGATATTTGACGATAAAGCGCGCCCCCCCGATAAACGGCTCGGAACTGTATTGCTCAAAGCACATCCACTGCAGTACGGTCGCCCTGCCAAATCGATCGCCGCCCTGTAACGGGCTGCCGTCTGCGAGATAGGACAGGATCGCGTTCGACTCCGCCAGGCAGCGACCATCCGGCAGCACCATCAGCGGCACCTTGCCATTCGGGTTCATCTTCAGAAAGTCTTCGCGACGGGTCGCGCCGGTGAGAATATCAAGCTCGTGCCATATGTAGGCCAAGCCGAGCTCGGCACAGGCAAGCTGCAGTTTGTAGCAATTCCCGGATATCGAATCGCCGTAGAATTCGAGTCTCTCAGCCATCGTTCTCCTCACCCCACAATCGCAATGCGTAATACTGTGAACGCGTCAGGCGTCGATTGGCGTAAAACGCAGCAAAACCCGCTGCGACAACCGCGAAAAATGCATCCGCGATATTCAGCCTTTCGTCAATAAACACCGGCCATGTCATGCTGGTCACCGATTGCAGGACCTGCAAAGTTCCTATGCCGAATTCATCCGCTGTAACAGAGGCCGCAACCACTATGTTGCCGATCAGCGCCCCGACAAGCGTCATCGCGGCGGCCAGCGCCGGGAAACGCCAGTCGAGGCCACGGCCAGCCACTCGAATTGCATAGCCAAGCAATATGCCGAGCACGACCGTGAACCACGGCAATACTTTGTCTAACAGCGATGTCAACGTCATCCAGAACAGGCTGAACACGATGATGCCAATGAGTCCTGCGACGATCGCGTTGCGGAGAGACTGGGCCCGAACCAGTCGCGCACCGTCAGCCGAAGTAGTATTCGGCCGCTCGCCACGGCCATGTTTTTTACGCAGTCGAAGTACGCTTTTATCGGGAGTGTTTTTCATGTTTGGGATGCCAGCCATCAATCTGGCAATGCTAGACTCCGGGAGTATGAAAATACCAGCTAACAACAACAAAGTCGTTCTGATTACGGGGGCCGCATCGGGAATTGGCCGCCATACAGCAGAACGCTTTATTGGGCTGGGCTGCGCCGTACACGTTTGCGACGCGTCCGAATCACACATCGCCGAATTTCTGGCGGCGAATACTTTGGCAAGTGCAACTGTGGCGGATATCGGCTGCCCCTCCGATGTCGACAGGGTGTTCGCCGATTTCCGCGAGCGACACGGTCACCTCGATGTGCTCGTCAACAATGCCGGAATTGCCGGTCCGACAGCAGCGGTTGAAGACTGTAGTGACGATGACTGGAATCACTGCATTCAGGTCAACCTGTCCGGGACGTTTTATGCCACCCGGCGTGCAGTCCCTCTGCTACGTAAATCGAAGGGCGGCTGTATCATAAACGTCGCGTCGACCGCTGCGTTGTTCGGCTATCCGCTCCGTTCGCCATATGCCGCGAGCAAGTGGGCACAGATCGGGCTGACAAAGACGTGGGCCATGGAACTCGGGCCGCAGGGAATTCGTGTCAATGCGGTGTGCCCCTCGGGTGTCACCGGACCGAGGATCGATGCCGTCATTGCTCGCGATGCCGAGCTGCGCGGATTACCGGAAGCTGAGGTTCGCAAGGTCTATGAACGACAGACGTCGATGCGAAGCCTGGTATCGCCGGACGACGTGGCCGAGGCGATCCTGTTTCTTGCCTCGGATCAGGCACGAAGAATTTCCGGCCAGTCTCTATCAGTTGATGGGCACACTGAAAGCCTGTCGAACTGGCTCGACTAAAACTTGGTAAATGGAGAACGCATTGATGCACGCAGCATGGTTTGAATCGTTTGGCACCGCCAAAGATGTATTGCAGCTCGGGGAACAGAAGAAACCGACCGCGGGGCCCGGCGAGGTGCTGGTACGAATTCACAGCAGCGGTGTAAATCCGTCCGACGTAAAAAAACGTGCCGGCTCTTTTCCCAATCTGCTTGACGAAGGACTGGTGATACCGAACAGCGACGGCGCCGGCGTCATCGAAGCGGTCGGCGACGGCGTTGATTCGAGCCGAATTGGAGAACGCGTGTGGATATACCAGGCACAGTACGCGCGGCACTGCGGCACAGCCGCCGAGTATGTTTCGATCGATGCCTCGCGTGCGCCACGACTACCTGAGAATACCGGATTCGAGATCGGTGCCTGCCTCGGCATCCCGGTTATGACTGCACACAGAGCCGTGTTCGCGGACGGTGACGTCGACGGCCAGACCATCCTCATTACTGGCGGTGCCGGACGTGTCGGTCATTACGCAATCCAGTGGGCGAGCCAGGCAGGCGCGCGAGTAATCGCCACAGCTAGCAATGATGCCGATGCCGCGACCTGTATGAGTGCCGGCGCGGTGACAGTCGTGAACCATCGAGACGACAATGTTGCCGAAGCCATCCTGTCTGCAACGGGTGGCGAGCCTGTCGACCGGATTGTTGATGTCGAGTTCGGTGCCAACCTCCCGGTGACGCTTGAGGTTCTGAAAGTGAGTGGCGTTGTTGCAACGTATTCCTCAACACAAGTGCCAGAACCAAAACTGCCGTTCTTACAGATGATGTACAAGGACTTCACAATTCGTACGATCATTGTCTATGCGATGCCGGAGGCAGCCAAACAGCATGCGATCAATGACATCGAATCGGCGCTTGAGCGCGATACATTGCAGCATCGTGTCGCGCACAGCCTGCCGCTTGCCGAAATTGCCCGGAGTAACGAAATCATCGAGGAAGGTCGGGTGCGGGGTGCGGTGGTTCTCACAATTCCGACAGGTTAAGCCCCGGCGGGCGAATTTCTTGTAAATCTGCGACGCGTCAGTAGCTTATGACTACTGATAAAGGGATAATTCGCCCGGGGCGATACGGCGAAGGACAGAGCGCGATGAAAATAGTGATTCTCGCCAGTGCTTAGTCAACACAGGCGGCGTGTGATACCGATCAATGTCTTCGATTAAAAAACTATTGCAACGCGTCTGGGTTGTCTTGTTTATCCTCGCCGCGCTGTACTTCGCCTATTCCTGGTTTCGCGACGATGCGGGTAAGGCCGCTAAGCTCCTTTCGGCGGACCTGGGTCTTCTGGGCGCCGCGGCCCTTTCACATGTCGCGTACTTTATTGTCACAGTACTAGCCTGGTGCGGGAGCGTGCGCCTATCCGGTGAGCGCGCGATATCGTTCCGTGAAGGGCTTTCGCAAATCCTGCTGGTGAATTTCGGCAAATATATTCCCGGCAAGATCTGGGGAATTGCGGCTCGGGCAGCAAAACTTAAAACTCTCGGCTATTCACTGCACGAAATCACCCGAGCCAGTTATCTCGAGCAGGTGTTACTGCTGCTTACCGGTTTCTGGCTCGCTTTCCTGGCGGCGTTTCTCGTTTACGAACATGTGATCTACATAGCGCTTTTGTTGCTGGTATCGATAGTCCTGGTAATGATGAAGAACGGTCGTGCAGTGATTGAGTTTTTAGTACGCATTTTTCCGTCAACCCGGACAGCGCTTGCATACGTTGATGTCAAAATTGGCACTGCACATTTTTCCGGGCTGGCATTCGCTTACATTCTCGTCTGGCTGACTCTGTCGGCAAGCTTTGTTTTCGTTAGCCTCGCTGTCATGCCGCTGGAGACAAGCTTCCACAACATCGTTGTTTTTGTACTTTGCCTCACGGCCGGATACCTGGCCGGGTTTCTTGCTATTTTTGCTCCGGGGGGACTGGGCATTCGAGAAGGCGTCGGTGCCGGAATCCTCGCTCTGTTAGTGCCACTGCAAGACGCCATATTGCTGATGCTTATTTTCCGGGTCTGGGTGGTTTTTTGGGAACTGCTGGCGGGATGTACGCTGCTTATTCCGCACAAGAGACGGGGAAGCAATGTCAATGTCGACTGACGCACCGCTTTCCATATGCCATGTCGTGTCATACCGTGATCCCGCGTATGTAAGAACCCGAACTTTCAAGGCAGCTCTGGCAAGCATCGAGAACTTCAGGGTTTTCGATGCCACTAACAGGAAACGCGGTTTCCTGCGTTACGTAGAGACCCTGAAGAAGGTCATGGTGATCCGCTGGCGCCACAATCCATCGGTCTATGTACTGGGCTTCAGAGGTCATGAGCTGTTCTGGCCCATTCGCCTTCTTACCATCGGCAAAACTCTCATATTCGACGAATTCATGTCGCCGAGTGATGCGCTGATCTCCGAGAGAAAAGCAGGCTTCGTCGGCCAGCTCATCGGCATCCTCGCCTACCCGTTTGAGTGGCTTTGTCTCAGGTTTTCGAAACGAGTATTGACCGACACCGAAAGTCATAAACGCTTTATTGCAAACCGGTTTGGTATTGCGGAACAACGCATCGACGTTGTCTATGTTGGCGCAATTCCCGCAAACGATAGTCCGATTAAACCTGAACAGACTTCGCCTCTGTCCGTACTCTTCTATGGAACATTTCTTCCGCTGCATGGCATCGATGTTTTGCTGCGCGCGTGCAAGTTGGTTGAAGATTACGACATTGAATTTCGGATAATCGGTGGCGAAGGAAAATCACTGCAACGTTTCGAGACACTGAAAGACGAATTACAAGTCCACAACGTTCGACACGATCGCTGGGTCGACTTTGATAAACTACAGTCTGACGAAATACCGAATGCTGACCTATGCCTTGGCGGCCCCTTCGGCGGAACTTCGCAAGCTCGGCGCGTCATTACCGGCAAGTCCTTTCAGTTCCTTTCTCAAGGTAAACCGACTGTAATCGGTCGTATTGACGACGATGCCGGATTCAAGGATAAAGAAAACTGCTTCCTTGTTGAACAGTCCAGCCCGGAAAGCCTGGCGCAAGCCATGCTCTGGGCACTTGATAACCGGGAACGGCTACCCGGTATTGGCGAGAATGGGCGTTGCTTGTTCAACGAGCGATTTTCTCCGACCGCCCTTGGGGCGCAGCTCGAACGAGCGTTGAGAGCAGCACTATGAGATACCATGCACCGCGCTATCTGTTTCGTCGTCACGAAATACTTCGTCGCGTACGCGCCGGACGCTCGTTCATCGAAGTGGGTGCGGCGAACCTTGCGCTCACACGGGACCTTCTGAATCGATTCGACAGCGGCCTGGCGATAGACTTTACGGACGACCTGAAACAATCCTACGCCTTGCTCGATCCCGCACTGCAATCACGCCTGGAGATTTCAAATGTCGATTTCCTGAAAGCTCCGATCAGTGGCAAGTATGATTGTGTGGTTGCCTGCGAGGTTCTGGAGCACGTCGAGGATGATGCTGAATTCTTGCGAAGAGCCCGTGCCTTGTTGCGGCCTCGTGGACAAATGGTCATCTCGGTGCCAGCCAAGGAGAAGTACTGGACAGTTCATGATGAGCTCGTTGGCCACCTGCGGCGCTATGAGAATGCACAGATAATTGCATTGGCAAGGGATTCCGGTTTCGACGATATTACAGTGACCGCCTACGGCTATCCGTGGATAAATTTGTTAAGTCATCTTCGCGTTATGCTGGCACGGCGAACTTTGGCGGATAGAAAGAATTGGGACCAACAACAGCAAACCAGTATGAGCAACCACCGGCAGATTCCAGCGTGGCTCTCGCAGAGCCTCGTTCCAGTCTTCCTGAATCGCTTTGCAATTTATCCGTTCGCACTGATCTCAAGGCTGTTCAACAAACTCGATCTTTCCGACGGCTATGTTGTGACGATGCGTCGGTCCGATGAATCATCCGGCAACTAGGCGTTGGTACTGCTCGCGGAGGCTTGCAGGAATTTATAGCTCAGAGACAATGCCGCGATCTCAACCAGGAAGGTCAGCACATACAGGATGCCGATACCAACAACACCCAGCAATGAAACATCACTTTCCAACTGGCTGAATGCAATTGTAACTCCTGCCAGGATGAAGATCGGCATCAGCAAAACAACAGCAATCCTCGGGCCATTGCCGGCCGTGAGGTACCAGGATGCAGAAAGGAACATCTTCTTGCCAACCGCATTCGCCGGCAACACCATGCTGAATCGCCCCTGGACATAGGTCACGACAATATAGGTGAGCGCGATACCGAGCCACGGTACCGCCATTCCAAACGCCGTCTCTGGTGCCATCAAAAAAATAACGCCAAACGCCGTCTTCGCCAGGAACATCATGCCGCTGAGAATAATGAGATTGATGAAAAACTCGGTTTCACGGTCAGTCCAGTACAGTGACCACGGATTGTTCAGCGAGTCCGGTCCCAACAGCACAACCCGGTGGCACGACATTGCAATAAGCGTTGCCGACGGCAGGCTCACGAACCAGAAAACAACGCTGGACAGGAAACCGGAACCCAAGGCATTTGTGACTACGCTGAGTATCAGCATCAGAAGGGCCGGGAGCAGTGCGGCGCGAACCAGAACACCCAGGTTTTTTAAGACTTCTGCATACGCACCAAAAAGTGTCGCAAGTATGGGCAACTTTGACATCATGAGGAGTGCCGCCTGTAGTTTTCTTATGTGACACGCAGCTTACGGGGCGCTATCGATCTCCGCAACAAGTGCATCTTTGTCGGCTTCCTTACCGGCTTCCAGCTTACGCTGTCCGAGCAATGCAGTGGCAATTGTTCGCCTTGTCGCTCGCGATCCCATCGTGACGCCCTGCCTCAGGATTTGTCGCCTGGCGCTGAATTCATTACATGGACTAAAAGAATGACATTCAGCAACACTATCGGTAGCAGTGAAATTATCCCAAATTGCGTGTTTCCACTCGTGAATATCGCGATGCTCGACACGATAAACGCCATTTCCGCCACTCCCGCCCCAACCAGGCGAGTGCTGAGTGGTACCAGCAACACTCCGCCCAGCACCTGGACCGCACCAACAACAGATACCAGGATCCCGCTGAGTCCGATCGAACTGAGAAACTGCAATTCCTGTGGCATCTGCATGATCTTTGGGATGCCTGCCGCGATGCTGAGAGCGGCGAGCGCATAGCTGAGTATGACGATTGCAATATGCGGTTTTGAACTCATGGCGACTCCAGTTGCTGTGCCTTATCCTGCGCGTGCTCATCAAGATCACGCATCTCCACAAGGTCCCAAAGATTTCCGTACAAATCACGAAATACCGCAACCGTACCGTACTCCTCAGTTGATGGCTCACGCGCAAACTCGATGCCCCGCTGGACATAGTTGTTGTAATCGCGCCAAAAGTCATCGGTGTAGAGAAACAGGAAAACGCGCCCGCCGGTCTGATTGCCTATGCGAGATTCCTGCTCGCCACCGACCGCGCGCGCAAGCAAGATACGGGTTTCGCTCCCGCCCGGGGGTGCGATAACGACCCAGCGCTTGTTTTGTTCTGGCACGAATGAATCTTCAACCAGAGTGAAGTCGAGCTTATTGGTAAAGAACTCAATGGCCTCATCGTAGTCTCTGACAACGACCGCGGTCATACCCACCGATTGTTTCATTCACGCTCCACATTCTATGAGTACAATAAAGCCTGATCGACGCTCTGCGCTCTATTCGCGGTTCTTGCCAAACATTGCCTGCATCTGGAAAAAGGTAAACGATGCCGACCACGTAATCAGGGATAGTCCGACCAACGCCTCGGTTGCACTAATTATACGCAGTCCACCGCTCGGCAGCATGTCACCGAAACCAACGGTCGTATAGACCATGGCTGAATAATAGACGGTATCCAGCGGCGTCGTATCGCCGGATACGCCCATCATGATCGCGCCGAGATCGGTATACCTTTCCAGCAACATATAAGCGCCAGCATAGAGCCAGATTTCGACTATGTTGGCCGCTAACACACCGAACATCGTTACGAGCAGGCGCTTGCGGTGCGAGCCGAATGGCGTCAGGACCCGGTCGAGAAAACACAGGCTTTCATAGTGAACCAACACCGACATACCAGCCAGCAATATTGAAACAAAAATTGAAAGTGCAGACTCTGCCATCAGTAAATCACCGTGAATCTCCAGTGTCGCGAAGCCGCAAGGGCTCACAAAACATACCCATCTCGTCGCCAGAATATCTGGAGGTCCGTTGATGATACGCAACCGGCCTCAACTCAGTGCCGTCGCGGGTTTCAGACACGGCTACCGAACAGGACTCCGTTGCGCCAGGCTCCGACACGACAACACGATAGTCTTTTGCCGGCTCCACAAGGAACGACAGCCGTGAGCTACACCCGATAGCCGCAACACTTCGCCGCAAAGACGGAGTCGGCCCACCCCCCGTCACACCAACGTCAATCTCATAGTCATCTACTCTCAGCGTATCGAGCGTCGCAAACAACGCAAACTCCCTGCCAGCGGGCACCGTCAACGTTTCTGATTCTCCGGCAGGTAAACTTCCGCCATCAATCAAAATGTGCCGCCTTCTCAGACAACGGGTGCCGTCATCGAATGTAGCAAGGCTCACACTTTGTGTTTTTGCAGCATTGACAACTGAGATTGTTGCGAACGGTCCGGACACAGGTGGCGTGTAGACGGCATAGTTTGATGCGCAGGCGCAGAGCGATGTTACAGCAAGAACAGGAAGAAAAGCTTTCATGACTTTAGCCTTAATAATCAGAGATGTAATCCTGAACCAGCAGCACGACGCATTAACCCCGGTTGCACTCTTTGCTACTGCTGGCCTTCGGACCCTCCCGTTACAATCCGCCCCAGTTCGGAGATCGGGATCTTGCTCAGGTAGCTGATCGACGGCTTCTTTAAAACCACGAGAAATCCGCCCGGTGACTTCTCGAGCCAGATAACCTCCCATCGATCATTACCAAAATTGTTTAGTTGCGACTGCAGGTCTTCAGACGACGAATAGGCAAGATCGACGACCCGATACTCCCAATCACCAATATTTTCCAGGTCTTCTGTGGCCCAATCAACGGGAACATCAACCTTGTCCTTCAGGAGCTCATCGTACTTGCTTTGCAATTCGTCGAGCGCGCGCTCAGCCGCCGATGGTTGCTGCGACTCATTCTGACAGCCGGTAAAAGAGAGGCAAAATACGGCAGCGGCCAGGCTGGAAAACGTTCGTATTTCGGAATAGTTCACCATGTCCGCCACCTGTGTGCTTATTCGCTGAATGAGTCGTCCGATCTCGTGCATGCTTGTACCTCGGTCGCAGCACCGAACGCAGAAAAACTCGTGGTCCAGCATTCGTCAAAGATCGAGCAATAGCAGGCCTCAAAATCGAGTCGCTCAAACTCTTCCATGATCTCGTCAATTTGCTCGGTGCTATTCAGGTTCATCATCGTTACCATACGGTCGGCCGGAATCGTTCGGCCGTTGATTGTCGACTGCCCATACGAAACACGCTCGCCGGTCCCGGTCAGGGCACGAATCGCTGCATCCCAGGTTGGCTGAGCCTGACCGTCGACAGTCACTTTGAAGTCCACAACTTTTGCCGGCCCGATGCCAACATTCTGGGCCTGCAGGTAGAGCCGCGACTTCCCCTCTGCCTCGGATAAATTGTAGGACCGGCTTAGCTCCAGCAGCGGCATCACTGCGGCGCGCTGCTCTTCTCGCATCAAGCTTGTCTCATACAGGGACACCGCCAATGCGCAAACGCCAATAACGACGGCCGAAATCCCAACGAGCATTTCACCATGAACCTTCTTTGCAGGTATTTTTGCTTCGGTCATAACTCGGTTTACCTGTGCACAAAGGTGTAAATTGCCTCATCCTCATCGCGCGATAGTCGACGTTTGGACAAGTAGGCGGCTGTTCCGGCCGCTGCGACCCAGAAAATCAGATCAAGCAGGCGGATACCGGTAAATACCCAGGCCCACATTGCAACGAGTCTTTCGCCGTTAAACAGCTCAAAAATCGATATGCGTTCGGCCTTCAACGTATAGAGAGCAATGGTACACAGGCGGGCAAGCGGGTAACTGGCAATTCCGAAAGCTGCCCCTGCCAGCGAAAAATGCGCCGTAATACCGCGACCCAGATACTGCATAATAATCCCCACTGCCGCGCCAATCGCGATCACCAGCACGCTGACCGATTGACCGCCAGCAAGCAGCGCGGCGACCGAATAAACGCCGCAACCCAGAATTGTTGCGATTGCGCCTGCGACGATTGCAGCGCCAAAGTTTTGCTCTTTGAGCAACTCCTCGGCGAGGTTAAGTTGACGTTGCCGTTTTTCTGCCTGCACGACTGACTCCCGCTACTTTTCGAGACTCTTGCACATTATCAGGTCATTCTGAATATCAGTTCCCAATGTGAATGTGTGTTTACCGACCGTCGTAAATCCGTGACGCTCGTAGAAGCGTATGGCTCGGTCGTTTTTTTCCCAGACGCCGAGCCAGATCACTTCGCAATCAAGACTAGTTGCCCGCTCTATACACTCGCGCATCAATGCTGCACCGATTCCTCTGCCGATCACAGCGCTATCCGCGTACAGGCGCTCCAGTTCCATGCATGACTCACTGGCGACACTCGAATTTCGGGAACTCAGGCGCAGTTTGGCGTAGCCGACAGGGTTATCACTAGCGCCTGAACAGGCCACCAGGAAGATATTATTCGGTGTATCAAATTCCTCTTGAAATTTCTCGAGCGTAAATGCGCTGCCGATGTAAGCGTCGATATCCTGCTTTGCGTTCTCGCTTGCAAATGCGTCTCGAAACGAGCGCGCCGCCAGGTCGACGAGGCTGGCAATGTCCTCACGCTTTGCGTTGCGCAGAATAAGGTTATCGGTCACGACGTTGCTTTGGTTGTTGTGCCCCACTGCGAATCACTCAGTCCAGCGCCATTTCAAAGTCCGGTGCAAACGCAATCGGAATTACGTATCGGCTGTTAATTTCCGTGTAACGATCATCGATCGGACCTTCCTCCTCCGTTGCGCCCGGATTCCAGATCACTTCGATGTTACGCAAACCAGGCTCGAGTCCCGACAGTGGTACCAGTCCAATCAGGCCACGCATCCCCAGGTCCGCACGCTCGGCAGAGCCGAACTCTTGCATCGATACACTGTTTCCTTCAATGCTGACGGTCCACAACTGACGCAAACATGCAACCCGGTCTGGCGCGACTTCCGCATTGCCGCAAACCTTGTCCAGCACGAGATTATCACGCAGCGGTTGATACGGCAGGAACAGACGAGCGAAACTGCCACTTTGATTAAAGCTGTCGATTCTCGGCCAGGCACGAACTTCGTCCAACGAGCTGGACATGTCCTCGTAGTACGTGCTGCGAAAACCTTCCTGAACCTGCGCCGTGTCGAGATACTCGAATTCACCAGACAATGTAAAGCTTTGCCATGCGGCGGCACGTGTATTGCCGATCACAACGATGACTGCAACGCTGAGCATCAAAGCGACATAGAACACCAGAGGCCGCGTGTTGCTCTGCAGGGTCAGTTGCACCGGCAGTACGAGGCGTTGCGGATAGGCGAGTCCTGCAATGCGCCGTAAGACGCGTATGAGTGCAGAAAAGGCATTGCTTTCGCGCAGTGTTTGTACCCGCGCCGCGAGTTGCGCATCGAGCAGGTACACAATGACGGGAACACCGAGAAACACGACCAACAATATGATCGAGCCGATACCCATTCCTGTGTTGGTAAGACCGAAGCGAGCACCGATAGCACCCGACACCACCAGAATTGTTACCAGGATGGTGCCTAACCAGAGAATGCTCAGGGTCAGCATACTGATCACGGCGAACAGCGATGATGCCAGTCGATCTGTATTGCGAATTACCGTATCGAGATCTGGCAATGTTTCCCGGTAGTAGCGTCGGCTTAATGGGCCAAGACCCGGCGTCTTGCTCCAGTTGATACCGTCGGGAAATACGGTGCGCAGGCCAATGAGTCCAACCCAGTACGCGCGCGCCGCAAGATGCACAATAAAACAAGCGCCCAACCCGTAGCATGTGCCCGCCAGTAGCGTGGCTCCGACATTTACGACAATCGCAAGACTCGTCGAAAGATGCATGTAGATGTCACCGATCTTGTCGAACAGCCAGCCCGGCATGGAGAACAGAGCGAAGATCGTCAGGCTTGAGATGATGAGCTCGAGTTCATCGGTACGATCTCGCAGCCGCTCCATGGCCTTGGAATCATGTTCTGGATTCGTGTTTGGCTGCATCTTTGAACTCATGTCCTTCTCTTTGCGGAACAATGTTACACCGATTGGTAGTTCGATTTTTAATTCAACCCTCACCAATAAACATTTTGTCACGCGATGACGTCGGCGAGCCTCCGGCGGACTTCTGCTTCCGACAGACCAACAATCTCAAACAGCTTTCGGGGTGAGGTGCCACCTGACACAATTCTTGCACTACCTTTAGGCAGCCCGAGCACATCGTCAAGCAGTAACGCAACGGCCGCGTTCGCTTTGCCGCGCTCCGGCGGTGCGGTCACGCGAATACGCAGTGCATCTCCGAGCCAACCGGCAATAACGCTTCTCGATGACCCGGGGACCACTTTCACTGAAAGCTTACAACTGCTAGTGCTCATCTCGTCGCCACAAATTTGCCAAGTATCGCCGCCCGCCCAGGCCCCGGTATAGAAGGCTTTCTGTTGCTGTTGGCAGGCAAATTCATTTGCACCCTTTTTCGTTCATCTTCCATAGCCGTAGCGCAAGTGCGATCATCCAGACGAAAAGAACGCTCAGGAAAAGACGTTGATAGAGGCCGGTACCGTCACGTGACGACTCTGATCGAATCATCAAGACGAGAATGACCACCGAGAAGAACGCGGATGCCAGCGAGTAGAATCCGAAGCGTCGCCATTGACTTATTCGGCAAAAAAATACCCCCCAGGCGGCAACACCGAGTGTGAACACCGGTAGAGCAAGAGAGGCTACATCGTGCAGTTTCTGCTCGGGTGATCTATTGATCAACGGACACCCCGCGTCACAAGAATAGACACCAGCGAAGAAGACGCCTATTGCAAATATCACCATCAGGAGACTTGCGACAAAGCTCATCGCGCTACGCGGGAAGTACGAACGGAATGCGAGCACGAAAATAAGAATAAGCGCCGCCGAAAACATAAAGCCGACGTAGTTCATCAGCCAGGCAAACTGGCTACCAGTCTCCCCAAGCTCGCTAATGAACTGGTCTAAATGACTGTATTCAGAACGTAACGCAGCAGTGATAACGGTCGCAGCACCGAAAAGAATTGGCGCGGCAACTCCGGTTAAAAGTAATGAACGTGTATGGCGCGAGTCGTGCACGCAGGCTGCCTCACGTTAAGCTATCTTGATCTCAGCTTATGGCGGCATTCTCGCGAATGCAAGAATGGTGACGGAACTTAGTTTGCAAGTGCAGCGCGTTGTTAAGCTGAAATAGTTTCGACTTGATCTGACACTTGGCTTGATAAAAGCGA
>TARA_R110002096_G_scaffold296811_7_pt1 | contig 29275 bp, 28 predicted proteins | sample TARA_R110002096 | Tara Oceans TARA_R110002096 (sample SAMEA4397295) | marine metagenome | biome: Polar Biome; feature: [DCM] deep chlorophyll maximum layer (ENVO:01000326); material: water (ENVO:00002006), including particulate matter (ENVO:01000060) such as... | depth 35 m
GCCGTTAACCGTAAAAATTAGCCGCTTCTGACAGGGTATGTTTCAGGTTGTTAACTTTTCCCGCCGTGCGCTAGGATAACATAGCGTGATGACCGCCGGAAAAATAAAGCCCCTGAGGTAGGATAGATAAGTTGTAAACTCAATGCCACTTGAGGGTTCAGTCTGCAGTAAAAGAATATAACGGGTCACAGTCAGCGCCGTGATGGCGATCCACATCCCCCATAATGCCCTTTTCTGGCCGAATATGACCAGAAGAAGAGAGCTGGCAATCGCGATGCGTACGGCAGATTGGATCAGTAAGAGTGGAGATGTCTCAGTGATGCCGGGCGTAATGTAGAGGTCAACTACTTTTGACAGGTGGTATAGGATAAGCAACCCACTCAGTATAAAGATAATCGCCAGGCGGGTTTTTAGGTATTTGTTGTGTGTCAGTTCAGCCAGTTTCACATGGGACCCCAATGTTTCAGTTGCTAATCGAAAACAGGTGTAGACTAACGTCCTTCATCAACTTTAGAAAGTTAAAGTTGATCTCTGGCCTTAAAACGAAGGTGCCCTTTGGGGGAGTAACTTTGACCTCTATTTCTGCTGTTGGGCGGCGGCGATACGGGTGAGATACATGCTTGTCGGCTGCAAAGTCATTACGGCTTCATCGTTTTGATTAAGAACGGCGACCTTCTGAACAACAATACCGACACCAGGACGGGTTTTTGATTCCCGTGCAGACAGGATTTCGCAATGTACCCGCAGACGATCCCCGGCATAGACAGGTTTTATCCAGCGCAGATTATCAACGCCCGGGGACCCAATGCTGCTGCTGTTGGTCAGAGCATTATCACAGAGCATTCTCATCATGATGGCGGTAGTCATCCAGCCGCTGCCGATCAGTTTTCCATGAAAGGATTTGGCGGCGAATTTCGGATCAGTATGGAACGGCTGGGGATCATATTTGGTGGCGAATTCGATGATTTCTTCCTCGGTCACCAGATAATCCCCAAATTCAGTGATTTGACCTGTTGTGAAATCTTCAAATGTCAGCATGTCACGCTCCTTTTTATATATATCTGTCAGATATTATATTTCTTCTGTTGAGAGGGCAAGAAAAACTATTTTCGACGGTTTTTATCCGCCTTTGTAATGTTGCGAGTTCTTCCTATATGGCGCGGATGTCCCCAAGGAATTCCCTGACCACGCTTTGAATTTGCGCCCCGTTCCGGGACAGGTCAGTTGAAATTCCCTGTACCGCATGGGATGCATTGAGAGTAGTGGTTATGCCCTTTTGCACCAGATTGATCTGACTGGATACCTGATTGGTTTCATTGGCGGCCTGCTGAATATGGGATGTGATTTCCCGCGTGGCATAGGATTGTTCTTCGGCGGCGTTGTTGACAGTGCTTATGATGCGTGAATTTTCTTCAACAATCGTCTTTACGTCACTGATGTCCTTGACAATATTCTCACTGATGTTCTGAATTTCATTAATATGCCCGGTGATTTCCTGTGTGGCGCTTGCTGTTTGGCCAGCCAGCGCCTTGACTTCTGACGCCACGACGGCAAATCCCTTGCCGGCTTCACCGGCACGGGCGGCTTCAATGGTGGCGTTAAGCGCGAGAAGATTTGTTTGATTGGCAATTTCTTCAATCAGGCTGATGACGTCGCCGATGCTCCGGGATGACGTCGTCAGATGGCCTGCCGTTGTGGCGGTCGTATCCACCTTCTCAATGGCATCCTGCGTAATCTTGCGGGACTGTTCCATCTGACTGCTGATCTGGGCAATGGATCGGGCGAGTTCTTCGGTCGAACTGACAACCATCTGCATGTTGCGGGAACTCTGGTTTGCCCCGGTGGCGGCCGTGGTGGTCTGGTTCTCGGTGGCGACAGCGGTATCCGACATGGCGCCGGAGGAATCACTCAATTTCTGGACGGCGAGTTCGACCTGCTGCATGTTTCCCTTGATTTGCTGATCAAACAGGTTGATGCGTTGTTCCAGATCCTGTGTGCGTTGTTCCTGCAAGCGAAGCTGTTCGCGTTCTTTGTCGCGTTTTTCCTGCCGCACTTTGTCCTGTTGCTGACGATTCTGATCTTCAAGCTGCATTTTTTCCTTTTGCGCCATTATATTATCTTCTTCCAGCTTCAGACGTTCTTGACTGCTGACCTGAAACTGGCGGGCCGCATCCGCCATTTCTCCAAATTCAGATCCGTAGTCGGCGCAGGGAATGGTGATGTTGAGATGCCCTTGGGCAAGTTCGGTGAGGGAATCGGTGATACGGGTGAGGGGCTGCAAAATGGTTTTGAACAATACCTGATAAGTGGAAATAATCATGACAATCATACTGGCGATGGCGGACCAGAACATGGCTGTAGCAAAACTGTTGGCGCGGTCCAGTTTAGAGGTCAATTCGCGGGTCTGGCTGCTGTCGCTTGCAGCGCTGTCTGATAACCACAAGGTCTGAGCATCTGCAATATTGGCATAAATGCTATAGGAGGTGGAAATAAACAGGGCGCCCGCCATTAAAAACAAAACGATGACGGCGACGCCGATGCGGCGCAAAGGGATATTCTTCATGATTTCTACTCTGAAAGACCGATTTTATATCTTGATACCTATGCTTCAATCCTGAAGAAAATGTTAACCAAGGTGAGAAAAAACGAAATGAAAAAATATTGTCCTGACGGAAGAATATTTAATATCTAAAGGAGTTTAGTGGTCAAACAGCCTCGGTAAAAGACCGGTGCAGCTGATGTGAAATTTGGTATGGTCTATTTGAAAATACTACTTCATACTGTACACTGTTGTGACATCAAAAATATGGGGAAGACATATGATCTATACTCTGAAGTATGTTGTGCTGACAGGGCTGCTGTTTGCCAGCGTCCTGTTTCCTGCTGAAAACGGTCACGCTCAAGCGCTGGAAGTGGAATTTATCGGCAATGAAGCTTTCCGCATCAGTGATGGCGATCACACCATTATGACGGATTTTCCCTATAAATCGGGGGCCTATGGCTATATGGAGTATGAATATAGTCTTCCGGCGGAAACTCAAAATGTGGCAGCCCTGATCACTCACCGACATGAAGATCATTTTGCGCCTTTGCTGTTTATCGAACGGGGGTGGTCTCTGATTGGTCCGGCGGAGATTACAGCGATGATGCCGCGCAGCAAAGTTATCCCCTTTACAGACAGGATCACCTTCGGCGCGGCTGAAATAACCCCTGTGAAGGCGGCCCATGCCAATGTCGAGCATTATACATATTTGGTTAACTGGCAAAACAAGAAGCTGTTTTTTACCGGGGATACGGAACAGCTTGCGGTGTTGAAAAGTCTGCCAGAACTGGAGGCCTTGTTCATTACTCCCTGGTTTTATCGCAAGGCAATATTGAATCAGGCGCTGCCCGCGGCGAAAAAAATAATCATTTACCATCATACCAAAGACGAGATTGTCCCGAAATGTGGCGATTGTATAATTCCGCTGCAGGGGCAGATTATCATCCTTGAGTAGAGATAGGTCAAGAGCAGGAGACGGAACATCATGAGTGACAACGACATCATCGGCCATATTGTCTTGGGGCAGGGGCCGCAAAAAGTCATTATTCTTCACGGATGGTGGAGCGACCATACGGCGTATGACAGCATCATACCTTTTCTGGATACGAACCGGTTTACCTATGCTTTTCCGGATTATCGCGGGTATGGCAAATCGCTTAACATGGCCGGGGAGCATACTATTGAACAAATCGCCAAGGACTGTATCGCCTTAGCGGACCATCTGGACTGGAATATGTTTCATCTGGTGGGCCATTCCATGGGCGGCATGGCGGTGCAGAAAGTGATACAAATGGTCCCGAACCGGGTAAGTTCGGCAGTTGCCATTACCCCGGTTCCCGCGTGTGGGTCTCCGTTGGAAGGTGACAGAAAGCCGCTGTTTCACCGGGCGGCAGAACAGGATGAAAACCGTATCCAGATATTAAACTATCTGACAAGCAGCCGTTTATCAGAATCCTGGTATAAATATATTGTCCGGCGATCACGGGAAACCACGAAAAAACAGGCGTTTCATGATTATATGCTGGCGTGGACAGAAACGAACTTTTCGGACAAGGTTCAGGGTCTAAAAACGCCTATTCTGGTATTGGTTGGCGAATATGATCAGGGCATCACCGCAGAAGCCATGAGCCAGACTATCCTGGAGTGGTTTCCGAAAGCGACGATTGATGTGATACAGAACAGTGGCCATTTTCCTATGCTGGAAACGCCGGCAAGACTGGCGACTGTGATGGAAAATTATCTTGTAAAACACGGTTAAGGCAGACGCCTGAAACGACAAAAGAGACGGGATGAACCGTCTCTTTTGTGTATTTCTGCCTGACTACCTTAGTGAACAAAAGTTTAAATAAATGTACTTACATGAAATTTAATTCTGCCGACTTCGTTGGTCGACTCGGTAGATTGTATATTATTTTATCTGAATAAAAAGAATAAGCAAAGGAATTGTCTTATAAATTAACTTTTTGTTAACTATTTATAAGTCATTCGAATGCCCCTTAAGATTCCTTTTCATTTACAAGAAGTCGGGCGGATAAATCCTTGACCTTAATTCATAAAAATCCGATACCAGAGACAAGAAGAATTTAAACTGTGCCCACCGGATGGGCCAATGAAAATGCAGGGTAAGTCGTTATGGCACATTACGACCCGTCATCAGAGCAGCAAAAAAGCAAATCGTCGCCGCAACAGGATGTGTTCGAAGTAACACCTCAGTTGATCGACGAGATTTCTCATGCCTTGCAGGAAAATGACTCCGAGCAGCTAGACTACTTGCTTGAACCGTTGCATTCCGCCGACGTTGCCGATGTTTTTGAACAATTGAGCGGTAATGAACGGGTGGAGCTTGTTGATTATTACGGCGCGGAAATGGACCCTGAAGTTCTGATGGAGCTTGAGGATTCTGCGCTGGATCAGGTCATTCATAAAATGGATGATCAACATGTGGTTGACGCCATAAGCCAGATGGAAAGTGATGACGCAGTCGGCATTCTGGAAGATATCGACGAGGCGGAACGTGACAGGATCATCGCCGCCATGCCGAGTGAAGAACGGCTGGTGGTTGAAGAAGCGCTTTCCTATCCGGAAGACAGCGCCGGGCGTATGGTGCAGAAAAATGTCATCACGGTGCCAGGATCCTGGACCGTAGGACATGTGATCAAAACTCTGCGCGCCGATGAAGACCTGCCATCCGAATTCTATGAAATTTTTGTGGTTGACCCGCTGCATCATCCCATTGGTACTGTTTCATTGAGCCGCCTGATCCGTGCCGAGGATAAAACTCATGTCAGTGAAATTATGGATTCGGACCCGAAAGTGGTGCCTGCCTCGAAAGACCAGGAAGAAGTCGCTTACATGTTCCGGCAATACGATCTGACGTCCATGGGGGTTGTTGACGAAAGCGGCCGCCTGATGGGGATGATTACGGTCGATGACGTGGTTGACGTGATCAATGAAGAGGCTCAGGAAGATATCATGCGTATGGCCGGTATCCAGGAAACGGATATCACCGAAACCATTTTTGAAGCTTCCCGAAACCGTATTGTCTGGTTATTGGTAAATCTGTTGACGGCGATCCTCGCCTCAATGGTGATTGCGATTTTTGATGGCACCATTCAGCAGATGGTGGCGCTGGCTATTCTGATGCCAATCGTTGCCAGTATGGGGGGGAATGCCGGCACGCAAACCATGACGGTGGCGGTGCGGGCTTTGGCGACCAGGGATCTGACGTCCTCCAACGTCCGCCGGGTGATCGGTAAAGAATTCTCCATTTCATTACTGATCGGACTGGTGATGGCGGTTATTATTGGTGTCCTGACATCGCTGTATTTTTCCAATGTCGCCCTCGGCGGGGTAATTGCCGTGGCGATGGTGATCAATATGGTGTGTGCCGGCCTGTCCGGTATTCTGGTTCCGGTGGGACTTGAAAAGATGAACATTGACCCCGCACTTGCCAGCAGTATTTTTGTTACCACCATTACCGATGTTATCGGCTTTTACGCCTTTCTCGGTCTGGCTTCGATTACGCTTTTGTAAGGTTCTATGACAGTACATATTTTAAAACTTTGTGTCGGCATTGATAGCATTGAACATTTGATTGAGGTTCGACAGGCCCGGTCACATTTCCTTCCTGATGGCACCCCGTATAATTATCATATCACCCGCGCGCGTCCTAAACGGGCCGAGGAGGTTCTGGACGGGGGATCCATTTATTGGGTAATCAAGGGATTTATCCAGGTGCGGCAACGCATCATCGGGCTTGAACCGGTGGAAACGGATACCGGCGTAAAATGCAAATTTGTCATGGACACAAATTTGGTGCGGACCGAAAGCCAACCGCGGCGGCCGCATCAGGGGTGGCGTTATCTGGACCCCAAGGATGCGCCTAAAGACATCGCCGATGGCGCCCGGTCCGACAGCCTGCCGGAGGACATGTCGCAAAAACTCAGGGACCTTGGCCTGTTGTAATCGCGGGGTCTAGTCGAGAATAGGCGGATGCACCTTATCGGATACGCGGATTGGCATGTTATCGATAAGGCGTGTCTTGCCGACAACGGCCGCCACCAGAACCCGGGACGGCGCCGTTAGCCTGTCGACCACTGGCGCCAGATCTTCGGAACGTCTGATCTCCAGATATTGCACTTCCTTAAAGCCGACCGACAGCAGGTGCTCGGTTCCTTTATCGAGAATTTTCTGCAACGAAAGCTTGCCTTGTTCTATGGCGCCACTTTCGACATCTTTGACGATTTGCTGGAGAGTTTTGGGAATTTCGAGCGCGATCTGGCGTTCTTCCGGGCTGAGGTAGACATTGCGTGAAGAGGTGGCGAGACCATCATCGTCGCGAATAAGGTCTCCACAAATCACCTGTGTGGGGATATCAAGGTCCAGGGTCAGACGTTTCAACACCACATACTGCTGGAAATCCTTTTCACCGAAAATCGCCATATCGGGCAGACATTGAAGCAACAGTTTGGTGACCACTGTTGTCACGCCATCAAAATGTCCGGGACGTTTTGCGGCGCATAGTCCTTCGGTGATTTCAGACACGGAAACATTGGTCAGAAAACCGCCGGGATACATTTCTTCCGGATTTGGGGCATATAGCAAATCCGCCTGGACCTCTTCCAGTTTCATGACATCGGCTGTTTCCTGTCGCGGGTATTTGTCAAAATCTTCGTTGGGGCCAAATTGTTTTGGGTTTACAAAGATGCTGACCACGACCTTGTCCACATGTTGCTGAATTTGACGGATCAGGGAAAGGTGCCCATGGTGCAGGGCGCCCATGGTCGGGATCATTCCAATGGTCAATCCTTCCATGCGCCAGGACTTGATCTGCGCCCGCAGTTCACTTTTGATACGGATAATCTGAACAGATGATGAAATCATACTTTTTCCTAATCAGCGATCTTTGTTTCACACGGGTTGTAAGTAAGCACGTCTGAAATCATTGAGCCTGTTAACACGAATAATATTTTTGATTTTTGTGACATAATGATCCCTTTCCTGTGAATATTGCGTCATGGTTTCCACCAGCGCATTGACATCCATGGATTGGTCATCCCGAAACCGACGCCTGACCTGCCTCAATTCCTGATAGGCCCGATGGGTATTCAGGTTGTGGATATAGCTGCTGACGGCTTCAATAATCGTAGGGAAGCACTTCATACGATGTTTTTTACCCGGCTCCCGCTGTCGGGGCACCATGCCGCAGCCGTTCCCCCAGGTCCATTCACCATATAGCGCATTACCTTTCTGGGAAAAACGCGAGGTACCCCATCCGCTTTCCTGAGCGGCCTGGGCCAACGCCAGTTGTGGCGGAATTACATTCATGCGGCTTAATAGCTCATCCAGAATCACATCCATACGATCCATGAAGTCCTGTACATCATTGACCTTGATTTTATAGTATACCAGTTTTTGCGTCACCCAGTAATATTCCGCCTCTGTGGCATTCTCCCCCAAGGTCAGCTTGAGGATGATTTTCTTCAGGCGCTGTCTGTCCTGCGTAATAATGTTGTTGACCTTGAGAATGGGGGGCAGCAGCGCGGATAGAAACAGGCGCTTCTTTTCCCGGGTGTCCTTTAGTTTCGTTAATTCCCGTGGCAGATTGGCAAAGTACAGGGCCGGAACACCGGATTTTTTCTGGCGAATCTTTCTCAGATCAAACCCGTAGGCCGCCAGAAGCTTTATAGTGCTTTTTCCTTCTTGCAGATGGATTATATCAACATGCTTGATAGGGGAATAAGGAACGAAACTCTGCTTAATCTGCCAGTTGGCTAGCCACAGAGGTCCAACAATAAAAAACCCTATTGCAAAGAGGGTTATAATAGTGTTTCTGATTGGGGTACGCTGATGGTGTTTATACATTTCGGTCATTCTGATTAAGAGTCGTCTGGCCATATGTTACCGGTCAGTTTATAATGAGGTATGGGTGGGAATGCCAGACTTTTAAATAATATTGACTTAAAATTTCAGTGGAACTGACCTAAGATTAAGTTTCAAAGTGTGAGGGTGTCATAATGAACCAAGGGGTGAAAACAACTAAAAACAACGGTGCACATATCATCGTGGTGGGGAATGAAAAAGGCGGATCAGGGAAGTCCACTTCCGCCATGCATATCGTCGTGAGCCTGCTGGAACGGGGGTTCACGGTTGCCATCATTGATCTCGATGCGCGCCAGAAGTCTCTTGCCCGTTATATTGAAAACCGTCAGGATTACGCAGCTGAACACGGGTTGAAGCTTACCATGCCTGATGCGCATGTTCTGCCCCGTTCGGAAGAAGGCTCTGCCGCGGAAATGGAGCAGAAGGATGAAGAAAACCTTTCGACCCTTATTGGAAACCTGCAAAACGAGTATGACTATATTCTGATTGATTGTCCGGGAAGTGATACCTTTTTGTCCCGCGTGGCCCATATGTCCGCCGATACCCTGATTACTCCGGTCAATGACAGTTTTGTGGATGTTGATTTGTTGGCCAAGGTCAACCCGGATACCTATCAGGTGGAAAAACTCAGTCTGTATAGCGAAATGGTATGGGAATCCCGTAAGAAGCGCGCCCTGAAAGATCGGGGAACCATTGATTGGGTGGTAATGCGCAATCGGACATCGGCACTGGATGCCAAAAACAAGCGCCGGGTTCATGAGGTTCTGAACCAGCTGCAAAAACGGGTGGCGTTCCGGTATGTCCCGGGATTGGGCGAACGCGTCATCTACCGTGAGCTTTTCCCCAAAGGTCTGACGTTGGTTGATTTCCGTGATAGCGGTAATCAGAAGATGACCATGTCCCATGTGGCGGCGCGACAAGAAATTCGCCGTCTGATGGATGATTTGAAATTGGCGGGCTGGCATAAAGCCGCCGCAGCAGCAGAATAGGGGCCTTGATGCCATATATCCTTATTATTCTCGGGTTGGTTTTTCTGGTTTACGTGATTTCACGGCTGATCAGGCAATCAAACTCGCCTAAGCTGACATTGCTTTTCCGCTATGGCGGCGCAGTCGTTCTCGGGGGATTGGCGTTTTTGATCCTGATCCGGGGAAATGTTGCCGTCGCGGCCATTCTGGGTGGTTTGGCTTTTTTCTCTGCACAGGGCGGTTTATGGCGGTTTATGGTTTCATCCAGACCTTCCAAGGCGTCGACGCAGGCACTGGGCCGAATGACGAAAGATGAAGCCTTGAGCATTCTTGACCTGACAGGACGGCCCTCGCGGGCGGAAATCAAGGAAGCTCATCATAAACTTATGATGAAAATGCATCCGGATCAGGGCGGATCGGACTATTTCGCCACCAAACTGAATCAGGCAAGAGATATTTTACTCGAAGAAATTGACTAAAACGCGATTACCAGGGGAGGAGTCAGATTACACAGCATCACTTTGATCCTTCGATCTTGCGGGCCTATGATATCCGGGGGCGATTTGGCGACACACTGAATGTGCGGGATGCTGATTATCTTGGCCGAAGTTTTGGAACCCGGGTGCTGCGGGCGGGGGGGCAGAAAGTCACGGTTTGCCGGGATGGCCGTCTGAGTTCCCCCGAATTGACGCAGGCCTTGATTGCCGGTCTGCGCAGTACAGGCATTGATGTTATCGATATTGGCTGTGGCCCGACACCATTGCTGTATTATTCAGTGTTTAGTCTGGAAGCAGATGGCGGTATCATGGTGACCGGGTCCCATAATCCGATTGAGGACAATGGGTTTAAGTTATTGCTGGGGAAGAATGCATTACACGGGGCCCAGATCACGGCCTTGGGGGAACTGGCCGCCCATGGCGATTTCAGGCACGGGCAGGGGAAGTGTCAGAATATTGATCTGCGGGAGCGTTATCTGAATCGCCTCTTGCAAGATGTCGACCTGAAACTTCTGGCGGAAAAAGGATTTAAAATTGGCTGGGATCCCGGGCATGGGGCTGCCGCAGAAATGGTGACGCGTTTGGTAGAACGGCTGCCGGGGACGCATTATGTCATTAATGGCGAGATAGACGGTACTTTCCCCGCCCACCATCCTGACCCGACAATTCCGGAAAACCTGATGCAGCTTCAGACGTTGATGCAGGAAAAACAACTTGATCTGGGATTTGCATTTGATGGCGATGGCGACAGGATCGGGGTGGTTGACCGGGAAGGCGGCATTATCTGGGGGGATCACATCATCAGCCTTCTGGCCGAGGATATTCTCCAGCGTACTCCCGGGGCGACCATTATCGCAGATGTGAAATCAAGCCAGGTGACATTTAACCGCATAGCTGAGTTGGGCGGGAAGCCGCTGATGTGGAAGACCGGGCATTCTCTGATTAAAGAAAAAATGCGCGAAACCGGTGCCCTGCTGGGAGGAGAACTCAGTGGTCACATTTATATCAAAGACCAGTTCTATGGCTATGATGACGCCATTTATGTTGCACTGCGGTTGTTGAATGTTTTTGCCGGGCATAAAACCAACATGCAGGTGCTTCTGGCGACTTATCCCCATCAGGTGTCGACCCCTGAAATTCGCCTGTTTTGTGATGAGAAGCGTAAATTCATCATCATTGAAGAGGTGCTGTCGCGTCTCAACTCAACAACCCATGAAGTCAGTACCATTGATGGAATGCGGGTTTCATCGGCGCAGGGCTGGTGGTTGCTGCGCCCTTCAAATACCCAGGCCGCCCTTGTTGTCCGTTGTGAAGCGGCAAGCCCTGATAAGCTGAACCTTGTCATCGCGCATCTGAATTATCATCTTGGCCTGTCCGGTTTAGCCCCCATTGTGCATAGCATTGGATGAATTTTTTCACATTTTATGGCGGCTGGGATCATTCAGGGTGACATTTTTGTTGCAATGCACAAAATATGTTGACTTTCTAATTTATTCGCTGTATTCCTAACCCTATAGTATGTTGCGTTGCACAAATTTATTGTGAATATCATTTACAGAGGAATATGGTTATGACCAAAGCTACAGCATCAAAGACAACGGCTAACGCCAAAACTACAGAAAACGCTACGTTTAAAGCTGCACAGGAAACTGTTGAGCAGGCGGCTAAAACAGCCCAGGAAACTGTTCAGACCGCGACTAAGGCGGCTCAGGATTCAGTGAAGCAGGCTACTCAGGAAGCCACAAAAGGTTTTGAAAAAGTCACAGCCTTTAACAAAGCCAATTATGAAGCCCTGGTGGCATCAAGCAAAATCGCAGCGGAAACAGCCCAGTCTGTAAATGCCGATTTCGTGGAAACCACAAAAGCGGCTGTTGAGAAAAACGTGGCCGATGTGAAAACATTGTTTGCGGCGAAAACACCGGCCGAGTTTTTTGAACTTCAGACCAGTATGCTTAAAGGTCGCTATGATGATTTCGTTGCTGAAGCTACGAAATTCAACGAAGCGGCGACCAAGACAACCAACGATGTTGTAGCGCCACTCAAGGCCCGCTACGAAGCCGTTGCTGAAGAATTTAACCTGCCACAGGCAAAATAAATTCTACTTTCGCATATTGCGTCATGAGGGAAGACCTCACCTGAATATTAGCCCGGCTAGCCATAGCCGGGCTTTTTCTGTTGGATGGCCTTAAATAACCCCAATTTGACTGTTACGTTACCTTCAGGTGAACTTTCTGCATTTTAACGTTACATTAGGATTCCGGGGATAAAATTAAGAAACGGTAATATTATTGTTTCATAAAGACAATAACAGGTTTTTTTCAGTAAAAACTCAATGATGTCTTTAAATCTTCTCTCAGAATTCCTATTATAAATATAGTGAAATTGAACAATATGGCAGACCAATGAGTGAAGACCAGAACGACAACAAGGGCATTGAGAAATCTGGCGTTTTAACGCAGACACGCCCCAAGACGAAAAAACCATCAATGTATAAGGTCCTTATGTTGAATGATGACTATACGCCGATGGATTTCGTGGTGTTGGCGCTCAAGACCTATTTTCAGAAGTCCGAAGAAGAAGCCGTGCAAATTATGCTTAATGTCCACCAAACCGGTGTCGGATTGTGTGGCGTATACAGTTTTGAGGTCGCAGAAACAAAAGTCATGCAGGTGATAGATCATGCGCGTCGCAATGAACATCCCCTGCAGTGCACACTGGAAAAGGAATAGGGTTTATGCCAACATTTTCCCCCAATCTGGAGCATACGCTCCATCGCGCTATTGGCGAGGCGAATTCTCGTAAACATGAATTCGCGACGTTGGAGCATCTGCTCTTCGGGTTGCTGGACGACCAGGATGCGGTCGCGGTTCTGCGCGCCTGTGATGTCAATGTGCGCCAGTTGAGGGCGGAACTGAAATCCTATCTGGATATGGAACTGGAAAATATTATTTCCGATCAGGGCGGCGAAGCGAGCCCCACGGCCGGATTTCAGCGGGTGATCCAACGATCGATCCTGCATGTTCAAAGTTCGGGCCGGGAAGAAGTGACCGGCGCCAATGTGTTGATTGCGCTCTTTTCGGAACGGGAAAGTCATGCGGTCTATTACCTGCAGCAATATGATATGACCCGTCTGGATGCGGTCAGCTATATGTCGCACGGGGTCGCGAAGTCAGCCGGCAAGGTGGGCGAAGAGGATACATTCCATGATCTCGGCGAAGAGGGCGACGTGTCCGAGAAGGAAGAAACCGCGCTTGATAAATATTGCGTGGATCTTAATGAAAAAGCGCGAGCCGGCAAAATTGACAATCTGATCGGGCGGTCACATGAGGTGGAGCGCACCATTCAGATCCTGTGCCGGAGATCCAAGAATAACCCGCTGTATGTGGGAGACCCGGGCGTTGGCAAAACCGCGATTGCGGAAGGTCTGGCGCTGCATATTGTTGAGAAGAAAGTCCCTGAAGTCCTTCAAAATGCGACCATATTCAGTCTTGATATGGGAACACTTCTGGCGGGAACCCGTTACCGGGGCGACTTTGAAGAACGCCTGAAATCGGTTATCGCCGAAATCGAGGAAAATGACGGCGCAATTCTGTTCATTGATGAAATTCACACCATTATTGGCGCTGGCGCGACCAGTGGCGGGGCGATGGATGCTTCCAATATGTTAAAACCGGCCTTGTCCGCCGGCACCATTCGCTGTATCGGCTCCACCACCTATAAAGAATATCGGTCTCATTTCGAAAAAGATCGCGCTTTGCTGCGACGTTTCCAGAAAATTGACATCAAGGAACCGACCATTCCTGAAACCAAGGAAATTATCAAAGGGCTGAAGAAGTATTTTGAAGAGCATCATGATGTGATCTTCAGTGACGAAGTAATTGATACGGCAGTCGATCTGTCGTCTCGTTATATCAACGACCGCAAACAGCCTGATAAATCCATTGATGTGATTGATGAGGTCGGGGCGTCACAAATGCTGATCCCGGCTGACATGCGCAAGAAAGAGATCACGGTTGAAGATGTGGAGCGTGTTGTTTCCAAGATTGCCCGCATTCCGACAAAATCCGTGTCCAAGGATGATACGGCTTTGCTCGCCTGTATCGATACCGACCTGAAACGGGTGATCTACGGACAGGATGAAGCCATCGAGGTTCTGACGGATGCCATTCGTCTTGCCCGTGCTGGCCTGCGCGAAGACGAAAAACCCATCGGCAGCTATCTGTTCAGTGGCCCGACAGGGGTTGGTAAAACAGAGGTCACCAAACAAATGGCCAGCCTGTTGGGGCTGGAACTGCATCGGTTTGATATGTCCGAATATATGGAGCGTCATTCGGTTTCCCGGCTGATCGGGGCGCCGCCCGGCTATGTTGGCTATGATCAGGGGGGGCTGTTGACCGATGCCGTGGATCAGGCGCCACATTGTGTGATTCTGCTGGATGAAATCGAAAAAGCTCATCCGGATATATACAATATCCTGTTGCAGGTGATGGATCACGGAAAACTCACAGACAGCAACGGCAAGAAGATTGATTTCCGGAATGTCATTCTGGTGATGACCACCAATGCCGGGGCGTCGGACATGAGCAAGGAAGCCATCGGCTTTGGATCCAGCGTGCGTGTTGGCGAGGACGAAGAGGCGATCAAGAAGCTGTTCACGCCTGAATTCCGCAACCGGCTGGATGCCATTGTGCCGTTCAAGAATCTGTCGCCGCAGGTTATGGGGCAAGTGGTGGAGAAATTCGTTCTTGAACTGGAAATGCAGTTGGAAGAACGTCAGGTCCATATTACGCTGACACCGGCCGCTAAAACATGGTTGTCAGAAAAGGGCTATGACCGTCTTTACGGCGCGCGGCCTTTAAGCCGGACAATTCAGGAGCATGTGAAAAAACCGCTGGCCAATGAACTTCTGTTTGGCAAATTGGTCAATGGAGGTGAGGTCACGGTACGGGTAAAGGACGGTAAGTTGTTGTTTGATATCGAACCGGGACCGGTGAACCCGATCATCAAACTGCCTGACAGTTCGTCCGGAAAGCCGAAGGAATTCGTCAAGTAAGGCCCGCAAATTAAGCTGAAGGGTTTTGTTCATTGGGAATTCAGCTTGATCCCTGTATACTTTGTCCAATTGATTATTCAACAAGAGGATAGGCTTATGTTCGGAAAGATTTTGACGTCTGTGATTGCAGTTGCTGTGATGACAAGCTCAGGCTTTGCAAAAGATGATAAGGAAGATAAGGTCGCTAAAGCCCTTGAGAAATATACCAAAACAGGAAAAGTCGAGAATTGCGTTTCCCTGAACCGGATTGATTCAACACAGGTGATTGACGATTCTCATATTCTGTTCAAGATGAAAGGCAAGCAAGCTTATTTGAATAAGCTGCCCCACCGATGCGCCCGTCTTGGATTTGAAAAATCCTTCAGCTATAAAGTCCATACCAGCCAGCTGTGCAAGATTGATATCATCACCGTATTTGATTCCACGGGCGGGATCCAGGGACCGAGTTGTGGTCTGGGTAAATTCATTGAGTATCAGAAAAAAACTGACTAGCTTTTGGGCGGCGAAGACGTTTTTTTGAAGGGGGTGAAGTCTCGTAATATTTCCTGCTCATGCAAAACGGCTTGTCTTTCCTGCACCAGATAATTTTCTACCGCCTGGCGAAAACCCGGATCTCTGATCCAGTGGGCGCTATAGGTGGACGTCGGCAGATACCCCCGGGCGAGTTTATGCTCGCCCTGGGCGCCGGCTTCGACTTTCTTCAGGCCATGGGCAATGGCATATTCAATCGCCTGATAGTAACAGACTTCGAAATGCAGGTATCTGTGATCCTCGATTGCCCCCCAATAGCGGCCATAAAGCGTGTCATCACTCAGTAAATTGAGCGCGCCGGCGATATAACGTCCGCCGCGTTTACACATGACAAGCAGAATGCGATTCGGTAATCCTTGTCCCAGAAGGCTGAAAAAGCGTCTGTTCAGGTAAGGTTGCCCCCATTTCCGGTTGGCGGTGTCGAGATAAAAACTGAAATAATCGTCCCAATGATCTTCTGTGATCTGGTGACCGTTCAACAGTTCTATCTCGATATCATTTTGTACAGCAAGGCGGCGTTCCTTGCGGATGTTTTTACGTTTGCGGGAAGAGAGCTTTTGTAAAAAATCATCAAATTCCCCATAGCGTTCATTCAGCCAGTGAAACTGCTGGTCCTGGCGCTTGAGAAATCCCTGCTCGGCCATGAGATCCCATTCGTGTCGTTCAGCGAAAGTAACATGCAGGCTTGAAACCGAGAGCTTACGAGCGGCGGCCTCTGCGGCCTGAACCAAAATGGTTTGAACCTCCGCCTTCAGGGCCGTGGGGTGTACCAGAAGTTTCGGAGTGGTCACCGGAGAGAAAGGAACCGCGGCTTGCAGTTTGGGATAGTAATGACCTCCGGCGCTTTGAAAGGCGTTGGCCCAGGCGTGATCAAAAACATATTCGCCGTATGAATGGGATTTCAGGTAAAGCGGCATGACACCGACAATATTGCCCTTGTCGCCGGCCCGGGCAATGATATGCTGCGCCTGCCACCCTGTGTCCGCCACTGCGCAGCCGCTGTCTTCCAGCGCGGACATGAAAGCATGGGATATGAAAGGGTTGTGACCTGTTTCTTGTGTGAAACAACAGCTGTCCCACTCCTCGGCCGAGATCTCGTCAAGACTGGTGATGAGAGAAATATGATAGTCAGTCATCAGGTAAGATTTCAAAGATCGGGCCATTGGTATATTGCCTGGCGCGATCCTGTTCAGCTTGTGTTCTTACAGTCCAGGTAAACAGGGGCAGGGATTTTTCCCGGCAATAGGCAGAAACCTTGTTCGGCAGCGTACGGATGTCATAGGCGATAAAATCAACGTCCAAATTCTTGGCGTTCTTTATTTGTCCGTCTTCCGAAAAGTAGGAGGCGGGCAGGTCACCATCATTGCGACTGGTCGCGACAAGCCCCCGGGCGATATCCGGAGCATGATCCTTGAACCATGTGATGATATCGGGGTAGAAAGACATGATCGCCACCGGTCCTTTATAATCTTTAAGGGCCTGATGGCTCGCCGTCGCAATAACCTGTGGTTTGAGCTGATCGCCTTTGATTTCTACCAACAGCGGGAATTTTGGCTCAATGGCGGCGAGAACGTGGGACAGCGGCAGAATAACATCCTGGACGCCGCTGAGGTTGATTTGCATCAGTTCCTCGGCAGTGAAATCCCCAATATCGGCATCAAGCCCGGTCAGCCGGTGTAAATTCATTTCATGGATAACCATCGCCTGATTATCTTTGCTTAACAACACATCAAGTTCAATACCGACATTGGCATCATTGGCGGCCAGAAAGGCTGACAGGGAGTTTTCCACATGTCCGGTCACCGGGCCATGCAATCCGCGATGCGCAAAAGCCAAGGGGGCATAAGAAGGATCTGTCAGCCATTTTTTATTCATGTGATTAATTAAGAAATCTCCACAAGAGCGTCTATTTCAACGGGAACATTGAGAGGCAAAGCGTTGGTTCCAACGGCAGAACGGGAATGCTTGCCAACATCACCGAAAACGTCAACCATCAGATCAGAGGCGCCGTTTACCACAGCGGGCTGGGCGGCAAAACCATCAACGCAATTGACGAAAGCGCCAAGCTTGACAATGCGCACCACCCGGCTGAGGTCACCGCCACAGGCTTTATTAATTTGGCTGATGATATTGATGGCGCAAAGGCGGGCGGCTTTGGCCGCATCTTCCGGGGTAACATCCGCGCCAACTTTCCCCTGATAGGGCAACTTTCCGTCCAGGTCGAGCGGTAACTGTCCGGAAATAGACAACAGATTGCCAGTTTGGACGAAGGTAACATAATTGGCGACGGGCGCCACGGGAACGGGCAAGGTGATACCAAGTTTTTCGAGGTTTTTCTCAAACTGATGCTGCGTCATAAATTCATTCTTCCGGTAATTGTTACATTGTCCGGAAGATTACACCGAGGTCGGCTAAAGTTAAAGCCGGATTTTACCTGACTTCCAAACTTTTCCGGTCAATTGCTTTTGCGCAGGGTTTTATTGCGGTACATATCCTGATCTGCGGCCTGAATGATGTCCTCCAGGGACTTGCCTGGGGTGATTTCCGCAAGACCGAAACTTGCCAGTATAGGAAGGGTAACCGTATCGCACTTAAATTTGGTGAAATTCATTTGTTGCTGGATAAAATGTGTCCGGTTGCGGCCACCTTCCAGTTCCAGGTGATTGAGCAATAACGCGAATTCATCTCCGCCGAAGCGGGCGGCAAAATCTGTTTGCCGTATGGATGCCTTCAAACTGTTGGCGAAATGAGTCAGCAGGGCATCCCCCACTCCGTGGCCATATGTGTCGTTGACCTGCTTGAAACCATCAAGATCAATATAGGCCAGAATGGCTGAATCGCCATGTCGGTTGGCCAGGGCGATGGCATGGTCAAGTTCCTGCATCATGCCGCGACGATTGAGCAGACCTGTTAAAGGGTCTGTTGTGGAGAGAACCTCCAGCTTCTCGATCCGTTCATTTTGGGCGGCGATGGTTTGTTCTGCTTCGGCGACAAAATTCAGAATTTCGGACAGCAAATTCCAGTTCTTGGGAGAGATACGCTTGCCGGAAACTTTAAAGTCCGACAGTAATTGATCTGCAAGCCGGTTGATTTCGTTGGCCGGGGCCGTCTGATGTTTGTTCAACGGGATTGTGATTTGATTCATAATTTACCTCTTATACGCCAGTTACTGTTACAGGATACTCAGCAAGCATCGTGCCAAACAGTTAAGTCATTGAAGTAACCTATGTTTCAAAAATGGTTGAAGTAAGGCGCGGTAATTTTTACCGCCCTTGATAGGTAAAAGAAGGCTTCCTTATGGTTAACAGGCGATAACCATAAGGGAAAGAAATCAGGACTTTTCCAGGAGGTCAAGACCCAGTTCCGCCCGCATTTTTCGGGTCAGTTTCTGGGCAATGATGTTGTGGGCGGTGCTGATATAGTCTTTCACGTCTTGCTCACTCATGGCGTCGGGATCGGCGATCTGCACCCATTTTGCCCGGGCGAGGTAGGGGGCCGGGGTGATGCCAGGCAGTTCGCACAGAACCTGGTAACTGAGGTCAGAGCATTTGAAACTTATTTTTTGCGTCTCGCCAACACCCCAATGTGAACATATGGCAAAAATCTTGCCTCCAACCTTCCAGACGGAAGCATTGCCCCACTGGATGACATTGGTGGTGGATGTCAGGTTCCGACAATAATCATCAAATTCTTCCCGGCTCATCATGACGTCTGCTTCCTTAATTTGCGACGGACAAGGGCTTGTCAAGCGAGATACCCGCTTTATTTTTTGCATCCCGAACCATCTTTTTAACGTCTTCGCGTAAGGCATAGGCATCATAAACGATACCGTCTTTGATGGTCCAGCGGACACCGCCGATCCGCTCTACCTTGCCGGTACTATCGTTGAGTTTGATGGCGCCGGTGCCATACAGTACTTTAAGATTGTGAACCGGATTTTCATCTACAATCACGATATCGGCTTTCTTGCCCACTTGCAGGGTGCCGATTTCATCGTCTTTCTTGATTATCTGTGCCCCGATCTGTGTTGCGGCCCGGATGACTTCAAGCGGATGAAAGCCCGCTTCCTGCATCAGTTCCATTTCCTGGATATAGCCAAAGCCATAGAGGCTGTAAATATAGCCGGTGTCACTGCCGAGCCCCACCTTGCCGCCACGGTTTTTATATTCATTGATGAACTGCATCCACAGTTTGTAATTGTTCTTCCACTCGATTTCGTCCTGGGTCGTCCAGTAAAACCAGAATGCGCCGTGAGATTCACGGTTGGGGCGGTAAAATTCCCATAGATTCGGCATCGTATATTCATCATGCCACACGGCGCGGCTCATGCGCATCAGATCACGGCTGGCGAGATAGATGGTGAATGTAGGGTCAAGAGCAAAATCCCGCGCGAGCAGGGTGTCCATAACCTCATTCCATTTTTTGCTGCCTGGTTTGGCGGCCTGTTTCCAAAGACGCCCTGCCTGACTGAAACGGTCTTGCTCATTATTATAGATATAATCGGTAGGGTAATTCTGGATGACTTTATCTTCAAAAAGTGCCTCGGGCAGGCCGTACCAATGTTCCATACTGCCCAGTCCGTGTGCGGAGGTGGTCAGTACATTGGCGTGTGTGACATCAAGCTGTGCGTGGTGCATGGTTGTCATCAGACCTTGTTTCTTGGCCTCATCCAGCGCCGCCCAGAGGATTTCTTCCGGGGCGCCAAAAAACTTTATGCCATCCGCGCCATTCTTCTTGATTTCCTGAACCCGTTTACGGGCGGCTTCGGGGGAAGTCACCCCGTAAAACATAGGGAAGGCGACAATACGCGGCGCGGTAATTTCATTCATGGCGCTGCGACGTTTAAAGCCAACAACCCGTTTGTCGCCACCGGAGCCGAGACTGCGAATAGTGGTAATGCCGTGACCGAGCTGAAGCTTGAATATATACTCGGGGGAGACGCCCTGTTCGCTGTCAAGGGAATGAATATGGGAATGAAGGTCAATAAAGCCGGGCATGATATATTTGCCCTGCACATCAATTTCGCGGTCACCAGGCTGGGGTCTGTTTTTGGGATCAATGGCGACACCAGGGGTACCCACATTTCTGATTTCGGCAATCCTGTCCTTTTCGACCACGATATCCACGGGCCCAAAAGGAGGTGCCCCGGTGCCGTCAATCACATAACCGCCGCGCAGGATAAGACGCTTATATTGGCCGTCCCCCTCGGCCCGGTCGGGAACTTCCCGCTTCTCTGCAGCAGCCGCAGATGCCATCAGAGCGGTGCTCAAGGCTGTCGCGAGGGAGAATTTTACCAAAGATTTGAAATTAAGCATATGAAGTCCCCTTATTTAAGCTTTTGACTATAAAAGATTACGGCCTTTTTTTATTATATTCTTACCATATTTACGACGAATGTCATCCATTAAGCGCTCGGTCTTGATTTCCTTGGCGCGTCCGCCCTCAATCAGGTCAGGTTGATCCGCCTGTTCGGTGCCGCATAGCCCCGCCATGCCAATGCCGATCAGACGATAGCATTGGCCGTTACATTCCGGTTCCAGTAATCGCGCCCCGACTTTATACAGGGTTTCGGCCATCTGGGTCGGGCTGTCCAGGGTGCTGGAACGGGTTATCTGGCGAAATGATGATGTTTTCAGTTTCAGAGTCACCGTCATTCCGGCATAGTTCTTTTCTTTCAACCGTCCGGAAACTTTTTCACACAATTTCCACAGCAGGGATTTTAGTGCCGCATAATCTGATAAATCCTCCTGTAGGGTGATTTCATTGGAAATGCTTTTGGTCGGACGCTGACTTTTGACGAAACGGCTGTCTTCCCCCCGAGAGAAATGAAACAATCTGTCTCCCATCACACCGTATTTAGTGATCAGATACTTCAGATCGAGATGTTGTAATTGGCCGATCTGACTGATGCCGTCGCTTTTCATTTTTTTCTGCATCACCTTGCCAACTCCCCAGATTTTCGCGATCGACATCGGTGCAAGTAGAGCAGGGGCTTCGGCTTTGCCAATCAGTGAAAAGCCCCTGGGCTTGTTGAGATCGGAGGCCAGTTTTGCAAGAAATTTATTATAGCTCAGGCCTACCGATACGGTAATTCCGATATCCTGTTCAATGCGCGCCACCGCGCGGGCAATGATCTTGGCGGGAATATCACCATGAAGTTTTTCGGTGCCGGTCAGGTCGATAAATGCTTCATCCAGTGACAAGGGTTCAATGCTGGGGGACATTTGGTCAAAAACTTGCCGGATCTGTTGGCTCGCGGTTCTATATTTTGCCATATCGCCGGAAATAAAGACGGCATGAGGGCAAAGTTTCTTTGCCTGATAAACCGGCATAGCGGAATGCACGCCGTAAGTTCGGGCGATATAACAACAGGTCGAGACAACTCCGCGTTTGCCGCCCCCGATGATCACCGGCTTTGACAATAATTCCGGATTGTCTCGTTTTTCAACGCTGGCGTAAAAAGCATCGCAGTCAATATGACAAAGGCTGAGCTGATGAAGTTCCGGGTGGACAAGAATGCGCGGGCTTCCGCAGTTCGGGCACAGGAAGTCCGCCGTCATGGCGTCATCATGAAGTGTAATATCATTCAGGCAGTCACGGCAAAATGCAGACATCATGTGGTATTTCAGGTTAGCAGTGTTTCCCGGATCACGCGTTCGATCTCGGCCCAGTCTTCGCATCTATGATGACAGTCTTTGGCTTTTGTTTCAATACTGTGGAGATGTCGGTTGGCGATAAACTGGATACGCTGAACCTGAGGCGTTATTTTTGCCACGGATGTGTGATGATGGGCAATATCATCAATGAAAAACAAAGGTTGGTCTGTCATGCGCGACAGCATGTCCAGAGCCGGGCCCTTTGGACCGCTGCTGGATATCATCGGGTAGGGCAGCCCTTTTCGGCTGAACAATTTGCGTCTGCGGTCGGCAAAGTCATGAGGGATGTTGGTCAGAATGACAATATTACACAGTTCTGAAAGGCGGTTCAAATGATGGACAGCGCCATCGACAAGCGGTTGTTTTTCGACATATTTTTCAAAATAATCATCGATAAGCTGGCCAAAAAGAGTGCTGGACACCGGTTCATCCGTGGCCCGGTATTTAATATTTCCCTCAAGAGCATAACTGACAAAATTGACATACATATCCTGGCTCGCGAGATATTCGGAAAGAATATCAGCGAAATGCAGAATCACCTCATCGGCGTCGGTAACAATGACCGGGCGACGCGGATCAAGAGACAGAGACTTTAATTGCTCCAGGGCATGCTTCATATTATTTACTCAAGAATGGGCACATGGGCCGGATTATGTCGTATAGGGTACATCTTCGCCGCCAGGCAGACAACGTCTGGCTTTGATCAGATGGTCCGGCGCAATATTCTCGGCTTCACAAAGCGCGATCAGTCTTTTTTCATCTTGCAGGAAATAATCTATAATGCTGCCTAATGTGGTGGGATTAGCGGCGGAATTTTTAAGATCCTCCGGTGCAATACCTGATAAACGCAAATATGCAATCAGGATATCTTCGTGGGTCGCCATATAGGTCAAGGCCTGCAGGGCTATGATTTCAGCTTGTTCTTTGTTCATATCTTAATCGCTAATGCCTCTTTCTTGTGAAGGTATTTTATACACAAGGTTCCTCTTGTTAACAGCTTTTTCATATACTCAGGTTAAATTTGTAGCAAAGTAATGTCTAACAGGATAAAAGAGTTACTGTGATGAACGGGGAATTCGCACAGGCAATAGCCAGGAAGAAAATATGCGGAAGAAAATATTAGTAGTAGAAGACAACGAATTGAATATGAAGTTGTTTTGCGACCTTTTGAATGCGCACGGTTATGATACCGTCCAAACCCAAGAAGGCATGAAGGCGCTGGCATTGGCCCGGGAGGAGAAACCGGATCTTATCCTCATGGATATTCAGTTGCCCGAAGTGTCGGGACTTGAAGTCACCAAATGGATCAAGGAAGACGAAGATCTACGGAGCATACCCATTATCGCCGTAACGGCGTTTGCCATGAAGGGGGATGAAGAAAAAATTCGCGCCGGCGGATGCGAGGCTTACATTGCCAAACCCATATCAGTGGGCCAATTTATCGAAACCGTTAAAAAATTTGCAGGTTAGAGATCTGGTATGACAGCACGCGTACTCGTTGTTGATGATGTTATTCAAAATGTAAAACTCCTGGAAGCCAAGCTCACCAGCGAATATTTCGATGTGCTGACGGCCATGAATGGCGAAGATGCGCTTGCGATCATAGAACAAGAAAACCCTGATATTGTACTGCTGGATGTGATGATGCCGGGGATGGACGGATTCGAAGTCTGTCGCCGTATTCGGGCAAATGTAAAATCTGCTCATATCCCCGTTATTATGGTGACCGCTCTGGACCAGCCAAAGGACCGGGTTGCCGGACTGGAAGCGGGCGCCGATGACTTTCTTACCAAACCTGTACTTGATCTGCCACTCTTCGCCCGCGTGCGTTCACTGGTGCGCCTGAAAGTCTTGATGGACGAACTCCGCATGCGCGAAGCGACCGGGCAGGATCTGGGCATTAAAATCGGCCCGGATCTCAGCCGGAATATCAGCCTGTCCAACGCCAAGGTGCTGTTGGTGGAAGATTATATTCGGGTGGCGGGACGTATTCAGAGTTATTTGGAAGATATCGCCACTGTTACGGTGGACAATGTCGAAAGCGGTGAAATTACCACCCCCGGTCTTGAAAAATTTGACCTTATCATCATCAGTCTTAGTCTTTCGGAAATTGACGGCCTACGGCTCTGTTCGCATTTGCGGTCGGCTGAGGCAACGCGGCAAATTCCGATTCTGGTGCTTGTCGATGAAGGCGATACGCAACAGCTCGTGCGGGCCATGGAACTGGGAGTAACCGATTATATCGCCCGGCCTATCGATCGCAATGAACTGGTGGCCCGTTCAAAGGCGCAAATTCGCCAGAAAAGATATGCCAACCGCTTGCGGCGCAATATGCAGAAATCCATTGAAATGGCAATGACAGATGCGGTAACCGGTTTGTACAACCGTCACTTTTTATCATCTCATCTGGACAATATGATGTCCAAGGAAAATGACAAACGCAAAAAAGTGTCACTGTTGATGATGGATCTGGACAAGTTCAAGATCGTCAATGACACATACGGTCATGCGTCCGGTGATGAGGTCCTGCATGAATTTGCCCGTCGGATCAGCAATGACATCCGGAATATTGATCTCGCCGCCCGATTTGGCGGGGAAGAGTTTGTTGTGGTGATGCCTGAAACCAACCTGGAATATGCTCATTTTGTCGCGGAACGTTTGCGCCGTTCCATCGCCGATGAGCCGTTTGAAATTTCCGGGTCTGAAACCCCGATTGACATCACGGTCAGTATTGGCCTGGCCATATCGGGCGATAACAATACCTCAAGCAGCAAGCTTCTGGTGGCGGCAGATCAGGCGCTGTACAAGGCCAAGGAAAATGGCCGTAATCAGGTTTGTAGCCAGGACTAAACAGAGGCTGCCTTCTTCAAACAATCCATAAAAAAACGGTCTGTATCTTGTGACACAGACCGTTTTTTGTACGAGATAAGAACGAAAATTATTTAATTTTATGTTCTTTAAATTCGACATGCTTGCGCACAACTGGATCGTACTTGCGGAAAGTCATTTTTTCCGTAATGTTACGTGGGTTTTTCTTGGTTACATAGTAATAACCAGTACCAGCCGTGCTGACGAGTTTAATTTTTACAACTGTAGGTTTCGCCATGTGCTTGGCTCCAATTCTTAAATTCCAAAATACGTGAAGGGAAAATACAGTTTATCCCGCCCAAGTCAAGTAAAAGACACGAAAAACGGACAGAAAAGATACAATCTTCTATCTTTTCCGGCGCGGACGATTTGAACGCCACTCGCTGCCTTGTGTCCGGCCCCGTGTTTTGGCTTTGTTCGGTTTGCCTTTGGCCAGTAAATCCGGATCAATAAGCTGACAAAGCAGGCCACCGGTGACGCCATTGGCCTCTTTCAGGAGCACGGTGATAGAATCGCCCAACTGGTAAACAATTCCCGTATATTCGCCTTCCAGAAGATGCAGTTCCGCATCATGGCGGAAGTAGTCGCCAACCATTGAGGACACGGGAATAAACCCGTCTCCGCCTGATTCAGAAAACGTGACGAACAGACCGGCGCGACTGACCCCGGCAATGGTGGCGGTAAACTCTTCCCCGACATGTTGGGACATATAGGCGGCAACAAAACGATCTGTACATTCCCGCTCCGCGACCATCGAAATACGTTCGGTTTTACTGATATGTGCGGCCGTTTCGCTGAGCTTCTCCCGATCAAGCTTGTCGAGTCCGTCGTTCCCGAGCTTTAGAGCGCCAATCAGGGCCCTGTGGACCATTAAGTCGGCATAGCGGCGTATGGGGGAGGTGAAATGGGCATAGCGCGCCAGAGACAGGCCAAAATGCCCCAGATTATCGGTGCTGTATACCGCCTGAGACTGGGTGCGCAGGATAATGATATTAATCACATCCCGTTGCGGCGTATCTTCGACTTTGCGCAGGATATTATTGAACAGTTTCGGACGCTGAACCATGCCCTTGGCAAAATTGTAGCCCAGACTGCCGAGGAATTCGCGCAGGTTATTGAGCTTTTCCTCGCTTGGCTGTTCATGAACCCGGTAAATACAGGGCCAGCCTTTCAGTTCGAGTTCTTCTGCGGCGGCCACATTGGCCTGAATCATGAATTCTTCCACCAGTTTATGGGCGTCAAGAGCTTTACGGGGGTGAATGCCTGTGACATTACCGGCCTCATCCAGCAAGATCTTGCGTTCCGGCATCACCAGATTGAGCGGCTCCCGATACTCCCGGCCTTTTTGCATGCACGCAAAAGCACCGTAGAGCGGTTCAATAACGCTGTCCATCAGGGGGCGGGCCTTTTGGCTCACCTTGCCGTCATGGGCATTTTGAAATTCTTCATAAGACAGTCCGGCGGCGGATCGCATCAGGCCGCGGACGTATTTATGGCGGATTTTCTTCCCGCGTTGATCAAACCATATATGCACAGCCAGCGTATAACGATCTTCGCCTTCCTGCAACGAACACAGTCCGTTGGACAGAGCTTCCGGCAGCATGGGAACGACCCGGTCGGGAAAATATGTCGAATTTCCGCGTTTCCAGGCGTCACTTTCCAGTGATGACCCCGGTGTGACATAGTGGGCCACATCGGCAATGGCGACAATGATGTGCCAGCCATCTTTGTTTTTGGGGTCGGGATCACGTTCGGCCCAAATGGCATCATCATGATCGCGGGCATCTGCCGGATCGACTGTAATCAGGGGGATATCACGCAGGTCTGTGCGATTGCCGAGGACAGGAGGGACAGAGCGTTGGGCTTCCTCAATGGTCTGGTCGGCAAATTCCGTCAGGATACCATGGGTATGAATGGCGATCAGGCTGATGGAGCGTGGATCATCCAGCGTCCCCAGACATTCCATTACAACAGCGCGTTTGGGCCCCATATGACGTCGGGTGCTTTTCTTTTCGCGCACATCGACCAAAACCAGTTCACCGTCGCGGGCCTTGCCCCAATCCTTACGCGCAATCAGATATTGATTGCGATCTTTCTTGTTGGTGGGCTGGACCATGGCGACATTGTCATCCTGGGCACGGAAAATACCCATTACCAGACTGGAAGTGCGTTCCAGCTTACGGATCACACGCGCGACATAGCTGAGTTCTTTCACATCGCGGTTCTGGGTCAGGCGGACCAAAGCCTGATCGCCCCGGGCCAGATTGCCGCGTTTGTCATCTGCGAAAATGGTCACCAGTGGCGGCGGCGTATCTTCCGGTTGACCTTTGAGGGGCCAGTTGGTTGGCCGGGCTGTCAGGTCGCCCATCTTGTCAATGCCCGTGACCTCGACAACGCAGACCGGCGGCAGTTCACCGCTCACATGGATTTGCCCCTTGTGCCCCTTATCGAGTTGTCCGGCTTCGGTCATTTCCCGAAGCAGTTTTTTCAGTTTGATCCGCTGATCGCCACGGATTTGAAAGGCGCGTGCAATATCCCGTTTGGAAATCTTACTGGGATTTTCCCGAACATAGGCCAGGACGTCATCCTGGGTGGGGAAGGGAATATCCTTTTTAGGGGCCATAATTAATTGTCAGCCTTCGCGGTTTTTTTCTTGGTTGCCGGTTTCTTGGCGGGGGCCTTTTTGGCAGCAGCCTTCTTCGCCGGCGCCTTTTTCTTGGCCGGTGCTTTTTTGGCGGCTGGTTTTTTCTTGCCTTTAGAGGCCTTTGCCTTGATCAGTTCAAGCGCTTCTTCCAGTGTAACCGATTGCGGATCTTTGTCCTTCGGAATTGTGGCGTTTACGCGCTTGTATTTGACATAGGGGCCATAACGGCCATCATAGACATTGATCGGCTCGTCGTCTTCGGGATGCTTGCCCAGTTCCTTGATCGGTGTGGCGGCGGCGCCTTTTTTGCGCTTGGCTTCCGCGACCAGCTCTACGGCATGGTTCAGACCGAGGTTAAAGACATCTTCCGGGTCTTTCAGGCTGGCGAAAACACCGGCGTGTGACACATACGGCCCAAAACGGCCAATGGCGGTTTTGATGACTTTACCGTCTTCCGGGTGTAACCCCACAGTACGGGGCAGGGACAGAAGTTTCAGGGCCTTTTCCAGATCGACGGAGGCCGCATCCATGCCCTTGGGAATTGATCCGCGTTTGGGTTTTTCGGTTTTGTCAGCCGGTTCACCCAACTGAACATAAGGACCAAAGCGTCCGGCGCGCACGGTAACTTCCATACCGGTTTCGGGATCCGTCCCGACCACACGGTTGCCGTCTTCCTCGTCACCGTCGCCATTGTTCATTTTCCGGGTATAATTACATTCCGGGTAATGCGAACAGCCGATAAAGGCGCCGTAACGACTGGTCTTCAGGCTGAGAATGCCATCATCACATTTTGGGCAGGCGCGGGGGTTTGAACCATCTTCCTTTTCCGGGAAAATAAAGGGCGCCAGAAACTGGTTGAGGCGTTCCAACACGTCTGAAACGCGCAATTCCTTCGTGCCTTCAACGGCGGTATGAAATTCACGCCAGAAGTCCGCCAGAACTTTTTTCCAGGGGATATCGCCATTAGAAACCTTGTCGAGCAGTTCTTCCATATTGGCGGTGAAGTCAAATTCAACATATTTGCTGAAATAATTCTGCAGGAAAGCGGTGACCAGACGGCCCTTGTCTTCGGGCACAAAACGGTTTTTGTCCATCACCACATAATTACGATCCCGCAGCACCGTGAGCACGGACGCATAAGTCGACGGGCGGCCAATGCCGAGTTCTTCCATCTTCTTGACCAGAGAGGCCTCGGTAAAGCGGGGCGGCGGAGCCGTAAAATGTTGCGTCGGGATAATTTTTTCCTGGGAGACTTTTTCGCCCTGGGTCAGTTTGGGCAGGCGCTTATCGTTTTCATCGTTATCAGCGTCATCCTTGCCTTCCTGATAGAGTTTCAGGAAGCCGTCAAAAATCTGTACGGAGCCATTGGCACGCAGACCGACTTTCCCGTCTTCAGACAGAATATCGGCAGTGGTGCGTTCGAATTTGGCTTCCGCCATCTGACTGGCGACCGTACGTTTCCAAATCAATTCATACAGACGGCGTTGATCTTCATCGAGCCGGTCCGCAACTGTTTTTGGCAAGCGGGTCATGTCGGTAGGACGTACCGCCTCATGGGCCTCCTGGGCATTCTTGGCTTTGGATTTATACACCCGCGGCGCAGAGGGCACATAGTTGCCGCCATATTCAGCCG